>Ga0315274_10016579_pt1 | contig 10404 bp, 11 predicted proteins | sample YL17G02_20_MG_FD_203700 | JGI IMG/M metagenome (GOLD analysis project Ga0315274, IMG submission 203700) | Sediment microbial communities from Yellowstone Lake, YNP, Wyoming, USA - YL17G02_20 | ecosystem: Environmental > Aquatic > Freshwater > Lake > Sediment | place: USA: Wyoming | collected... | reverse complement strand
GATCTCGCCGAGGGGCATCTGGTAGACCGCCATGCAACGTCTCGCGTCGATATACTCGACCCGAACGTGGATCCCGCGCTTCTTCTTGCAGAGGTCGATAACCGCACTGAGGTATTCCGTAGGACAGAGAATGTCCGCCTCGATATAAGGCTCCTCGATCGTCTCGATCTCGCCCTGCGGCGGCATCTTCGATGCATTCTCGATGACGACTTCCTGGCCGTTCGTCCTCCGGACGCGGTAGGCCACGTTGGGCACAGTGGTGACCAGCGTCAGGTTGAACTCACGTTCGAGACGCTCCTGGATGATCTCCATATGGAGCAGGCCCAAAAAGCCGAGCCGGAACCCGAGACCGAGCGCATCGGAACTGTCGGCCTGGAAAACGAACGAGCAGTCATTGAGCTGCAAGCGCTCGAGCGCGTCGCGCAGTTCCTGATAGTCCGTCTCGACGGCCGGATACATCCCGCAGAACACCACCGGCTGCACGTCCTCGTACCCCGCGAGCTGCTCGACGGCGGGGTTCAACGCGTCCGTGACCGTGTCGCCGATCTTCGTACTCAAAAGGGTCTTGATGTTGCAAATGAGGTAGCCCACTTCGCCGGCTTCCAGACGGTCCATGGGCGTGAGGCCGGGCGTAAGAATCCCAACCTCATCCACCTCGTACTTGAGGTTGTTCGACATCATCAGGACCTTCATGCCCTTGATGATCGCGCCGTCCACAATGCGGATGTAGACAATCACGCCGCGATACGAGTTGTAAACGGCGTCGAAGATCAACGCCCGCAGAGGAGCACCCCGATCTCCTCGCGGGGCCGGGATGCGCGTCACGACGGCCTCGAGGACTTCTCTGGCGCCCGTGCCGACCTTTGCACTCGCCAACACGGCATGGTCCACCTCAAGTCCAATGATGTCGCGAACCTGTCGCTTCGCGCCTTCAACGTCTGCGCTTGGCAGATCGATCTTGTTGATCACCAGGACGATCTCGAGGTCCTGCTCGATGGCCTTGTACGCATTGGCGAGCGTCTGCGCCTCGACGCCCTGGGCCGCGTCCACCAGGAGCAGCGCGCCCTCACACGCGGCCAGACTGCGCGAGACCTCATACGAGAAATCCACGTGCCCGGGCGTGTCGATCAGGTTCAACTCGTATTCCAGGCCGTCGTCCGCCCGGTACATCATCCGCACCGCCACCGACTTGATCGTGATCCCGCGCTCACGCTCGATATCCATCGTATCGAGCGTCTGTTCCTTGAGGTTGCGCGCGTCAACCGTGCCGGTCAGTTCGAGCAGGCGATCCGCCAGCGTCGACTTTCCGTGATCGATGTGCGCGATGATGCAGAAATTACGTATCTGTTCCAACGGCGATGCCATATCGGTTAACCAAACATCTCATCAATGACCCGCACGCTGCGCAGGTCTGTTTCCAACTGCCGCATTGCATACTGGCACAACACCCGGTACATGCCTTCCACGCCGCGGATCGCCGGGCACGCCTCGCGGTTTCCGACCAACATCCTCAACGCGGTATATTCCGCCGCGTCGAGCCGCCGGTCCGCGCGACACATTGTACACGTTGCGCCACCGTCGTAGGAGAAACCCCACCCGGGCGCCGCTGACCGTGAGACCCGACTCTCTGCTCCGTTCGCTCTGTCCACTTTGTCCACAGCGTCCACGATGTCCACCCTCGCTCCACACAACGCACAAACATCGAGTGCCGGCTCGAATCCCGCCATCGAGAGCAACTGCGCAACCTGCCAGCACGCGTGCGTCCGGATGTCGCCATCCCACGCGCTCAGACTCTCCATACCCCGAACAAACGCTGCATACAAGCCCTGCGACGGCTCGTTCTCGTGCGCGGCCTTCAGCGCCAACTCGAGCGGCAGCGCCGCGAACGTCGCCTTCTCAAGGTTCGCCTTGATAGCGCCGAACCCGTCCAACAAGGCCGCTTCGCCCAGTTGCTGCACCTCGCGCCCGTCCTTCCAATAGTAAACGATCTCGTCCCGGTTCAGCGTATCGAGCATCGCCTGAAAAGGGCTCCTCCGGCGTCGCGCGCCCTTCGCCAGACACGCCAGCCGCCCCCGGCCCGGCGTCAGGAACGTCACGATCCGGCTCGTTTCACTGAAGTCCACGCCGCGCAACACCACCGCTTCAGTCCGTTCTTGGGGCACGACCGACTCCTCAGGCTGGAGGCTCGCGGCCTGTGGCAACAGTGTGGAACAGCCGCCCTCGGCTATTGTCCCACGAAAAAAGCTCTTCCCGCGGGCTGTTGGCTAGAGGCGACCAAGGCCAACATGCTTCAGAAATGATATCATCCCCCACGCCTTGACGCAATGGGCAGCACTTCGCACCTCGCACCTCGCACTTCGGCACCTCGGCACTTCGGCGCTTCGGTACCCCGGCACTTCGCGCCTCGCACAGTTCCTTTGCAGTTCCGGCGCACGTGCACTATAATGGAAACGAGGAGGAGATAGTCGCCATGAGCACGGTGACCATTTCGCCACCTGACTCGCTCAAAGACTTCCTCGATTCCTAGCGGAAGGTCTCCGATCTGAGGCAAGCGAGATGACTTCCGAGGACTTGAACAGCATCCGCCGCGAGGTGCAGGAACGCCACGCAAGCCGCCGCGGTACCTGAAAGGAGACGTCAATGATACGCGCCTATATCCAAGCGGCCATGCAACGGGCTCACTACGAACTCATTGACCAGCCCGGCGAAACCTATTACGGCGAGATTCCCGGACTGCAAGGAGTGATGGCATGCGGCGCCACGCTCGAGGAATGCCGCGCCAATCTCGAAGACGCGCTCGATGCCTGGATTGCTCTCGGACTCCAGCTCGGCCACGAGATTCCGGAGATTGCAGGCGTGGGGCTAGATCGCCTCACGGTAAGTACGCGGCAATAAATAAAGGTTGCAACTATCTTAAGCGGAACCGTTTTCATGGCGAATGGAACTACACGATTCACCCTCGGACGACATAGGGCACTTGATACCTTCATTTATTTCCGCGTCCTAAGCGCCTGATGGGACAACTCGCTCCCGTCTCCCACAAGGAACTTGTCTTAAAACTTCGGCATCTCGGCTTTGAAGGACCCTACGCCGGCGGCAAGCACCCCATCATGGTTCGCGGACAACTCCGCCTCGTCATCCCGAACGTCCACGCGGCAGATATCGGCATCCCCTTACTCACTCGCATTCTACGCCAAGCGGGCATCAGCCGCGACGAATGGGAATCGGCGGAATAGAGCACACTTTGCATTCGGCAATCGGCAATCCCCAATCTGCAATTACTACTGTCTGGTTAAGAGTTGAGTAATTCCAATTGGTTATACAGGTTGCTTTCTTGGTCCTGCTGATCGATGAGCGAAAATGCCTGTAAGATCGGGACATTTTCGAAGAGCGTGATGCTTAGCATTTGCAGGATTTCGTTCAGGCTTAGGCCAAGGTTCATTTTCTTCTTCACGATGGCCAGCCATCCCTCTGCGTATACTCGCCGCAGGAGTATGGTTCCGACCAAGGACGTTCTCGAAATCGAAAACGCTCATCTTGCTCCACAATTCATTGAGTTCATTATGTTTCTATCAGCTAGCGAAAACGTTAACCGGACAGTAGCGTGGTGAGAAACGAATTCCCCGATCCCGTGTCTACAGACCTTCTGAGGAGAATACCGCTGCCGGTGTTGTTCGCAATCACGTGTAGACAGCCTGTCCGGCGCGGGCGTAGAATGGAAGTGGGAAAGGGCGGTGTTCAGCCGCACGCCGCGCAGGTGGCGGAGCCAGCCACGCGCAGGTGCGGGGATCGGAAACTCGTTTTGGAAGCGCACGTCACAGTGTCGAGGGACTGCATGGAGGCACGGCTCGCGGCGCCGTCTCCGGCCATGGGCGAGGCCGCGCCTGAGCTGGCGGATGTAGTGCGGTGGCTGGAAGCGAATAAGGTGGTGTACGGTGTGTGCACCGATGCCATAACCGTGGCCCTGGCCGAAGCGCGCGCGCCCGGTGTGCCCGTCGAGGACGTGGTCGTGGCAAAGGGAACGCCGCCCAAGCCAGGCGAGGATGCGCGGGTCGAGTTCTATTTTGGGCTGGAGCCATCGGCGGGAAGTATTACCGGCGGCGGGGATCGTATCGACTATCACGAACGGGGCTTCCTCCACAGCGTCTGCAAAGGCGACCTCCTGGCTCGGAAGATTCCAGCCACGCCGGGGGAAGCAGGCCGTGACGTTTACGGCAGGACGGTCCCCGCGAGACCCGGCAAGGATGTGAAGCTGGCGGCAACGGGCGAAGCCGTACTGAGTGAAGACGGTCTCGAGTGTCGTGCCGGAAGCGACGGCGTTGTGGTGGCCGTCGGTTCCGGGAAGGTAGGTGTGTTTGAGAAGTACACGGTTCCCGGGGACGTGGACCTCCACACGGGCAACCTCCATATGAAGGGCGTGCTTGTAGTCCGGGGGTGGGTGCGCGCCGGGTTTCAGGTGCATGCCACGGGCGACCTGATGATTGGCGGCGGGATTGAGCCTTCCATCGTCAAAACGGACGCCAATCTTGAGGTAGAGGGCGGCGTTGTCGGCGGAGAACAGAGCACCGTAGACTGCGGCGGTTCCCTCGGGGCCCAGTACATCGAGAATGCTTCCGTGTGCGCCGGTGGTGATGTGACCGTACGGAATGGTATTCTCAACAGTCAGGTTACGGCGGATGGCCGTGTGATCGCTACGCAAGGCAAGGGCTACATCATCGGCGGCACGGTGCGTGGCGCAAAAGGCGTGGAGGCCAACGAGCTGGGCTCGCGGTCCGGACTCCACACCGTCGTGGACGTCGGCGTGGACTCGGCAACGCGGGCGAAACTGGCGCAGATGGAACGCGACTGCGCCCTTTATGCGCGGAACCGGCAGAAGCTAGCAAAGGTCTTGGTGGGATTGATCCAAAAGTACAAGTCGGGACAACTCCTGCCTGCGGAAAGGAAGGCCTTTGCTAAACTGGTTCGCTATCGTCGGGAGATGGAGTCGATACGCCAGAACATCGCAAATTGTTGGAAGCGGTTGGAGACAACCTCCGCGGCCGTCAAAGTGCACAAGGCTGTTTACGAAGGCGTCACGGTATTCGTATCGGGTCGCAGGCTTGACGTGAGCGGCGAGATTTCCATTCCTGGCGAATTCGTGCTAAACATCGAAGAAGGGCGGGTGAATTTCCGTCCGTAGCGGCCGCCGAGACTGGCGGCGAAGAAGGAACCAGAAATCATGAACGTGAAAGGATTATGCGTGGGCGATCTGATGCATAAGGAGGTGCAGACTGTGCCGGAGTCGGCCCCGTTGGTTGAGGCCGCGCTGTTAATGCACCGGCTTAACGTGTCAAGTCTCGTAGTGGAGAAGGAGGGCGCGAGCGACGCGTTTGGCATTCTCACGCGCAAGGACGTGGTGATGGCGCTTTCCTCTGACGTGCCAGGCGCGGATCCGCTGCTCGTGAAGGATGTGATGACCAAGCCCGCCATCACGGTCGCGCCGGAGCTCTCGATAGGCCAGTGCTTGAGACTGATGCGCATGGCGGGCGTTCGCCGGATGCCCGTTGAAAGCGGCGGCCGTCTCGTCGGCATCCTCAGCAATTCGGACCTGTTTCGACGGTACGTGGAAAACCTCAAGCCTGCCGGGAAGCCATAAACCATGAGGCGGGCATCCTTCTCCGGCGGCGCCGTTTCAACCGTCTGTTGTCTGCTTGCGTCGTTCTGCCCCGCGATGGCGAAGGGCGGCGCGGCGGCTACGGAGGAACCAAATGTGAATCAGACGTACATCGTGCGCAAGGCGGTGTCGGTTCCGGAACTGGAAGGGAAATGGGACGGGCCGGCTTGGAAAGAGGCGGACACGTTTGCCGTGCAGCATTTTCACCCGCAAAGCAGCGGCCACCATCCCAAGGTACAAGGCAAGATGCTGTTCACGGACAAGGGCGTCTATGTGATCTTCAAGGTTGAAGACCGTTACGTTGTGAGCATGTACAGTGCGTACCAGGATCCGGTTTGCAGGGATTCGTGCGTGGAGTTTTTCGTGCAACCGAAGGCGAAACGGGGGTACTTCAACTTCGAGATTAACTGCGGCGGCACGCTGCTGCTTCAGTTCCATGAAAGGAACGAGAAAGGCGAAGATGTGCCCATTGTAGTGCCGCAGGAAGAGGCAAAGGGCATCAAGGTATACCATTCGATGCCTGACAAGGTCTCCCCGGAGATCGCGGAAGATACCGCGTGGTGCGTCGAGTACTTCGTGCCGTTCTCCGTGTTTGAGTGCTACATCGGGCCGCTAGGGACGGTAGCCGGGCAGGCGTGGCGGGCGAATTTCTACAAGTGCGCCGACCGGTCGTCTCATCCACACTGGGCCGCCTGGGCGCCCATCGGCGAAAAGCTGAGTTTTCATCAGCCGGCGTCCTTCGGCACGATCCGCTTCGCCGAGTGATCAGAATGATAATGCGAATGGGAGGGCGAGGCTCCCGCCGAGCCTGGGACTTGGCTTGTCGCCCCGGCTCGGCGGGAGCCTCGCCCTCCCGGTGTGTATTCGTTTGAAGGCGAGTTGCCGACATCGATTGGACGAAGCGGGTATGGTTCAAGGTTGAAGACCCAAGTCAGCGCAGGCATTATTACTCGAACCATTCCGGCAACCGTGACGGTTTTGACAACATGGGTAGTGGCGCCCCATCACATAACACTGCGCTGGCCGCAATATGCGTGAGTTCACTGGCGCTGATAGGCGCAACATTTGCCAGCGAGCCGTTGGCGCTCGATCCGAACGTTTCTGCGGCCGATCTGACGGGCGATATACAGGTCTGGGGCTGGAATATCGCTGCGGCAAGCCTGGACAAGCTTGTGCCGCCATTCAACGAGATCTACCCGAAGGTCAGAGTCCACGTGAACATGACTGGGGCGAACCTCCAATCACGGTTCCTTTTGTCGCTCTCTGCGGGCGTTGGGGCGCCGGACATCTCGCAGTTGCAGTTGGCCGAGGCCGCCCGATACTCGCGTACGCGGCGCCTGACGGATCTCACGGAGGTAGCGCGGAAGTATGAGAAAGATTTCCCCGCATCGTTCTGGAAGAACTGCGTGTTCGAGGACAAGGTCTATTCTATTCCCTGGGACATGGGACCCTGCGCCGTGTTCTACAAACGCGACCTGTTCGCGCGCCATGAGATCGATCCCGCATCGATTGAAACCTGGGATAACTACATCGCCGCAGGAAAGCTTTTGCTCGAACGTTCCGGTGGCCGGGTGAAGATGCTGGCGCTGGGAACGGGCAACATGGAGGGTCTCTTTGAGATCCTCCTGCAACAAAACGGCGGACAGATGTTCGACGATGAGGATCGGATCGCAATCAACTCGCCGCAAGCCAGGCGAGTCATGAGTGTGATTCGGAAGATCCTCGAAGCAGGAATCAGCGCGAACCTCACACCGTATACCCACGCCTTCTACGCGTCGTTCACAACCGAACTCGTGGCCACGTATCCCAGTGCGGCGTGGTTTGGCGGGACTATCAAGGACTACGCACCCGGCACGAGCGGCAACTGGGGCGTGTTCCGGCTCCCTGCAATGGAGCCGGGCGGCTTGCGCACAAGCAATCTCGGCGGCTCGGTGCTCGTCATTCCCGACCAGTGCCCGCAAAAAGCCGCGGCGTGGGCCTTCATCGAGTACACCCTTTGCACGCGCGAGGCGCAGATCGAGCAGTATCGCAACTTCGACCTGTTTCCGGCGTTCCTGCCGACGCACAGTGACCCATTCTTCGATGCACCCGACCCATTCTACGGCGGACAGAAGGTCCGACGCCTGTTTTCGCAGGACATTGAAAGGATCCCGCCCTTGAACAGGACGAAGGATTGGTTCGAGGCGCTGCGATATCTCACGCAGTCGCTCAGCAAATGGTATGCGGACGGCATGGGATCAACGGAGGACTTCCTGGCGCAGTTGGAGGACAAGCTCAGCCGCCGCCTCGGCCGCGACGTCGCGCCACGTGAGCCATCGGAGGGATCGTGAGCTTGGCCGCCTCAGAAAGTCATTCGCTGCGGCGGCGCATGTGGCGGCACCGCCATTTCTACCTTTTCATCTCGCCGTTCTTTGTCCTCTTTGGTGTCTTTGGGCTCTATCCACTCCTGTTTTCGTTCTATCTCAGCTTCGCCCGCTGGGACGGACTCACGGAACTCACATGGGCAGGGCTCGGCAACTTCGCAACCCTGGCGCACGACGAAGTCTTCTTCACATCGCTCTGGAACACGCTCGCCATCGGCATCTTGTACGTTCCGCCGATGTTTATCGGCGCGTTTGTGTTCGCCATCATCCTCAACACGGCATGGCTCAAGTTCAGGGGCTTCTTCCGGGCCGCCTTCTTCATGCCCGTCGTAACGCCGATGGTCGTAGTATCGATCGTTTTCATTCTTCTGTACGGGGAAGAGGCCGGGCTGTTGAACTATCTTGCCACGCGCATAGGCGCGAAACCGATCCCGTGGCTGGTCAGCGAACAGTGGTCCAAGCCCGCCATCGCGGTACTGCTTGTATGGCGCTGGACGGGCTACAACATGGTCCTCATGCTGGCGGGCCTGCAGAGCATATCGCACGAGTACTATGAAGCGGCGAAGATAGAGGGCGCCGGGCCATTTCAGCGAATGTGGCACATCACGCTGCCCCTGATGCGGCCCATCTTCATCTTCTGCAGCATCATGTCGCTCATCGGCACCGTGTACATGTTCGATGAGGTCTTTGTATTGACGCAAGGGGGACCCGGCACGTCCTCGACGAACTTCGGCCTTTACCTCTTCAACGTATCGTTCGTCGACTTCAAATTCGGCTACGCGTCGTGCATGGCGTACACGGTTGCCTTCTTCGTGTTTATCACGTCGCTGTTCATCCTGCGGCTCAGGAGATCGGGGTTGAACTGACCATGGCCGAGCGCGGAGAGCGATACTACCGAAGAAGACAAAGAGCGGTGCGCATTCTCACGCACGTGCTGATGATATGCCTCGCCGTCATCTTCCTCTTCCCCTTCTACTGGCTGTTCATATCCGCGTTCAAGGCCAAGGAGCAGATCTTTACCCTGCCGCCCCAGTTCCTTCCCCACCCGTGGCTGGTGCAGAACTTCGTGAAGGTGTTTCACGAGACCAATATCGTGCGCGCCTTCTTCAACTCGACCATCATCGCCGCGGGACATTGCAGCCTGTCGGTCTTTCTGTGCTCGCTCGCGGGGTATGCGTTCGCCAAGTTTCCGCACGCGCCGGGGCGGAACAGGCTGTTCGCGTTTGTCCTCGCCACGATGATGATTCCGGGCGCGGTGACGCTAATCCCGGTGTTCGTGGTACTGTGCAAAATACACGCCATCAACACGTACTGGGCCATGATCCTGCCGGGAGCGGCGGGCGCATTCGGCATATTCTGGATGCGCCAGTACATCCTCGACAGCGTCCACAACGATCTGATCGACTCGGCCCGAATCGATGGATGCGGAGAGTTCGGCATCTATTGGCGCATCGTCGTGCCTATTGCAAAGCCGGCGTTGGCGGCCCTCGGCATCCTCTCGCTCATCGGCGTGTGGAATAACCTCATGTGGGCGTTCATCGTGCTCCGCACGGACGACATGCTGACGCTGCCCCTCGTGATCTACCTGCTAAACGGTGAGCTTCGCACCCCGTACGAGACCATCATGGCGGCAAGCCTCATCGCGACGCTGCCGCTCGTCATCGCCTTCCTGCTATTCCAACGGCAGTTCATCCAAGGCATCACGGCAGGGGCGATCAAAGGGTAATAGCGCCCAGTATCTTCTGCCGAGCCTCTTCCCCGTGCTTGTTCCCTTCTACCCAGATTCGGGAGTCAAGATAGAAGGCGCTTTTCGAAATGGTGGACGACATGGACACCGAAAAGACTGACCTGCGGGTTTACGTCCATTCTGTCCATAATGTCCATTGCGTCCATTGCTTGGACAAGTCCAATTGGCTCAAATTGCCGAATCTAGGCGCTGCCGTTGCGTTTCCGGCGCTGCATGTGCTTCAATGACTCTGCGAATTCCTTCAGGGAGCATCATGACATCTCTCGGACGCATTGTAGGATTGGATGTAGGCAACGTGCGCATCGGCGTCGCCGTGAGCGACCCTTTGCGCATTATCGCTCAGCCGCATTCCGTGATAACGCGCTCGAACCCGGAGAAAGACGTTGCGGCGGTGTGTGCGTTGATCGGCCAGACGGAGGCCGTTCGCGTTGTCGTGGGGCTGCCTCTCAACCGTGAAGGAAAGCCGGGGCCTCAAGCCGAGAAGGTACTTCAGTTCATCGAGCAGTTGCGCGCGGCCACCACCACGGAGATCGTCACCCAGGACGAACGTTTCTCTACGGCCGCAGCGGAGCGAATGCTCATCGCCGCCGACGTGCGCCGCAAGAAACGGAAGGGGATCGTGGACAAGATCGCGGCCCACC
>Ga0315274_10016578_pt1 | contig 10404 bp, 8 predicted proteins | sample YL17G02_20_MG_FD_203700 | JGI IMG/M metagenome (GOLD analysis project Ga0315274, IMG submission 203700) | Sediment microbial communities from Yellowstone Lake, YNP, Wyoming, USA - YL17G02_20 | ecosystem: Environmental > Aquatic > Freshwater > Lake > Sediment | place: USA: Wyoming | collected... | reverse complement strand
CCGCCGGCGTCCGCCGGGCAAACAACGGCAGAATGCGACTCTCCAAGCGTTCCTCCAACGCCCGGACCCGTGGCCGTCGCACGGTGATCGTGCCGCAGGCGAGCGTCAGCTTCCGAGGCTTCCCCAAGCCGTTGCGGGAACCGGGCAAGGCATCCACCGCCGGTCGTCGTTGGGACTTGCCTCGTCCGAGCAACTCGGTGACTTCTTCCTGGAGCAGGTCTTGGACGTAGCCCTGCACTCGCTCCCGTACCCAGCCCTCCAAGCCGGCCCAGCACACCCCTGCCGATTCCGTCCCACCCCTGTTACTCTTCTTCATGGCGGTCATCTCCTTCCAAGGGGGCACCTGACGCCCCGTTTAACCCACCGGAAGGCTATCGACCGCCTGTTCTTTTTCCACACCTTTTGAGGCTACCTCGGTAGCCTTGCGAATCTAATCCTAGTTCCATCCAAGGCAAGAGGCATAGAATAGGCGCCGTGAGCGGCTTATGATGCCACTGAATAGATGTACTGGACCGTTAGATCGGTGATGAACAACGAGCGCTCAGACAGTTCTGCTCCCGGAAGGTGCGGCCCGATGCGCGCCGACGACAGCGTGAGGCTTTCGCGGGAGATTCTGCATTGTGCGAACCGTGGTCTTCCCCGCACGGAGTTTCTGCGAGAAGTGTCCGAGCTGCTACTCGACTTCTCGGGCTGCGACGCCATTGAGGTGCGGCTGAACGAGCGGGATTTGCATTATCGCTGGGAGGCGGCCCGGCGGCCGAAAAGCGTCGCTCGCTTTGAGCTGCCCCATTGGATGCGAACGGAAGATGGAGGGGTGATTCCTGCCTCCCCGGACGGTACGGACCTCGAGCGATTGTGCGCGGAGGTTGCCACTCAGCGATTCGACCGTTCCGACGCTTTCTTTACGAACAACGGGAGCTTCTGGACCGGCGATGCGTGGGAGCCGATGGCGTATTCCGCCAACGCGAGGAGGCACGGGCAGGCCGAGAAATTGTGTGTCGGTGGACATTACCGCTCGCTCGTCATCATCCGGTTCTTCGTTGACGCTCTGACCGTTGGCCTCTTGCATGTCAAAGGCGAGCGACCCGATTTGTTCACCGAAGAGGAGGTCGAGTTTTATGAGGGGATCGCGCAGACGCTGGGGTTGGCGATAGCGGATCGCCGGGCAGAGGCGGCGTTGCGCGAACGCGTCAAGGAGCTGACCTGTTTGTATGGCATCGCGCAAGTCGTCGAGAGGACAGAGCACTCATTGGGCGAAGTCCTTCAGCGAATCGTGGAGCTGCTTCCACCAGCTTGGCAGTATCCCCAGATGACGGTAGCCAGGATTTTGCTGGACGGGCATTCGTACGTAACGCCGGGGTTCCGGGAAGGCAGATTCCAGCAGACCGCGGAGATTGTCATCGGCGAATGTCGAAGAGGCGTAGTCGATGTGACCTACGTCGAGGAAAGACCCGAGTTCGCGATGGGCGCGTTTCTTCAGGAAGAAGAGAAGCTGATCGCCGCCATCGCCAGAGAGGTGGCGTTGATAGTCGAACGGAAGGAGTCGAGCGAAGAGAATGCGCGGCTCGAGCATCAGCTCATTCACGCGGACCGTCTGGCCACCATCGGGAAGCTGGCCGCAGGCGTGGCCCACGAGTTGAACGAGCCGCTCGGGAGCATTCTCGGGTTTGCGCAGCTGGCTCAGAAGTCCCCAGACTTGCCCGAGCAAGCGCAGCGGGACATCGGAAAGATCCTCACAGCGTCCCTCTATGCACGAGAAGTGATCAAGAGACTGATGTTCTTCGCTCGGCAGGTGCCGGCGAAAAAAGCGCGGGTCAGTATAAACGGGGTGGTCAATGAAACCTTCTTCTTTCTGGAAGGCAGGTGCGTAAAGGGTGGTATTGAAGTGGTTCTCGATCTGGCCTCTGATCTTCCCGAGATTGTGGCCGATCCGGCGCAGCTCAAACAGGTATTGGTGAACTTGGTAGTAAATGCCATCCAGGCAATGCCTAACGGGGGAAAGGTCACGGTGAGTACACAGGCGGGCGATTCTTCCGTGTCGCTAGTCGTCCAGGATACGGGGAGTGGCATCGACAAAGAAACCCTGGATAAGATCTTCTTGCCGTTTTTTACGACGAAAGATGTGAACGAAGGTACAGGACTCGGCCTGGCCGTCGCGCATGGTATTGTCACGGCGCACGGTGGTTCGATTGGCGTTGCCAGCCGGCCTGGATGTGGGACAAGGTTCGAGATTTGTCTGCCGACAACTTCGCCGGAAGAGAGTCTGGAGGTCGCCCATGACGGCGTCAGCGACTGAGAAGGAACGCATTCTGGTCGTCGATGACGCCTCGGATGCATTGGAGTTGATCGAACGAAATCTGACGGCGAACCGCTATGAGGTCATCACCGCTCGGAGTGTCCCTGAAGCTATTCGTTTGCTTGATGACGTCAAGGTCGATCTGGTCATCACTGACTTGAAGATGCCCAAGGTCAGCGGATTGGATTTGGTCCGACACGTTCGAGAGAACTTCAAAGACACCGAAGTCATGATGATCACCGGCTACCCCACGATCGGGGGAGCTGTAACGGCTATGAAGTGCGGGTCTCAAGAATATCTGACCAAGCCTTTCACCGATGAGGAGTTGCTTTCGAGTGTTGAACGTATCCTGGACATGCAAAGAGCCCGCCGCGATACCACGGGACCGTCGGACAGGCCGCCGTCGCCGTTTTGTGGCTTGATCGGTGAGTCCGAGGCGATGCGAAACGTATTTCAGGCGATCAACAAAGCCACCTCTTCCAAGGCCACGGTCTTGATTTCGGGAGAAAGCGGCACGGGGAAGGAGTTGGCGGCGCGGGCGATCCACTACAGCGGTCCGTGGGCCTCGGCTGCGTTTGTTCCGGTCAACTGTGGAGGAATTCCTGAGAGCCTGCTGGAAAGCGAGCTTTTCGGACACGTGAAGGGAGCATTCACCGGCGCCAGCGATTCCCGTGCCGGCTTCTTTCACGTGGCTGACGGCGGGACCATTTTCCTGGACGAAATTGGCAACACCAGCATGCAGATGCAAGTCAAGCTCCTTCGGGTGTTGCAGGACGGAGAGATCCAGATGGTCGGATCTGCCCGCCCTCGACACGTGGACATCAGGATCCTGGCCGCGACCAATAAGGACCTTCATACGCTCGTCAAGAACGGACTCTTCCGGGAGGACCTCTTCTTTCGTTTGAACGTCATCACCATTCAAATGCCCCCGCTGCGTGAGCGTGAAGACGATGTTCTGCTGCTGGCAGTCCACTTCGCGAAGAAGTTCGCGGAGGAGCTTGGCAAGACGCCACCTATTCTATCCGACGGCGTGTTGCTTGCCCTGAGGAATTACCATTGGCCTGGGAACGTGCGTGAGCTGCAGAATCTCGTTCAGCGACTGACGGTTATGAGCGATGGCGATTGGCTTGACGTTCCGGACCTCCCCCCCATGATGCGATTTTCGGCCTCCCGGGGAGCGGGGCTTGAACGAACCCTGGCCGAAGTGGAAGCGGAACACATTCGCAACGTTCTTGCCAGCACAGGTGGCAACAAAGTCCACGCGGCGAAGATACTCGGCATCGACCGAAAAACGTTGCGAGAGAAGCTCCGGGCTCTCGAGTCCAAGCTGGCGTGAATCGTCGGGCGCTGGTGCGTTTCGTTCCAGTGATTCGGATCTCCCCACCTCCATGCCGCTAGTTCAAGGATTCGTCTCTGGCGATAGGTTGCCTGTCCCGGCACGCGTTCTCTCGCGTATCCTCTTCTCTGTCAACGACTTAGTGCCCCATTATTCATCGTTGCCACATGGCAGAAACGCTTCATAGGTTTTCATTTGGCTCCGGAACGACGCTTGCTATTACCGTCAACTGGCAACGCGGTCCAGTCAATCGGACGCGGCCTGCCAAGACCGACACGGTAAGAGCGAGTCGTCTCATTGGGGAGCGCGCAGATGGAGCGTGGTGGAGTCCTGAGCATCCTAGAGGAACATGACGCGAATCGGAGCGGTCTGATTCCGATTCTTGAGGCAATACAGGCAAGGTACAACCACCTACCTGCTGAGGCGCTGAAGGTTGTTGCCGATGAGACGGGCCGGTCTCTGGTGGATATTTACGGCGTCGCGACCTTCTACAAATCCTTCAGCCTCAAGCCCCGCGGCAAGCATCTCTGCTCGGTCTGCACCGGGACGGCGTGTCATGTCCGAGGCGCGCCGATCATTGCAAAGGAATTCGAGCGGCAACTGGGAGCCAGTGCCGGTGAAACAACTGCCAACAAGGAGTTTACGCTCGAGACCGTAAACTGCCTGGGCGCATGCGCGCTCGGCCCGATCGTCGTTGTGGACGGACGCTATTTCTCCAACGTCAACTCCGCGCGAGTCAAACAGATTATCAAAAAAGTGCGTTCCGGGCTCGACGCAGTAAACGTTAAAACGGATCGCCGCATCTTTCCTGTGTCCGTGGCTTGCTCCCGCTGCAACCATAGCTTCATGGATCCGGACCATCCGATTGACGGCGCGCCCTCGATTCGTGTGACGGCGTCGTTCGAGCGACAGCATGGCTGGCTTCGGTTGTCCTCCCTTTACGGAAGCTACAGCCTTGAGTGTGAATACGAGATTCCTCCAGACGCGGTGGTTCAGATCTTCTGTCCGCACTGCCATGTGGAGCTGAAGGGCGCGTCGAGATGCCGGGAGTGCGGTACGCCGATGATCTCCATGATCGTTCGCGGGGGAGGCGTCGTGCAGGTTTGTGCGCGTCGGGGATGCAAGGGGCACATGTTGGATCTGAACGGTGGCGGGTTCTGAACCTCGACCTCGATCGGACTTATCGAGTCGGCGGCGAGCAAACTGAATGCAACAAAGGTTATGGAAAGACTGAGATCCATCGAAGACTTCCAGGAATTGCGGGACCGCCTTGTCTCTGACCGGAATCCCAAGATACCTACGATCGTAATACCTGCGGGGACGTGCGGGCAGGCGAGCGGAGCGAACGACCTGATTCGCGTTGCGAAGCGCGAGTTGCTTGCCAGGGGGCTTACCGACAGAAACCACGTGCGTCTTCGGGTTACCGGCTGCCATGGATTCTGCGAGGCGGAGCCGTCGGTGCTGGTCGAGCCGGACGGAACCTTTTACCCGAAGGTAGACCCGCAAGATATGGTTCGAATCGTCGAGGCCGTGGCGGAGGGAAGGAGACTTGAGGACTTGTTCTTTCTCGACCCTGCGAGCGGACAGCGCATCGAGAGACAGTGCGAGATTCCCTTTTTTAAAACCCAGGTACGCACGATTCTGGCGCGCAACGAGAAAGTCGACCCGATCCGCGTCTACGACTACCTCGGGAGCGGCGGGTATTCGGCACTCGTGAAGGCGCTCGCAAAAGGCGAGCCCCGTTGGGCGATACAGGAGGTCAAGACCTCCGGCCTGCGCGGCCGTGGCGGCGCTGGATTCCCCACCGGTCTGAAGTGGGAACTTCTAGCCAATCAACGGAATGGACACGGTAAGTTCCTGGTTTGCAACGCAGACGAGGGTGATCCCGGCGCATACATGGACCGCAGCGTTTTGGAGGGCAACCCTCACAGCATCATCGAAGGCATGCTGATAGGAGGGTATGCGACCGGCGCAAATGAAGGTGTCGTGTATGTGCGCGCCGAATATCCCCTAGCCGTTAAGCATCTCGTTATAGCTCTCCGGCAGTGCCGCGAACTCGGACTCCTCGGCCAGAACATCCTTGGCAGCGGCTTCTCTTTCGACATCAGAATCGTGAAGGGCGCCGGGGCCTTCGTATGCGGCGAGGAAACCGCTTTGATCCGATCAATCGAGGGGAAAGTGGGCGAGCCGCGACAGCGACCGCCATTCCCGGTTCAGAAAGGCATTGAAGGCAAGCCCACGGCCATCAACAACGTCGAAACCTGGGCCAACATCCCAGTGATCATCGCCGATGGCGCCGATACGTTCGCTAAAGTCGGCACAAAGGGAAACACGGGCACGAAGATCTTCAGCCTTGTGGGGAAGATCAAAAACACCGGCCTTGTTGAGATTCCGATGGGCATCACTATCGACGAGATCGTGACGAAGATCGGCGGCGGACCGGTCGGCAAGGCGCGGATCAAGGCCGTACAAACCGGCGGTCCGTCCGGAGGCTGCATTCCGGTGGACCGATTCGATCTGCCGATCGACTACGACAGCCTTACGCAAGCGGGTTCGATCATGGGTTCGGGCGGCATGATCGTCATGGATGAGAAGACCTGCATGGTCGACGTGGCCAAATACTTCATGAACTTCCTTAAAGATGAATCCTGCGGCAAGTGTTTCACCTGCCGAAAGGGCATCCAGCGAATGCACGAGATTCTCGAGGATGTTTCCGAGGGCAGAGCAACGCTCGACCAGCTTGATCTGCTCGAGGAGCTGGCAACCGCAGTCAAGGACACAACCATGTGTGGCTTGGGGCAGACCGCATCCAACCCGGTCCACTCCACACTCCGGTATTTCCGTGACGAGTACATCGAGCACATTGTCCGCGGCCGCTGTCCGGCCGGCGTGTGCAAGGCGTTTGTCACATACTCGATCAACGAGGATTGCACCGGCTGTATGCTATGCACAAAGGCGTGTCCGGAGAATGCGATCTCCGGGGTGAAAAAACAACGCCACGCCATCGACGCCGGCAAGTGCATCAAGTGTGGCGCGTGCATAACAATGTGCAAATTCGATGCAATTGACGTGGTATAGTGACGAAAGCCGCAAGACGAGGATTCAATGATCACGCTGACGATTAACGGTTTGCAGGTTTCCGTCGAGAACGGCACGACACTACTTGAAGCCGCACGGTTCTTTGGTCTTCCGATTCCGACGCTATGCCACATGGACGGGCTGTCGCCGTACGGCGCATGCCGTCTATGCGTGGTCGAAGTCGGAGAGGGGCCGAGAGCGAAACTTGTCAGCTCGTGTACCTACTTGGCGCAAGACGGTCTGGCCGTGCGGACCGCATCGTCCCGAGTTGTCCGGGCACGGAAAATGGTCCTGGAGCTCCTTCTAGCCTCCTGTCCACAGTCGAAGACGATCCAGGATTTGGCGGCCCTTCACAACGTGCGGCAGCAGCGCTTTCGGCAAGAACATGAAGACTGCATTCTTTGCGGGCTTTGCGTGCGTATGTGCGAGGAGCAAATGATGGCTAAGGCCATTGCGTTCCGCGGGCGCGGCCAGACACGCAGCATCGGAACTCCTTTTGATATCCGTTCCGAAACGTGTCGACTGTGCGGCGGTTGTATGTACGTTTGCCCTGCCTGCCAGCTGCGTTGCACATACACCGAGCCGGAGAAGGCTGTCTGCGGCGGCTGTGCTAACTTGAGCCCACCTTGCGTCGGCAAGGAATCCTTTGACGACATGATGTGCTATATGAGTCCGTGTGTTGCCTGTGAAATCGCAACGCACTAACCAATGGAGGAACAGCGTCGATGTCAATGACATTTTCGAGAATAAACGCCTCGGCGGCAACCCTGACGAAGAACAGAACGGAAGGATCTATCACGCCCGGGTCCGGCATGTGCGTTACCTGCGTGGACGGCTGCGTCGGCATGTGTGAAATCGGAAAATCCGCGTACCGCGGGCACGAGGTCATCTACCCGCAGCCGTTCGGTGTAATCACTACAGCATCTGAGAAGACCTATCCGGTCGACTATTCACACTTCAACATCATGGGAACCGCGGTAGGGGCACATGGAATAGAGGCCGACAGCGACAAGGCGATCTTCCCGGCCGTTGATCTGGAGGTAGCCTTCGGACACGACAAGGGCCTCAAGTTTCGATACCCCTGGATCATTCCCGGGATCGGCTCCACGAACATCGCCACCAACAACTGGGAGGGATTAGCCATTGGGTCCGCATTGGCTGGGACCGGTCTGACCATTGGCGAGAACGTGGTAGGCATGGATCCCCAGTCAGTCATTAAGAACGGTCGTGTGGTGGATACTGTGGATCTCAAACGCCGCGTCAAGCTGTACAAGGATCACCAGCGCGATGCCTACGGCGCTATCATCGTTCAGGCCAATATCGAGGACACGCGCCTTGGCGTCCAGGAGTATGCGATCGAACAGCTCGGCGTTGAGTGCGTCGAGCTCAAGTGGGGGCAGGGCGCCAAGGATATCGGAGGGGAAGTCAAGATCACGAGCCTGAAAAAGGCTCAGATGCTGTACGAGCGCGGCTACGTTGTGCTCCCCAATCCGACCGACTCGCACGTCATAAAGGCGTTCGAACGCGGCGCGTTCAAGGAATTCGAACGCCACTCACGCATTGGGATGGTGAGCGAGGAGTCGTTTGCCAGGCGCATCGAAGAGCTCCGCAAAGCCGGCGCCAAGTACATCTCCCTCAAGACCGGAGCATACAGGCCCGCCGACCTGGCTCGAGCGATTCTGTTTGCCTCGAAGTACAAGCTGGATCTGCTCACCGTCGACGGTGCCGGCGGCGGAACCGGGATGAGCCCCTGGCGGATGATGAACGAATGGGGCGTACCTCCAGTAGAACTTCACTCACTACTTTATCAATACGCCAAACGTCTGGCCGCGAATGGATATCGTACTCCCGCGCTGGCACTCGCCGGCGGATTCACATTCGAGGACCAGATTTTCAAGGGTCTCGCCCTGGGGGCGCCGTTCGTGAAGCTCATTGGTATGGCCCGCGCTCCGATCGCTGCAGCCATGGTCGGAAAGACGATTGGGCGAACGATCAACGATGGTCAGATCCCTGTCTACATCGAGCGCTTCGGGAACACGAAAGATGAGATTTTCGTCACCGCCAGTGCCCTTCGCAAGGAACTGGGCGACGGGGAGTTTGAGAAAATTCCCACTGGCGCGCTGGGGCTGTATACCTACTATGAGCGTCTCGCCCAGGGCCTGCGACAGCTTATGTGCGGAAGCCGGAAGTTCTCGCTCGAGTATATCTCACGCGACGATCTGGCCTGCCTGACCCATCAAGCCGCAGACATAAGCGGCATTCCATTTATAACCGATGTGGACAAGGTGCAAGTCGAGGAAATTTTGGCCGACGGTTGCGGTATGACAATCCGAAGCGAGTCATACAAAGAAATTCCCGTGCCCTCGAGAAGATGAAGACAAGGAGTCAATGCGATGATGAAGAATGAATACAGCGGTTTGTGCTCGACGTGCGAAGGGCGCACCGAATGCACCTACCCACGGCATGAGGGTCGCCCAAGGATTTTCTGCGATGAATTCGACTGGGCGTGGCAACAGCGAATGGAGACGATCGCCGCCAGCGAGAAACCGCAACGGGCGGTAGCCTCGCGGTCAGCGGAACAGCCTCGCACGCAGTCCAAGTATAAAGGGCTGTGTGCCACCTGCGACAATCAGTTGACGTGCGCCTTCCCGAGACCGGCCGACGGCGTATGGCGCTGCGAGGAATTCGCGTAGGGGTCGCCGACCTTGGCCTGGGCGCGGGAGTCGATCAGCGGCTAGTAGTCCGCGTCGCAAGGAGATGAAGTAACATGCGACGCTCGCGTTCTCCTAGACCAAACGGATCGAAGCGTTCGACCGCGGGGCGTCGCACAACCGCCCCTGCGGGGAGTCGCACTGACACAAGAGTCCCAACGCGTGTGCCGATCCAAGGGTTGTGCACAATCCGCGCCCATGCGGGTGTGGTAATGGGCGCGCAATTTGGACCCATCCCAGGCTGTTAAATCGTGACAGGATCTGCCGGAGCAGCGATTCGATTCCGTCGGACCCTTGGGGCTTTTCGAACTCGACTACGTCGTGCATTGTCTCGGGAACGAGCGCCGCGTAATGCCGGCGGCAAATGTCGGGAGAATTGCCCATCAGCTCGGCGATCTTGTAGAGCGACTCGCCTTTCTGGGCCAGATGGCTTCCGAAAGTGTGCCGAAAATCCAAGCAGGACCACGGCAGCCCGTGCTTGCAAGTGATCGCCCGTAGGTCATGGGAGAAGTTGTCAGGATCCCATCGCTTGCCAGCGGGGGATGGGAACCACCAGCGGCAGTCCTGCTCTGGCACATTCGCTCGAAGGACCTGCAGGAGCGAGACACTCACCGGCACGACGCGGTTGCGTTTTGTCTTGGGCTGCCAGAAGTCCCCGTCGACACTCTTCGCGACGACGCGTACTACCCGGCGCTCCAGATCCGCGTCATCAGGGGTCAACCAGAGAGCCTCCTCGCGGCGCAAGCCGGCGTAAATGTAGACGGCAACCAGGACATGGATTGCGGGGTACGGTTCCAAGACCGAGAGTTGCTCGTCGCTTCCACGGGCTCATTGGACGAGAGGTCGGGAGTCGCGATGGAGGGCTCGGTCAGGGCCAGCGCGCATAAATAGGTAAGCTGGGATATCTGGCGCGATAGCCTACCGTCGGTTATATCTTCTGCAGCCTTGCCGAATGGAGCGGCGAGGAGGTTTTTGCAGAAGGA
>Ga0315274_10016577_pt1 | contig 10405 bp, 8 predicted proteins | sample YL17G02_20_MG_FD_203700 | JGI IMG/M metagenome (GOLD analysis project Ga0315274, IMG submission 203700) | Sediment microbial communities from Yellowstone Lake, YNP, Wyoming, USA - YL17G02_20 | ecosystem: Environmental > Aquatic > Freshwater > Lake > Sediment | place: USA: Wyoming | collected... | reverse complement strand
GGCGGCAAGCTCCTCGTCCAGCCCCGCGGCGGCGGAGGAAATCGACCTCTGCGCGATGCGGGACGAGGAGCTTGCCGCCCTCTCCCGCGCGAGGCTGCTCGCACTCTCCCTGGAGGAGATGAAGGCGGTGCAGCGGTACTTCACATCCGAGGAGGTGCTGCGCGCGCGCGCCGCGCGGGGGCTGCCTCGCTCGGCGACCGACGTCGAGCTGGAGATGATCGCCCAGACCTGGTCCGAGCACTGCAAGCACAAGATCTTCAACGCCACGATCCGCTACGTCGAGGACGGCCGGACGCAGGTCATCCGCTCGCTCTTCCGCACGTATATCCGGCGCACGACCGAGGAGATCGCGAAGAAAAGGCGTTTCCTCCGCTCGGTGTTCCACGACAACTCCGGGGTGATCAGTTTCGACCGCGAGACGCTCGTGTGCTTCAAGGTGGAGACCCACAACTCGCCCTCGGCGCTCGACCCGTACGGCGGGGCCATCACGGGCATCGTGGGGGTCAACCGGGACATCATGGGGACCGGCATCGGGGCCGCGCCGATCTTCAACACCGACGTCCTCTGCTTCGGCCATCCCGACACGCCCGGCGCGGAGGTGCCGGCCGGCCTGCTGCACCCCCGGAGGGTGCTCGAGGGGGTGCACCGGGGGATCGTGGACGGGGGCAACCAGTCCGGCATCCCCGTCGTGGCGGGAGCCTTCCTCTTCGACGAAAGCTTCCTCGGCAAGCCCCTGGTGTTCTGCGGAACAGGCGGGGTGATGCCGGCGCGGGTGCGGGGGCGCGACGCCTGCGAGAAGCGCGCGGCCCCGGGAGATTGCGCGGTCATGGCCGGCGGGAGGATCGGGAAGGACGGCATCCACGGCGCCACATTCTCCTCGGAGGCGCTCAGCGAGACCTCTCCGACCTCCGCCGTGCAGATCGGCGACCCCATCACGCAGAAGAAGATGCAGGACATGCTGCGGGAGGCGAGGGACCTCGGATTGTACCGGGGGCTCACCGACAACGGCGCCGGGGGCCTGTCCTCGTCCCTGGGCGAGATGGCGTTCCTGAGCGGCGGCGTGAGGATCGACCTGGATCGCTGCCCCCTGAAGTACCAGGGCCTGGCGCCGTGGGAGATCCTGGTCTCCGAGTCGCAGGAGCGCATGAGCCTCGCGGTCCCGCCTGCGGATGTGGAGGCGTTCCTCGCGCTGGCCCGACGCAGGGACGTGGAGGCGACGGTCGTCGGCGAGTTCACCTGCACCGGGCTCGTGGAGGTGCTGGCGGGCGGCAGGCTCGTGGCCATGATCGGCCTGGACTTCCTCAGCGACGGGCTGCCGGTGATGGACCTCAAGGCAGAGTGGAAGCCGCCCGCCGCGCCGGGGGACGCCCTCGTCGAGCCGCCCCCGGGAGGGCTGCTGAGGGCGATGCGCGAGATTCTTGCCGACCCGAATATCGCCTCGAAGGAGGAGTGGGTCCGGCAGTACGACCACGAGGTGCAGGCACGGTCGGTGGTCAAGCCCTTCGTGGGCAGGCGCCGCGACGGGCCGTCCGACGGCGGGGTGCTGCGGGTGCGCCCCGGGTCCTTCCGCGGCATCACCGTGACGCACGGCATCTGTCCCCGGTACTCAGATCACGACGCCTACGACATGGCGCAGTGCGCGGTGGACGAGGCGGTCCGCGCGCACGTGTCCCTCGGCGGGGACCCCGACAGGATGTCCGCGCTGGACAACTTCTGCTGGCCCGACCCGGTCGAGAGCCCGGAGACGCCCGACGGCCCGCACAAGCTCGCCCAGCTCGTCCGCGCGTGCAAAGGCCTGGCTGACGCGTGCATGGCGTACCGGCTGCCCCTGATCTCCGGCAAGGATTCCATGAAGAACGACGCGCGCGTCGGCGGCCGCAAGATCTCGATCCGCCCGACGCTCCTCGTGTCGCTCCTCGGCATCATCCCCGACGTGCGCCGCGCGATGAGCACCGACTTCAAGGCGCCCGGCGACCTCCTGTACATCGTGGGGGAGACGCGCGGCGAGCTGGGCGGGACCCGGTACGCGGCACTCACCGGCGCCTCGCTCGGCCCGTGCCCCTCGGTGCGCACTACCGAGGCGTTCCGGGCCTACCGCCGGCTCTTCCGCGCCCTCAGGAAAGGCCTCCTCCGCTCCTGCCATGACCTCTCGGACGGGGGTCTCTGGGTGGCTCTCGCGGAAAGCTGCATCGGCGGCCGGCTGGGGGCGCGCGTCTCCCTCGACGAGCTGCCGGTCGCGCGGGGCACGGGCCGGGAGACCGCGCGGCTGCTTTTCTGCGAAACGCCGTCGCGCCTGCTCGCGAGCGTCTCCCCGCGCGACGAGGGGCGCTTCAGGCGCGCCATGTCCGGCACCCCCTGCGCGCGCCTCGGCGAGGTCCGCGCGGACGGGCGCGTGGTCGTCGCGCGGGGAGGGCGGGAGATCGCGTCCCTCGAGGTGGAGGAGGTCCGCGCGGCGTGGGCGGGGAAGGGGGATCGATGAGCCGGCCCCGCAGCCGCAGCCGCGGCCGCCGCGGCAGGGTGAAGGCCTGCGTCATCACCGGCTTCGGCATCAACGCCGACGAGGAGCTTGCCCTCGCCTTCGGCATGGCGGGCGCGGACGCCCGCAGGGTGCACGTGCGCGACCTCATCGAGGAGCCGGGGGCGATCTTCGCCTACCGGATCCTCGCCTTCCCGGGGGGTTTCTCATTCGGCGACCACCTCGGCTCTGGGAAGGTGTTCGCCGCGCTCTTCCGCCGCGCCCTGGGTCGGGCAACCAGGGATTTCGTCTCGGGGGGCGGGCTGGTCATCGGGATCTGCAACGGGTTCCAGGTCCTCGTGAAGATGGGCGCGCTGCCCAACCTCTCGGGGTCGTGGGACCAGGAGGTTTCCCTCATCCACAACGATTCCGGCCGGTTCGAGGACCGCTGGGTGCGGGTTGCCTTCGAGAAGGAAAGCCCCTGCGCGTGGACCCGGGGCCTCCCCGACATGGATTTGCCCGTGCGGCACGGGGAGGGGAAGTTCGTCGTCCGCTCGCTCGAGGTTCTCGAGGCGTTGAAGGGGCGGAAGCTCGTGGCCCTGCGTTACGCGGCCGAGGAGGGCCCGGCCGGGGCAGAGGTGCCGTACCCGGCCGACCCCAACGGGTCAGTGGAGCACATCGCCGGCATCTGCGACCCCACAGGAAGGGTGTTCGGGCTGATGCCGCACCCGGAAGCGTACATCTACGCGGAGAACCATCCCGACCGGTCCTTCGGCGCGCACGGTCCCGTGGGAATGACGCCGGGTCTCCGCATCATCGCAGGCGGCGTCCGGGCCGCCGCGGAGGCAGGTCCGTATTGACAGGCGGAGAGGAAATTCCCTATTATTTCCCCCGTTCGCGCGGGCTGCCGCGCGCGTACCCCGGGGGCGTAGCTCAGTTGGCTAGAGCACTTGAATGGCATTCAAGGGGTCGTGGGTTCAATTCCCGTCGCCTCCACTTCCCTCAGCGGTGACCAAGAGGCCGTGGGTATGGACAAGAAAAGCGAGTCATCTTCCCAGGATCAGCTCGACCCCGACATCGCCGAGCTCCTCGAGATAGAGGAAGCGCCGGCAGCGGCCCCGCCCGGTCCCGGCATGCCCTCTCCGGCCTCCCCCGGCAGGCCCGCCGTTCCCCCGGGCGAGGAAGGCCCGGATTTCCACACGCTTTTCGCCGAGGAGAAAGTCGAGTCCCCGAAGGCCGACATCCCGGTCGACCCGTCGAAAAGGCGCTTCGAGCCCGTCACCCGGCTCCAGGAGGAGCCCAAGCCCTATTTCCAAGACAAGGACTACTACAAGAAGGTCCTCGAGGGTGAAGGGGAGAGCGCCCAGCGCGTGCAGGACATCCTGGGCAAGTACATGAAGGCCCAGGACCCCGAGGAGAAATCCAAGTACCGCTCGCAGCTCGTCTCCGGCTACTGGGAGCTGGGCACGTGCGTCGCGGCCCGTGCCGGCCAGGAGCTGGTGATGCCGAAGCGCCTCCTCCTTCGCTTCGGCATCCTGTCTCCGGGGTTCCTTTCGCCCGAGGTCCGGGACATGGTGAGCAAGGTCGTCTACGAGAACAGGACCGGAGAGCCGGTCTACTATCTCGACGAGTGGCTGGAGCGGGTCTCCAAGGGGCAGGTCCGCCCCTCCTCGACCGACGAGGTCAAGCAGAAGGCCAAGGACACCAGCCAGAAGCTCGTGGAACTCGTGGAGAAGAAGAAGGGCGCGCGCGAGAGCGAGATGACCATCCTGCGCGGCAGGATCGCCCAGTTCGAAGACAAGGAAGCGCAGCTGCGCACGCAGGTGGAGCAGCTCCTCCGCCACGATGTCAACGACGAGATCGGGGGGCTGAAGGAGAGCTACACCCCGGCGCAGAAGGCCGCCCTGGCCCAGATCCAGGAGACGCTCCGCCAGCTTTCCACCCTCGACGGCCAGGTCGCCTCATCCTATTCCGTTCTCGCCGGCATCCGCGAGGAGCTGGAGGCGCTGTCGCGCAAGTCCGAGGGCGTCACGGTCGACGCCGCGGTGGACCAGAAAACGGTCGCCAACGAGTTTGGCGTCGTGCGGCAGATGGCCAAGATGTGCGTCGGGAGGAAGGGCAACCACTTCCCCATCCTGCTTTCCCAGTACGTGAAGCCGAACATCCTGGAGATCGCGACCCGCGAGAACGTGATCAACGAGATGGCCCAGATCGAATCGCTGGACCCGGGGATTTTCCTGCGCACGCACAAGGGCCAGACCGGGCGGATCGTGCCCAACATCCTCATCATCGCCAGCTACGGCGAGACGGGGATCTGCTGGGAGCCCTTCGAGAAGTTCAACCGCTCGACCAGCCGGGGCCGCATGGCGATCCCCATGTTCCCCAAGAGCCTCCGCCTCGCGATGCTCACCGCTCTCGCCGACCTGCGCTGGCAGGTGGCGAAGGAGAAGGCCGCCTACTACTGGATGGACGAGGGCCTGACGGGCAAGTACTACCAGTGGTTCACGGAAAAGAAGTACCGCGGCGACGTGCGGGAGTACTTCATCCGCGACTACGCGCTGTGGATCTCCAAGGAGAGCCAGGGGATGCAGAAGCTCGACAGGGACGTGCGGGGGATCTTCTGGCGCATGATGCCCTTCCCCCAGGAGATCAAGGACAACCTGAAAAACCGCGGCTTCGTCTACAACGAGCTGTACAAGAAGGACGCCAACATCGCCCGGTCCGACGGGTACTGATTACAGCGCGGTGGTCACAGCCAGCGCACGATGTCCGCGAGCGCCTTCCTCTGCTTCTGGCCCTTCTTCGCCCAGCCCGCGCGGGGGTATCCCAGCGGCGTTATGGCGTAGAGACGCTCGTCGGGGGCCAGTCCGAGCGCGGAGCGGAGAACCTCGGGCTCGAACGCCGCGATCCAGCACGCGCCGACGCCCTCGTTCTCCGCGGCCAGTATCATGTGGTCCATCGCGATGGTGAGGTCGGTCTCGATCGAGTTGTAGCCGTCCTGCCGGGTCCAGGCCTCTCCCACCTTTCCCGCGACGGCGAGGACGTGGGGCGCGTCCTGGAACCACGGCTTGTCGTAGCAGCGGCGCACCCTCGCGAGCGCCTCCCGCGAGGAGACCACGATGAAGCGCCACGGCTGGCGGTTCGCCGCCGAGGGGGCGATGCGGCCGGCCTCCAGGATCCTTTCGATCGTCGCCCTGGCAACGGGGCGCGCGGGGTCGTAGCTCCGCACGCTCTCCCGCCCCCGGATCACATCGGAGAAATCCATACGCCCTCCCGCTACTGCCTCTTCTTCCGGAACAGCTGGGGGACATGCTTTTCCAGCCAGGGCTGGTTCTTCCGCATGATCAAGCCGTAGAGGAGGAAGGCGAGAATGACCGAGGCGAGGGCGGCGACGAGGAAGACCGGGATCACGGCGCCGGAGGCGTTCGGGCCGAATATCGCCAGCCCGCCGAAGAGGATGCCGGCGAAGATCGCGAGCATGATCACGATGTTGATCACCGTCGCGGCGATAAGGAAGAGCACCATCTTCATCGAGGAGCTCATGTCTTTTTCTCCCCCGGCAGCAGGAACGAGATGAAAAGCAGGATGCAGGAGACCACCACGGTCATGTCCGCGACATTGAACGTGGGCCAGCGCTCCATCCCCAGGAGGCCGTAAAACTTGAAGTCGAGGAAGTCCACGACCCCGTCGGGCCGGAAGATCCTGTCGACCCAGTTGCCGAACCCGCCGCCGATGAGCGCCGCCATGGTCCACCGCTGGAACCTCGTGAGGGGGTCCCGGGTGAGGAGGTAGTACAGCAGGATGATCACCGTGACCGCGAGGGGGAGGAAGAAGAACAGCGTCCGCTGCGTGCCCGCCGCAAGGCTCCGCCCGATGCTGAACCCGATGGCGGTGTTCCGCACGTGCCCGATCCGGAAGAAGTCGCCGATCACGGGGACCCACTTTCCTCTCTCGATGACGAGCGAGACGACGAGCTTCACCACCTGGTCCGCCAGGATGACCCCGGCGCTGAGGACCAGCGGCAGCAGCCGCGGCCGAATGTCCCTTTTCGCAATTTTCAGCAGCATTCACAACCCCGTGGGTACGTCGACGTAGGAGACCTCCAGCCCGTGCTCCCGCGCGACCCTGGCCGCGAGGAGGCCGACGCCGAAGGACTCCGAATGGTAGTGACCAGCGAAGATAGCATGGATGCGCGACTCGAGGCAATGGTGGTAGATCATGTGCGCGGGCTCTCCGGTCACGAAGAGGTCCAGGCCTTCCGCCGTGGCCTGGGCGACGTCCATCGGCGCGCCGCCCGAGACGATGCCGACGGACCTGATTTCCGGCGGGCCGAAGGGAAAGGTGCGCACGCGCTCCCCCTGCCTGGCGGTGAGACGCGAGACGACCTCCTCGAGGCTCGCGGGCTCGGCGAGGAAGCCCTTGACGCCGATCTTCACGCCCTTGTACGCGCCGAAGGGCTCGATGTCGCGGAGACCGAGAAGCCCCGCGATCCCGACGTTGTTTCCCACCTCGGGGTGGGCGTCCAGGGGGAGGTGCACGCCATAGAGCGCGAGGTCCTTTTCCACGAGGAAGCGCACGCGCGCGAAAAGGGGGCCGGAAATCCTCTGCGGAGGGATCCAGAGGATCCCGTGGTGCACGAGGAGCATGTCCGCTCCCCACTCGGCAGCGCGGCGGAAGCTCTCGAGGGAGGCGTCCACCGCGAAGGCCACCCTGCGCACCTCCGCGGTCCGGCGCGCGACCTGCAGGCCGTTGAGGCTGGCGTCGATGGCCTCGAAGCGTCCAAGGTCGAGGAACTCGCGGAGCCACTGGTCGAGCTGGTCGATGGTCATCGCGGCCGAGTATACCCCATTCCCGCTCGCCAAGGAAACCGATCTTGCCCGCGCGCCGGGACATGCCGTAGACTGCGGGCCGTGGAGGTCCTCCCTGTTCGCACCGGGCGCGAAAAGCGCCTCTTCCTCACCTTTCCCTGGCGCATCTACGCCGGAGATCCCCTGTGGGTCCCCCCGCTCCTTGCGGACCGGGAGAAGGCGGTCGATCCGAGCCGGGGCGTGTTCTTCCGCAGGGGCGAGGCGGAGCTCTTCATCGCGTGGCGTGACGGGCGGCCCGTGGGGACGATCTGCGCTGCCGAGGACAGGGCGCTCAACGAACGCCTGGGAAAACGCGAATGCATGTTCGGGTTCTTCGAAAGCATCGACGACGAGGGAGTCGCGCGCGCGATGATCGAGCGCGTCTCGCGCTGGGCATCCGACAGGGGCCTGGACACGCTGGGCGGGCCCTTCAACCTGGACTACGAGGACGGGTACGGGGTGCTCGTCGAGGGCCGCGACCGGCCCCCGGTGATGCTCTGCGGCCACACGCCGCCCTACTACCAGGGATTCTTCGAGAGGGCCGGTTTTTCTCCCCTTCGCGGCGACAACCTCGCCTACGAGGTCCGTCTCGACCGGGAGTCGCCCGCGCTTCGGCGTACGGCGGTTTTGGCCCGGCGGATACGGAGGAACGGCTGGATCAGGATACGCACCCCGGACCTGAACCGGTGGATGGACGAGGTGGAGGTCGTGCGGCAGCTCATGAACCGATCCATGGCCCACCTTCCGGATTTCCGGCCCTGGGAGAGCGAGGCTGTGGCCGGGATCCTGGAGCCGTTCAAGACCATCGCGGACCCGGACCTGGTTCTCTTCGCAGAGATCGAGGGCAGGACGATCGGGTGGATGCCAGGGATCGCGAACGTGAACGAGATCCTCATCCACCTCAACGGGCTTCGGTACCCCTGGGACAGGGTGAGGGCATTGCGCTGGCTGAGGCACCGGCCCCGATGCCTCGCCATCAAGAGCGTGCTGATCCTCCCGGAGTACTGGGGAAGCGGCGCAGCCCTGCTGCTCATCGACGAGATGGCGAGCAGGGCAAGGGCGAAGGGGTTCGAATGGGCGGACCTCTCCCTCACCTCCGCGGACAATCCCTACACCCCGGAGCTTGCGACCCGGATGGGCGCGCGGATCTACAAGCGCTACCGCGTGTACGGCAGGCGCGTGCCGCGATGAGGCTCCCGCCCCTTGACTCCCGCTCGCTCCTCGGGGCAGAGTAAAACATACCGAAATAGTAAAGATTGCCGGGAAGCAGGAGGCCGAAGGTGAACTATTTCCTCACCGAAGATCAGAAAATGATGAAGGATCTCGCCGCGCGGATCGCGCGCGAGAAGATTGCGCCGATCGCCGCGGAGCTGGACGAGACGGGCGAGTTCCCCTGGGAAGTCGTAAAGACCATGGCTCAGTCCGACCTGTTCCGCGTCTTCATTCCCACCGAGTACGACGGCCTGGGCGGCGGCATCTTCGAGATGTGCCTCGTGGTCGAGGAGCTTTCCCGGGCCTGCGGCGGCATCTCCCTGGCCTACGCGGCCTCCGGCCTGGGCACCATCCCCATCATCCTCTTCGGGACCGAGGAGCAGAAGAAGAAGTACCTGCCGCGGCTCGCCGCCGGGGAGATCCTCGCGGCCTTCGGGCTCACCGAGGCGAACGCGGGCAGCGACGCGGCCGGCATCAAGACCGCTGCGAGGCCGGACGGCGACTCCTACGTGCTCAACGGCACCAAGCAGTGGATCACGAACGGCGGCGAGGCGACGATCTACACGGTGATCGCCCTCACGGATCCGGCGCGCGGGGTGCGCGGCTCCTCCGCCATCCTCGTGGAGAAGGGCACCCCCGGGTTCGACTTCGGCAAGAAGGAGAACAAGATGGGCATCCGGGCGTCAACGACCCGCGAGCTCATCTTCCAGGACTGCCGGGTCCCGAAGGCGAACCTCCTCGGCAAGGAGGGCATGGGATTCCTCGTGGCCATGCGGACACTCGACCAGACCAGGCCGGGCGTGGCCTCGCAGGCCGTCGGGATCGCGCAGGGCGCGCTGGACAAGGCCATCGAGTACTCGCGCGAGCGCAAGCAGTTCGGCAAGCCGATCTCCGCGTTCCAGGGGCTGCAGTTCATGCTCGCGGACATGGCCACCCAGGTCGAGGCCGCGCGGGCGCTGACCTACGCGGCGGCCCGGAGCATCGACGCGGGCGAGAAGGACGTCTCCCGCATGTCCGCGATGGCGAAGGTCTTCGCCTCGGACACGGCCATGAGGGTGACCACGGACGCGGTCCAGGTCTTCGGCGGCTACGGGTACATGAAGGAGTACCCCGTGGAGAAGATGATGCGGGACGCGAAGATCACGCAGATCTACGAGGGCACCAACCAGATCCAGCGCGAGGTCATCGCCCTCAACCTGATCAAGGAAAGCATCCGAGCGAAGAAGTGAACAGCCCATGAAGGTCATCGTCTGCATCAAGCAGGTGCCCGACACCACGAACGTGCGCATCAACCCCGAGACCAACACCCTCGTGCGCGAGGGCGTGCAGTCCATCATCAACCCCTTCGACGTGTACGCGATCGAGGAGGGCGTGCGGATCAGGGAGAGGCACGGCGGGACGGTGACGGTCATCACCATGGGCCCGCCGCAGGCTGCCGATGCGCTCCGTGAGGCCATCTCCCTCGGCGTAGACGGCGCGTACCTCGTCTCCGACCGGGCTTTCGCGGGGGCGGATACCCTCGCGACCGCCTACGCCCTCGCCTGCGCCATCCGGAAGCTCGGCGGCGATGCCGCCAAGCCGGCCGGCGGCGCGGACGTCATACTCATGGGCCGCCAGGCGATCGACGGCGACACGGGCCAGGTCGGGCCCGGCGTCGCGGAGAACCTCGGCATCCCCCACGTCACGGACATCCGCAAGATCGAGGAGATCGCCGGCTCCCGCATCGTCGTGGAGAGGCTGCTGGAGGAGGGTTACGCGCGGCTGGCGACCGGGCTGCCGGTCGTGCTCACGGTGGTCAAGGAGATCAACGAGCCGCGCATGCCCTCCCTGAAGGGGAAGCTCGCGGCCAGGAAGGCGGAGATCCCCGTGCTGAAAGCCGCGGACATCGGCG
>Ga0315274_10016576_pt1 | contig 10405 bp, 8 predicted proteins | sample YL17G02_20_MG_FD_203700 | JGI IMG/M metagenome (GOLD analysis project Ga0315274, IMG submission 203700) | Sediment microbial communities from Yellowstone Lake, YNP, Wyoming, USA - YL17G02_20 | ecosystem: Environmental > Aquatic > Freshwater > Lake > Sediment | place: USA: Wyoming | collected... | reverse complement strand
ACGCGGGTGGCGCATCCCGAATGAGAAGCATCGGCACAGGTCCATCGCGCACTCTGGCCCTCGGCGGGCGGATGCGGGCGCGAGTGCGCTGTCACCAAAAAGTTACGTCCACGTCTATATACACCCGGAGGGGGCGGAATTCAAGAACGGAAGTAGGAAGTGGGAAGTAGGAAGTAGGGAGCCTGAAAAGCAGGTTACAGGGGACAGGTTACAGGTGACAGAGTGTCGGGAAGAATTATGAATTATGAATTGTGAATGGTGAACGGGAAGGCAGAAAAGTAGCAGCGAAGGGAAATGGTGAATTCTGATTGCTGAAGGCGGAAAGCTGACAGCCGACGGCAGAATTCAGGAGACAGAATTCGGTCGACAGTAGGTGGCAGGTGGTGCGAGGCAGACGGTAGACGGTAGATGGTAGGTGGTAGATGGGGAAAAGGCGAACCCCGAATCCCAAATCCCGAACCCCGAATCCCGAGTCCCGAGGAAAGCAGTGGACGGTGACGACGAAGAAGCCAGAAATCAGAAGGCAGAAGCCAGAAGCGGGAATTCGGTAGGTGGCAGGTAGGAGGTGGGGAAAAGGTAAGGCAGAAGCCAGAAGCACCCCCCCCCATCCCGGGCCTCGAAGGGTTGTATGGTAACCTACTAATGTAGGCTATTATAGGTCGCTGATCCCGCCCCCCGAATCCGCCATGGGCAATGAAATGAGACCCGTGAGACTAATGAGACGGATTTTGTAACCCTTTGAATGTCAAAGGCTTAATCAAATTTTCGATTGTGATTTGCGGCCTCTGTGTGGCTTCCCGCCCCATGGGGTTGTCTCAGTTGTTTTGCAGTCGGAATCGAGTGCTGGTTCCTCGTCATCCTACTTTCTACTTGCTCCTTCCCTGCTGCGCGAGGTCGAGCAAAAGCTGGGCGAGGCGGCGCGAGTCGTGGCGGGCCAGGTGGTCTTCGAGCAGCAGTTCGGCCATCACCGGCTCAACGCCCAGCGCACGGACTTCCTCAAGATCGTTTGTGACCGGCTCGGCGCGATCCGCCGCGTAGCGCTTGCGCAAAGCGGGGGAGAGCTCGCGCGTGTTGAGGATCACACGATCGAAGAGCCGGCCGCCAGCATGATGCTCGAGCGCGCGTAGGTGGTCGGCTGCGGAGCAATCGCGCGTCTCGCCGGGCTGGGTCATCAAGTTTCCGACATAAACCTTCAGTGCCTTGGAGCGCGCGATCGCCTCGGGGATGCCGCGCACCAGGAGGTTCGGGATCAGCGAGGTGTAGAGCGAGCCGGGGCCCAGCGTGATGATGTCCGCAGCTTCGAGGGCCGCGAGGGTTTCGGGCAGCGGCTGACAGCGCCTGGGCACGATCTCCAACCGGCGGATGGGTACGCGAGTTTTAGTGATGCTCGATTCGCCATAGATGACGCGCCCGCCGCGCAGGCGCGCTTTCAGGCGAACGTCAGAAAGCGTGGAAGGGAAGATCTCACCGCGGATGGCCAGCACTTCGCTCGAGAGGCGCACGGCCTGGGCGAAGTCGTGAGTGATGTGGGTCAGCGCCGCAAGAAAGAGATTGCCCAGGCTGTGGCCCTTCAATCCGTGGCCGAAAGCAAAGCGGTAGCGGAACAGTTGCGCAAAGAGCGTTTCGTCTTCGGCGAGGGCCACCAGGCAGTTGCGAATGTCGCCGGGGGGAAGGATGCGCAAATCGCGTCGCAGGCGGCCGGAGCTGCCACCTTCATCGGTGACGGTGACCACGGCCGTGAGGCGGGAGATAATCGGCTGGAGCTCGGCCGGGCGCGCCACCTCATTCACGTGGACCTTGAGCCCGCGCAGGAGAGCCGACAGGCCCGTGCCACCGCCGATGGCTACAACCCTCATCGCCCGAATCTCGCCCCCCACTCTCTTTCTCGTATCGGCTGTGGATTGCCCGATGGCAGGCCGTGCGAGTGGCCTACGCGCTCCCCGACCGGAGCAGCCGCCCAAACCGCGGGTCGGTCGCGAGCGATTGAAAGTCCTCGTCCTTGCTGGCCAGAAAACGATTCGTGGGGCGGAGTTCCACGGCGGCCTTCAGGTGCTCGAGCGCGGCGTCGACGTTGCCTTGAAGCGCGTGCGCCGCCGCCAGGGCGTAACGCACGTGATCCAGGTTGGGGCTTAGCGCATAAGCCTTCTTCAGGGATTCGACGGCACCTTCCAGGTGGCGCAAGTTGAGCTGAGCGATACCCAGGTTGTAGAGGTCCGCGGCGGTCTTCGCGACCGGTTGCGCCCGATTGAGCTTCCGCTCGCAAATGCGCAGGTAGGCCTCTGCCCGTACTGCAACTTCGCCAGTGGGACTGGCGGTGAGCTTCTTGAAGATCTCTCTAGCCTTGTCGTAGTTCTGCTTTTGGAAGGCACAAACCGCCGCTTCAAAGTTCTTCACTGCGGATTGGTACTGCGCTTCTGTGCGTCGTTTTTCGTTCGAATCCGGAGGATTCATGGGAGAGGGTCTTGACACAACGGAAGTGTGCCGGGTGGTCGATCGGCTGGAGAGGCGCAGCCTTGCTTTCGCGCGCCGACGTGAGCCGTTGTGCGAGACCACAATTGTTCGCCCGCGCCGCAACTGCCGGGTGCGCCGCGAAGTGCCAGTCCTGATCCGTCTCTTTGTTCTAACCCTATTAAGCTTCATCAACTTACGGGAAACGAACGCCCCCTTCACGCCATCAAATCCTTGCTAACTATAACTTTCTTATAGCAAACCCAGCGTACAAAAGTCAAATCTCGGAATTGATGGCGGACATAACAACTTGCCCGAAGTCTTCATGCGCACTTTCATCGTTGAGACCTTCGCTTCGCCGACCGGTCTGAATCATTGCGCTTGACGCGGGGGTCGAATCCTAATTATGGACGGCCACAAGGCTCAGCCTGTCCACCGTGCGGCTTCTCCGCCACAGCATGTTCCAATCCATTGAAAAAACGGTATTTGCAACGCGCGGCCAGAACGCATGGTCTGCCGCCAGTGCTCTCAATCGAGCCTGCTCTTTCGACCCCAGGAGCTTTCGGCTGGCGGGAGGTAGGAGACTAGTGAGGGGAGTTGGGACTGCGGCCTGATACAACCAATTATTCCAGCTTTGGCACAAGGCAGGTGGAGAAAGGGGACCTCGCCGGCTGATCAACACAAACAGCTTGATCCGGTGCAGTCTTGGCTGAACCTGGGTCCGGCTCAGGCCTAGAAGATTACCTGGAGGGCAAGCGGTGCCAGAGTCTTCTGAGCAGACCGTCGCGCGCGTGCTTCGATCTCCTTGCGGTGCACGACGTTGCCTGCCGCGCAACGGATGATGTAAGCAAGATCGCTCGGTTCAAAGGGGGGCGTGATAAAGTCAAAGGCCCCCTGTTCGATGGCGCGGACGTAAAGCGGGATGTCTACCAAGCGCGACACAACGATAACGTTGACAGGCGCGCGCGCTCCCTCCGCCAGCCGGACTACGTCCGACCAGGTGCCGTCGGGGAGTTGGGTGTCGGTAAAGACCAGTTCCGGCGGCTTTGGACCCGTAAGCAAGCGCCGGGCCTCCGCGCAGGTTTGTGCCTCCCAGATTTTCATCCCAGGAACCTTAAGAGCAGCCCTCAATATGCGCAGGGGATCAGGCTGAGAGTAGAGAACAAGAGCCGAGATTTCGGTCATCATGGCTTTCTCGCATTGCCTCGCCACACCGGAGCCGCAGTCTGTTGGGCCGCTTTCGAGGCTGGCGGACCGGACAGGCCACTATTTCAATTGGACGAGGACAGTCTTCTTCTCGGTTAAGAACTCGATCTTGTCCTCCCGGGCCAGCCAACCAAGGGCCATGCCTAGCATTTCACCCTTGGGGTCAAGCTTCTTTTTCAGCTGGGCCATGGTTTGGGGCCCTTCGCTGGATAGTAGTCTCCAAACTTGCCCGGCAGTTTCCCCTACCTGTGCCATTATTGACATAAAAAGAAATCTCCTTTTGTAATCGTCCGAGTGCCACCGATACTTTAGGGACTTCGGCGGCATCTTCTGGAAACGACTCCTGTGTCCTTGGGGCTTCTGACTGCCCTCACCGAACATTCAGGGTCAATCTTTGATGTGATCCCGATCTGGAGTTACATGCTCCGCTCGCGGCTGACTTCGGGGACCACCTGAAGAACTTACCGATCAGTGTGAGGTTCTTACACCGAGCCTCATCCTCGCTTTTCAGCTTAGCCCAAGCAGTATGATTTGGGAAGGAAGAAATTCTTATGGGTGGGATAAGTCACATTTGGAATCACTTCACCGCCGCCGGTCGAGGTTCGGTTCGGTAAACGGCTGGCAGGTGACCACGCCGTGTGGGAGCCTGCGGTCGCTGTGGCGCTATGGCCGACGTTTGCGTAACAGGATTGCCAGGTCCAGAACTCCGTAGACCACCAGGCAGAACCACAGATCGACCAGGATGCCCAGGTCGAGTCGCAGAGGATGATGACGGGCAGTGGCGGGAAGGTGGGGGGCCAACGAAAAATAAAGGCCGTTCCCTAACAGCACCGCGGTCAGGGATTTTAGCCAGCGCGTGGCGGTGGCGCTCATGTCTTCGTCGTTCCAACTGGATATAATGAGAGTCCGATGCCAACTCTCCCGCTGAAACTTTCTTCGGAGGTGAAATACCTGAAGGGTGTGGGCCCCGCACGGGCGGAACTCTTCGCTTCGCGGGGGATCAACACCGTCGAAGACCTCCTCTACTATACTCCATTCCGCTACGAAGACCGCACGCGCGTTACCAGCATCCGGGACCTCATGCCCGGGCAAACGACGACGGTGCTCGCTCAAGTGCTGACCTCCGGCCTGACACGCACCCGCAAAAGGGGCCTCTTTATCTACGACCTGGCGGCCCGGGATGCGAGCGGCATGCTGCGTTGCAAGTGGTTCAACGCCGTCTATCTGGAGAAAAATAAAGTCTTCCGGCCGGGGCAGCAGGTTTTCTTCCATGGCAGGATCGAGCGCGATCCGTATGGCACGGGCAACATGCAGATGATCCAGCCGCAATTCGAGATACTGCCCGAGACGGAAACCGAGGGTGGGGAGTCCCTCGAAGTGGGCCGCGTGGTTCCGATTTATGAAGCAATTGGTTCACTCGGCTCGCGCCTGTTGCGGCGCCTTGTCGCTACCGCGCTGCCGGCGGTGGGGGAGGAGATTCCGGACCACCTGCCCGCGGCGGTGCGAAGGAAGAATCGCCTCGTGGACCGGGCGCTGGCAATCCGCGAGACGCATTTCCCCGACCCGAGCGCGCCGATCGAAGAACTCGCGAACTTCCGGATGCCCGCGCAGGTCCGGCTCATCTTCGAAGAGTTCTTCAGCGTCGGGGCGGGTCTGGCACTGAAACGATGCCACGCCAAATCGGCCCCGGGAATTGAATTCAAGGTTACGGAGAACGTCCGGCAGGCCATCAAAAAGATCTTGCCGTTTCATCCCACGGCGGCGCAAAAGCGCGTGTTGAAGGAAATCGCCGACGACATGTGCTCGCCGCGGCCGATGAACCGACTGCTACAGGGCGATGTCGGCTCCGGCAAGACGATCGTTGCCGTGCAGGCCGCGATCCTGGCCATGGAGAACGGCTATCAGGTGGCGCTGATGGCCCCCACGGAAATCCTCGCCACGCAGCACTACCTCTACATCAAGAATCTGCTTGAGTCGCTGCCCTACAGGATTGATTTGCTCATCAGCGCGCGCAAGGCGAATGAAAAAGCCGAGTTGAAACGGCAAATTGCCTCCGGCGCCGTTAACCTTGTCGTCGGCACGCACGCCCTGATCGAAGAAGACGTGGAATTCGCAAAGCTGGGCTTGGTGGTTATCGATGAGCAGCACCGCTTCGGTGTGATGCAGCGGTTCAAACTGATTCGCAAAGGCCCGACGCCGGACGTTCTGGTGATGACCGCAACGCCCATCCCGCGCACCCTGGCGCTGACGCTTTACGGCGACCTGGATTTTTCCGTGATCGACGAACTTCCACCCAACCGCACGCCGATTGACACCCGGCTCGTCACCGAGCAGGACCGCGACCGGGCGTTTGAATTCATCCGGGCGAAGGTGAAGAGCGGACAGCAAGCCTATGTCGTCTATCCGGTGATCGAGGAAGGCGGTAAGCTCGAATTGAAGCCCGCCGTCCGGATGTTCGAGCATCTTTCGCGGAACGTTTATCCGGAACTCCGCGTGGGGCTGCTGCACGGCCGCCTGCCCAGCGAAGAAAAAGAAGGCGTGATGCAGCGCTTCAAGCGCGGCGAGGTGCAGATTCTGGTATCGACCACGGTGGTGGAAGTCGGCGTGGACGTGCCCAACGCCAGCGTGATGCTCGTCGAGCACGCCGACCGCTTCGGCCTCTCCCAACTCCATCAACTCCGTGGGCGGATCGGGCGGGGAAGGGCCAAATCGCTCTGCCTGCTGCTGGCCGACGAACCTTACAGCGAAGTCGCTGCCGAGCGGCTGCGCACCATGACCGAAACCACCGACGGGTTCAAGATCGCTGAGATCGACTTGAAATTGCGCGGACCGGGCGAATTTTTCGGCACGCGGCAGTGGGGGATTCCGGCGTTTCGAATCGCCAATCTGTTACGCGACCAGGAAATCCTGGAGTGGGCGAAGCGCGAGGCCAGTGACTTCGTCGAGCATCCGCCGTCGCGGGAGGAATTCGATGCGCTGGTGACCTACTTGCGCAAAGAATGGCCGCGACGGTACGGACTGGCGAGCGTTGCTTGATCGGATCATCGGGGGATCGGGTCATCGGCTGATCGACAACCAAGGCGGAAACTCGAAAAACGAGAATTGCCCACCGACGAGTTTCGAGTTTCATCTTTCATATGGCTCGATGGTCCGATGAACCGATGACCCGATTCCAACCATGAGAATAATCTCAGGACAATACCGCGGCCTGACCATCAAGACCCTCAAAGGCGGAAAGCTGCGGCCGACCTCCGAGCAATTGCGCGAGACGCTCTTTGACGTGCTGGGGCCGAGCGTCGAGGGCGCGCGCTTTCTCGACGCCTACGCGGGCTCGGGCGCTGTGGGCCTGGAGGCGCTGAGCCGCGGCGCGAGCGAAGTTGTGTTTATCGAGCACCATCGCCCCGCCGCGGAGTTGATCCGCCAGAACCTCGCCGCGCTCAAAATCGATTCCAGCTTCCGCCTCCTGACTTGCGCTGTGCTCACGGGGCTCGAACGTCTGGCAGAACAGGGCGAGCGATTCGATTTCGTTTTTCTCGACCCTCCCTACGACGCCATCCGTGAGTACCATCAAACGCTGCGCGACTTTGGCCGCGGCAATTTGCTTCTGCCCGGGTCCCTCGTCGTCGCCGAGCACTCCCGCCACGTCAGGCTTGAAGAAAAGTATGGTGACCTCCATCGCACCCGCCTGATTCGCCACGGCGACGCACAACTGGGCTTCTACCGGCTCTCGGTGGATTCAGCGGAAGGGCGGGAGGAATCGGCCATTTCTTGACGTCATAGCCATCAATCTCCTACTATAAAAACAGGCCGGATTGGTGTGGCGAGGCCACCAAAGCCTGTGGCGGGGTAGCTCAGTGGTAGAGCGAGGGTCTCATAATCCCTAGGTCGGGAGTTCGATCCTCCCCCCCGCTACCAAACCTTCTCCTTTCCGTTTCAGTCAGTTAACGCGCTGACTTTTTCCGTGTACCTCTGGCGTCCCCTTCGTTTCGGCAAAGGCCACGGGATCAGCGAGCCATGCGCGCCGTACGTCAGCCTCAAGTTGCTCTTGGCGTGAGCGTGTCCACGGTGCGTAGTGCCGCTCTGTGGTCTTGATACTCGTGTGTCCGAGGAGCGCAGCCACGCGCTCAATTGGAGTCCCAGCAAGCAAAAGTTCAACCGCAAAAGTATCTCGGAATCTATGGGCGTGCCCATTCATGACCTTGGCCCGCCGGAATAGTATTTGGAGCCGTCGCTGCCAGTAACTCGTTACGCTCTTCGGTTTCGCAAAACCCGTCCAGAAGAAATACTCGCCGCGAGGTGGCAGGGACCCCAATGCAGTCACCACGAAGTAGGGCAGCGGGCAATACACCAGAACGCCCGTCTTGGCCGTGTAAAGCAAGAGATTTCCGCTGCCGACCCGGTCCCGCTTGAGCGTCACTGCATCGTGGATTCTCAGACCGGTGTAACGCAGCAGCAGCACCAGGGCGCGGACGCGGCTTCCCGGCCTCGCCGCCGCGAGGATTTTGATCATCTCATCTTGTGTAAAGGGCATCGTGGGCCGTTGTGTGACCCTGGGACTTCGCAACTTTCGGCTGGGGTTTTCCGGAATCCACCCATTATCATGACAAAACCGCAAGAAAGTACGCAGATACCCCAGTTTCTTGAGGGCCGCCACGTTGCGATTGGGCCACGTTGCTCTGAAGTCGCTCCATAGTTCCAGCCCAAATTCATTCAAGTATCGAACTCCGCGCTGCTCGGCGAATGTCTGTAATTGCCGGAACAAAAGGCGATATTTGTAGAGTGTGGTTTCACGGAGGTGTCGTGCCCCAGCGTCGGCCTCGAATCTATCGCAGGCCTGGTTGACCGTACGGGGTTCGCCCTCGGGCTCCGGTGTGATTTGGTTTTGGGCTTCCCATTCGCGGACCTGTGCTTGGGCGCGCTCCCAATCTTTCGTCCTGAGCGACCGCCTGATTTCTTCTTTGCCGACGAAGCCATCCACCCAGATTGGGCACAGGCAGCGGCGGTACTTCCTTCCTTCCGCACGATGGGCACACTTCCTCTTGTGCCTTCTATAGATGCTGAGCATGTAGAGTGCCGCGCCTTTCTCTGCCTGAGGGGTTGCCAAAAATGTGTAGGTCGGATAGATAGGAGGTAGCCATTTTCGGCCTCTCACCAGGCGGAAATGGTCAGGGACCATCAGTTGTTTGCTGCAACTGGTGGTCCCGACTTGGTGCAACCCTACGCCTGCGAGAATCTGTTGTCAAGTCGGGGTTGCTCAAGCGTCGATGCACGCGCTCCATCACAGATTCTGGAATTCGCAACGTGTGGTACCGACGCTTGCTTCGTGAGCCGTGATCACCCAACACGAGGACTCCTGGCTCACGTTCGAAGATTCTCCTTACCACATCGGGGCTGAGACTCCAGAGTTCGGCAATTTCGGCCACCACGTAATGGCGCTCTTGAAAGCGCGCCTGTGGCGGTTGGTCCGAACGATCGAAACTGATTCCTGGGTCAGCCAAACCAGAAGACTCCCTTCGATACGATTCGCTGTTATCCCTGACTTTCGCTTGATCTGGCTCCACTATTGCCTTGTGGCGTCAGCCGCGAATCGCGGTGATTCTTGCTCAGAAATTTGACCCAATGCAGGCGACAGAACTCGCCACACTGTCCCATCTTTTCAACCAGTTGCGAACAACCGGTGAGTTTAGTGAGTTTGTTTCACCGCATTCTAATGGCACGTTTTTTGTTTCCATATCTCTCACGCGAAGGGAGGGGATGAAACTCACCAAACTCACCTTTCGACTCCCAAATCTCTCGGAACTCCTTGTTTCATATAGTGTTATCGGCCCCGCAAGTCTGCATAGCGAAACTCACCCGACCACCACCTTCCACTTCGTCGCTCCCTTCTCGTCGCCGTCGCGTTCCAAGTGCAGGTTTTTGTCCCCGTAGCGTCTGCCGACGCGTTTCGAGAATGCCTTACCCAAGCGCCGCGAGGGACTCCCGTGTTTGTCATCCATGTCCAGTTCGTCCGGCAAGGCATCTCGCAATGTCTTATTGGCTGCCAAGTATTCGACCAACTGCTTTGCGGTGAAAGCCTCGTCGGTGAAGGACGCTTCGGACAGAACTTGCAGGAAGCCTTCCCACTGCCCGGTGGATTCGTCGGCTAGTTCGTACATCTCCTCCAAGTTGGCTAGGAATGCGAGCCTGCCTGACCCTGGATCCAGGACGCCGGCGTGGTCCAGGATGCCCCCGATGGTCCGTGCCCAACCCTCAAAACTGCCAATGACCGGAACTGTCGAGGTCGCTGGCGGTTTGCCAGCGGCGAACCACGAAACCGCGATGGTCAACAATGCCGCCAAAAGGCTTCCGCGATTTTCGAACACCCACGGAATCAGTTCGGGGTGTGCAAAGCCGGTCCTTTTCCAGGGACGCGACGTTTTGGCGTCCAGGCGAATCCAAAAGCATCGCCGGGGAATGTCACCGCCGAGGCGCAAATTGTTCCCGTTTGCCACCCAGGTTGCGCGTTGGGATACAGCCACGATTGCGCTTTGTCCCAGGATTCGGTCTTTCCAAACATGGGCAGTCAGCGCTGATGCCAAACTTGATGAACGCAACTCGTCGTCGACGTTGTCGATCACGATGAAGGTCGAGCCTTGGCAAAGAGTTGCCGTGATCCGCTTGCGCCATTCGTCCTCGTTGCGGGGAGCAGACATCGACCCCGCTTCACGGCCGGTGCCGATGAGGGAAACCACGCTCGCCAGAAGGTCTTTTC
>Ga0315274_10016574_pt1 | contig 10406 bp, 15 predicted proteins | sample YL17G02_20_MG_FD_203700 | JGI IMG/M metagenome (GOLD analysis project Ga0315274, IMG submission 203700) | Sediment microbial communities from Yellowstone Lake, YNP, Wyoming, USA - YL17G02_20 | ecosystem: Environmental > Aquatic > Freshwater > Lake > Sediment | place: USA: Wyoming | collected... | reverse complement strand
GTGGCCGTGGGTTATAACAATGCCGACAATATTTTTGTATCGGTTGTTTTCCAGCAAATAGGAAATGTCGGGAATGATGTAATCAATTCCGGGCATATTTTCTTCGGGCATTCTAAAGCCGACGTCGATAATCAATGTCGAGTTCTTGTATTCGAGAAGCATCATGTTTCTTCCCACCTCACTCAGCCCTCCCAGGTTTATCACCCTTAAGGAGTCGTCATTAGTTTGTGGGTGCTTGATAAATGGCTTCTTTTGGTAGCTCGGTTTTCTCCCGTGGTATTGTTTTCTGCCCCCGGGACGAGAATGAGCTTGTTGCGTATGTTGTGTTTTTGTTTCGTTAATCATATTATTTTGTTATCGGATAGTTTTCCGGAAAAACGCCTGCTTTAAGAACCGCCTTTTTGTTTTCGGCAATCCATTTGTAGAGTTTTTCCACTCCCTCCTTGGGAGAGGTTTTTGGAGACCAGTTAAAATTATTCTTAGCTTTAGTTATATCGGAGATGTAGACCTTTTGGTCTCCCGGCCTCCAGTCCCCGAATGAATATTTAATTTTTTTGTTGGAAAGTTTTTCCAAAATATCGAACAGTTCCCAGATGGAGAGGGAATATTCAAGCCCTCCGCCGATATTAAATGCTTTCCCTCTGGTTTCTTTGATATTGGTCAAAGCGGAATCGTACGCTTCCAATAAATCGTCAATGAACAGAACGTCCCTTACTTGTTTTCCGTCTCCGTAAATCGTCACCGTCTTATCGAACAGCAGGGCGTTAATGAACCAGGCCAGCCAGCCCTGTTCCTCGATTCCGAACTGGTGGGGCCCGTATATGCCCGATTGCCTGAAGACGACGGTTTTTAATCCATATATCCTGGCCCAGTCGGTTGCATATTGGTCGCCGGTGCATTTGCTGCATCCGTAGGGGCCGTGCGGGTCAATATGTCTTTCTTCGCTAATTCCTTTAATGTTTTTGTATTCGTATCTTTTTTCTTTTTCTGTTGTTCCCAAATCCATCATTTCTCCATAGACCTTGTTGGTGCTCGAATAGAGCAGAGCCGCTTCGGGGGCATGCTTTCTTGTCGCCTCCAAGACGTTAAAAGTTCCCAAGGCGTTTATCTCAAAGTCCTCTCTCGGCTTTTTGACCGAAGTGACCATGGTCACCTGGGCGGCCAGATGGAGAACCAAATCGGGCTTGTATATTTTAAAAGTTTTTTCGAGCTTTAAGATGTTCCTGATGTCTCCTTTTACAATAACGACATTTTTGATGCTCCTGAGCCATCTTAAGTTTTCTCTTGAGCCGATCCTTGAAAGATTGTCAAAGACGACAACCTTGTACCCTTTTTTGGAGTAGTAGTCGGCGGCATTAGTTCCGATGAATCCGCACCCGCCAGTGATGATAATAGTTTTATCCTTTTTCATATTATTTAAGGAAATCAAGATTCTGCGGGACTTCTTTCAGCGGTTCCTCGTATCTTATCTCCGGAATGTTTTTGTAATTGTTGTTTTTGACCCAGCCCTTGGTGGTGTAGTAATAGCAGAGGCCGTGTTTGTTTTTGACCGTTTCGTAGTCAAAGCCGGAGCTTTTGTTGGCCCAGTTGGCCATTTTCAATGTTTTATCCGAAGTATTGATGGTTACATGGGCGTATCCGCGGGGAACAATGACGCAGTCTCCCTTTTTGCCTTTGACGGCGTAGAAATTCTCAACGGCATCTTTGCCTTTCTGGAATATCCACAAGGCCTCTCCCTCAAGGAGGATGTACATTTCGTTAGCGTCTTCTCCGTGGAAGTGGCCCAGAGTTTTAACATATTCCTCGCCCATCATAAACGGGGGGATGACGGTGATGTCATATCTCAGTCCGTCCTTTTCGTCCACTCCTCGGTACATGTAGTAGATTTCCTTCTCGGGATTGCTTTTAGCGACATTTTTATCCAAAAGAACGTCTTCCATGTCTTTTAGTTTCCTAATGTCGGGATTTTTTAATTCTATTTCCATATTCTTTTTTCTTTAATATACCAGTTTTCAATATCTGTGAATCTTTTTGAGGAGTCGGTTATTTTCTGCGTTTCCACCCCTTTTACATTTTTATTGACTAAGTAGAGATAATCGGAAGTGTAAAGGGAGACGGCGGGAGCGTCGTCGATGATGGTGTTTTGCAAATCTTCAAGCGCTTTTATCCTGTCCGGGTCTTTGTAGTCGTAGTATTTTCTGGCTTTTTCCATCAGTTCATCGGCTTTGGTATTTTGGTAAAGAGAAAGGTTCAACCCCGGATCGATTCTTTGGGATGAATGCCAGAAGGGAATCAGTTCGGGTATTCCTCCTAGCTTTTCTCCGAAGAGAAGAATGTCAAAGTCCCTTTCCCTGATGACTTTCTTGGCCTCATTCTGGTCCATTGTTTGTATCTCTATCTTTATCCCTTGCTTTTCCCACTGTTCTTTGATCAGGTTTGCCGTTTCCAACAATATCGGATGACTGGTTGTTTTCAGGACGAAAGACAGGGGGATTTCTTCTTTGGGCACAACGAAGCAAACTTCGTTCAGTTTCTTTATCGTTGCTCCGCCAACTTTTCCCGTGCCTTCAGTCAAATTGTTCGGAACAAGAATGTCTTCTTTGTATTTTTCCTGGAATTTGATAACGGCAGCTTTGGTTTCCTGGCCGAACTGGCCGGAAATCGTTCCCGAAGGATATATTTCATTGTCTTGGGCCAGGCATTCTTGCAATTTTTTCACTTCGGTATTGTTGCTTCCGACTTGCAATGTCTGGGTGAATTTGAAACCGGAAGATTTTTCAATCGTTTTTATTCTCGTTCCGTCAACCAAGACATATCCGTTCTTGTCCAAAATTTGCTTTCCTTTTTCTTCGTTGTAAAGGAGAGGGTTTGTGGGCTGGCTTATGCCGTAGAAAGAGGGGAGAAGGGGAGAATAGACTGCTTCTCCTTTATTATTCAAAACCTTTTTCACTATTTCCTGCCTGTCGGTCAGATAAGAGAAGGCCTGCCTGATATCTTTAACATTAAACGGCTTTTTTGAATTATTTAGAAAAACAGCGAAATAGTCGGGAGTTTTCAAAGAATACAGATTGTATTTTTTGAAATTCTTGTCGTTGTAGTCAGTGGCTTCGACATTGCCCGAATCCAGATTTCCTTTTTTCAAATTATTCAGCAAATCTTCTTTTTTGCTGAAGAAATAAAGGTCGATTCTTTGAATGTGCGGTTTTTGATTGTAATAATCATTGTTGGCGGTTAAAATCATCGACTTGATGGTCTTGTCGCTTTTTTGGATAGTCTTCTTGACCATATACGGTCCGCTTCCGACGGGATTCAAGACATTCAATTGCGTATTAGAAGTCATTGCCTGGGTTGAAATGTCTTTCCAGATATGCTTGGGCATTATTTTCAAATTGACCAAGGACTCTTCGAATCCGCTGTACGCCTGTTTCAATTTAAAAATGGCTTTGTAGTCGGAAACTTTTTCAATTTCCACTCCCTGCCAGTTGGTTTTCAGAGGGCTCAAGTATTCAGGGTCTTGGATCAAATCAATCGTGAAAATCACATCGTCAATAGTCAGGAGCTGCCCGTCGTGCCATTTGGCATTTTCCTTGATTGAAAAGTTTATCGTTTTTCCTCCTTCTTCAATATTGTAATCCTTGATCAAGTCGGGAACGATGTTTCCGTTGTTGTCATAGGTCATCAAGCTTGAGAAAAGGAGTTCGGTCAAGTCGCGGTCAATGTCGGACAGGGGAGCGTAAAGCGGGTTGATGAACTGGGGCTGTCCCAATACCCCCTCTCTTATCCTCCCGTAGTCTGCCGGAACCACATTGGTATTTTTAATGTAGAACGAGGAGACGAGGAAGAAAAGAGAAAGGGCGAACAGCGTAAAGAGAATGCCCAAGGCAATTTTTTCTTTCTTTTTCAAAACCTTAAAGAATTGCAGCCATTGCTTTCTAGAAGGCCATTTTTTATGGCCCGAAAGAGAATTGTTGTTTTTATCCTTCATTATAAATTAGTAGACCAGGTTTAAGACGGCAAGAACGATAAAGGCGACGGTTAAAATAACCGTTGCCCAAAGCAGGTTTTGCTGGAACCCCCTTCTGGTGCTGTAGACCTCTCCGCCTCCTCCGAAAGCCGAACCCAAAGCGGTTCCTCTCTGTTGAAGAAGGATTACGATAACGAGCAAAACTGAAATTACGATTTGTACGATCAGTAAATTGTTGTTCATTTTATTTAAATGCCATTGAAGAAACTCTTTCCGTTACCCAGACAATCAGCGTGGTAAAGAAAAGATTGTTAATTCCGAATATTTCGAACATGTCGGCGGGGAATAAAGCGTCAACCAGCCAGACCAAAAACATCATTATGACGATGGAAAACAAGTTCAGGGTGATTATTCTTAAAGGCAGGGTGATTAATCCCAGGAGCGGCCTTACAAAAAACATCAACAGTCCCATAACGGCACCGACCAAAAGTATCGTTTGAAAGCTCCCGTCAAAGGTTACTCCACCTAAAAGATAGGCTGAAATGCCTATTCCGACGATGCCGGAGAGCAATTTCTCTACTAGGTTGTTCATATTTAATATAATACCAGATTTGAATTTAAAGTCAACGGGGTGTATAATTCAATAAAATATTAAAATTTTAGAAATATGAACAAAGCAAAGCTTTTTGCCATTATTGTTCTTTTATTTTCATTCGGTACGGCCATCTATTTCTATCCTTTTGTGCCAGCTCAAATGGCTTCGCATTGGGATGCACAAGGAATGGTTAACGGATATATGAGTAAGTTCTGGGGATTGTTCTTAATACCCGTGTTGATGTTCGTTTTAACTCTTCTCTTCTTTTTTATCCCTAAGATTGACCCGGAAAGGAAAAACATCGAAAAGTTCAAAGGAACCTTTGATTCTTTTATCGTCGTTTTCAATCTTTTCATGCTCTATGTTTATATTTTGACCGTTCTTTGGAATATCGGATACAGCATTAACATGATTGCGGCCTTAATGCCCGCCTTTGCGGTTTTGTTCTTTTCCGCCGGCTCTTTGATCGGAAAAGCCAAGAGGAATTATACTATCGGGATAAGAACGCCGTGGACATTGGCCAGCGATGTTGTTTGGGACAAAACCCATAAGATAGGGGAAATACTTTTTAAATTGACCGGATTGATTACATTATTGGGAACATTTTTTAATCAATATGCCCTGTGGTTTTTGTTTATCCCTTTGATATCGAGCATTCTCTATCTTTTGGTTTATTCCTACCTTGAATACCAAAAAGTAAAACAATAGGGACGGGGCTTCGGCCCTGTTTTTGATTGACAGAAAGCGGTTGTCGGTATAGGATTATAAGGCAAATAATTCATAAAAAATGAAGGGAAAATACATTATTATTCTTTTCTTGTGCTTGTTTGTCGGTTCGGCCGTAGCGATTATGACTGACAGTGAATCAGCCAAAGGAGCTATTGATGAGTCAAGCGGGGACAAGATAGGGAATATTGTCCAAAATCAGATAAAGAAAGTGTCGGAAAAGGCGGGAGAGGCCGGTTCCGTTGCCGTGGAGAAAATCAAAGAAGCTTCAGCCTCCGTTTATGATGCTGTCAAAGACAAGGGAGGGGAATTAATCCAAGCGGCGGTGATAGAGCCATCCAAAGAGGCCGTCAAGTCTTTAGTCAAGGAGGCAATATCGGCCAGCTCATCGGTTTTAACAGGAGAAGACATTAAGGATATTTTACTTAAAAATATTAAAAGCGATTGCGTCTGCCAATAAAAAGTGTTTTTAATTTTTTTCTTTTTCTGGTATAATCGAATAAAGAAAATATTAAGAAAAGATAAATAAAAATAATATGATAACGCAAATAATTTTGGGTCTGATATTCGTTATCCTTTTGTATGTCATTATGGCATACAACGGATTAGTCACTTTAAGAAACAGGGTGAAAGAGGCCTGGTCCGATATTGATGTCCAGCTGAAGAGAAGGTACGATTTGATTCCTAACCTGGTTGAAACTGTAAAGGGCTACGCTTCGCACGAAAAAGAAACCTTTGACAAGGTTATCCAGGCGAGAAGCAAAGCCATGTCGGCTCAGGGCTTGAAAGAAAAAGGAGATGCCGAGAATGCTCTTTCGGGAACCTTAAAGAGCTTGTTCGCTTTGTCCGAGAATTATCCTGATTTAAAGGCATCGGTTAACTTTTTGGAATTGCAGAAGGAATTGACCGATACCGAAGACAAAATTCAGGCAGCCCGCCGATTCTACAACGGCAATGTTTTGGATTTAAATACCAAGCTGGAACTATTTCCCACAAACATGATTGCCGGAATGTTCGGGTTCAAGGTGTCGGAATTCTTTAATGCGGAAGAAGGAGAGAAAGCATTACCCAGGGTAAGTTTTTAATAACGGCAAAGACATGAAAAATATTTCCAAATGCATTTTAAAGCAGAAAAAGAGGCTGAGAAGGAAATTCAACAAGCTTTCCGAAAGGGATTTGAAAAGGAAGGGACTTTTGAAGAAATAATATGGCCACTCTGTACAACATAGCCGACTCTAATGTCAGAAAAACATGGTTTTTGATAACCTTCTTTTTGGTTTTTGTCATTTTAATAGGATGGCTGTTCGGGCATATTCTTAACAATCAGGTAATTTTGTATTTCGCCGTTGCTTTTAGCGTTTTAACCAGCATTTCTTCTTACTGGTATTCGGACAAGATTGTTTTAGCGACTACGGGCGCGAAGCCGATTGAGAAGAAAGACAATCCGGAATTGTACAGAATCGTTGAAAACCTTTGCATCACCGCTGGTATCCCCGTTCCCCAGATATATATTTTAAACGAAGCCCAGCCCAATGCTTTTGCCACGGGCAGGGACTATAATCACGCGGTTGTGGTGGTAACTAAGGGGCTTTTGGGTAAATTGGAAAAGAATGAGATTGAAGGAGTGATTGCCCACGAATTGTCGCACATCAAAAACAAAGATATGCTTTTGATGACTGCGGTGGTTGTTTTAGTTGGGATTATTTCCTTAATTACAAATTTCTTTTTGAGGATAAGCTTCTGGGGAGGGAACAGAAACAGTGACGATAACAATTCCAATAACATCATCTTTTTGGTTTTGGGAATTGTTGCGGCCATTTTAGCTCCCATTGCCGCCACTTTGATTCAATTATCCATTTCCAGAAACAGGGAGTTTTTAGCCGATGCATCGGGTGCCTTGTTAACCAGGTATCCGGAAGGGCTGGCGAGCGCTTTGGAAAAGATTGCTTCGGACAACAGCCAATTGAGAACAGCCAACAGTTCCAACGCCCATCTTTTCATTTCTTCTCCTTTCAGGGGAAAAGAAACAAAAAGTTGGTTTAACAAATTATTCATGACCCATCCGCCGATTGAAGAGAGGGTGGCTAATCTGAGGGGGATGAAGGTTTAATTGGAGGGGTGCTCCGAATGGTAAGGAACACGATTGGAAATCGTGCGCTCGCAAGGGCTTGCAGGTTCGAGTCCTGTCCCCTCCGCCAGTTAGGAAATGAAGTCATTGACTCGCCCGCTACGCGGGCAACGATAAAGAACCCCCATTTATTAAATGATTAAAATATGTATAACCCAGAAAAACCAACATTTGAAAATACGGTTGAGAAAGAAAAAGAACCATCAAAAAGAATTTTTTTCATTAGACACCCAAGCCGGGAGTGGTTTGACCATCTTGTTGATGAAGCAACTGCGAGGGGAGAAGATATCGAGACTGATTTACCTGTTGATCAGGAGGGTTTGAAAATGGTCGGTTTCCTATCCGATTATTTAAAATCGGAATTACCGAAAGATTTAAAAGATAAAGAATATTCCATTTATTCTAGCCCAGTTAAGCGTGCAAAACAGGAAGCAATTATTTTGCACAAAAATATAGAATTATCAAAATTAGATGAGCCAACGCTACCAATACCAAAAAATAATGAAGTAGAAAATCTTGATTTTTTCTCTGAAGTTCCACTAACAACAAACAAAGAATATGCCCTTGATTTAATAAAAAGAGCCGAAGAAAGGGGTATTCATTCCGTGCTTTTATGGTTTGAAGAAAAAGGTGAAGAATTATTGCCAAGATTTCAAAAAAAATTAGAACAAGTTAAAAAAGGCATTGATTTTTTAAAAAATCAATCGACTAAATTAGATGTTGTAATCAGCCACAGACTAGTAATTGCCTTGACTGTTTGGGCGAGCAATAATTCGGAAAAAATGAAAGACGAAAACTATAAATTGACCATTGAGGACCTAAAAGAAATATTTGATTATAGCGGAAGGCTTCCGTTCACATCAATTACCGAATTGGATATAATAGACGATGAAATTAAGGTTAAAAAAATTGGCGAAACCCCACATTTAAAAGGTGATGAGGAAAAAGAAAAACTAATCAAGGGGAAATACTAATATACTTTATGATAATTTTAAATGAACAAAATATACCGGACTATATAAAGAATTTTCTTCTTGATAAATTGGATTTTATTAAAGACGGACATATTGGAGAAATTACATCTGTAAGTGGTGGTTTGGTTTCGGCGGTTTTTAAAGTTGGTATTGACGATAGGAATATTTACTTAAAATAAGCAATACCGGGGCGATTGGATAAATTAAAAGAAACACTAAAAGAATTGCCTGATGACATTTTTATTTTATTTAACGATAATCGGCAATATGCGGAAGTAAAAGCATTAAAAATTTTTAAGCAAGTAATACCGAATGATTTTACCCCACACTTATATTTTCATGATACTGAAAATAATGTAATGGCCCTATCCGAAGTTTGTAGCGGCGGACATTTGTTTGTTAATACAATGAACGAACAGATTAACACCAAAATCGCCGAAACATTAGGTAAAAATATTGCACTAATTAGCAATTACACATACGGTAGAATTCAAAAATTAAGAGATGAAAAAGCCGAAGAAGAAATTAGAAGGATAAAATATAAATACGAAGTTGGGACTGTTTGGCAAGGTATTGGAGATAAAAATAAAAGAGAGGAAGCGCAAAAAAGAGCCGATGATTTTATCAAAAATTCTCTAAATATTTATAAAGTTTTAGTGCATGGAGATTATTATGAAAGAAATATTTTAATTTGCGGCGACCAATGTGCCACCGTTGATTTTGAAGAAGGACACTTGGGCGATCCAGTTGAAGATATAGGAAAACTGTCAGCTTCCTATTGTTTAAGAATTGTCTATTTTGAAAAAGTGAGACAAGATGCTTTTAATTCTGTATTGAAATTATTAAGAATTTATTTCTCTACTCTAAATATTCCAGAAAGTAAAATCAAGCTGGAGAAAAGATTAAAAGTGATGATGGCGGGAGTGATGTTGTTTAGCGTTGACGGTTTACGAAATAATTGGTTGCCCTGGGTGCATGATGAAAACAAAAGAAAACTTGCAAGAGAATTAGCGTTAGATTTGATTTTAGATGATAATAAGGAGATAGAAACCATTATCACGGATTTTTATCAAAAATTGTAAAGTGGCGCGCTAGCTTTGTTGGTACGAAAAATTGCGGCGGCAAAAAAGCAAGGGTGGGGCGTTTTTTGTTTTTTTAAAATTATGATATAATTTGTTTATGAACAAACTCAGCCAAAAAATGGAAGAAAGCGTTCTTATAGTCACGGCCTTTTTCGTTTTGATTTCTTCAATGATTAACGCGGTTGTTTCAGTGGTTTTGGCCATAGGAAGCTTGATTATCTTTTTTGCCTATAACCTCTTAACCAAAAAGTCATGATTTTTGTAACGGGCAACCACCAGAAACTTAAAGAGTTTGAGGAGATTTTAGGAATTAAATTGAAGCATTCCGACTTGGATTTGGACGAAATCCAGTCAATCGAAGCCGAAGAAGTGGCCGAACACAAAGCCAGGCAGGCCTATGATATTTTAAAGGAGCCGGTGATGGTTGAAGATACCGGATTGTATTTTGAAGAATTGAACGGATTGCCGGGGGCTTTGATTAAATTCTTCGTCAAGAAATTAACTTTAAAACAAATTTGCTCTTTGGTTAAAGAAAACAGAAAAGCCAAGGCCGTAGCTTGTACCGTTTATTTCGACGGAAAAGAAATCAAAATATTCACAGGAGAAACAGAAGGGGAGATAGCAGAAGAGCCGAGAGGAACCAACGGTTTTGGATGGGATCCGATTTTTGTCCCCGAAGGATACGACAAAACCTTTGCCGAGATGAGCAACGAAGAAAAAACAGGCCAGTTTATGAGAAAGGAAGCGATTAAGAAGCTGAAGAGATTCTTAATTGACAAAAAGGAATAAAAGGAGCATAAAAGAAATAGATTTTAGAGGTGTTATGCATTGACATTATTGGTTAGAAGGTGGTGATTTATGGGAGAATTCAGAACGCTTGATTACGTTCTGATTGTTGTTATGTTTTTGTTGCTAGCATGGCTGGTGACAGGGATAT
>Ga0315274_10016573_pt1 | contig 10407 bp, 7 predicted proteins | sample YL17G02_20_MG_FD_203700 | JGI IMG/M metagenome (GOLD analysis project Ga0315274, IMG submission 203700) | Sediment microbial communities from Yellowstone Lake, YNP, Wyoming, USA - YL17G02_20 | ecosystem: Environmental > Aquatic > Freshwater > Lake > Sediment | place: USA: Wyoming | collected... | reverse complement strand
GAAGACCACGAACTCGGTGACCTGGTTTGCGATCAAGTTGAGGTGGAGGAGTGTCCGAGCTCCGGAAACCGTGAAACTTGGCCGGCGGCTCTTCACTTTCTCGGCCACTGGCCTTTGCCCAAGCCGACGCGCTGGCAGAGCTTCTCGAAACGCGGATCGTCCCGCAAGTTGTCCCAGGCCGGGTCGGTGCGCAGGCTGCCGAAGTCCGAGTTGACCAGACGCTCGGAGTGGTCGTCGTAAGCACGCTCCAGGGCCGCCAGCGCTTCGGCTTTTTCTCCCAGAGCGGCATGCACCCACGCCACCGAATACGGGGAGACGTAACGCATCTTGGTGTCCAGTTGACCGAGAATCTCCCGGGCCCTTTCGCGCTGGCCCATCAAGGCACAGGCGCGGCCTTCCAACGCCATTATCTCGGGGGCGTCTTCGACCTTCCGGTATTCGCGGAGGGCCTTGAGCGCCTTGGAGAAGTCACCCAACTCGATCGAGGCACGCGCGACCCAGAACAGCGGGTTGTGATCGCGCGGGCGCAAGGACCGCGCGTGCTCGGCTTGGCGCACGCAGGGGCGGTACTCCCGCGCCACGTACCGCGCCCCGGAGGCGTGGTCGAGCACGAAGCCGTCCGACGGGTATGCCTGCTCGGCTTTGTCCTGCTCGATCTGTGCGGCTTCGGCGCGGCCGAGCCATCGGTAATAGAGCGCCCAGGCGAGGTGGTCGGCCGGGTTGAGCCGGATCAACTGCTCGTAGCCGGCCATGCCTTGCTCCCAGTCGTAGTCGTAGGAGATCTGGAGTGAAGCCAGCCAGTAACGCGCCCGGTAGCAGGTGTCATCGATCGCAAGAATGTCCCGTAGGTCGCTGCGCGTGTCGGGCCAGATCCGCCGGGGAGGTTCCGCCCACTCTGTCAATACCCGCCGCGTCATGACCACCCCCAGACGAGCATCCAGATACTGCGGATCCAGCTCCAAGGCCTGATTGAAGGCCTCCATGGCCGGCGTCAAGCCCGGCGTGCTAAGCAGCCCGTGCTGATACAGCCCCTCCACATACTTCAGGTAGGCCGCCCAGTTGCTGGCCAGGATCCGATCGATGCGCACCTGGGCCTCGGCTTTGACGCTCAAGCGCAACGTCGAGACCAGGCCGCTGAGGATGCTCTTCTCCAACGCGATCACCTCGTTGGTCGTGCCGACGATATCCGTGCTCCAGAGCAGTCGTTCTTGGCGCGTCTCGTAAAGTTCCACGCGCCCGCTGAGGATGGCGTTGGTGATCTCGAGCCTCCCGCAAACCACGTGACTCATCAGGAAAGGCGCCTGGGCGACCCGAGCCCGCAACGTTTCCTCCGGCTCGAAGATCCATGCGGACTTGCGCGGTCCGACCCGCACGCCGTCGATCGCGGCCAGCGAGTCGATCAGCGCGTCGGTCATCCGCGCGCAGATCTCGTTCGCGGTTTCCTCGGTCGTCGGGCGGTGCAAGTAGGGCGTCGGATTACGGAACGGCAGGACGAAGATCGAGATACGATCGGCCTCGGCGACGGGGATGGTTCTCATCCGGTGGGTCAGCGTGCTGAACAGCAAGGAACCAAACAGAGCGAGCATGGCCAATGCGCCCCCCGCCACACCCGCCGTCCTGACCAAGGCCCAACGCCGCTGACGGGCGCGCTTCCGTCTGACCGATCGGCCGCGCTGGAGCAGCTCCAGGTCGGCGCGCAGCGCGTCGGCGCTGGCGTAGCGCTCGCGCGGGTCCCGGGCACACGCCTTCAGAAGCACGGTGTTCAGTTCGACGAGCTGACCACTGTCCGGCAAAGATCGCAGTTCAGGTGGCAACGCCGGGTATTCCTTCCGGTCCTTTCCGGTGCTGATCTCGTAGAGGACTTTGCCCAGGCTGTAGAGGTCGGCCTGCGGTGAACCGGGTCCTTCCGGCGCCACATAGCCCTCGGTACCCACGTAAGAAAAAGTGGTATCCGAGTCGGTCACGAGGCCGATGTCGGCCAGCTTGGGCACGCCGCCCACGAAGATGATGTTCGACGGCTTGACATCGCGATGCACGAGGCCGTGCCCGTGCAGGTGCGCCAGCGCGGTCGCCAATGCCAGACCGATCTCGACACACTCGGCCGGCGGGAGGCGCCCGCGGGTCTGGAGGTCGTGCTTGAGGGTGCGGGGGCTGTAAGAAGCGGGGTAATGGAGCGATGGAGTGATGGGGAGTTGAGTCGGGGCACTCGGCCCGTTACTCCAAGCCTCCAATACTCCACCACTCCTTTGCCCGCCGGCATCGTCCGCCAGTTCCATGACGTAGAAGAAATAACCGTCACCGCGACCCACGTGGAGAATGTCCACCTGGCTATCGTGCGTGCGGGAGACGGGCTCGGACTTCCGGATGCCTTCGAACTCGCGTTCGTAGGGCCGGTCGCTGTCGAAGTCGGAGCGATAGACAACCTTGACGGCGCGGTAAGCGCCCAGGGCATTGCAGGCGAGCCAGACCTCGCCGTAAGCCCCGGCGCCGATACGACGGATCAGTTCATGATCCGGAATCGCCGGCGGCGGGTGGGGGACAGCCGGGGTTGTTGTGCTGCTGGGCGTGCGCGGTAGGGCGGCTGCGTCACCTGCCGCGCCGTCCGGCAAAGGTCCGTGAGCCGATGGCACCTCGTCAGACATGGCTACCTCAACTGGCGGCAGGCATAGCAGAGCGGCGACAGAAGACCAGCCGAAATCCGCAAGCCAAACAACTGGCAGTGCATCCCGAAGTTGTCGGTGCGGGTAGGGCGCGTGTGGTTTTCGGTGTGGGTAGGGCGCGTGTGTCCTCACCGCGCCGTTGGGCCATCCCATCACCCAAGGCGGCGAGCTGAGGACAGATCCGCCCTACCCGAAACGGGACTGCCGACTTTGGGATCCACCGCCGTCTGGGCAGCCGAAGATTCTGCGTGCGCCGCTGCGGGTTCGCGCTACGCTTTTCCCCATGCCGGACGCCTATGTGGAATTGCTCGACGCCACCCTCCGTCACCTCGAGGACCTGAAGGCCCAGGGGGTCCGCCATCTCCGCGTGTCGCCCGCCACCCTGGCGGCTCTCAGCGCGCCTGTGCCGCGCCGGGTGACGGCGGCGGTGCCCCCTGCGATGGGCCCTGCGACGGCAGCACCTAAGGCGTCGCCCGGACTGCTGCCCAAGTCGAAGATGCCTCCTCCCTCGCCTGCTGTTCTCGCTCCGACCGCCACGGTCAAGCCGTTACCCACGCCGCCGGTCGTCGCGCCGGCGGAACAGGGCGCCTTCGCGGCGCTGCTGGACACCCCTCCGCTGGCCGCTACGGAGCCTCCGCTGTCGCCCGAAGCCAAGGAAGCCGCGATGGCGGATTTGCGCGCGCGCGCGGCGGTTTGCCAGAAATGCCCCAACCTCGCCGCGGCCCGGAAGAACGTCGTGTTCGGCGTCGGAAACATCCATTCACCCGTCCTGTTCGTAGGTGAAGCGCCGGGAGCGGACGAAGACGAGCAAGGCGAACCGTTCGTGGGTCGGGCCGGTCAGCTCCTGACCCGGATCATCCAGACGATGGGCTTCAGCCGCGAGACGGTCTATATCGCCAACATTCTCAAGTGCCGGCCCGACACGCCCGGCCAGACGGCGGGCAACCGCAAGCCCACGTCGGACGAGATGCAGACCTGTCTGCCTTACCTGCTCGAGCAGATTGATCTGATCCGGCCGAAGGTGCTCGTCGCGCTCGGGGCCACCGCGGTCGAGGGTCTCCTCGGCAAGACGGCCGGCATCACGAAGCTCCGCGGCCAGTGGCAGACCTTCCGTGGCATTCCCACGTTGCCCACTTACCATCCGGCCTACCTGCTGCGCAACCAGGCGCTGAGCGAGAAGCGCAAAGTCTGGGAAGACATGCTCAAGGTGCTCGAGAAACTCGAGCGTCCGATCACCGAGAAACAACGGAATTACTTCCTCAAGGCCTGACCGGCATGCCCTGAACCGCAGCGATGCAGTTGAGAGAACCACACGAAACACACGAAAGGAAAGGCCGGCGGCCGGCAACCAGCCGTGACGACCCGAACGGGGCCCGGTTGAAGAAACGATCTTGAAGACGTCGCTGAAAGTGGTGTTGGGAGGGGCGCTTCTGGTCGTGGTGGCGCTCGGCCTCGCCTTCGTGAGCCGGCAGCGGCCCAAGGCCCGGCTCCGCGCCTACAAAGCGTCGCTGGTGGCCCAGGGTGAGAAACTGACAATTGACGAGTTGGCGCCCCACCCTTCGGTCGAAGCGCAGCGGGCCGGCCGGGCCCTGCTACAGGCGGCTCAATGGTCTCGCGTTGGCGTCGTGTTGCCTCGCAACATCCCGGGCGCGATGAGAACCATCCAGCCCGGCAAGGCCCGCGTCGGGTGGAAGCAACCGGACCTCCGACTGTTGGGTGAAACCAATACTTGGGAGGAGTTGGCCGCCGACCTCGAAGCGGACCGCGAGACGCTCCGGCAGATTCGCGAAATTCTGAAGAGCCCTGCCGTTGGTTTCGATCTGGACTACCGCCAAGGGTTCCGTCTTCTGGTGAGCCACCGCGCTCCAATTCTGGAGACGGCCCAGCGCTTGTCGGCGGTCACGCTCTACGAACTGCACGAAGGTCGCCTCGAAGACGCGGCTGCCAACCTGGAAGCGTTGCTGGCCTTGATCGAAGTCTTGCGCGACGAGCCCCTGCTGATGTCTCAGATCGAGCGCGAGGTGATGGCCAGAATCGCGTTCGCCACCACCTGGGACGCCCTCCAAGCGGACGGTTGGACGGACGCTCAACTCGCGTTGATTCAAGAGCGCTGGGAGGCGCTCGAGTTCCTCGCACCGATGAAGCGAGCCATGGACATGGAACGAGCTATCGGCTTGGACACTTTCAATCAGGCGCGGCGTTCCGCCGTCTTGCGCCGGCAACTCCTGGACAGATCGTCTGTGCCATGGCCCTGGCCCGCCGTCCCCGATGAGGTGGGCGATGTCCCTGAATTGGGCAAGCGGGTGGCGTCATCGCTGCCACTGTGGATCCGGGAGCAAAGCTGGTTGTGGGCTGATTTCTACGCAGATGAACTCAAGTTCCTCCAGGCTTTCGATTTGATGCGGCCGGTGAAGCTGAACGTCCAGGTGGGAGGCCCGTTTGCGTTGCCCTACCGGCAAATGACCACCGACCTGGGGGAGTTCGATCTCCAGGTGACTCGGTCCACCCGATACCTGCTGACCGAGATGTTGACGCCGGGGCTGGCGAGGGCCTTCCGGAGATCGGGCGAGTTGGAGATGCAGCATGAACTCGCCGTGGCGGCGATCGCCTTGAAGCGTCACCGCTTGCGCCACGGCGTGCGGGCGCCCAGCTTGACGGCGCTGGTGCCGGAATTCCTTTCGCGTGTCCCACGGGACTTCATGGACGGCGGCGAACTGCGCTACCGGGTGAATGCGGACGGGACCTGGATCCTCTATTCGGTGGGTGAGAACGGTGTGGACGACGGTGGGAATCCTTGGCCGCGGCCCGGCAGGTCCCAGACGGAGCACTACGGTTCCGGCCTCGATGCCGTCTGGCTGGAGCCCGCGACGCCCGAGGAAGTCGCCCGGGAAGAAGAGGCCTCCCAGCGCGTCGGAGTGGACGCACAGATGATGAAGCGATACGGCTTGGTTCCCGCCAAGTAGGCGGCCCATTCCGCTCCGGCGATCCGCGCTGATCCGGTTTCCGAGCACAGGACGCTCGCTCTCGCGGTCGCCGGGCACCACGATATTCGCTGGTGCTCCGCGGCCGACCTCGACACACTCCAGCCCCCGATGGACCACGCCGTGAAATGGTATTGCCTGCGCGCCCTGACAGAGTTGGGCGACCGTGAACCGGCGCCGCACGTTCCCCGGCCGCCGGCGGTGTCGGCCTGATTCCCCCAGACGCCGACCTGCCCTCCGTCATTCGATGCCCGCGCGCCGCCTCAGGACCTGGTATTTCGTGCTCGAAGCGCTCAACGCCTTCGGCACGTCCTACTATTTCAGCTACCTCTTCTTCTACATGCAGGCGCGCTTCGGGTTCGGCGACCTCCAGAACCTGATGCTCTCGGCGCTCAATGGGTTCGTGTACATGGGCGGGTCGTGGTTCGGCGGCCGGATGGCGCAGCGGTTCGGCTACTTGCGCGCCCTCAAGTTTGGCTTCGCGCTCATGACGGCCATGCTGCTGCTGGGCACCGGGGCCGGCACGGCACTCGGCCACCTGATCACCATGGCGATCTGGACGTTCGGCGTGTGTTTCACCTGGCCCTCGCTGGAGGCGCTGGTGAGCGAAGGGGAACCGCCCGCCTCGCTGCCCCGCACGATCGGGATCTACAACGTGATGTGGGCCGGCGGCAGCGCGCTCGGCTACTTCCTCGGCGGGGCCCTCCTCGAGAAGTTGGGACTGACCAGCGTCTTTCTGGTGCCGGCAGCCCTGCTCGTCGTCCAGTTGGCGATCCTGCTGTGGGTGGAAGCGCAGGCGAGGACTCTGCCACACTCGAGCGCACGCGCGCACGAGGTCGCCGCGCCGGATTCCGCGAGGGCCCCACGGCCGACCGACAAGGCGAGACGGTTCCTGCGCCTGGCGTGGTTGGCGAATCCGTTCGCCTACATGGCCATCAACACCGTCCTTGCGGTCATTCCCGGCCTGGCGAGGAAGCACGAGCTCTCGCCCATGTTTGCCGGCTTCTTCTGCTCGGTGTGGTTCTTCGCGCGGCTCGGCGCGTTTCTCGGACTCTGGCTCTGGCCGGGCTGGCATTACCGGTTCCGCTGGTTCGTCACCGCCTACCTGCTGCTGATCGCGAGCTTCGTGACGATCCTCCTCGCGCCCGTGCTCTGGCCGGTCATTGTCGCGCAAGTGACCTTCGGCCTGGCGACCGGGCTGATTTACTACTCGTCGCTCTTCTACTCGATGGACGTGGGCGAGACCAAAGGCGAGCACGGCGGCATCCACGAGGCCGCCATCGGCGCCGGGATCTTCGGCGGGCCGGCGGTTGGCGCCGCCGCGCTGCATTTCTTCCCGCAGCACCCGGCGGCCGGCACCTGGGGCGTGAGCGCGTTGCTGCTCGTAGGCTTGAGCCTGATCTTGGGCCTGCGCTGGCGGGGGCGGCCGGGGCGGTCGGACTGACCCGGATGCCGGAGGCCGGACATCGGCGTTCGACTCCTCACCCCAGCCCTCTCCTCGGTCGAGGAGGAGAGGGGGCCGGGTGCCAGATTCCCCCTTGCGTTCACCCGTTGATTCTCCTACTGCTTGCGACGACAATTGATCGGCGACTCAACGTTATGGGCTTACTCGACGGCAAGCACGGTCTCGTCTTCGGGGTCGCGAACAAACGGTCCATCGCCTGGGCCATCGCGCAGGCGTGGGCGCGCGAAGGCGCGAAGCTCGCCTTCACCTATCAGGGCGCGCGCCTCAAGGAGAACGTGGAGGAACTCGGGGGCACGTTCGGTCCGGACACCCTGCTGCTGCCGTGCGACGTGACGAAAGACGAGGAAATCGCCCGCGTGTTCGACGAAGTCCGGCCGAAGTTCGGCACGCTGCACCTGCTGCTGCACTCGGTGGCCTTTGCGCCGAAGGATGCCCTGGAGGGCGAGTTCGTGAACACGAGCCGCGAGGCGTTCCGCATCGCGCATGACGTGAGCGCCTACTCGCTGGTGGCCCTGGCCCGGGCGGCCGCGCCGCTCATGACCGAGGGCGGTTCCATCGTCGCCATGAGTTATTACGGCGCCGAGAAAGTCGTGCCGCACTACAACGTGATGGGCGTGGCCAAGGCGTCCCTGGAGGCCAGCACCCGCTACCTGGCCTGCGACCTGGGCCCGAAGAAGATCCGGGTGAACTGCATCAGCGCCGGCCCGGTGAACACGCTGGCCGCCCGCGGCATCGCCGGTTTCTCCGAGATGCTCCGCGTTTACCAGGATCGCGCCCCGCTCAAACGCAACGTCATCCCCGAGGAACTCGGCGCCACCGGAGTGTTCCTCGCCAGCGACGGCGCGGCCGCCATCACCGGCCAGGTGATCTACGTGGACTGCGGTTATCAGATTATGGGGATGTAACCCGCCGCCCCCGCTCGTTCGCCACCGACCCGATACCTGACCCGAACTCATGGAGTTGTCCCAGCCCACCCACCTTTCCCGCCGCGCCGTGGAGGATCACTCCCGACAATACGCCATGTTCACGCTCGTCTATCCGGTCATCTCCCGCCGATCGCACGGGCTCTCGCTCGGCGTCAACCTCAACCCGGACAAGGTCTGCAACTTCGACTGCATCTATTGCGAGGTGGACCGCCGCACGCCCGGCCGCGTCTCACGCGTGAATGTCAACCAACTCTACGACGAACTGGTGGCGCTGATCCGGTTCGTGAAGGAGGGCGGGCTGGCCAAGGAGACCCGGTTCGACGGCCTCCCGCCCTGGCTCACGTCCGACATCAAGGACATCGCTTTCAGCGGCGACGGCGAGCCCACGATGATCGACCACTTCGCCGAGTGCGTGCAGACCGTGGCGGACATCCGGCAGGCCGAGGGTCTCGACACGACCAAGCTGGTGCTGATCACCGACGCCGCCGGGCTCGACAAAGCCGACGTGAAGCGCGGTCTGGAGATCCTGGACGCCAACCACGGCGAAATCTGGGGCAAACTCGACGCCGGCACGGAGCCCTACTTCCGCCTGGTCAACCGCACCACCATCCGCTTCGACCGCATTCTCAAGAACCTGCTGGAAACGGCGCGCGTCCGGCCGATCGTGATCCAGAGCCTGTTCCTCAAGGTCCACGGCGAGCCGATGCCGGCCGCCGAGTTGAGCGCCCACTGCGATCGGCTCACTGAACTGGTGAAGGATGGGGCCAGGATCAAGGAAGTCCACGCCTACACGGTCGCCCGGCCGACGCCGGAGGCCTTCGCCACGAAGCTCACCAAAGACGAGCTGGAGGCAATGGCGGAAACCATCCGGCAGCGGACCGGTCTCCCGGTGTCCGCCTTTGAATAGGACCGAACCCAGACGCCGTTCCTCCGAAGGCGCGACCCTGCGGAGCGCCTCCACGGCGCTCCGCTTCGGGCACCGCCGCGCCACCCTCGCTTTCTGGCACAAGCTCGTGACGCAGGCGCTCCGTCGTCACGCCACGCCGTTCTACCTTTTCTCCGCCGACCCGATCCGCGATGCCCTGACGGAACTGGAGCGATTCGACCGCGCTCTGCCCGTTCCGGTCCGCCATTGGCTCTCGTGCAAGACGCAGCCGCTCGCGCCCCTGCTCCAGTGGTGGCGCCGGCAGGGACGCGGCATCGAGGTGGTGAGCGAATTCGAATTCCTCGCCGCCCGGACCGAAGGTTTCCGGGCGGAGAACCTCCTCGTGAACGGCCCGGCGAAACACCGCTGGCTGCCCCGTCACGCAATCGCGGGACTGTCCGTGAACTTCGACTCGCCCCGCGAATTGGACGCGCTCCTGCCCCTGGCACAGCGGCTAGGCTGGCGCGTCGGCCTCCGCTGCCTGACGCCCGCGGAGTCCGATCCGGAGAACCCGAAGTGGCCGACGCAGTTCGGATTTGACCCTGCCGAAGCTGTGGCGGCGCTGCATCGGCTTCAGAGCGCGAAGGTCCGGCTGGAGATGATTCACTTCCACCTGCGCACGAACGTCGAATCACCGGTCGTGTATGAGCGGGCTCTCATCGAAGTGGCGGCGATCTGCCGCGCCGCACGATTCGCGCCGAAGATCGTCGATTGCGGTGGCGGCTGGCCGCCGCCCCACACGCGGGCCCGGGATGGTCGGGCGTTCGACGCGGACTTCCACCTCGCCGGACTGGCGGCGATGTATCGTCGCGCCTTGCCGCAGTTCCCCGAACTCCAGGGGCTGTGGCTTGAGAACGGCCGCTGGCTCACGGCGCGGAGCGGTGTGCTGGCGATGCGCGTGTTGGACGTGAAGGAGCGGCGAGGCCTTCGGCAACTGATCTGCGATGGCGGGCTGACAAACCACGCGCTCGTCGCGAACTGGGAACAGCACGAATTGCTGACGGTGCCGGCGCGGCGCGGCCCGACCTGCCTGACCGCCGTTTACGGTCCCACGTGCATGGCGTTCGACCAGTTGGCCTGCCGGCGTTTGCCGCGGGCGATCGGCCCGGGCGACGTGTTGGTCTGGCTGGACGCCGGCGCCTATCACGTGCCGTGGGAGACGCGCTTCTCCCACGGTCTCACCGCGGTGCTCTGGCATGAGCACAACGCCCTCCGCGTGGCGCGCGGCGCGGAAGACTTCGCCTCGTGGTGGAAGGAGTGGAGAGCAAAGACGGCCGTGCGCCGCCGCTCAACCCGAGGGCAGGACTGAGCGGGGGCTCGAGGGCTTGTCATTACCCACATCTTTCTGCGCATAGTTGAGAGGCTCTTATTGCATGTGCTTGCGTGCCAGTAATTTAGGACTTGTACATTTCGGGCACTCCTTCACAATGGCCCGATGTGTACTGCCTTG
>Ga0315274_10016572_pt1 | contig 10407 bp, 10 predicted proteins | sample YL17G02_20_MG_FD_203700 | JGI IMG/M metagenome (GOLD analysis project Ga0315274, IMG submission 203700) | Sediment microbial communities from Yellowstone Lake, YNP, Wyoming, USA - YL17G02_20 | ecosystem: Environmental > Aquatic > Freshwater > Lake > Sediment | place: USA: Wyoming | collected... | reverse complement strand
CACGGGGTAGTTGCTGACGCACTGGTTGAAGGAGAAGCCCTGTGCGGCCATCGCCTGCATGTTCGGCGTGACGACCTTCGGCATCTCGGTGAACGACATCGACTGCCAGCGATGCTCATCGCTGAAGGCAAAAATGACGTTCGGCCTGCGGGCCGTCGCCGCCTTGGCGTCTCTGCCGGCAATGGGGCCGAGCGCCAGGGCGGCGGCCCCGCCGGCCGCCGCTCGCAGGAGTCCGCGGCGGGTGACACTGAGGATCGGCGTCTTACTCATCATCGCACCTCTCTTGCGTTTCGGGACCGCTGCCGCCCACCAGCGGCACGAAGCGGCAGGGGCAGAACTCGTGCCAGGCGAATCGGCTGCGCTCGCGCCTGACCCGCGTCAGGATCTGGCCGTCGGCCCCGCCGACGGGGACAAGGAGCAGTCCGGGGTCGGCCAGTTGTCGGAGCCACGCCTGGGGCGTCTCCTCGGCGGCGGCGGCGCAGAGGATGCGGTCGAACGGCGCCTCCTCGGGCCAGCCGAGGCGGCCGTTGCCCACGCGGTAATGTACATTCGTAATATGAAGTGAATCGAGCGTCCGCCGCGCCTGCGCCAGAAGCGCCTCGCGTAACTCAATCGTGAACACCTCGGCCGCCAGGGCCGCCAGGATCGCCGTCTGGTACCCCGACCCGGTGCCGATTTCGAGCACCCGCTCTTTCCCGGCAAGGTCGAGGCTCTCCGTCATGATGGCGACCATGTACGGCTGGCTGATGGTCTGTCCCTCGCCGATCGCCAGCGGGTAGTCGTCGTAGGCGTACTGCCGGAGGTCCGGCGGGACGAACCGGGCGCGGTCGATGGTGCGGAGGGCCTCCAGGACGCGCGGGTCTCGGATGCCGCGCGGCTCCAGTTGGGTCCTGACCATCGAGGCGAGTTTCTCGCTCGTATCAGTCATGGCTGTGTGCCGCGGCCGGCTTGCCCGGCCGCGCGAAAGGCGCGGCGGGCAAACCCGCTGGCCAAATATCTATTATGCGTTGATTTGTTGCACGAGTTCCCAGTCCGGCTGGGCGGGCTTCTGCGTCTCGACGGCCATCTTGCCACCCTTGCCGCGGCGGATCACGTTGTACTGCTGCCAGTCGGGGTCCTTGCGCGGCAGGGGGCTCGTGGAGTCGGGCGAATCGAAGTAGAGGTGCGGTCCGCGGCTCTCGGTCCTCGCCCCGCAGGCCGCGAGGACCATCTCGGCCACCAGCGCGATATTGCGCGTCTCGGCGAGGAACTCCGGCCCGGCATCGGCGGCGTTCCACGGCTGCTTTGAGATGGCGGCCAGTTCGGCGAGGCCGTCGCGGACGCCCTCGGCCGTGCGCTTGATGCTCGCCCGCGTGCTCATGAGGCCCTGGATGCGCCGGCGGACCTCGCCGACGCCGATGGCCTCGCCCCTCGCCGTTTTCGGGGTGCGCCGCGAATTGGGCCTGGTGACCGGGAACGCACAAACATAGTTGGCATAGTCTGCGGCGGATTCGCCGGCGACCTTGCCGAAGACCTGGCAGTCCATGAGCGCGTTGCCGCCGGGGCGGTTGGCCCCGTGCTGGCCGCCGGCGACCTCGCCGGCCGCAAAGAGGCCCGGAACGCTCGTCTCGGCCCGCTCGTCGATCTTGACGCCGCCCTGGAAGTGCTGGCACGCGGGGGCAAGTTGGATCCGGTCGCCCGCCTCCAGGTCGATGCCCCGCTCCTTCAGCCACTGGACGCTCGGGGCGTTTATCGCCTTCAGTCGCGCCAGGGGCGAGTCGCGGCACGGCGCCTCAGCCAGCGGAAGCGCCTTGACGTTCGGATACTTCGCCCACAGGGCCGGGTCCATCTTCGAGAAGTCCAGGCCCGCCGGGTTCCGCGAGTAATCGAGGTAAACCGTGCGGCCCTTCTGCATCTCGGAGAAGACGGCGATGTCAATGATGTGGCTCGGCTCCTCGCGCGAGACCGGCCACGACGCGCCCTTGCGGAAGAGGACCGCGTACACCTCGTGGGCCGGCGTGCCGGGCGGGAAGTAGTCGAAGAGGAACTCGCGGCCGTCGCCGGTCACGAGGCGCGGCCAGGCCCGCATCATGCTGCCGGAGCATGCGAGTTTGGTCTTCGTGCTCGAGAGTCCGATCTGGATGAACTCGAGGTTCACGAGTTCCGCCCCGGCGCGGTACGCCATGGCATATCCATCGCCGGTCATGTCGCCGGGGAAGACGTTGACCTGGTACGCCTGGCCCGCGCCGCCGGTCGCGAGGACGACGGCCTTTGCGGCGACGTTGCGGCCGTCAACGAGTCGCACGCCGACGGCGCGCCCCGACGAGTCGATCGCCAGGTCCGCCGCCATCACGTTCTCCATGATGGGCAGGCCGCGCCGGCGGAACTCCTTCCGGAGCGCCTCGTGGATATGGTTGGCCGTGTGCGGCCCGGTATAGCAGGCGCGTGCATATTGCGATCCGTCTGTCACGAACTGGTCGGCGAGGCCGTCGGGCCGGCGGGCGAACGGGACGCCGAGTTTCTCGAGATAGTGGAACGCCTCGCCCGCGCCGCGGGCGAGGACCTTGGCGAGGCTGGCATCCGACACGCGGCCGCCGATGCGGAAGATGTCCTCTGCGTGGTATCGCCAGGCATCCGGGCCGCCGGGTTCGGTGTGTTCGAGCGTCGCGTGGAAGGCCATGCGGTCGGAGCACGCAGTGGCAGTGACGCCCGACTTTCCGAGTTCGCCCTTCGTGAGAACCAGCGTGCTTGCGTTCTTGTCGGCGGCCGCAAGCGCCGCCCTGAGGGCCGCCCCGCCGCCGCCGATGATGACCACGTCCGCGCCGATCTGGTCTGGCATGATTCATGGTTCCTGCGTACTGGTTCCCGGCGGCAATATAGCCTCGGCTCGGCTCTGTGGCAAGTGATGAGAGACACCGACCGTCCGACACGCCGTCCGTCCGCTTGACGTTGCTGCCGCGCCCGAAGATAATCGGTCTCCGGAAAGGGGGTTCCCATGCCCCGAATCATCACACTGCTGACGGACTTCGGCGTGGAGAGCACGTACCCGGCCCAGATGAAGGGCGTGATCCTGGGGCGGTGTCCGGGGGCGATCCTGGTTGACCTGTCGCACGGCGTGCCGCGCCACGATGTTCACACGGCTGCGTTCATGCTGGCATCGGCGGCGCCGGCCTTTCCGGGGGGAACGATCCACGTGGCCGTCGTGGACCCGCAGGTGGGGAGCCATCGCCGGTTCCTTGCAGCGGAGGCCGACGGCCATATCTACATCGGGCCGGACAACGGCGTCCTGACGCTGGTGACGCGCGGGGGGCTCCTGCGCGGCGTGGCCGAGAGCACAGTGCGGACGTTCTCGGTCGAGAACCGCTCGTTTTTCCGGACCGACGTCTCAAGCACGTTCCACGGCCGCGACGTTTTTGCGCCGGTTGCGGCGGCCATCGCCGACGGGGCCGACGTGGCGGACATGGGACCCGCGATTGATGCCATCGAGGAGTTCCCGGTGCCCCTGCCGAAGCGCGACGGCGGCCGCATCGCCGGCCAGGTGCTCTACGTCGATCCGTTCGGCAACCTTGTGACGAACGTCGCCGGGTCGATGCTTGCCGGGGCTGACATCCAGGTGTGCATCGCGGGTGCGGTGATCCGTGGAATTTCGCGGGCGTACAGCGATGTGCCCGCCGGGATGATGCTCGCCTACATCGGCAGCGCAGGCCTCCTGGAGTTGGCGGTCAACCGGCAGAGCGCTGCCACGCGCCTGAGCGCCGGCATCGGCACGCCGTTTACGGTGGTCCTGCCCTCATGACGCACGGACCTGACGAAGTTACGCGCCGACTCCGCGAGGCCGACAAGACCCGCCTCTGGCATCCGTTCACGCAGATGGCGGAATGGACAAGCGGCGACCCTGTGGTCATCGCCGCCGGCGAGCGCGAGTTCCTCATCGACACCGAGGGCCGCAGGTACATCGACGGGGTCTCGAGCCTGTGGTGCAACGTGCACGGGCACCGGCGGCGCGAGATCGACGAGGCGGTCCGCGAGCAACTCGGCCTCATCGCCCACTCCACGCTGCTCGGACTGGCGTCGGTCCCCGCGATTGAACTGGCGGAGCGACTGGTCCGCATCGCGCCGCCGGGCCTCACGCGGGTCTTCTACTCCGATTCGGGCGCCACGGCAGTTGAGATCGCACTGAAGATGGCGTTCCAGTACTGGCGGCAGTGTCCGCAGCCGCAGCCGGGGCGCACGAAGTTCGTCAGCCTCTCGCTCGGCTATCACGGCGACACGATCGGCGCGGTTAGCGTCGGCGGGATCGACCTCTTCCAGGGGCTGTATCGGCCGCTCCTCTTTGAGACGATCCGGGCGGCCGCCCCATACTGCTACCGGTGTCCGCTTGGCCGGTCGCCGGAAACCTGCGGCATGGCGTGTGCCGCGCGCATGGAGGAGATCCTTGCGGCCTGCGCGGGCGAGGTTGCCGCGGTCATCCTCGAGCCGCTCGTGCAGGGGGCGGGCGGGATGATCACCCATCCGGCAGGCTACCTTCGCCGCGTGGCAGATGCCTGCCGCCGCAGCAACGTGCTCCTCATTTGCGACGAGGTGGCCACCGGCTTCGGACGCACCGGGCGCATGTTCGCCTGCGAGCACGAGGAGGTGCGGCCGGACCTTCTGTGCCTTGCGAAAGGCATCAGCGGAGGGTACCTGCCGCTTGCCGCGACGCTGGCCACCGAGCGGATCTACGAGGCGTTTCTCGGCGAGTACTGCGAGCACCGAACGTTTTTTCATGGCCATACTTACACAGGTAATGCCCTGGCATGCGCGGCCGGCATGGCGAGCCTCGACGTGTTCGAGAAGGACCGCGTGCTCGATCGGGTCGGCGAACTTGGCGCGGCGCTCGGCGGACTCCTGGGACCCGTCGCCGAGATGCCGCATGTAGGCGAGGTCAGACGGCGCGGCCTCATGGTCGGCATCGAGTTGGTTGCGGACCGCCGCACGCGCGAGCCGTTCGCGCCCGCCGAGCGGCGCGGGTGGAAGGTCTGCCTTGCGGCGCGGCAGCGGGGCGTCTGGATTCGGCCGCTGGGCGACGTGATAGTCCTTATGCCGCCGTACTGCATTTCGGATGAGAGCCTGGCGCGGCTGGTCGGGGCCGTGGGCGCGGGCATCGCGGAGGCGACCGAGGCGTGAAGCGCGGCCTTTTCATCACGGGCACGGACACGGGCGTCGGCAAGACCGTCGTGACGGGTGCGCTGGCGGCGATGCTGCGGGCGCGCGGCAGGGACGTCGGCGTGATGAAGCCCGTGGCGACGGGGTGCGTGCGGCGGCGCGAGGGCCTCGTGTCGGAGGATGCGGAGTTCCTGGCGCAGGTGGCCGACGTGCCGGAACCGCTTGACGAAATCTCGCCTATCCGGCTGGCCGCGCCGCTGGCGCCGACCGTGGCTTCCGCGCGGGCCGGCATCGAACTGGACCTCGCCCCGATGTGGGCCGCGTGGCGGCGGATGCGGGATGCTCACGACGTCATGCTGGTCGAGGGCATCGGCGGCATCCTGTGCCCGGTGACGCGGAAGATGTTCGTGGCCGACATGGCCGTCGGGTTCCGCCTGCCGGTCATCGTGGTAGCGCGGCCTGGCCTGGGGACGATCAACCACACGGCCCTGACGGTGGAGGCGGCAAAGGCGAGGGGCCTGCTGGTTGCGGGCATCATCATAAATCGATACAACCGCGACACCGAGGACGTGGCCCAGATGACCGCGCCGGATGAAATTCAGCGGGCCACCGGCGTGCCGGTCCTCGGCCTTGTGCCCGACGACCCGAAGACCGACTTCGCCAATGCAGTCGTGGGCGATGATGTCCTTGCGGCTGTCGCCCAGATGCCCCTTGCGAAACTCCTGCCGTGACCCCGGCCGGGTACTGCGTCACTTTCGGCGGGTGGCACGGCCACGCTGTTGCGTGGCCGTGGCCCTGGCCGGGGCGCAACCACGGCCACGCAGAGGCACAGCGTGGCCGTGCCACCCGAAAGATGACGCAGAAGCCGGCGGCGCGAAATGGGCGGCGCGAAATGGGGTTGACAGAATGGGCGGGGCGGGTATCCTTATATCAAGCGGCAACCGGGGCGATTAGCTCAGATGGCTAGAGCGCCTGCTCGACACGCAGGAGGTCACTGGTTCAAGTCCAGTATCGCCCACCATACCTTGGCGAGCGAACCGTCTCTCTCGCGTTTTCGTCACGCCGTGGCCGTGCCCGCCATTGCGCGCACCGCGCGCATTCTCGCGTGATTCTGCGGGCCTTGTCGCACCATCGCCTCGCCACCGGCCGCCCGCGCTTGGACTCGGCGTTTGGTCTCGCGCCACCCGCCGCTACCGCTTTGTCTCTCTTCGGCCCCCGAATCTCTGATTTATTTGGTCAACCCCCAAGTTGACCACATGCGCACAAGTTCAGTGTCCGCAGCACCTTGCGCAAACAGGCTCCGGAGAGCCCCTCGCGTTTCGCAGCCGCATGGTTGCCCGGGCAAACATGACCGCGAAATCGCCGAGGTCGCGCGACCAAACGAATCGCGGGACTCCGAACCTGAATGTAGTCGGCATAGGCGCTGCCGCATACAGATGAATTGCGAATCGTCGTCACTTGGGGTAGACTGCTGCCCGACATTTCACTTGGCGAGGTACCGGGAATGGCCCGACGCACCAGCAAGACGAAGGCTGCCGCCGCTGGAAACGGCGGAGCCGGCAGCGTGGCGGACCTGAACAAGGAACTCTTCCAAGCCGCCGTCAATCTTCGGGGCTCCATTGAGCCGGCCGACTATAAACGGTACGTCCTGCCGATCATCTTCCTGCGGTTCCTGTCATTACGGTACGAACGCCGGCGCGAGCAACTCGAGCGCCTCCTCGCCGACCCCAAGAGCGATTACTGCACCAAGAACCCAGAAGTTGCCGCCAAGGTTCTCGATGACCCCGACGAGTACCGTAGTGCCGGGGCCTTCATTGTTCCGCCCTCCGCCCGTTGGGCGAACATCGTCAAGCAGGCCCAGGCCGACGACATCAAGGTCAAACTCGACAACGTCCTCGAACTGCTGGAAAAGACTTACCCCAACAAACTCCGTGGCCTGCTGCCGCGTATCTACGCCGGCTCCAATCTGGACGCCGAGAACCTTCGCGGCCTGATCAGCCTCTTCTCGAAGGACATCTTCAAGCAGGACCACGGCGGCGAAGACCTCATCGGCCGCGTCTATGAGTATTTCATCGGGGAATTCGCCAATTCCGAGGGCAAGCGCGGCGGCGAGTACTTCACCCCCTCCAGCATCGTCCGCATGCTCGTGGCCATGCTCGAACCCACCCACGGCGTGGTCTTCGACCCCTGCTGCGGCTCGGGCGGCATGTTCGTGCAGTCGGACCTATTCACCAAGCACAACCGCCAACTCTCGTTCGTCGGCCAGGAGTCCAAGGACTTCACCTACCGCCTCTGCCGGATGAACCTCTTCATTCACGGCATCGACGGTAAGATCGAACTCGGTAACTCCTACACCGACGATCAGCACGCGGGCCTGCGGGCCGACTACCTCCTCGCCAATCCGCCGTTCAATGACGGCGCCAAGGGCGAGAACGGCTGGGGGGCCGATAGGATTCCCGACAAGGACCCGCGCCTCGTCGTGGGCGGCGAGAAGATGCCACTCTCGCCCCGCAACGCCAACACCATGTGGATCATGCACTTCCTTCACCACCTCAAGGAGACCGGCACGGCCGGCTTCGTAATGGCGACGGGCGAACTCTCGAACAGCGAAATCGCTCGCATGGAGGTGCGCAAGGCCCTGGCCGAGCACAACTATGTGGACTGTATCGTCCAACTCAGCGGCCAACTTTTCGCCAACACGCAGATCCCGTGCGCCCTGTGGTTCCTCTCGAAGAATCGCCGGGGCGCCGGCGGCTACCGCAAGCGCGACGGCGAGATTCTGTTCATCGACGGCCGCAAACTCGGCGCCCTGATCCCCGGCTCGCGCAAGCAGAAGCAACTGTCGGACGAGGAACTCGAGCGCGTCGCCGCGGTCTACCGCCAGTTCAAGCATAGCGGCGTCCCGGACGAAGTGCCCGGCTTCTGCAAGGTCGCCACGCTCGATGAGGTGCGCGGCCACAAGTACGCCCTGACGCCCGGCCGGTATGTCGGCGCCGCAGATGCCGAGGAAGACGATGAGCCGTTCGAGGAGAAGTTACCCCGCCTGACAGCCCTCCTGCGAGAGCAGATGAAGCAGTCGGCCGCGATGGATAAGGAGATCGAGAAGGTGCTTACGGAGGTGTCGAATGGCCGGTAGGCGACTGAAACAGGCTGTTTCAGATTCGCCCTCCCCCTGGGCGGCCATTCTGCCACGGCCTGTTTCAGAAATCCCCTGGGGTCACAACATCATCCGCCTTGTGGAATCCCTGCCCGCCGGCCTGCGCGGCAGCCTGCCCACCATCAAGCAGATCGAGGCCGAGTTGAAAGGGGCCAAGGGGGCGGGCGATGGGAACTGAGGAAGTTCCATTTCCTGAGTTGCTGTCCCACATTGTTGACAATCGCGGGCGAACATGCCCGACCAGCGCCCAAGGGCGACCACTCATCGCCACCAATTGCATTCGAAATGATCTGCTCTATCCGGCATACGACACAGAGCGGAATGTTTCGGAGGAAACGTACCGGACATGGTTTTGAGGCCATCCCGAACCTGGGGATATGATCTTCGTGACCAAAGGCTCGCCGGGTCGCGTCTGCCTGGTTCCTGATCCTGTGGACTTCTGTATCGCTCAAGACATGGTAGCCATCCGGGCAAACCCAGCTAAGGTATATCCAGCCTATCTCTTCGCAGCCCTGCGATCACGACAGATTCAGGAGCGGATCGAGGGTATGCACGTCGGAACAATGATCCCGCACTTCAGGAAAGGCGACTTTGGCAAGCTCTTGATTCCAGTGCCTGATTCTCGCACGCAGCGTTTCATCGGGGAAATGTACTTGGTGCTGTCTCGGAAGATGGACCACAACCGGCGGATGAACCAGACGCTGGAGTCGCTGGCGCGGGCGATCTTCAAGTCGTGGTTCGTTGACTTCGACCCTGTGGTCGCCAAAGCCGCCGGCAAGAAGCCCCTCGGCATGTCCGCCCAAACCGCCGCCCTCTTCCCCGACCGCTTCCAGGACTCCCCCCTCGGCCCGATACCGAAAGGTTGGAGGGCTGGCAGCGTCGCGGACATTGCTCGTTACGTGAATGGCCGGAACTTCACGAAGAACGCGAGCGGAGCCGGGCGTATGGTCGTACGGATAGCAGAGCTGAACTCTGGCCCCGGAAGGTCCACGGTCTACAACGAAGTGGCGGCTGACCCCAAGAATACTGCCTATCCCGGCGACCTGTTGTTTTCGTGGTCAGGTTCGCTGAACGTCTACCGCTGGCATGGCGACGAGGCATTGGTCAATCAGCACATCTTCAAGGTCGTGTGCGAGACCTACCCCCAGTGGTTTGTCCATCACCACTTGCGGGAAGCAATGCCGTTCTTTCAAGGCATCGCGGCCGACAAGGCGACAACAATGGGGCACATCAAGCGAGAACATATAGCACAGGCCGAAGTTGCCTTCCCACCGATGTCAGTCGTGCAGGGCGCAGATCGGATCATCGGACCGCTTTACGACCGAATTCATCGAACGGAACGCCAATGTGCGGCACTTGCCACGCTGCGCGACGCACTGTTGCCGCAGTTGATGTCCGGCGAGTTGCGAGTGAAACTGGGCTAGATTCGCATGGCACAGATGGCAAGGAGCGGTTCTGATGAGTAACAACTTCGGACCAGGAAATCCAGAAGGCGGGTTCTTTTGGCGTGGGCTGTGGGCAGATGAAGCCCAGTTATTCGATAACCGGTCGCAGGAATATGGTCGACCTGCTGGCATCGGGCCAACGGGCCTCCCCGAACTTCTCGGCATGCCAACGATGAGGCATAAACGCTGCGTGCGATTCTTTTCCTCAAAGGCAAACGCAGTTGGATGGGCCAAGGCGGGGGGTGCGGGAGCCAGAGTGCTTGCCGTGCCCAAGGAGAAACTGACACACGCCGTTGACTATGACGTCTGGCCCAAGACCAATGATGTCTACATTACTGGAGATGCGGCGAGATCGCACGGCGTAGTTTACGACCCCAATAATGTGCCCTGAGCGGCGAGAGAGGTGCTCGGATGCCCGGCAATCGCGGCACAGAAACGACCTTCGAACTGACCACCATCGAGCGTCTGGAACAGTTGGGGTACGTGTTCCAGGCGGGGCCGGACATCGTGCGGCCGCAGGATGAGGTGGTCCTGAGGGACGTCCTGCGCGAGAACCTGGCCGCACGGTACCTAGTGGTTCATCCCATTTGAATTTGTGGGTAAAGATGCTTCAACTTGATCCGGGCATCGGCTGTCGTAAAGCGCCAGTCCACACCGATCTGGCGCCGGTTGCGGTCGAGC
>Ga0315274_10016570_pt1 | contig 10408 bp, 10 predicted proteins | sample YL17G02_20_MG_FD_203700 | JGI IMG/M metagenome (GOLD analysis project Ga0315274, IMG submission 203700) | Sediment microbial communities from Yellowstone Lake, YNP, Wyoming, USA - YL17G02_20 | ecosystem: Environmental > Aquatic > Freshwater > Lake > Sediment | place: USA: Wyoming | collected... | reverse complement strand
CTTCCAGACTTGGCGGATCGGTTTGAGTCGCATCTGAAGGCCAACACCTTCGAAAGCTCGTTCCTGGATCGCTACGGCTTCAACGCCCTTTGTCCAATGTTTAGATGATTTCTCTATTAGAGCCGCTGCGTGGGACTCTTTGCCGTAGCGCTGATGCATCTCGGCCAGCTCGGCAATGCGGCGGTCGAGGCCCTCTATGGAAAGCAGCGCCAGGTTCCGACCGGCAAACTCGACGGCCTGCGGATCGACGTCCGAGGCCACGATCGCCTGGAGCGCCGGCCAGTGCAGGTAAGCCAGTACGCTCAGGTGATAAGCGGCGCCGCAGCAGGGGTCATAGAGCGTGACAGGCCCGCTGTTGCCGGCGGCGGCGCGGATGGCCAGGCACCGTTGCAGGACCTCGCTGGCGAGCCGGATCGGGAAAGGCGGATGCCCCGGCAAGCTGTGGAATACCCGGCCGCTGGCCAGGTCCGAATAGTCCGGTCGCTCTTGTGCAAACTGGTAAGGCATAGACCATCACGGTCCCTGACCGTCCACCATAACGGCTCAATCTCCCGCAGGCGAGCGAAGCGCTTCGCCATAACCTGCGGGAGGGTAGGCTGAGTAGCTATGCGTAAACCAACCGCCCTCTTGGTTCTGGAACGACACGCCCTAGTTCTTGTGCGGGCTCGATCCATTCGTGAATGACGGTTTCCGCGTTAGCAAGTGCCTCTTGGTAGGTTGCTCCATCGGCCATACAGCCTGGCAACTCGGGCACCTCGGCGATAAATGCTTGGTCGTCTTCACTCCAGTAGATGATGACTTCATACCGTGTCATCTTCGCCTCCCAAAGGGTCGCCCCTATAGGCTCGGTGGCTGGCTATACCGTGCCGAGATATAGAGCCGCACGACGCGGCCCGATGGGTCCAGCTCAAAGCGGTAGGTGCCGCGCATGGGATAGGGAAAGCCGCGCGTGTAAAAGCGGGCGTGGATGGTGTCGGTGTCGACCTGCACATCGGTGACCTGGAACGAGCCGCCTACCGGCGGCAGCCGCAGGAACATCTCCTCGATCTGCTCGATGCCGCAGTAGACGCGGGGCTGCTCGCCCAGCAGGTAGCGCTCCACCCGGGCGTCCGGGGCAAACAGGTCGCTCAAGGGCTCCAGGGGATGCCCGGACAAGTGCTGGTTCAGCCGCTCAACGTATGCGACCGGCACCTGGGTCTTGTGCATGGCGGCCCTTCTGGTTCACAAACTGCACCAGGCCCCGTTGACCGTTGATCAGCCAGGTCGGATCGCTGGCGGCCAACGCTTCAGCCTGGCCCGGTTGGAGGTCGACGATCAGCTCCCCTTTCAGCGTGCGCAGGGCCACAAAAGGAGCCGGAAAGCCCGCGGCGATGTCGGCCATGTGCGCCGTATGGGGCCACTGTCGGTCGTCGAGCAGGCGGCGATAGTTGACGTCCCCCTTGAGCAGCACCAGATCCGACCCGGCCAGCTCCTCGACCATCGGCTCGGGCGGAGGCTGCGTACAGCCGGGCTGTGTACAGCCTCGGTAGGATAGGCAGGTGCTCCAGAATGGATCGTCGCGCAGCACGAGTTGGCCGGCCTCCATAGCCCGGCGCAGGCGTGCGGCGAACTCTTGCCCCGGCGACGGCGACTCGCCACGGCTGTCCGCAGCCCCGCAGCGATGGAGGGTGTGGTGCAGGTCGCGGACCATGGCATCCGAGACGAAAAAGGGCATGCGCTTGAGGTGAATGCGCACCTGGCGGGTCAGCCCCGCACGCAGCAGGAAATCCACCAGGCGCAGGTCGAGCAGTAGCTCCAGGCCGCTGTTGTCGGCGATCAGGTCTACCCGGACCAGCGGGCCATGGACCAGGTAGCGCCAGATTTGCGGCGTATCGTCAATGAGCAGCGAGTCCTCTCTCCGGCGATCGGCCTGACGGCCGAGCCCTGCGTCTGTGCTCAGCCGCCCCTCGTCGGCCCGGGCAGTGACCGTTCGATTGCTCAGGTCGGCGAGGTTGCCCCACAGCGCATCGTGCATCATCCTTGTGAAGGCGGTCTGAGGATCTGGGGCCGACTGCTCCAGGATGGGCAGGAAGGCCGGCAGGGCGCGCTCCAACCCGGCAGCCTTTTGCGGTGCAAAGGGATCGACGTCGCGCCACGGCCCCGGCTGGTAAAAGCGCACGATCTCCATCAACCGCCGGTAGAACAGGGTCTCGGCCAGGTACCAGGGCACCTCCAGCCAGGTGTGCCCGGCAAAGGGAGCCAGGGCCGCGTTCCACAGCTCGCGGTCGGGCGCATCCTCAGCCAGGGGGCGGATCGGCTGCGCACCGATCTCGACGGCAAAGGCCGCCAGGGCCGCCTGGATGTCAGGCGGGTAGGGATATGCCTGGCTCACCTCGCGCAGGATCTGGGGCTTGCGCTCGACGATGGTCTGGCGCGCAAACGACCCTGGCGTAGAGGTCATCAGCGGTGGCGGAAGAGGGTCGGACCCGGTTTGCATGCTCCCCTCCTGTAGACCCTCCGCTGGCTGTGGCAAAGCGGAGACTGGCTTGCTTGCGGGAGGGCCCGCTATCGCAATCCCTCCAGCAAGCGCACGGTAACCTGTTGCGCCGCCAGATCGACGCGCACGATCACCTCGCCGATGTCGGGCAGCAGGATCTCGCCACCCGCGCCACGGACAATGTACACCAGGTTGGCCCCCGTCTCCAGGATCTCGGCGATCTTGCCCAACTCTTCGCCGTCGACAGTGACCACGCGCAGGCCGATCATCTGGTGCACGTAGCATTCGCCCTCGTGCAGCTCCATGGCTTCAGTGATCGGGATCCACACCCACTGGCCGCGAAAGCCCTCGGCGCGGGTGCGGTCATCGATGCCCTCGAACTTGAGGAGCACAGCACCCCTGTGAAAGCGATGGGTTTGCAGGAGATAGGGGACATAGGTAGCGGGCGGGCGGTCGGTAAAGCCCAGGTAGAGCTGCCGGTGCGCAGCGAACCGCTCGGGATAGTCGGTGTGGATTTCCACGCTGAGCTCGCCGCGCAGGGCGTGTGCGCTCAACACGCGCCCCACGGCCAAAAACACAGGCTCAGATGGGGGCGCTGCCTCACCTGAGCCTGGTGGGAGGGGGGGCACCAGGTCCTGCCTGCTTTCGGTCACGAGACAATCTCCAACGTGGCTCGTTTGCCCTGCCGGGTGGATACGACCCGCAAGAGGGTACGGATCGCGTTTGCCACCCGCCCTCCTTTGCCGATCACGCGCCCCATGTCCTCTGGCGCAACACGAAGCTCATAGATGATCGTGCTGGCGCCTTCGATCTCGGTGACCCGTACTTGGGAGGGATCGTCTACCAGCGAGCGAACGATGTACTCGATGAGTTCCTGCATGTTGCCGGTGCTCATGGTCTTCTGCCCTTTCAACAAGCGGTGAACGTCGGCGTTGACTCGATGTGATAGGGTGGGACCGGGCTCGGCGGTCCACGTCCCTGTGGGCCCCGCGCGCGGCGTTCACGGTATCCCCTGGCGGCGAGGGAGGAGAGTACTCCTCTCCGCAGCCACTGGGTATCAGCCTGGTTGGGCCTGCTGACAGGGATCGGAACCGGTGCTAACCTGCCTGGGCAGTTGGCTCGCCTTCGGGTTCCACCTCTTGCGCAGCCAGAGTCACCTCGCCCTGGGCCAGGATCCCCACTTTGCGGAACAGCCTGGCGACCGTCTCGCTGGGCTGCGCTCCTTGTGAGAGCCAGTACGATGCCCGCTCGGCGTCGATCTTGATCGTCGGCGGCTCGGCGCGGGGATCATAGAAGCCAATGATCTCCAGGAACCGCGCATCAGGGGCGGTTTCGGAATCGGCTACCATCACACGGTAGCTGGGCTGCTTTTTCTTGCCAACACGTCGTAGTCGGATGCGTACCATGTATTGTCTTCTCCTGAGAAAAAGGATCCTATTGAACGGGCAAAGCCCGTAGGCACAAGGCCCTAGACTACGGTCTGGCACGTAGCCTAGCCCCTTGTACCCTACCGGAACAGCGACATCAGATTGCGCCCCATCCCCTTGCCGCTGGTCATCTGCTTCATCATGCGCTGCATTTGCCGGAATTCTTGCAGCAGTTGGTTCACCTCTTGCACGGTCCGCCCGCTGCCCCGGGCAATGCGCCGCTTGCGGTTGGCGTTGAGGATGCGCGGGTCTTGGCGCTCCATGCGGGTCATTGACTGGATGAGCGACTCGATCTGCTTGAACTGATCCTCGGTGACCTCGGGGCTCAACTGATCGCTGAACTGCGACATGCCGGGGATCATCTCCAAGAGCTTGCTGATGGGCCCCATTTTCTTGACCTGCTGGAGCTGCTTCAAAAAGTCATCCAGGTCAAAGTCGCCCTCGACCAGCTTTTGTGCGGCCTGCATGGCCTGCTCCTGATCGAGCGTATCCTCGGCCTTTTCGATCAGGCTGAGCACATCGCCCATGCCCAGGATGCGCGAAGCCAGGCGGTCGGGGTAAAAGGGCTCCAGGTCAGCCACCTTTTCGCCGGTGCCCAGGAACTTGATCGGCACACCAGTCACTTCGCGAATCGAGATGGCCGCGCCCCCGCGCGCATCTCCGTCGATCTTGGTAAAGATAACCCCGGTCAGGCCCACGCGCTTTTTGAACTCGTCAGCCACGTTCACCGCTTCCTGGCCGGTCATGGCATCCACGACCAGGAGCACTTCGGCGGGGTTGGTGCGCTCGCGGATCTGCTCGACCTCGCGCATCATCTCCTCGTCGACCTGCAGACGGCCCGCGGTGTCCAGGATGACTGTGCTGTACGCACCTTCGCGCGCCCGCGCTATAGCGTGGACACAGATGTCTGGCGGAGGGGTTTGATCCCCTTCACTGTGGACAGCAATGTCGATCTGCCGCCCCAGGGTCTCGAGTTGGGTGATAGCCGCCGGCCGATAGATGTCGGCAGCCACCAACAGGGGACGCTGTCCAGACTTGCGCAACCGCAGGGCCAGCTTGGCGGCGGCAGTGGTCTTGCCAGACCCCTGGAGGCCCACGAGCATGATCACGTGCGGCGCGGGGCCCGACAGGTTCAGCGGCGCTGGCTCGCCCAGCGTATGGATCAGCTCTTCGTGCACGATCTTGACCACCTGCTGGGCAGGAGTCAGACTGCGCGTCACCTCGGCGCCGATGGCCCGCTCTTTGATGCGGCTAATGAACTCTTTGACGACCTTGAAATTGACGTCGGCTTCCAGCAGGGCGAGGCGCACCTCGCGCAGGGCAACGTCTACGTCCTTGTCGGTGAGCTTGCCCCGCTTGCCGATCTTGTCAAAGACGGCCTGCAGCTTGGCTGTCAGGTTTTCAAACACGATCCTGGCTCCTATGGCCGGATTCCAGCGTCAGGCCTTGGCGACACAGTACGTCACTGGAGCAAGGGATTGTAACGCATAAAGCGATTTTCGTCAAGTCGCGGGAGCATCGAGTGTCCAAGTTGACAGGTGGCACAAGGTATGCTATGATCTGCCAAGGACTTAAAGGCTGCAGAACACGATGGACATCGCGGATCGGCGGCTTACAGATCCGTCCCAGCCTCATAGACATCGCACCCACTATCTGACTCTCGGTCAGGTTGCTCGAGCCTGAGCTTGTCCGTTTTCCGGTTCCATTGGCTGCAACAAGCATTGTCTCCCTTACACGGCACGTAGCGGTTCCAAGGGAAAAACAGACATCGGGCGCACAAACAGGCCCACCCATCATCGTAGAGCTTTGGCACTCCCAAGTGCCGTCGAGGACTGACGGCATGGCGCTTTGTTCGCGATCGCGCTCCCTTCCGTGTGAGGAAAGAAGTTGCCTTGGGAAAGGAGGTGAGGAACGAAACAGAGCAGTAGCACTGACTGGCTTGGCTGAACCGGCAGATTGGTTCAGTCCCTGTGCTGGGAGAGGAGTAGTCCGATGTCTCGACAGCTTTTGTTCAAGAGAAGAGAGTTCCTCCAAGTGTCTGCCCTTGCGGCAGCCGGTGTCGTGGCCCAAGCTTGCGCCAAGACGCCCACCACGGCTCCACCCGCACCCACCGCGACCCAGGCCGCTGCTACCAAGGAGGCAGCCAAGCCTACCGCGACCCCCGTACCTCCTACCGCCACGCCCAAGCCCGAGGCCGCCAAGGAGGCTCCCGTACTGGCCGATGCGGTCAAGTCCGGCAAGTTGCCGGCGCTGAACGAGCGCCTGCCGTCAGAGACACTGGTCCTGGAGCCGGAGGAGAAGCTCGGCAAGTACGGCGGCACCTGGATGTTCCTGGACACTGGCCAGGGTTTCGGGAACTTGGAAATGACCGGCTGGGTCGAGAACTTTGCCAAATACACGCGTGACACCAAAGCTCAGCGTCCCAACCTGCTCACCAAGTGGGAGTGGAACGCGGATGGCACCATGATCACCCTGTTCTTCCGCAAGGGGATCAAGTGGTCGGATGGCAAGCCGCTGACCGTAGATGACTGGCTATGGTGGTGGCAGAACATGGTCAACGACGACAAGGTCAAGGTTTCGCCGCCCGTTGGGACGCGCCCTGGCGGCAAGAACATGGAGGTCACCAAGGTCGACGACTTTACGGTCAAGTGTGCCTTTGCCGCCCCCAACCCACTGTTCATGCCGGTGATGACGCGCGGCCAGGGTGCGCGGGCCTCGTCCTTCCAGGTCGTCCCCGCTCACGTTTTCCAAAAGTACCACTACAAGTTCAACACCAGCCTGAAGGACACGGATGTCCAGGAGCTGATCGACCGGTTCAACAACCGCTCCCGCTACAACGACCTGCCGCACTTTGGCCCCTGGATCACCAAAGAAGCCGTGCTCAGCCAAAAGTGTGTCACCGAGCGCAACCCCTACTACTGGAAGACGGACACGCAGGGGAACCAGTTGCCCTACTTTGACGGCGTAGAGAGCAGGATCGTCCAGACTACCGAGCTGATTGTCTTGGGCTGCATCGCCGGCGAAGTCGACTTTCAGATGCGGCTGATAGACCTGAAAAACCTCCCCGTGCTCAAGGAGAACGAGGCCAAGGGCAACTACAAGCTCCGCATGTGGAAGCAGGGAGACTGCAACATGGCCGGCATCCTGTTCCACTATTGCTTTGCCGACAAGTCGATCACCGACCTGCTCTGGCAGCAAAAGTTCCGACAGGCCATGTCGTACGCCATCGACCGGCAGCGCATCAACGATGTGGTCTTCCTGGGGTTGTCTCGCCCACGGCAGATCGCCATGTTCGCCGAGGGCATGGAGTATCAGAGCCCGAGAGGCCAGCAGGTGCTCAAGGACTGGGAGAACCAGTGTATTGAGTACGACCCTGAGAAGGCCAAGAAGCTGCTCGACGAGGTCGGCGTGGTGGACAAGAACAATGACGGCATGCGCGAAAAGCCGGATGGCTCTGCGCTGGAGTTGGTCATCGATATCGACGTCAACGCCAAGGCCGAGATCGAGGCCGAGCAGTTGGTCCAGGAGGACTTTAAGAAGGTTGGGCTCAAGCTGGTGCTCAACGTGATCGACGCCGCGGTGCTCACCACCCGCGCGCAGGAGTGCCAGTCCATGCTCCGCTCCAGAGGTGGCGCCGCTTCTGGGCTGGTCACCGCCCCGGCGCACTGGACCCCGGTGGAGTTCAACGACTACACCATGGGCGGGCCGCCCTATGGTCGGTACTACCAGACCGGCGGCAAGGAAGGGATCCCTGTCCCTCCGGGGAGCTTCCTGGAAAGGCTGCAGCAGGTGTACACCGACGCGGTCAAGATCGTGGACGATGCCAAGCGGAACGACCGCATCCTGGACGGCTACCAGATCCACATCGACGAAGGCCCCTTCCAGATCGGCACCGTAGGCGACACCAAGACCCCGGTGGTGGTCAAGACCAACCTGATCAACGTGCCGCCACTGGGCGTGATCGGGTCCTGGACGTACGGCTGGCCTGGCACGGGCGATCCGGAGCAGTGGTTCAGGGCGTGATCGTAGGCTAGCGTGGAGACGCCCCGCTAGGCGTCTCCATCTGGTTTGACAAACCCGTTTTCTGGGTTTCGGCGGAGAAAACGGGTTTGTCTACCTCGGCCTGGAGGTAGCGGAAGGGAGACAAAGGCATGGACCTGGCTAAGATGATCGTGCGATCGGGCTGGCACGAACGGAACGGGTGTCCGGTGCGGGCCAGGGTGGCCTTGTCGGCTGGCGTGGATCTGCATCGGCTCTGGCTGTGGGACCTGACGGGCGACGCGCCTGTACCGGTGCAGGCCTGGCCGGCTGATGGCGGCCAGGTGAACGTGACCTGGGTGATCGCCTCGATGCGGCCAAACGAGACGCGGGTCTATGTGCTGCGCTCCGGTGACGGGGTTCACCCCGAGGGTTCACCCGAAAGGGCAGAGCCGGCCCAGACTCAGGGGGTGGCGCTGGCGCAAAAGGAACCTGGCAAGCTGGAGGTGTCCGTTGGCGGCGAATACCTGACCACGTATCACTTTAGCGATGTCATCCGGCCCTATCTGTACCCGGTCATCGCGCACGGGGGCATGGGCATCACCCGCAACTGGCCGATGGTTGCAGATGTGCCGGGTGAGGACCACGACCACCCGCATCACAAGGGGATCTATACTGCCCAGGGCGAGGTGAACGGCGTGAACAACTGGGGTGACAACCCTGGACACGGCTGGATCGTCCACCGCGAGTTCACGCGCCTGTTCAGTGGGCCGGTAGCCGCTGGCTTTACCGAGGAGTTGGACTGGACCGATCCGGACCGAAAGACCAACATGACCGAGACGCGGCGCATGCTCTTTTACCTGACGCCGGCGCATGCCCGGGTATTTGACTATGCGATCCTCTTCCACGCTTCGGCCGGCCAGGTGACGATGGGTGACACCAAGGAGGGAGGCCTCCTTTCCGTTCGTGTGGCATCCTCGATAGACGTGGACGCTCCAGGAGGAGGCGGGCGGATCGAGAATGGTTACGGAGCGGTGAGCGAGGCGGAGACCTGGGGGAAACAGGCTCCCTGGTGCGACTATTCCGGCCCACGGGCCGGGGAATGGCGTGGCATCGCGCTGATGGATCACCCGGACAACCCCCGTTTCCCCACGTATTGGCACGTCCGCAACTATGGCTTGATGACGGCAAACCCGATCGGGCTACACGATTTCACCGGCGATCCCAACCGATGTTGGGACCTGGTCATCCCGGCGGGCGAGTCGGTTGGCTGGCGGTACCGCGTCCTGGTCCACGATGGCGACGCGCGCCACGCCAGGGTAGCCGAGCACTGGCACGATTTCGTCAACCCGCCGCAGGTCGAGGTCCAATGATCGGAGAAGGAGAGCTCATGGGCGCTATGGACGTTGGATTCGCTGTTGTCGGTCTGGGCATGGGCGCCAATCGGGCCAGGGAAGTCGCTGCCACGCCTGGCGCCAGGCTGGTGGCGGTGTGCGACCTGAAGCCCGATCGCCTGGCCAAGGTGGTGGCGGAGCACGGCTGCGAGGGGACGACCGACTATCATGAGCTGCTGGGCCGCAAGGACATCGAGGTGATCTATGTCATGACTGAGAGCGGCAACCACGCCCGGGTGGCGATCGACGCGGCCAGGGCGGGCAAGCACGTGATCAGCACCAAGCCGATCGAGACGACCCTCGAAAAGGCGGACGCGATGATCCGGGCTTGCGAGCAGGCCGGCGTCAAGCTGCTGGTGGATTTCGGCAACCGATACAACCCGGAGGTGAACAAGCTCAAGGCCGCGGTGGATCGAAACCTCTTTGGCAAGCTGATCCTGGTCGAGGCGCGGCTCAAGTGGTACCGCAGCGACGAGTACTATGACGGGTGGCATGGCACGTGGGAGCTGGACGGCGGCGGCTCCCTGATCAACCAGACCGTCCACTATGTCGATCTGCTGTGCTGGTTCATGGGCCCTCCGGCCACGGTGCGTGGGCGTATCGGAGTGTACAACCATCGCATCGAGGCCGAGGACCTGGCCATTGCCATGCTCCACTACCCGAACGGTGTCGAAGGCGTGATCGTGTGCACGACGACCTTCCCGGAAGACTATATGAATGGGATCGAGATCCACGGTACCAGGGGCGCAGCGATCCTGAGCAAGGATGGGCTATCCTACTGGAAGACGGATGGCGACGTCGAGGTGCAGGTGCCCGAGCACCCGACATGCGCTGCGGACGACATGGTCAAGGCATTGCGCCACGGGCGGCCTCTGTCGTGCGATGGCAATGAAGGGCTCAAGTCGCTGGCGCTGGTGCGCGCGGTCTACGAGTCGGCATTGGATGGGGAAAAGTTGGTCTCCTTTCGTGGTGGGTAGGGCAGCGAATGCGCGATCAGAGCTCGCGTCCGCGAGGTCGCACCCGCGAGGTGGCGTTGAGCCTCGTTGACACGGGAAAGTGAGGCAGGCACAGCATGCTCCGCTATATCGCGCGACGGTTCCTGTCGGTCATCCCGACAGTGCTGATCATCGTCG
>Ga0315274_10016568_pt1 | contig 10409 bp, 21 predicted proteins | sample YL17G02_20_MG_FD_203700 | JGI IMG/M metagenome (GOLD analysis project Ga0315274, IMG submission 203700) | Sediment microbial communities from Yellowstone Lake, YNP, Wyoming, USA - YL17G02_20 | ecosystem: Environmental > Aquatic > Freshwater > Lake > Sediment | place: USA: Wyoming | collected... | reverse complement strand
AGGACTACGCCGAGATCGTCCACCGCATCGGCGGCTGGAGCGAGGCCGTCAACCCCAGAGGATCGAGCAGGGGGCCGTCCAGTGCCGACCCTCGCACTCCCTCACCCGAGCGCCGCCATGGGCTGCCGTTGAGCCTCCTCGAAGCAGCGCAAGCCTACCTTCGCACGCTGGACTACAACGTCATCGAGCGCGTAGGTCGACGAGGCGCGTACAAAGCCGTCATCCAACCGGACGGATCCATCGTGTTCAGCGACGGGACCGTCGTGAGCGCCGACGAACTCCGCAAACGATTCAACGTCGTATCCGAGCGCAGCGTACACGCGCGCGAAGTCTCAGGGCGCAGCGTGCCAGGGCGTGGGAAGCAGACCCCCACCAAGACCCTCGCCACCATCAAGAAGGGCGACAAGGTGTACTTTGGCTCCTCGCGGTATCGGAAGACGCCGGGCAGAGTGACCAAGGTGCACCCGGACGAGGTCGAGGTAGAGCAGCTCGAGAGCGAGGGGATGCTCAAACAGTACCCGGTGGGGACGATGTGGGTCGTCGGGCGTACCCCTGAAGAGATCGAGTTCGCCTGAGCAGCACTGCTTGAATGAGAAGCCGGCACACGCTCACTGGAAAAGGCGGAGGAGAGAGTTTTAGCCACCCGGCTTCTTCGTCCCCCGGGCGAAGTCGACGCTGTTCTGGAAGGCGGCCTCGATGTCCGTCCGGCTCGGGGGGCGCACTGGCGTGAGCTCTTGGTCGAACTCTCGGAGCTTCCGCTCGAGCGCGGCCAGCTCGACGCGGAGGCGCGAGACCTCATCGCAGGACTCGATCGCCCGTCCGAGCGCTTCAAGGACCGCCTTGCCGACCCGCGCGGCCAAGCTGTTCTCGAGCGCCTGGAGGGCCACCCGGAGGTCGCCGACCCCCCCGCAGACCTCGGCGCCGCGCTTTACTTCGCGGAGAAGCGCCTGGTACTCGCTTCTCGGGATCGTGATGTAGTCGAGCGGCAACGAGCCCTTCGCTCAGAAGCCTACTCCGCCCGAGGCTCCAGCGCGAGATCGACGGTTGGGGCGCGCTCGATCCCAAGCGACTCGGCCGCGAACGCGCGATGGCGGCCGTCTTCGAGGGCGCGGCCTCGGACGACGAGCGGGGGGATGTCCTCGCCGGCCCGCATGCGCGCCGCGACGCCGTCGATGAAGGCTTCGATCTCCTCTGCTTCCTCCTCATCGTCGGCTGGGATGAAGAGCCGCGTGAACGCGCCGTAGCGCCGCCAGCGTACCGTCACGCTGGTTGAGAGCGGCTCCGGGTAGAACGCTTCTTCCAGGGCCTCCAAGTAGTACGGGTAGTCGGTGAACCGCGCGAGCTGGACGACGACTGGGGTCCGTGACGGGTTGAGCCACAGGCTGCGCATGGGCGCTTTACTCTTCACCGCGGGACTTGCGCCAGGCGGCTTCGTCGATGACGGCGCGGAACTCCTTGACCGCGTACGGGCCCAGGTGCCGGCGCACGATGGCCTCCGCCTTCTTCCGATCGAAGTCGCCCATCAGGACGAGGTAGCGCACGTCGCCCTCGTCCTTCGAGCGCCCGGCGACCATCTTCATCGCCGCGAGGTACTCGGGTGCGATGACTGGCATGGGCACGCCGCTTACTTCCACGGCCTCGGTGAGCGCCTCCTCGTACAGCGCGCGCCACTCGTCGTCCCGCACGATCACGTCCAGATCGATCTCGTGCTCTTGCGTCCGCACGCCGCCGAAGCTCAGCATCGGCCCCGTGTAGCCGAGGTCGGAGTTGGCGACGACGTCGAGGTCGCCGGTCAGGCGCCGCGACCCCCAGACCTGCATGGCGAGCCCGCCAGCAAGCGCGACGTCCCCGCCGTTGGCCGCCTGGGCCACCGCCGCCGCCGCGTCCATGAGCTCGTCGTAGGACGGCAGCCTGCCGCCGACCCGTTCTCTCGCCTTCATGCCGCCCCCGCGCCGCGTACGAGTTCCCAGACACGGTCCTCGATGGCCTCAACCACCCGCTGCGGGATCATCCCCGCTGCGTACCGGCGCATCCAGGCGTCGTCGTCGAGCACGCTGTCCACCAGGGCCGCCCGCTCGCTCGCCGGCACGCCACGCAGCCCCGGTAGGGAACTGGTCCGAACCTGATCCATCGCGGCTCGGCGGACCATCGCGCGGTTCCAGATCCGGCCGGTGAGGCTCGTGATCATGTACCGCTGCGCGAACGGCTCGTCGCCCATGCGCTCCTCCCGCATCCCCTGCGACCCTTGGGGTGCCAGCGCCAGGTTCTTCACGTCCGAGACCTTGATGTTGACCAGCCGGGTCGTGCCGTGGGCGCGGGGGATCCAGTAGCCGCGCGCATGGAGATCCATGAAGACGTAGAAGAGGTAACGCGGCAGGAGGATGTCCGTGCGCGTGACGCGCACGCCGATGCGCTCGGGATCGTACTCCTCGACGGGCCTGCCGACCTCGCGCTCCGAGCCTCGGCGGATGAGCCAGAAGTCGGCCTCTGGCTGGTTCGTGGCGATGTCGGCCAAGTCTGAAAGGCGCATGGGGGGTCTCCTAGAGTGCGAAGTCTACTGTCCTCGGACGGGGGCGCACCAGTCCGAGCTGCGGCGTCACGCCTCCGGGTCGAGGAGCCCGATGAACAGGCCCGATGCCTCGCTCCGAGGGACGATCGTCTGCTCCCAAGGGCCGAGCAGCGTCACGCCGCCCGCGCGGACGATCTCTGCGGTGTGCATCGTGATCTCCTTGGGCCGCTCGACCGCGACGCACACGAGTTCGCGGACGCCCGGAGCGCCAGCGAGCGTGCCGTGCCTCCGCGCGTACCTGTGCGAGGCTTGAGTGACGCCGACCCACTGCTCTGTCGCCGTGGCGACCATGCGCGTGCCCGGCTTCTGGGCGAGCGCCCGCAGGCCGCAGGCCGTGCGCTCCTTGTCCTCCACGCTCCCAAGCTGGAGCCCAAGCATGATGGGCGGCTCGAAGGGGGCTCCGAAGATGAACGCGACCGGGGCCAAGCGGCCGTCCGCGTTGAAGTTCGCGCGTGCCCCGCGCAGGATGAACTCGATGTCGACGAGCTTCGGCATCAGGTGCCCCTCGCGCGACGCGCGGCCAGCTCGATGAGATCCGCCGCCGTGACCTCGAACCGCACCGCCAGTTCGAGCGCTTCCTCGCGCGTCGGGCGGCTCAGGAGCGAGATCGGGCTTCGGAGCACGTTCAGGATGAAGCGCGCGGCTTGGGCTTTGTCGCAGGCGCGGTTTTGCGCGTCGGTGCTCATGGGGTGCTGTTGGGCGTCTCACCGGGGCGCAGCACGAGGAAGTACGCCGCCGACGCGACCCCGTCGTAGTCGGGCACGAAGACGAGATTCTCCGCAGCGCAACCGTGCAGCTTGATCAGCGTTTCTGTGCCGCACTTCTTGCCTCCGACGAGGATCTCATTCTCCTCGAACTCCTCTGCGACCAGAGTCGCGTACCCGTGCAAGCACCGGCAGAGCGCATCGTTCGACTCCGAGCGCATGAAGTAAGCGTCACCGTCGTCGAAGGAGAGGCCGTCAAGCTCGAAGCGGAGCCCGAGTCGCGCGAGCGAGTCGAGGACGTTGTGGGCGTGCACACCGTTCGCGTTCGGAGGCTTCTTGCGGTGAAGCTCTTTGTACTCGTCTTGCAAGTGCGCGAGAAGGTTCTCGCAGAACGCCTCGGCAGCCGCGATCTGAGCGACGGGGTTGTTGAGTGCCGTGTAGGAATGAGTCATCGCTTCGTCCTCCGAGTCTCTTCACCGAGTAGCTGGATCGTACGCTGGAGCACGGCCCCAGCCTCGTCCCCGAAGTGCCGCACGAGCACCTTCACGATGGCCTGGGCGTCGAGGTCGTAGCCCTTCCGCGAGCCCGCCGCGTCGGCGTTCTTGCGTAGGATCCGGTCGATGGCGGCGGCAGCGCTCACGAGGCCGCCGCCTTGACGTACGTCGGGCCCACGCGCCACTGGCGCCCCTGCGCGTCCCGCAGGGTGATGGTGCGCCCGTTGACCCGCACGACCACCCCGGGCTCGTGCGTGGCCGGGGACCGGCCGAAGGTGATCTTGTCGCCGGGGGCGAACGCGGCCAGCTTGTTCTGTCTCTCCGTCACTTCCCGCCGCGCCGCCTGGGCCGCTTCCTGCCGCGACGCCTGGATGGCCGCGTGGTCCGCGTCCGTCAGCTTGGCGGGGCGGAGAGCGCCCCGGGGCACGCGCCACGAGCGACCGTCCGAGGCGCGGACGCCGACCGTGCGGCTCCCGTGCGTCGTGCTCGTCACGACGCCGCGAAACGTCCCGCGTCGGGGGCCTGCGTCGAACTCCACCGCATCACCTACGAGGAGGATTGTGGGGGTCTGGGCTTGGGCAGTATTCATGGGATGCTTCCTTTCAGGGATCAGTTGAACTCAGCGAGCAGGTCAGCGGGCAGGCCAACGAGGCCCATCCGGGCGAACCGGACGGTGTAGGTGGTGCGCTTCAGCGAGACGACGACCCCGGTGTCCATGCCGCCCCGGCGGGGGCCGAAGTCGAACCGGACCGTCTGCCCGACCGCGAACGCCTTGGGGGGCGTGTTCCACTCGGGCCACAGGGCGTCGATGCCTGCGGCGAACGCGCGGACGCGCTCACCGATGGTGCCCTCGGCGCCCTTCCGATCCATCGCGGCGAACCACGCCTTCCACACATGGGCGGGGATGGCGCCGGTCGCGCGCTCCCCGGAGTAGGAGGTCGTGAGCCTGCGGCCGTTGCCGAAGTCCACGGAGATGTACTCGTGCTGCTCGATGATGCGGGGGGCGGTCTGGGGGGCGGTTCGGGTCTTCATCGTGTTCCTTTCAGAAACCCAGCTTCGTGAGGTCCGCGTTCATGTGGCGGCCGAGCATGGTCGCCTTTGCGGCGACGTAGGTCTTGCCGCCGTTGTCCGTCGCGACCGAGACGTCGTGGAACACCGCCCCGGCTCGGATGGCCCGAACGAGGCGGGGGGCAAGGCTCGCCTTGACGGACCACCCGAAGGTGTAGGGGCGGTCCACGCCGCCCCACACGGGGCCCACGGTGACGCAGGCGGGGTCGCTGTCGGGGGTCACGCGGACGTCGATGATGGCAGGCATGGGCGGATAGACGGACCGCACCCCACTGGTATTCACTGACCTCTTCACGACGCCCTCTGCGTCGCGTGCTGGTAGAGGCTCAACGCCTCATCGAAGGGGAGGTCGTTGAGCACCTTCTCGGCGGTCGCGGGGCGTCCACCCTTGCGGGTCTCGTACAGCTTCCCGCCTTGCAGGAAGAGGGTCTTGCGCCCAAGGGCGCGCTTGAGGTCCCGAGCGATCAGGAAGTCGTTGAGCAGGTCCGCGACGACCATGTCCGCGTCCGGCTGGATCTTCATGCCGTAGCACTCAATCTCCGGGAGCGTCTTCGCGTGGGCTTCGATCGCCATCGCGAGCGCGTCCGGCCGAATGAGGGTCGGGCCCCCGTGGCCGTCGTTGCGGGCTTCGCCCGCCTTCTTGCCGTCCACGTAGACGGTCGCGGCGAAGGCGGCCGTCTCCTCGGAGAGGCGGGCATTGTAGGTCACGTTCTTGAGTTCAATCTTCATGGGTGGGGGCCTCCTTGGGGCTCAGGGGGACAGACGGAGTATACCCCGCTGGTATTCAACGTCAACCCTCGACAACCCACGGCCGACGAAAACTTGCGGTTGAATACCGTTGTGGTACGGTCCGTCTGTCTGCCATGGCCCGAAGCACCTCCGCCCCCCTCGCAACCCTGACCCTCGTGGGCCTGAACGTCGCCGTCTACCTGGGCGAGCTCGGGGCCGGCGGCCAGGCGACCTGCGCAGCTCACGGCCTCATCCCGGCTCGAGGGCTCGATGGGCTCCTCACGTACAGCCTCCTCCACGACCCCTCCACCCTCCTCCACTTGGCCGGGAACATGACCTTCCTGGCCGTCTTTGGGGCGGTCGTCGAGGGGGCCCTGGGGCGCCTCTCCTTCCTGGCCCTGTACGGGCTCGCCGGGGTCGCCGGGGGCCTCCTCCACATCCTCGTGAACCCGGGGTCGACCGCCCCCCTCGTGGGGGCCTCCGGGGCCGTCTTCGGGGTCATGGCCGTGGCGGCGGCCCTCCGCCCCCGTCTGCTCGGCTTCGCCTTGGCCTTCGGCGGGCTGGAGGTCTGGCACGCCCTGACCGGGGGCGAGGGGTCGGTGTCGTTCGGCTGCCACCTTGGCGGGTTCGCCGCCGGGGTCCTCGTCGCAGGGCTCCTCCGGGCGACCGGCAGCGAAGCCTTGGAAGCGTCGTGACACACAACCTCGAAAGGAACGCGAGCATGCCCGTTTTCTCGAAGCCTCTCGGCATCCCCTACGCAGACATGGACCTGAAGACGATGAAGCGAGTCTGCCCGGTGTGCGGCAAGCAGATGTCGGACGGGCGCTACGCGAAGCACTACGAGACGCAGCACGCCACGTCGTCGCGGTTCACCCCCGAGGTCGCGCTCACCATCTGCAAGGTGATCAACTCGTTCGGCTGTGGGCAGCATCCGATGGCGAGCGCTCAGACGGTAGACTACTTCGCGGCCGACTACATGCGCGAGTGCCTCACGAAGGCGCAGCGCGTGACAGCCGACACGAGCGCGAGCACTCTCCTGAACGCCGCAATCGCGGCCCTCTGAAAGGAACACGAACATGCCCCACCCCCGCACCCCCGAGACCTCCTACGCCGCATGGAAGCGGCGCGTGACCTTCCTTCTCTCGTTGTACGGCGAGACATGGACGTATGTAGAGGACCCGAAGAACCCACACCTGAACGTGGAGCCGGGTCCGCGCGAGTTCTACAAGGTGGGCGACTCGCCCGAGATGTTCGTCATCGGCTTGATGGCAGACGGCCCCCCCGAGGCGAGTTGGGACAAGATGCAACCGGAGACGCCCGCCGAGTTCTTCCGCCTGTACCAGCACGCCTACTTGGCCTCGCAGTTGGACCCCCACCGCCCGCCCGACGACGAGGAGATCCGCACCTGGGAGGCGTACGTGCAGGCGGTGGGCAAGAGGGCCGCCACGCGAGCCTACTGGGCGTGGATGAAGACGCTCCCGCACGAGTACACGAGCGACGTGGACCCCTACGGCTGAATCTCTCTGGAACTTCTCTGAAAGGAAACAACCCCCCGTGACCCCTACGACTGAACCTAAGACCGTCAACGACACCATGGACGCGGTCGCCATCGCGCTCCGCGACGCGATCCGCGACACGCCCGACTGCGTCGCCGACTCCCCCGAAGACGTGCACGCCGACCTCGCGTGCCGGTTCGTGCTCCGTCTCTCGCGCCGGGGGGTCACGATCCTGCCGATCTCCCGGACCGCCAAAGAGGTCACTCGGGCGCAGGAGGTCGCTCAGGCGCAGGAAGCCGCCCAGCGGATCTTCAACATCCTCACCCGCTGGTTGAACAAGCACCCCGGGTGCTCGTACACCACCGGCACCACTCCGTCGGGCCGGTTCGAGGTTCGGCTGATCACGCCGAAGGTGACGCACGTCTTCGGCGGCCTGTCAGTGCAAGACGCCTGGGCTCAGGCCGCGCAAGCCATCGACTTCGGGGGCGCACCTTGAACGACAAGCAAGAAGTACAAGTGCAGACGGCCATCCGACTGCCCGAATCGCTGCTCGCGCGGATCGACAAGGTCGCCGAGCACATGAGCGAGCCCGGCAAGCGGTTCACGCGAGCCGAGGTGCTCCGCTTGGCCGCGTTCCGCGGAGTCGAGCAGCTTGAGGGTGCCGCTGGGAAGAAGAAGCGATGATGGGGGAGATCGCTATGGGGCCCATCAAGGAGAAGCTCGCCTGTGGGGGGGTCGAGCTTCCCTCGGCCACGGTCCCGCAGGCGGCACCGACGCGAGCCGAGCGCTCGGCCGCGCTGGTCGAGAAGCGCGCAGCTCACGCCGCGCGGATGCCGCAGAGGCCCCGATGAGCACACGCCTCGATCTCGCCCTGCAACGCCACCCCGAGCACGAGGGGGGGATCCGGCTCCTGGCCTCGCGGGACCCGTCCCAGAACCTCAAGTACCTCGACTGGGGCACGAAGATGCTGGCCTCCGGCCAGGCGCTCGCGCCCGAGATCGCCGACGTCCTCGAACTCTTCCACCGGTTCAACGGCCAGTTCTTCGGCAATCGCCGGGAGCGAGTGCACCCCGACATCCACACGTACCGTCCGCAGGATCTCGCGCGCCTCCGCGACAACCTGCTCAAGATCAAGCGAGCGTCGGACAAGAAGCGACGCGCTCGCGAGCGGCTCTACCGCATCGAGGGGGCGGTCGAAGCCGAGGTCATCTACGATTCGGACAACCTCGTCGTCCGGCACGTCCAGAACAAGCAGGCCAGCGTCCACTACGGGCTGGGCACGAAGTGGTGCATCGCGATGCTGCGCGAGGGCTACTTCGACGACTACGCCACGACGAGCAACGCCGTCTTCTTCTTCTTCGAGCGCAAGACCCCTGTTGGCGACGAGTTCGACAAGGTGGCCCTCATGGTGCCGCGCAACGGCGAGCGGCGAGACGAGGCGGTCGAGGCGTACACGGCGCTCGATCTCCGCGTCGACATGATGGGCCTCGCCGGGGTGTACGGCTCGCGCGTCTTCGACATCTTCCGCGTGATCTACGAGCAGAGCGCGCGCCACCCAGCCTCCGCCATGTTTCAGGTCTACGCTGGCAACGCCACCCAGGCGCAGCTCGAGGGCGCCTTCGCGAGCATCGCCAAGGGCGATCTGAGCCCGTACGAGACCAGTGTGGCCTTGCAGGCCATCTGCTGCAACGACGCAGCGCCGCAGGCGCTACTGGAGGAGGTCGTGCGCCGCGCCCCGGAGCTGACGCTGGCCGGCTGGAAGCGTCGCGGGGGCTCTCGCATCCGCCGGACGTCGCAGTTACCGAAGGAGCTGACGCGCGCCGTGATGGCGGCCGTGGCGATCCACCCGAACGTAACCGCCGAGGCCCGCGAGCGGCTCGTCAGGTCGCTGCGCAAGCGTCGCGTCAGCATCAGCACGATCTGCCGCACGACGAGGCACGGTCGAGTCGAGGTGACGTACCACACCGCCAGCGGCAAGGTGCACGGAGGGCGCTTCCGCCGACGTCGCCTTCTCCGCGCCCCCACCGTGGAGGGGCTCCGCGCGAGCGCGCGGAGGCTCGATCGCATGGCCGCGCGGGCGCGAAAGAGAGCCAGGACGCTGCAACGCAAGCTGACAGCGGCCAAGAAGAAGAAGAAGCTCGCGCGAGCGCGAGTGCAAGCCAAGCGCGCGAGGCTCCGCGCACGACCATGAGCCGACACACCAGCCCGAGCAGTCGCGGACACCGCGTCAAGTTCGTCCCCGACTGGGGCGGCTACTACTTCCTGAGCTGGACCGTCGATCGGTACTACCCGGGAAGCCGTCTCCGGCATCCGTCCAGCCGCACGCGCGAAACCGACCGCAAGGGCGCCGAGCGCTTCGCGAAGAAGTGGAAGGTCGAGATCGAGAACGACCCGCAGTTCAACTTCTAGCGGATCCGAGTTCGATTCTCGGCATCTCCACTCCGGCTCTGCCGGATGGTGGAGGGCTCAACCGGCGAAAGTCGGCGCCCCCAAGAACGGCTCGGTAACCCCGGGCCGTTCTGCTTTCTACGTGGCGAGCTTCACGGCCCCGAGCGCGGACCCGCACCGCGGAGACGCCCCGGCGGCAAACGCTGCGCGGATCACGTTCGTCGTATCCGCGCCATGTGCCTTCACCAGCGCCAGCTTCGCCTCGGGGTAGGTCACCGGGATCAAGCCCTTGGATGCGTACCAGAGCAGGTTGATCGGCCACTCGCGCGCAAACTGCTCGGTAGTGCTCTCCTGCCACCCATCGGGCAACACCCACGTGTCCGTGCCGGCCGAAAGCATGAAGAAGTGGTCGAGGGTACAGGGCGAGTGGACCTTCACCGCCTCTAGCGTCATCGTGAACCGCATCGTTTCGCTCATCACGGTGGGATGGGCAGGAGTGTTCCACTGCCCGGCTGCGTAACGCTAGACCCGGCAACCTCGCTGGCCTTGAGCCACGAGCCGGGGGTAAACGCGAAGCTATCTGTTCCGTAGATCGTGATGAACGCGAGGTTCGCGTTGTTGTAGGGGACCGCGATCGTCGCCTTGGTCGCCCCCACGGGGATCTCGACAGACGAGAGACTCCGGTAGGTCTGAAAGCCGGGGGCCATTGAGCCGCCCGCGACGCTGTTCGAGATGATCTGGAAGTCGGCAGGGAACACCGGAGCAGCAGCGAAGCTCACCGCAGCGACAAACGAGAACTCGTGTGCGATGGCGTCCGTGTTGTTCGGGTTCAGGTTGATGTCGACTTCGAGAAAGTTCCCGGGGGTGACGCTGGAGAACACGACCCGAAGCGGCGCGGCACCAATGTCCATGGGGATCTCGGTGTCGAACGGGGCGACGGTCGGGTCGAGCGTGCGCGACT
>Ga0315274_10016563_pt1 | contig 10411 bp, 3 predicted proteins | sample YL17G02_20_MG_FD_203700 | JGI IMG/M metagenome (GOLD analysis project Ga0315274, IMG submission 203700) | Sediment microbial communities from Yellowstone Lake, YNP, Wyoming, USA - YL17G02_20 | ecosystem: Environmental > Aquatic > Freshwater > Lake > Sediment | place: USA: Wyoming | collected... | reverse complement strand
ATCGCTGACCGCCTCCTCGTCGTCAGGGGCTTCCTGAGCCAGTCGTCTTCGGATCTCCACGCAGGACCGCAGAGGCTGAATTGCCGCCTGCCTGTCCCCGGCGGCCAGCAAAGCATCGGCGAGCCGCAGGTAACCGATCGAGAGATTGCGGCGAAGCCAGGAGGCCTCCGGCTGTTCCTGCACCAGCCGCTCGTCGATGGACAATGCCAGTCGGCATGCTGCCAAGGTGGTGTCTTCCCCCTTCGCCGCAATCCGGGACTCGGCGATTTGACCCAGTACGCTGGCCAACTCGACACGTGCGTCGACATCGGCCGGGTTCGCGTCCACTCGCGTCTGGCGAAGCTCGCGGCAACGTGCGTAGGCCGCCAATGCCTCGGCGATCTTGCCTTGTGCAGCCAGTGCATCACCGATGGCAAAAGACGTTCGGGCCAAATCGTACTGGCTGTTCGTGTCGGACGGCTGCTGCTGAAGAAGGCGCTCGTGGATTCCCTGAGATTTGCGGCAGGCATCCAAAGCCTCGTCATACCGTCGCGGAACACACAGTGCCTTGCCCAGTCTGAACCAGACCAGAGCCAGCCGCCTTTGTCGCTCCGCATCGTCCGGCTGTTCGGCGGCGAACTGCTGGGCCACGGGAAGGGCCATGCGATACTCCCGCAGGACTGCCTCCACATCGCCTTGTTCAGCCAGCCGATTGCCGAGATCCAAATGGATATCGATGAGCTCGATTCGCGACTGCGCTTCGGCTGGGGCGAGCGCGCGCAGGTGCTGCGCAGTTCGCCGACGGGCTCGCAGCGTCTCGATGGCCGCCGTCCGGTCCCCGAGCGACCACTGAACGTCGGCGACGAACTGCTGTGCGATGCCCAGGTTCCTGGTGGAAAGCACCCAGTCTGGATACTCGGCGACCAACTTCTCCCAAGCTGAGCGGGCCTCTTCCTCCACGTCCAACGCCTTGCGCTGTTCGCCGCGGGCATTCAACGCACGAGCCACGCGGTCTTTGCTCACCGCCAGGCAATTCCTCCAGCGCGGATGACTCGGAGCGGAGGATTGCAGGCGCTCGCCCACCTGCCGGGCCATCCGGGACACTTCGAGGGCCTGATCGGCAAATCCGGTGGAAAGCAGCGATTCGCCGACAGCCCAAAGACAGACTTGCAGTCTGTCGAGGGCCTCGCCTTCGGCTTCGGTCAGAGGCCGGGTTGCGTTGCCTGGCTGATTCGGCGCCGAGAGGACGCCTGCGCTCAGGATTTGCCCGCTTTGGATCGCTCGGCGAACAGCGTCGGCGGCCTCGCGGTCCAGGCCCTGTTGGTGAAGGCGTTCAACTTCGGTCAACACCTGCCTGGCGGGCATTCGGGGTTGTTCGGCAACCGCCGCAGCGTCCGGTCCGCTGCCCGGTGTGGCATTATCCTGTTCGGGCGCGGACTGCCGGACGCGCTCCCGGAGTTGCAGGACTGTCTTGAGTTCCTCCTCTGCGTTTTGCGCACGGAGCGCGGTCTCCGCTGCTGCGATTGTCGCTACGGCGGTTTCATTATGGCCGAGCTGGAATGCCAGGTCGGCAAACTCCTTCGCGGCCAGGAGCATTTCTTGATACTGTCTCAGAGAGCTCAAGACATCGCATTGCGTCTTGATGCAGTACATCAACGCTTTCCGCTGCCCCATACGCCGGCAGATTTCCGCTCGCCTCCGCAAAGCCAGGAGCGCCTCCTCCGGGCGTTCGGCTTCGCGCAAGATCTGACTCTGCTTGTTCAGCGAGGCTGCTACACCGTCGAGGTTGGCAACCTGCAAGGCTGTTGCCACTGTGTCTTCGATTCGTTGCACAGCCTCGTCGTAGCGCTTGAGCTGGCTCAGCGACTCCGCCTCCTTGTCGCAGATGATGCTCACCTGGTGGCTGTGGATTGTCCGGGCGATTCTCTCACTCTCCCGATAAGCGCTCAGAGCTTCTTCGTGGCGCCCCAACGCCGCCAGGCATTCTCCGAGTCCGCAAATGCTCATGGCCGCTTGCCATGAGGGGCGCAGTTGCCGAGCCAAGTCCGCAGCAAAGCGGCTCCTTTCCAAGGCTTCGGCGGGGCGGTCCGCCGATAGCAGCACATCCGCTTGCCCTTCGAGTGCTGCCATGATCTTTTCCCGATCGTCGATCCGGCGGGCAAGATCCTCTTGCTCACGGTGGACGGCCAGCGCCTCGTCCGTACGATTGGCGAGTTTGAGGACGTAGGCGACGTGAGAGAGAGATTCGTCCAGTGTTTCGGGGAGCCCGGCCTTTCGGGCAACACGGACGGCTTGCTCGGCAACAGAGATCGCCTCGTCCAGGCGATCCATCCCCGCCAACTCGAAGGCTTGGTCTCCCAGCGCCTCAGCGAGCTGATCGTCATCGCCGGCCCGGGAAGCCAGCTCGGCGCGGTGGCGATGGTTCTGCACCGCGTCCTCGCGTCGGCCGAGCTGGTGGAAGATTAGCGCCTGTCTGCCGAGAACCGCGAAGAGCGCTGCCGGGTCTGGAAGCTTTTCGGCGATCTGCACGCACTGGACGCTGGTCTGCAAGGCGTCCTCCACACGGCCCAGGCCCACCAGCGCTCGCGCCTGCCCGGACAAGCTCTCTTCCAGGTTGTTCAGGTCGTTGATCTGCCGGCAGATCTCCTCCTCCACCCGGTAACGTTCCAACGCCTCCTTGAAGTCGCCATGCCGCCAATAGGTGAACGCCTGCTGGGAGATGGCAAGACGGACGTGAGATGGCTCATCCATGTCCCGGTAGAGCCGCTCTCTTTCCCGATAGCATTCCAGCGCCCGATCGATGTTGCCCAACGAACATTCTATGTCCCCGATCCAGTGCAGGGCGCCTGCCAACGGGCCACGAAACCCGAGTTGCCGACAGGCCTGCTCTTGCTGGCGGAGGATCTGCAAGGCCTCCCGCTGTCGGTCCTGGTCCATGAGGATCTTTGCCTCATCGACGTATGCAGAGATCTGGCGCCACCGGGTACTCGTCTCCTTGCGAAGCTGTTGGACTTCCTTGATTCGGGCTAGCGCGGCATCGTACTGCCCGCACTCGCGGGCAATCCTCGCCTGAAAATCCAGTGAGTTGGCCAGTTCCGTCTTGTCGTCCAGTTCACGGGATATCTTCTCTTCCCGCCGGGCGATTTCCACTGCCTGCTGCGTTTCTTTCAAGTCGCAGTGGATGTCAGCTTGTTTCCGTAAGCATTCGACAAGCTGGTCCAGGTCACTCCTCTCCCCGCAGGCAGTTTCGGCGCGGCCCAGTACTTCAAGTGCTTCCCGGTATTTTTTCTGGATGTCCAGCACGTCCGCCCGCTCGAATAAGGTTTCAATCTGGCCTTCTCGATCGCCTGTCTCCTGGCAAACACGCTCGGCTTCATCCAGCAACTGAAAGGCCCGATCGAACAGGTCTTTTCGATTGGTGTCCTTGGCGCGCAGCGAGAGCCGCCAAGCCAAGCTCCTCAAGTCATCGGCAAGTTCGTCAGGCGGGCGATGCCCGCGGCGGTAGGCGACAATCGATTCCATCACGCCGATGGCTTCCTCAGCGTAGCCGGCAAGGCTGAGAAGCCAGAGGATGCGTCTGGCACCGGCAGGGTCCAGAGCAACATCTTCCACTGTCACAGGGGTGCAGGCGTTGACGATGCGGAGCGGGGAGTTGGCCTCGATGCGCGCCCAGCAGGAACGCACCTCTTCCTCCGCCTGTCGCAGCGCCTGCATGAGGAACGGTTTGTCGCTCAGGGCGTCATACAGCCGCTGCCACTGGGCAGCTTCCGCGAATTGCCAGAGGAACTCGTCGAGGGACCGGCTCTCGATCCGTCCTCCCTCCTTGCGCTGCTGGAAGTAGTCTGCCAGGCGGAGGTGAACCGTCCGGCGCTGTTCTTCCGTGGGAAGGTAACGCTCGCGGACCGCCTCGCGGAGATAGACGTGTCCGAAGTTAAGCAACCCGGCGCGGTTGACCAATGACTGTTCGGCTGCCAGGTAAAGGGGCGACCATTGAGCGCGAGGTAGTGGCTGCCCGCCGCTCCCGAGCAGATCGAGGAGTTCGACCTCTGACAGCCCTCGGCGAGCTCCCCACAACAGCGACATCGAGTCACTGACCAGGCGGAGGTCAAAGTCCTCTTCATAACGATCCAGTACCAGTTCGTAGAGGTCCTCCAGGCGGCTGGCGGAGAGGTAGTACGTGATCTTGGCGTCCAAAGCCTCGTGTACGCCGAACACCCGTAATTCGTCCAGCAGCGTGCGCAAGTACAGGGGATTACCGGTCTGCGGGGCGGCGGCAATGCGGTCGATCCGTTGCGGGTTGAGGGATTTGCGGTACTGCCCCAGGCATTCCATGACAACGCGTTTGCGTTCGTCTCCATTGAGCGCCTCCACGTTCATCGTGGGATAGCCGCGGCGTTTGAGTTCTTCCAACGGACGGCCGGGCAATGTCGAGAGCACGATCCGCGCACCGTGATGATCGTGCGGCAGCCAACCCAGATCCGGCGCGTCGTCCCGATCCTCGATCTGGTTCAAGCCGTCCAGCACCACCACGAGTTGGCGGTCCTGCCGGCTGCATTCCGTAACCGACGCCGCGAGATGCGCTTCGAAGGCCTCGCGCAGTTCGGCGGGATCGTCCGGGATCCTGACATCGATTCCCAAACGGCGGTGCAGCTCGCTCATCAGCCGTCGGAGCATGGCGACCCATTCCGCGCTCTGCGGCGTAGCCCCGATGAAATGCAGCAGTACCAAGTCCTCGGGATACTGTTCCCGGTAATGTGTCACCCAGTTGGCCAGCAGGGCCGACTTCCCCGATCCTGATTCTCCCAGAACCACCAACGGAGGCCCACCCCCGTTCGCAAACTCGTCGAGACGCTGGAAGTACGCGGGACGGCCGGCATACACTCGTGCGCGACTCCGCGCATAGGCTTCATGCTCGTCGTTCTCGCGGTCGAGCGGATCAGGCTGTGACCCTTCGGGGAATTGACGGTTGACGACCCCGGCCAGGTCGCGAAGAACAAGTTCCCCAAGCGCCTGGGGATCTTGGTAGTTCTCCCGAATCGGCAGACCGCTTTGGCGGATGCACTCCTTGAGCTTTCGTATCTTTTCCGCGCTTTCGGGATTCTCCGGCAGGAAATCCGACCGGCGTTGGGGCGGAATGCTATCGGCATAGGCGGGATCGCGGAAGTAGAAGAACACGTGCTCAGCCATCTCGGGATTGCGCAGGACGCCGTGCAGGATTTCCAGTTCCGTCACTGAGTGGGCAAGGTGCTCCCCGAGCCATGGCTCCTGTTGGATGAGTTCGGGCGAAATGGCGTCGGGTATCCAACCGTAGCGTTCTCCCAACAGGCCGATGAAATAAGGGCGGCAGCGATGGATTTCCTCCAGGCAGATGCCGAGGACCTTGCCCTCTGCGGCTTCCTCGTCGGTGATACCCCACCGCAGGTCAACCTCGCCCCAGGTGACGCCGCGGGATTCGCAGAGTCTGCGCAACTGCGGGAAGATAAACTTCACGAGGTAATCGCGGTCCTCCTTCATATCGCGGAAGGTGGACGAGACAAACACGCGTATCTGTCTTGCGAGAGGCGGTTGTTGCGGGCTGTTCATCGCGAGTGAGGTCGGCTTCGGTTCTTACATGAACATCTGGTCACAGGTGCCAGCAGAGCCCCAGGTACAGATTGATTCATCCGTTGGACGGCCAGACGGTGGGCGTAATCGGCCCTGGTCTCACAGCATCATGAGAGCCACATCACGTTGGAGCCGTCAAGCTGTTCGATCTTCTCTGGCAGTCTTAGTCTCATAGTGCGAGCGCTCTGGCTGCTGAGACTGATATGTCGCAGCCGGAAATACCACCTCTCGTCGGTCTGAGTCGGGTCGCGGCGCAAGCATCGTGTTCGGTTGTCTCATGCCAATGGCCGACTGTGTAAACTACCTGGTAGATTATGGCAGCCTCTGGGGTGCCGGCCTCCAACGGATACGCTTGCGCAGGGAGAGGAACAAGCCGATGCTCCGCGAGATCGGATCGCAGGATCAAGTTCGGTTAACAAAGAGAAGGTATGGGAACAGAAACGACCAAGTTGCTGCGATGGTGTTCCACGCCGTTCGTCCTGGTGGTAGTGGGCGTTGCACCATTGGTGCAAGGGGCCGATCCGGCGACGACGCCGAGCACCAACGCTCTGTCTCCGCCCGTGGTTCTGACGGCCCAAGAGGACCATCAGGCGCTCAAGAGACTCCTCAACGTCACCGCCCTGCGAGCTGGCCGGAACGGCAGCAACCCACAGGCCACGAACTACGCCAATTACGACGAGTCCATGGCCAATCCGTATCCGGTCCTGCCGGACCCGCTGGTCTTGAAAAACGGACAGAAGGTAGCGACGGCGGCGATGTGGTGGAACCAGCGGCGGGCGGAAATCGTGGAGGACTTCGACCGGGAGATCTATGGCCGAGTTCCCAAGAACACACCCGCAGTGAAGTGGGAAGTGACCAGCACGACCCGCGAGACAAACGGCACGGTACCGGTCATCACCAAACAGCTCCAGGGCCGCGTGGACAACTCTTCGTATCCGCATATTAGCGTTAACATCCAGGTGACGCTGGCCACGCCGGCCGACGCTGCCGGCCCTGTGCCGGTGATGATGCAGTTTGGGTTTGTCGGCGGCTTTGTGCGGGGGGCGAACCGACGGGGAGTTTGTGTGCAGACGTTTCTCCTTTTCAGCCAGTCTTTGCGCCGCATCCCGTCCGCCTCCGAACCCCAAGTCTTCCTCGAATCCTTTCAATGCGGGCGCGATTACATCGCTGAAGCATGCGAATGGAATTGGCAAGTTATCAACGCGGCGAACCGGACTCAATCTCGTACAGCCTTGGCCCGGCGGACTTCCGGCAGTCTTTCCCGACGGATGTTCAGTCTTGCTTTGATGGGCTGTTGTTCCTCATCGTTTTGTTGGCGACCCGATTATGAAACCGCTCAATTTCCTGCTGCCGCTCCCAATCATGCTTTTTGCGACCTCCCCTTCTCCGGGAGCGGTGGAAGACAATGCAAACTGGCCACAGTTCCGCGGACCCGGCGCCCGGGGCATCAGCTCCAACTCGCAGATGCCTGAGCGGTGGTCGGCAACCGAGAACGTCGCCTGGAAGCGAGATCTCGCCGGACGCAGTTGGGCCTCTCCAATCGTTTGGGGGGACCGTGTCTTTGTTGTGACGGCGATAGGCTCCGGCGAAACCGAGCCGGCCAAAAAGGGACTGTACCTGGGAGGCGAGCGGCCGAATGCACCCCGGCCGGAACACCAGTGGAAGATGCTTTGCGTGGACTTGAACTCTGGTGCGGTTCGCTGGGAACGTCTCCTGCACCAGGGATCGCCGGCGCAGCCGATCCACGTCAAGAACACCTACGCCTCGGAAACCCCGGTTACCGATGGCAAGCATGTTTACGCGTTCATCGGCAACGTGGGTGTGTTCGCCTTGGACTTGGAGGGTCGCCTGGCATGGTCAAAACCGATCCAGTCGCAAAAGACCCGCTACGGCTGGGGCACGGCCGCATCGCCGGTTTTGCATCGTGACCGGCTTTACCTCGCCAACGACAACGACGAGCACTCTTACCTGCTCGCCCTCGATAAAGCTACCGGTAACGAGCTCTGGCGCACAGACCGCGACGAGAAAAGCAATTGGTCGACCCCACACGTCTGGGAAAACCAACAGCGCACCGAAATCGTGACCGCCGGCACTGGAGCAGTTCGCAGCTATGACCTCCAAGGCAAGCTCCTTTGGTCGCTAAAAGGCATGTCAAGCATCACGATTGCCACTCCGTATGCCGATGGGGACCTGCTGTATATCACTTCCGGCTTTATTGTCGATAAAGTGAGGCCGATTTACGCGATTCGCCCGGGTGGCACTGGGGACATTTCACTTCAACCGGGCCAGACCAATAACGCCAGCATCGCCTGGTGCCAGCCATTGGCCGCGCCTTACAACCCGAGCACGCTCGTTTACGACGGACGATTGTATGTCGTGTATGACCGCGGCGAATTGAGCGCCTTCGATGCGCGCACGGGTGCGCCTCTGTTCGCCCGCACAAAACTGCCTGACGGTCTGCATTTCACAGCGTCGCCGTGGGCCTGCGACGGCCGCGTGTTCTGCTTAAATGAAGATGGCGTAACGTTTGTCGTGCGCGCGGGCGACCGGTTCGAACTCCTCCACACCAATAAGCTGGCGCAGGACGATATGTGCATGGCCACACCGGCAATGGCTGGCGACCGCTTGCTCATCCGGACCGCGGTTCGCCTTTATTGCATCAGAAACAACTAATTCGTCACCAGCCGCAGCACACCCAGGTAGCCAACGATCCCCAGTCCCAGTCCCAACCCCACCAGCGCCGTGCCTTGGCGGATGAGGAACACCAACCGCTCTGGTTCGTGGAATGGGAGCGGGCGAAGCAGGACACCGTTGACCAGGCTGAACATGGCGGTGTTGGCGCCGATGCCCAGCGCGAGCGTGATCACGGCCACGGCGGTGAAACCGGGGTTCTTCAGCAACTGGCGGAAGGCGGATTTGAGGTCGTTCATGGATTTGCGATTCCAGATTTGCGATTTGAGTTGAAAGGCTGGCGCCGCCTGCGACGAGCAAAGGAGGTTCTATGACCGAAACGCAAAACTAAAATCTCCTCATTCACAACGGAGCGCCACCATCGGATCCACACGTGTCGCCCGGCGGGCGGGCAGCCAGCAGGCGAGCAGCGCGACGCCAGCCAGCAACACCGAGATTACCGCGAAAGTGAGGGGGTCCGTTGTGCTGACCCCGAAAAGCAGGCTTCGCATGAGGCGGGTCAAAGCGAGTGCGCCGGCCAGCCCAACCAGGCCGCCCACGAGTACCAGGCGCATGCCTTGCCTCATAATCAGTCGAAGCACGTCCGCCTGGCGGGCGCCCAGGGCCATGCGAATACCGATTTCACGCGTGCGCTGCGTCACCGAGTAAGCCACCACGCCGTAGAGGCCGACCGCCGCCAACACCACTGCCAACAGGGCAAAGGCCAGGAGCAGCAAGGCGTTGAACTCGGTGCGCGAGGTGGAATTGGCGATGCGCTGCTCCATGGTCATGAGGTCATACACCGGCACCTCGGAGCTCACGGCGGTCACGGCAGCGCGAACGGCTCCAGCCACGGCCAGCGGATCACCGGCGGTTCGCAGGTTCACATAATACCCCGGGTAGCCGGACTGCAGACAGGAGAGGTACACGTTGGCGCCCGTCTCGGCTGACATCTGGTCGTACTTCACGTCGCCGATCACACCCACCACCTCCACCGTGGAGAAATCAGACGACAATGCGGGGCTGAGGTCGATCTGCTTGCCAACCGGGTCCAGGCCGGGCCAGTATTTGCGAGCGGCAGTCTCGTTGATCACCGCCACGAGGTGGGTACCGTTGCGATCTTGGTCCGTGAACCAGCGGCCACGCACCAGCGGAACCCGCAGGGTGTGGAGATACTCCTGGCTCGCCAGATGAACACCGATGAACGCCTCAACTCGGCCGCCCTCCTTTCCGGCTGATGGCACCACCATGAAGCTGCGATCATAGGTGCCGGACAACGGTGCGGCGTTGGCCAGACATACCGACTCCACTCCGGGGATCGCGCCCACGCGTTCCAGGACTTGTTGAAAGAAGAGCTGCCGGGTCTGATCGGATGACCCGCGGGGTTGATCCAGTCGGAACGTCAGCAGATGCTTCGGATCGAAACCAATCCGAGTCGTCGTCAGCCGCGCGAAGCTGTGCACCATCAGGCCCGCGCCGACCAACAGCATCAGTGCCAGGGCCGTTTCCGCAACCACGAGCAGACTGCGCACCCCGCGCAGCCGCAGGCCTTGATACGCCCCAACCGCCCGATCATTCGAGCGGTGCAGCGCTGGACTTAAGGACCCACGCACCGTCCGCCCTGCTGGAAACAGTCCAAAGATCACGCCGCACCCCAGCGCGACGCAGAAGTTGAAAGCCAGGACGGGGGCACTGAGTTGAATCGCTCCGAAGTCCGGCAACCGCGCATAATCTGAGTGAAAACCCAAGTTGTCGGCCGGTTGGAATGCGCACATCAGGGCAACAACCCAGTGGGCGAACAGCAACGCGATGGCCCCGGAAACTACCGCCAGCACGAGACTCTCCGCCAGCAATTGCCGGATGAGTTGTCCTCGCGTCGCGCCCAAAGCCAGCCGCACCGCGATCTCGCGTTCCCGCGCCGCGGCCCGCGCCAGCAGCAGATTGGCGACATTCACACAAGCGATCAGCAGCACGAAACCCACGGCGGCCGCCAGCACCCACAGGGATCGCCGGATGACCGGATCGGTCGCTGCCTCTCGGAACGACACGAGGTGAATGCCATAGGCCTCCTTTTCGGACGACACCGGGAGAACGGCCTCAAGCTGCCGTTCCAACAGGTCAAGACTCGCCCGGGCGGCGGCCAGGCTTGTCGAGGGCT
>Ga0315274_10016562_pt1 | contig 10412 bp, 6 predicted proteins | sample YL17G02_20_MG_FD_203700 | JGI IMG/M metagenome (GOLD analysis project Ga0315274, IMG submission 203700) | Sediment microbial communities from Yellowstone Lake, YNP, Wyoming, USA - YL17G02_20 | ecosystem: Environmental > Aquatic > Freshwater > Lake > Sediment | place: USA: Wyoming | collected... | reverse complement strand
CCGTGGCCGGAGCGCGTTTCGATCCGAATGAGCACCGGGTTTATCCCTTTGTGTTTTTCCTGGAGGGTGGCGATGAACTTGAAGGAATGGGCCGGGACAACGCGGTCGTCATGGTCGGCCGTGGTCACGAGCGTCGCCGGATAGGAGACACCGTCCTTGATGTTATGCAGTGGAGAATAGACGTAGAGATTCTTGAAATTCTTCTCGTCATCGCTCGAACCGTATTCCACCGCCCAGCCCCACCCCACCGTGAATTTGTGGTAACGGAGCATGTCCATCACGCCGACGGCCGGCACGGCCACCTTGAACAGATCCGGCCGCTGGGTCATAGCGGCGCCGACAAGAAGCCCTCCGTTAGAGCCTCCGGTGATAGCCAACTTATCCGCCGATGTGTATTTTTCCTTGATCAAATACTCCGCCGCGCCGATAAAATCATCGAACACGTTCTGCTTGTTGAGGAGCATACCCGCTTTGTGCCACTTTTCCCCGTACTCTCCCCCTCCCCGCAGGTTGGGCTCGGCGTAGATTCCGCCGTTTTCGAGCAGGACGATGTAGGATGGGTCGAAGGCGGGCTGGATGCTGATGTTGAAGCCGCCGTAGCCGGTGAGAACGCAGGAATTTTTTCCGTCGAGGACCAATCCTTTCTTAAAGACGATGAACATCGGCACTTTGGTCTTATCCTTGCTCTCGTAAAAGACCTGCTTAACCCCGTAATCCTCGGGGTTGAACTTGACTTCGGCCTTGCGAAAGACCTCGGACTTGCCGCTTTGGATCTCATATTTATAGATCGTCGGCGGGAAGGTGTAAGAGGTGAACGTGTAGAACAGAATCTTGTCATCTTTCCAGCCGCCCAATCCACCCGTCGTTCCGAGCGCCGGAAGGACGATCTCCCGGACGGGCTTGCCATCCAGCTCATACTGAAAGACCTTGGTGTTGGCATCTTTGAGGTAGGTGCAGAACAGCTGTCCGCCTCCCGTGTTCGCCCCGGTCAGCACGTCAGGCTGCTCGGGGATGACCGTCTTCCAATTCTCCTTAGCCGGTTTCTTGGGATCGATCAGGACGACCTTGAAATTCGGCGCGTCGGCGTTCGTGTAGACAAGGAACTTATCTCCGACGTTATCGACGGCGCCGGCGTCATAGTCGAAGCCCTTGATCAGAAGATCGAAGGGCGCGCCCTTCTTGGCCAGGTCCTTGGCATAGAGCTCCGTGCCCGACGTCCCCTGGGAAACGCTGAGGAAGGCGTATTTCTCGTCTTCCGTGACGGACAGCCCGAAATAGCGCAGCGGATGCTCTTTGTCCTCATAGACCAGAGTGTCCCTGTCCTGCGGATCGCCCAGCTTATGATAGAAAACTTTTTGATACTCGTTTTTAGCGGTCAGCTCTTTGCCGGGAGCCGGCTTGTCATAAGCGCTGTAGTAGAACCCGTTCCCCTGGAACGACGCCCCCGAGAATTTGACCCACTGGATGCGGTCGGGAAGCTCTTTCTTGGCGGCGATTTCCATAACCCGGATCTCTGACCAGTCCGAGCCGGCTTCGCCCCGGCTTACGGCGGCCAATTTCTTGTCGCCCGAGAAGCCGACCAGGCCGATGCGCACCGTTCCGTCCGGCGAGAGCTCGTTGGGGTCGATAAAGACTTCCGGATGGCCCTCCAGTCCCTTCTGGATATAAATCACGGACTGGTTTTGAAGCCCGTCGTTTTTATAAAAGAAATAATATTCCCCGACCCGGAAAGGCGATGAATAGCGGGGATAATTGAAGATATCGGTCACCCGTTTGCGGATCTTTTCCCGGAAGGGAATTTTGGCCAGGGTGCCGAAGGTGACGTCGTTTTGGGCTTTGACCCATTCCTTGACGTCGGCGGCATTGTCGTTCTCGAGCCACCGGTAGGGGTCGGCGACTTTGGTGCCGAAATAATCATCCACCTGGTCGACTTTTTTCGTCACAGGATAGGCGATCTTCTCCTCCTTCTTGCAGCCCGGCAGCCACACGAGCCCAAATACGATCAGAAGCGCTAGCCATTTCTTTTCCATTGTTGCCTCCGTCATAATAATTTGCATTCAAAAAAGATATCAATTTTACCTAGCTTTTTGACAAATTGCATCTTCGATGATTTCGGCGGTATGGGCGACACGCGTCCGGAGGCCGCGGCTCCGGCAGCCGCCGCGGATCTGGAGGAGGCATCCCGGACAGTCCAGGGCTATGATGTCGGCGCCGGTTTTTTCGATCGCGGCCAGCTTGTCGGCCAGCAAGGCCTCGGAAATTTCCGGATTGTCCACGCTGAAGCTTCCGGCGAAGCCGCAGCATTTGTCCGGCTCCTCCATCTCGACGATTTCGCTTTCTAAGGCTTTTTCGACCAACCTCCGCGAAGCCCCGGCAGCTTTTAAGACGTTCTTGTGATGGCAGGAATCATGATAGGTGACCGTCCGAGTTTTTCGTTCGGCCGGCATGAGGGCCGAAAGGTCTTCGAGCTCGTTCTCGAAAATAAACTGGCTGAATGTTTTGACCCGCTTCGCCAACTCCTTAGCTTCGGCGGAATCATTCACCTCGGGCCCTTTTTTGGCGAGCATGGTCGTGCACGTCGGACAGAGCGTGACGACCGGGCTTTGAGCGTCAATTTTTTCCAGAAGCTTGGCAAAGGCTTTTCCGGAGGCTTTTCTAAACCCGGCATTCGAGGGAGGGAACCCGCAACAAAGAGCCGGCGCCGGCTTGACTTCATAGCCGAGCCTGGAAAGGACATGGGCGGCGGCCATCCCGATTTCCGGATAAAAATGTTCGACCAGACAGCCGGCAAACAGGGCCACCGTACCCTTTTTTTGTTTATTATCTGACATTTCCGGGACAAAGCTCTTTTTAAACAAGGTTGTAAACGGCTTCTTGGCCGGGGCCGGCAGAGAGCGGAATCGGTCGTATTTTTTCATCCAGGCCGGGAGCTTTCGGCTGAAGCCATTCTTTTTGCCGATGAGCCGCCGGGCTTTTCTGGCCGCGCCGAAGACAGCCTTTTGCATGTTCGGCCGGGCCATTACGCCGTCAAAGGCGAACCGCTTCCAGAGCGGCGTCCCCGCCTCCGCATTGATTCGTTCCGCCAAAGCCGTGATCAGGTCGGCGATTCCGATCTTTGTCGGGCAATACGCCTCGCAGCGGTGGCAGCGCAGGCAGACCTTGGCCAGACGCTTTGATTCCTTGAGCCCGTGGATCCAGGCCGTCAGCAGCGTCCCGATGCCGCCCATGTAAATATGCGAGAATTCGTCGCCGCCGATGATCTGGTAGACGGGGCAGACATTCAGGCAGGCCGAGCATTTGATGCAGCGCAGGACTTCGCGAAACTGCGGATCGGCCAGGATTTCCGAGCGGTGATTGTCGAGAAGGATGATGTACTGCGGTCCTTTGTGCGGGCCGGCGATGAAGGACACGTAGCTCGTGATCGTCTGCCCGGTGGCATTCCTCGGCAGGAGCTTGAGGACGAGGAGCGCATCCTCGACCCGGGGAAGAATCTTTTCGATACTGGCCAGGACAATGTGAAGGGCAGGGATCGTCGACACCAGCCGGCCGTTGCCCTCGTTGGTGACGATCATGATCGAGCCGTTCTCGGCGATCAGGGCATTGGCCCCGGTCAATCCCGCCTGGGAGGCGAACACTTCTTTGCGCATTTCCTGCCGGGCGATGCGGACGAGCGCCGGAATCTCTGCCGGGACTTCGTGTCCGGTCTTCTCGGAAAAAAGGGCCGCCACGTCATGCCGGGTCAGGTGGATGGCCGGCATCACCATGTGCGTCGGCCTCTCGGCGCCCAGCTGGACGATCCATTCGCCGAGGTCGGTCTCCCTGGCCTCGACGCCGTGTTCAGCCAGGAAATCATTCAGGCCGGTCTCTTCGCTGATCATGGACTTGCTTTTGACCATTTTCAGCACGCCGTGGTCCCGGCAAATTTTTAAAATCAACCGATTGGCCTCGGCGCCGTCGCGCGCGCGGAGCACGATGCTGCCGTGAGCCCGGGCTTTCTCCTCAAACCGGGCCAGCAGTCGTTCATTCTGCTCGAGGGCACGGTCTTTGAGCTCGGCGAGCTCCGTGCGGAGAGCCTCAAAATCATAGCCCTGGAGCGCATTCTGCCGCTTGCCGAGATAGCTCAGGGAAAAATTCTGAAGGACGGCTTTGAGGGACGGATCGACCTTTATCCGCCCCCCCTTTATTCTCAAAGGGGGGTAGGGGGGATTCATATTCTTAAATTTAACGCCTTCTCTCATGCTCTTTTAATTTAACATCAACGCAATAATAAAATGACATCCTTGTTGGGGCGGCGCTTGGGCCGCCCGTAGCCCCCGCGCCCCGGGGAACCAGTCCCGTCGGTTCCCCCCGTCGGAAAAGCCGACGGGGCCCCCCTCCGCTACGGGGGCTTGAGGGCGGCCCAAGCGCCGCCCATACTTTGTCACTTTATCTATTGCGTTTGTATTAGCGAAGCCGTCCCCGGATCGTTTCCCAGACAACATTTCCCGCATGAAATCGAGGAGAACCATTCAAATTTAAACCGCTCATGGCATATCTTCAGATCTCATCCAACAGCAGAATGACAAGCCTCGCCGGACCATGGACGCCGATCGTCAGATGGGACTCGATGTCAGAGGTCCGGCTTGGCCCCGTGATCAGCGAAACCTGGGGAGAGGGAATCTTGGTTTGAGAAAGGTGGCCGGAGATCTCGGCGGAAATACTTTCAAGGCCGGGGACGATCTTCGTCCGCTCCAGCAGGCAGATACAAATGTCCGGAAGCGTCCAGAGATTTTTTTCTTCGTCGGTCCGGTCAAAATGGACCACGCTCCCGGTCTCGGCGATTCCGTAATCCGCGGCGACCAGGCCTGCCTCCACCCAGAGCGAACCCGTTGTCAAGCCGGTTTCCAATTCGGAAAACTCTTGCTTGAACGGATCGCGCCGCTTGAGCTCGGGAGAGATAATCGCGCTCCGGATATTGTTCTTTTTTAAGAAATCCTTTACATGGCGGGCCGCGTCATTGAGCCCGGACGTCGGCTCGACTTCGGCACCCGCCAGTATGGCCTTTTCGATGAATCGTTCGGTCAGCCGGCTCATCTTAATCTTTCAAGATTCTCTGAGATCGCTGCGACATCTTCGATGCCTAGCCACGACTTCGTCGGATAGCCGCGTCCCTGCCCGCCCGGCCATGATTAAGGGGCATGGCAGTCATGGATCGGCTCACCAGCGTTTGGCCTTTTTCGGTTCCATCTTTCGCAGATCAAGACCCTGCTCGAGAGCGCCGATCCGGTAGAGGCAGATCTCGCGGAGCGAGGAAGGATGGTGGAGCACTTCGGACAGGGATTGATGGCCAACCGCCCACACTCCGCCGCCCCTGACAACGACGACTTTATAATCATGGAGAAGACGGATCAGAGTCTCCGTGTCGACCTTGGCCGGAACGACGGGTATGACTAAATATAAAAAGCTGCCTTCGGCATCGATCGGGACGATCCGGTCCTGCGCCTCCTCCTGGCCGGGATAGCGGAAGCGGGAATGGGCTTCCGCTTCGGGCAGGTAGCAATGCATGACGGTCTGGAAATCGGTCTCGGCGTAGATAATCTTGTGGAGATTGAGCTCGGGCGAATCCGAAGAATCGGCCGCGAGCGGCAGCTTGAGAAGAGGCCCACCGACCTCGCGAGGCATGGACGCTTTCGGGGCGTAAAGCAGGTCATTGACGCCTCGGACCGACATGGAACCGGTATGGAACGGCGACAAGCGCGATTCGAAGATCCTGGCGCCGGACTTTTTGAATTCCTTGAGGATCTCGGCCTCCTCGGGAAAATCGCACCGCTCATCGCCCTCGACGGTGTAAGCGTCCGGCCGGAAACTGAACAGCGAATCCGGGTCGGACCGTATTTTTTGTCGGGCCGCTTCGACATCGACGCCCTGCTTCTTTGCCTGGCGGACGACGGCGCCCGCGTTATTTGCCAGGCAGATCAGGAAAAACGCCTCCTTGAGCGTCCGTCCCCGGGCGAACGTCCCGTGGGTCTGGATGACGGTCACGGGATGATCGGCCAGGCGCTTGGGGATGACCTCGGCCATTTCAAGGGAACCGCTCGGTACAGCCACCCAATCCACATGGATGTGACCGCCCAGGTGATAATAGCCCAGCGGGTCGATCGGAATGAAATCCGACGGCTGGTTGGGCTTGTCCGCATCGTCGAACGTGACGACGGCCAGGTCCTTGGTATGGGCATGGATCGACGCGCCGACGCCTTCGAGCGAAAGGACCCGGGCGTGGATGTCCGTTTCGGACGACGCCTTGTAATAGCCGTAATCGGTGTCCGTGGCCGACAGGAAGCAGATCTGGTCGGGCTCGAGGTCTCCCTTTTGTGAGCCGGTGGCCGTGATGATGATCTGGTCTTCACCGGCCTCATCCTTGACCCGGATGGCCATGTTCCCGCTGTGGCTGTCCTGGATGTCGTAGAGAAGCGAGGCGCGGCCGATGGATTGAAAGAGCCTCAAGATCTCTTCGCTCGCCTTCCATTTTCTACGGTTCATGAGTCCCTGCCTTTGATTTTGAGGGCTTTCCGCACGGCTTCGGACGGCCGGCCTTTCTCGTCCCAGCCCCGGACCTTGTAATAATCCGACCGCATCCGCTCCTGGGCATCGCGCGAAACGACTTTCTCCTCGCCGGCCACGATGATCGGGACTTGGCTAAAACGCTCGGGAAGGGCGTCGTCTTCCTTGACCGTGCCGGCTTCGTCGTTGAACATCCGTTCGAGGGTTGCGATCCGGTTGGCGATCTCCTCGAGCCGCGCCACAGAAAAATCCATCCCCGTCACCCCGCTGACCATCCGCGCCCAGGGATCGGTGGAGAAGGCGAATCCTGTGAAGCGGCAGATGCCCAGGCTATCCTGGAGGATTCCCGTGTTCTGCATGTTGCGGATGGCGATGGGCGACTGGAGAAGGCTGAACCGGGGGATCTCCTTGGTGCCGCCGAAAAAGGCCAGCGAGACCGCGTATCCTCCGCGCAGGTGACAGGCCCCGGTGGGAGAAGTCATATAGCCCAGCGCCTGGGTGAAAGAGGCTCTGGGATCATAGCCGGGAATTTCCAGTTTTTTTACGGTCATAGAAAGCTCGGGATGCTTGAAATGGCCGGCCAACCGGAACGACCCTTCGGCGAGCTTGTCCCCGATGCCCTGCCTGGTGGCCGTTAGGCGGGCCAGGGTTTCCAGGGCATCGAAGTTTCCAAATTTCAGGTCAAGCCCGCCCGTATCTTCGGGCCGCACATATCCGCTTTCAAAAAGCTCCATGGCGCAGGCCGTCGTGCCGCCGAAGCTCATCGTGTCCATCCCGAGCTCGTTGCATCGGTAGTTGGCGCGCGTGATCGCGGGCAGGTCATAGACACCGCACAGCGGCCCCATCATCACCACGGTTTCATACTCGGGACCTTCGCCTTTCTCGCACTCGCCGGTCTTTGACTCGACCTGGGTATGCCGTTGGCAGCCGATGGGGCAGAGGAAGCATCCGCCGGCCCGTTCGAGGAGCGTCTTGGCCAGGGTTTCGCCCGACACCTTCTCCAAGGCCTCCTCGTCGTGGAAGCTGTCCAGGAAGTTTCGGTGGGGCAGCATGTTAATGACGTTGATGAGTTCGACCAGACCCGACGTGCCGAGCTCACGGAGCAGGCGCTTGGTGATCGGGGCCTGCTTCATCAAATAAAGGGCCTGGTCGTACCCGGATTGATAGCGCTCCTTATCCTGGACCTGGATTTTGGCCTTGCCCTGGACGCGGATGGCTTTGAGTTTCTTGCTCCCCCACACGGCGCCCGGGCCGCAGCGGCCGTAGGTGCGGTTCTTATCGTTAACGACCGCCGCGATCCTGACCAGGTTCTCGCCGGCCGGACCGATGCAGAGGACGCGGGGACGATGTCCCGGTTCGCTCCCGGCGGCCAAGGCATCCGTGGTCTGATGGACATCCAGCCCCCAGAGTTTTCCCGCGGGGAGGACCTCGACTTTATCAGGGCTGATGTCGATATAAACGGGCTCGGAGGCCCGTCCCTTGACGACAATCGCATCATAGCCGGTGGATTTGAAGGCGCTGGCCCATGTCCCGCCCGAGTTTGAGGTGCCGATAATATCGGTGAGGGGCGATTTAAAAACCATGTGCCCTCGACAGGCCGTGGGCGCGTTCGTCCCGAGCAGGGGCGATGTGGCGATGACGAACACATTGTCCGGACCGAGAGGATCGCACTGGGGATCGACGGCATCATAGAAGAGGCGTGTGGCCAGTCCGCGACCGCCTAGATAATCGGCGACGAGCGAAGCGTCGAGCGGCTTGGCCTGGACGTCGCCCCGGGAGAGGTCGATCGCCAGGATCCGGCCGTGAAAACCGTAGGGCGCACCGCTCATTTCTCTTGAAAACCTTTCATTCTCGGAACTTTAGAATACTAAATCGCACCCTTTATGACAAGATGAACGTATTGACTAGCAAGCATATCAATTTCCCCAATAATTTTGATGAGACCTGTCCCGGACGTGCCACCGATTATTAGCATTTTTTTAATCAAGATGCTTTCCGCAAGCATTTTTCGATGGACTTGGCAAGAAGGAGTTGCCGAAAACCAAGAAAGGAGAGCCTTGGAAAGGGATGAAGCGACCATGAGGGATTTAGCCTAAAAATTTTGGCTTTTGAGGGAAGCCTTTTTAAGGCCAGCGAGAATGTTTGAGCCAGCACTATAAAACAAATACGCCGAAGTGTGGACAAGGACATCCTCAAGATGCGGTTATCGAGTATGCGAGAATCGCAGCCGCCGAAAAAGCCGAAATTTTTATGGCGTGAAAAATCCCGTTAGGGAGCGAATCCCTTTTCAAAGCTCTTTTTCGAGCGGTATACGCCGAGCCTATCCTCCGCCCATGAGGGGGAAGACGGAAAGGACGTCGCCGTCGTTGAGCGGGGTCTCAAGGCCTTGAAAGGACTGGATGCCGGCGCCGTTCTTCATGACGACGATATGGGGCCTGAGCCTGTCGCCGTCAAATATTTCGAAGCGCCGGTCCGCGGAATCGCAAAGAACGGCCAGCACGTCCCGGACGGTGGTCCCGGCTTGAAGCGCCATCTCTTTTTCTTTAACGGTAAAGAGCTCGCGGAAATAGGCGAAAAACTTGACCTTAACGGACATGGTTCCTGACGGTGTCGACAATTCGGCTCAAATCGGCTTCGCGCGCCTCAAAAATCTCGGCCGCGGCCGGCCCCAATATTTTCAAATAGTCTTCGAGGATGCTTTTCCGAATCACCAGAAAGAATCGCCGAGAGAGTTCGGGGAACCGCTGGCTCAGGGCAGGCCAGCAGCCTTTTCCTTCAAGCTCCAGAGGGCCCGCTTCATCGATGACCAAAAGCTCGTCGCTTGCGCTCCGGCCGATGATTCTTACGGCCTCGGCGAGCCCCGCCGGGAGGACGAAATAGGGGCCGACTTTCTGCCAGCCGGACCGCCCGTTCCGTCTCAGGAATGGGATGCGAGTCCTTTTTTTCAGGTCGAACAGGTCATAGCCGATTGTCTCTTCGCCGTCCGTGATTCGATCGCTCAAAAAACCGTCGATCTTAACGCCCCGGAGCTTGAGCTCGGCCACGATTTTTTTTAGAAGTGTCGTCTTCCCCGACCCGACCTCCCCCGTTAAGATGAAGATCATTCGCCTAGCGGACGATGATCCGGGATTGGTCCACCTGGAACGAGATGACCTGGCCGGACGGGCTCATGGCCGAAATATTTGTCACGCCGATCATGCATTCCCCGGGACTTTTGCCCTCGAAAATCAGGGTGGCCAGCGTCCCTCCGCCCTTCATGCCTTTTCCGGGCTGGGGACTTGAAAACCCGAGCGTACAAACGCCGGAGTTGTTGTCAATATTCTTTAAAAACGGGACATTGGCTCCCAACTGCCTGGTCATGCCGCCTTCCCGGACTTCTCTCAAGCTCACCAGCCGGGCATCATAGTTCAGGGAGAGCGAAATGTTCCCAATCTCCTGGTCGCTGCGGATACTGACTGCGATGTTAAAGGGCCGGTTCGGCGAGACCTCGTAATTTTTGGGCATCAAGATGACCGCATTGGCAGGGACGTTCTGCTGCAGCCGTTGAATAGCCCGCATCGCCTCGCCGGGATTGATCTCCCGGTCCAAGAGAGCTTCTTCAAACCCACCCAGGCCTCCGCTCCCGGACGTCACGGATTCGACATCGACCCACAGCGCTTTCAGGTCCTCCGGATTGAGAGGGATGGAGCGGACGATGTAGGGGGTGATGGTCAAGATGACATCGGTCTGCTCCAGGATCGTGTCTTCGGCGCCGAACAGCCTTCCCAGCACCGGGATATCTTTGAGCCCCGGAATGCCCTTGAGGGTCTTTCTCTCCTCGTCCCTCAACAAGCCGGCGATGAGCTTGGTCTCACCGTCCTTGAACCGCATGA
>Ga0315274_10016560_pt1 | contig 10413 bp, 7 predicted proteins | sample YL17G02_20_MG_FD_203700 | JGI IMG/M metagenome (GOLD analysis project Ga0315274, IMG submission 203700) | Sediment microbial communities from Yellowstone Lake, YNP, Wyoming, USA - YL17G02_20 | ecosystem: Environmental > Aquatic > Freshwater > Lake > Sediment | place: USA: Wyoming | collected... | reverse complement strand
CGACGTCGGTGGTTTGGCTGGCGAAAACCACGGCACTGTCACCCAGTCTTGTACCACAGCCACGGTCAGTGGCGCCAACACGGTCGGAGGCTTGGTGGGGGGCAACTCAGGCAGCGTGAGCAACTCCTACAGCACCTCTGCCGTCAGCGGCGGTGAGTGTGTCGGTGGCTTGGTGGGCGACAATTCGATTACGGGCATTGATTCCCCCACTTGGCGAGTGGTCCACTGCTACAGCACCGGTGTCGTTAAAGGCGATTCATACGTTGGTGGACTTGTGGGCGATGATTACCATAGTGGAGTCTGGCAGTGTGTGTGGGATGTGGAGACCTCCGGTGTGCAGGAAGACCCAGGCGCCGTGGGCCTAACTACGGCCCAAATGATGGACCCGTATATGCTCGGGCTCAATGGTTTCGCTCGCGACCCGAACTGGGTCTTGGATGCGGACCACGACTATCCCAGATTGGCCTGGCAAGAGACGCCTGGACATGCAATCGCAGAACCGAATATCCACTGGATGGATGGACATGGAACGCCCACGTTGCCCTACAGAATTGAAACAACAGAGCAGCTTACCCTATTGGGCAGAGCCAGCGCCTTATGGGACAAACATTTCGTTGTTGGTGCTGACCTGGACCTGGCCCCGAACTTGCCTGACACCCCGGTATTTGGGCGCGCGGTAGTTGCGTCTTTCAGAGGAGTTCTCGACGGTGGTGGGCACGTCATACGCCATCTGACGGTCAATGGGAGCGACTATCTCGGGCTGATTGGCCGTCTGGAGCGTGGTGCCCAAGTCAGGAACTTGGGCATGTCAGATGTCAGCGTAACTGGATCAGGTTACAGCGTGGGGGGGCTCGTGGGTCGGAATGATGGTACTGTCTTTCACTGCTATAGCACCGGTGCGGTCGCCGGACAGTCCTATGTCGGCGGGCTGGTCGGGCAAAATACCTGGGCGTCTGCCGTGAGTCGTTGCTACAGTACCTGTAGTGTCAGGGCCAGTGGCGAGTATGGATCTGTCGGCGGGCTGGTGGGACGGAACGAACCGGACGCTACTATGAGCCAGTGCTATAGTGCCGGTCCAGTCAGTGGCAACAAGCTTGTCGGCGGCTTGGTGGGATGTAACGACCGCGGTCTTGTGACGGGCAGCTTCTGGGACCTGGAAACCTCGGGCCAAGCGAGCAGTGGCGGTGGCACAGGACTGACCACCGCCGGGATGCAGGACCTCCGGACATATCTATCTGCTGGATGGGATTTTGTCGGGGAGAAGGAGAATGGGGTTCATGAGACCTGGCAGATGCCAGAGGGGATCGGCTATCCGGTCCTTGGGACTTTCCACGGCTTCGTCCCGCCCAGACTGAAGGGTGCTGGGACTCCCGAGGACCCCTACCTGGTGTCAGATGCAATGGAACTGGGGGCGATGGTCTACTACGATCCATCCGCGTCCTACCAGCTAGGCGCTGCGATCGACCTGTCGGGCATCCATTGGGGCGAAGCAGTGATCCCGCGGTTTGACGGCACGTTTGATGGCAACGACTTTGCGATCTCACGACTGACGATCAAAGGTCCTGGTAATTTGGGACTGTTTGGCCAAGTGGAGTCTGGGGGCGAGGTCTTGGACCTGGGCGTCGTCGACGTAAATATCATCGGTTCAGGCAACCTGGGGGGACTCGTGGGTATGAACTTGGGAGGTACTCTGACCGAGTGCTATTGCACTGGCAGTGTCAGCGTCAACGGAGGCTCCTACGTCGGTGGCCTCGTCGGTTCCAACGCTGCCAGTATCGCCACTGTGAATGGCTGCTATAGTACAGTCGTGATCGCTGGATCTGCTTGGCATGTCGGCGGGTTAGTAGGATACAACGATGGCACCGTAACGCAATCTTACAGCAGTGCCGTGATTAGCGGCTCTGCTTGGTCCGTCGGTGGATTAGTGGGATGCAATGATGGTTCCGTGACGGAGTCTTACAGCATCGGTGTGGTCAGCGGCACGGCAGGCGATATCGGCGGGCTGGTGGGGTCGCATTGGTATGACGCTACCGTGATACGCTGCTTTAGCATTGCTGTGGTGACGGGCGGCTCGTCTGCAGGCGGTCTGGTCGGAGGAGCCACCGTCTGGTTCTGTGACAGCCCCGAGGAGTGCAATGCTGTCGGCCTGGTGACGAAGTCTTTCTGGGACACCCAGACCTCAGGCCAAGCCACAAGCGCCGGCGGCACCGGCAAGACCACGGCCGAGATGCAGACGGCCAAGACATTCCTGGACGCCGGCTGGGACTTCGTGGGCGAGACGGGCAACGGCACAGAGGACATCTGGTGGATTCTCGAAGGCCAGGACTATCCGCGCCTGTGGTGGGAGCAAGGCGACGAGGCGCCAAAGTAGATCAAATGTCAAGAGTCAAATATCAAAGATCAGAGGGCGAGATTCAGGAAGGTCTCACGCAAAGACGCAGAGACCGCTAAGGGTAAGGACGTATTGCGAGGATTCTCCTTGGCGCTCTTCGCGTGCTTGGCGAGCGATGGCTTTGGCTGCGGCCGAAGCCCGGGCTGGGTTTATCCGCGGTTTCAAATGATTGGCGGCTGATCTATCCCCTTGAAAACTCGGTTGCTATGGCCGAGTTTTCAATGTAGACTCTCAGGTATGATCGAACGCAGCAAAGAGATCGGCACCCTACGGACACTTCTGCGCCGGCATCGGGTGGTGGGCCTCATTGGCGCCAGACAGGTCGGCAAGACAACCCTGGCCCGCCGCCTGGCGCAGGCTTGGCCCGGACGCGTCGAGTATTTCGATCTGGAGAATCCGGAGGATCAGGCCCGGCTGGCCGACCCGATGCTGGCCTTGAAGCCTCTGCGCGGACTGGTCGTCATCGATGAGATTCAGCGGATTCCCAACGTGTTTGCGGTCTTGCGGGTCTTGGCAGACAGGCCGCAAAGGCCGGCACGGTTCCTCGTCCTGGGCAGTGCGTCGCCGGAACTCCTGCGTCAGACCTCTGAGAGTCTGGCAGGACGCATCGTCTACCATGAGGTCGGCGGTTTCTCACTGGAGGAGGTCGGCGTCGCGAATCAGTCGCGATTGTGGATACGGGGCGGACTGCCGCGATCGTTCCTGGCCCGGTCAGCGGCGGAAAGCCACGAGTGGCGGCAGGGATTCATCCGGACCTTTCTCGAGCGGGACATGCCCCAACTGGGTTTCCGCGTCAACGCGACGGCCATGCGGAGGTTTTGGACCATGCTGGCCCATTACCACGGCCAGATCTGGAATGCCTCCGACTTTGCCCGGTCTTTCGGCGTGGCCGATACCACGGTGCGGGATTATCTGGATCGCCTTACGTCCGCGATGGTGGTGCGACAGCTCCCGCCCTGGCATGAGAACGTCGCCAAGCGCCAAATCAAGTCCCCCAAGGTCTACATCGCGGACAGCGGTCTGCTGCATACCCTCCTGAACCTCCGCATCCAGGCTGATGTAGAGGCGCATCCCAAGGTGGGGGCTTCCTGGGAGGGGTGGGTGCTGGAGCAGGCCATCCGGCAACTGAATGCCGACCGCCAGGAGTGCTTCTTCTGGGCCACCCACGGGGGCGCGGAATTGGATCTGTTGGTGGTTCGGGGCAAGATCCGACTTGGGTTTGAGGTCAAGCGGACGGTGGCCCCGAGCCTCACCGCCTCCATGCGGCACGCCCTGCAGGATTTGCGCCTGGACCGGATGGAGGTGATCCATGCGGGAGACCGGACCTTTGCCCTGGCGGATCAGGTTCGGGCCGTGGCGGCATGTCGGCTGCTTGAGGACCTGGGTCCACTCTGATGGCCCACACGGCCCGATCCGCCAAGGGCCTGCTCAGGCCAAATGCGGCGGGGGGCAGCAGCCTGGTCGGGGCATAGCAGCGGCCACATTTCTCGCTGCCGGATGGGACTTTGTGGATCAGACGGCCAACGGGACGGCGGACATCTGGTGGATTCTCGAAGGGAAGGACTATCCGCGTCTGTGGTGGGAGCTACCCGCAGACGACGCCGTGCAGGCGAATTCGAATTGACGTGGTCGTTTCCGTGCCAAGTTCAGTTCGCCCCTGGACCGTGCTCTTGTTATACAGAAGTTTGCTCAAAACCGGGGATAGTGGCAAACCGAAAGGGCGGAGCCGACTGGAATCGGCCCCGCCGTGGCAAATCTGATGGCAAACCAAGCCCTGGAAAAACAGCCGAAGATATGTAACTCACCACCCCGAAGAGAGTTGTGCTACTGCGGATGATAGGAATCGAACCTACACGGGCGTTAAGCCCACAGGCACCTGAAGCCTGCGCGTCTGCCAGTTCCGCCACATCCGCGAGAACTCCACTATTATGCCCACGAGCCGAAGATTCGTCAAGACTGTTCAGATTCACGATTTCACGATTTTTCATCGGGGGGCCCGATTGCCGGGAAGTGTCGTACGCTTCCGTGCGTTCGGGCTTCAACAGTTGCTTGCCAATAGCGCAGATTCCTGGTAGAATAGACCTTCGCTCGAACAGACCTTGGGCTGTGACAGGCAGACCGATATCGGCTTGTTGGAGATCGTTCGATGAGCGACGTGGTTATAAGCGATGTGGCACCGCAACTGGTGGCTGGGATGCGAAAGCGGGGCACCTACGCCCAAATCCGTCCGATGATGCTGGTGCTTCGCGATTATGTCACGGCCGCCGGGGCCGAGATTGTCGGACCGGCCGCCTTCATCTGCCACGAGAACCCCAAGAACGTGGTGAAAGCCAATCTGCAACACAACGCCGACGTCGAAGTGGTCATTCCCGTCTCCAAGCGGATCGAGGAAGTCGAGGAGATCACCTGCTACGAGCTCCCCGGCGGGCCGATGGCCATGATCGTCCACAAGGGGCCGTACGAGAGGTCTGCCCAGGCGTACAGGAGGCTCTTCGCCTGGATCGCCGAAAACCACAGGAAGATCACCGGGCCGACAAGGGAAGTGTATCTCAACGACCCCCAGAAGGTCCCTCCCGAGGAGCTCCTCACCGAGATATACGCCCCCGTGGCGTAGATCGGCGTCCATCACGTCGCGGCCTTCGGATGGTCCGGCGAGGCCATCCCGCCCTTGTCGAAGAACGACCAGACCCGATCGGCCGTCGGGAGGCTTGACACGACCTCGGCCGTCGATGGGTCCCGGCAGATTCTGGCCACGCAACCGATTGTCTGCAGGTAGGCGCCGGGCGATGTCTTCGGGGCGAGCGTCAGGACCAGCAGCTTGATGCGATCGTCGGGCCTTCTCGGATCGTACACGATCCCCTGCCTGGACGTCGCTACCGAGATGACAATCTCCCGGACGGCCTCGATCCGGGCATGAGGCATTGCCATGCCGGGGGCGACGATGGTCGGGAGGTCTTTCTCCCGCTCCAGGACTGCTCGAAAGGCTTCGTCGATGTTCTCGACGCCGCGCTCGCGGGCCAGCAGGCGCAGCATGTCCATGAGGATTTTGTCGCGATCGGTCTCCTGGGTCTGGCAGATCACCTCCGAAGGGCGAAAGAGCGATGAGAACTGGATACTGTCATTCTCCATTGCCATGGTCATCCACCACACAGGCGACGTATGCCGCACCGGACCGCCCTGCATGCGTTCCTCTCGCGGGTCGGTCTGCCCGCAAGTGGCTTTCATTGGGAACCTATAAAGCCCCACTCCGATGGAGTCGTCAAGCAGAAAATGCCCTTCAAGGAGACTGGTTCTGAGGAGACTGACAGGCAGCCCATTGCGGGAGAGTCGTCGGCTGAATCCCGGATCTTTTGGCAAGGCCCTTGATGTCGGCGTTGTAGCCCACGGCATCGAACCACTCGAGCATGATCGCGAAATCTCCGCTGAACTTGCGGACCTCTTCAAGGGGTGTTGGGGCGAACTCGATCTTCCTGCCGGCGGCCGTTCCGATAATCCTGGCTGTCTCAGGCATGGTTTTTGCGTCGCCTGCAATGTCGATGCCCCGGCCCCGCCCTGTTTTCCCGTTGCCCCCGTCACCAGAATATTCTTGTCATTCGCCATCTCCACGCCCCCTTATCCAATTGAGTTCTGGTTCAATCGCGCTGCCATCCTCGTTTCATGCACGGGCACGGCGATGCAGGATACATCCTGCATATCTGATACGCTTGTCGGGGCTCACGGTGCAATTGCGTCCATTGGAGCGGAGTGGATTTTCTTGCACGGGTCCACGTTGCCGGACAGGATGCAGTCCGACGCGGAGCGGGCCAGGAGAAACGCCCATGTCCCCTCCCGTTCCCACTCTCGACCAGGTGTCACGATACGGTTTGCCATCAAGATCGAGACCCGATGCAGAGAATGGGAGAAAGGCAAGTTCTTTGATATTCTGTTCGGCAATCGGCGCGACAGGCGAGTCCGGCCAATAATTCGTATCCGCGTTTTCATGGAGTACATCCTGCGGGACGCGGTGAGACAATGCGGCTACATTGTGGAACTCTTCGATTTGCCGTGACACGCGCGTACATAGTGTGGGAGTACTGCCCACATCGGTTCTTGCGATGTTCTGGGGCGTTCTTATCGGTCATTCTTCACCGTTTTTGATCACGTTCACGCCGGACAGGCTCGATGGTCGAGGCGACTTTCTGCTCCTGCGTGCATCCTCGGCGGGCGCAAAAGCGACTGTCCCACTCAACAGATTCCAGATTTCCTCTTGACATCCGAGCCGCTTTGCAGCAATTTGTACTATGTCTGCGTTCGTCATGCGGGTAACCGCTCAAGTTTCAGTGTCATGATTTAGGAGGTCCAAAATGAAGTATTCACAACATCTCCTGTTGGGGGCAGGCCTGTTTCTGGCGGTTCTGATGGCGGGCTCGGCGGCCGCGTATGATCAGCCGCTCGGCCTGAACCTCGGGGCCACGAGTTTCCTCGACGGCATCCCGCCCGCCGGCCCCGGCTTGTACTTCTCCGAGTACATCCTGTACCTAACCGCCGACAAGTTCTCAGACGGGCCTCCCTTTGCCAAAAATGCAAAGGCGGACGCCTGGATCAGCCTCAACCAGTTTATTTATCAGTCCGATCAGAAAGTCCTGTTCGGCGGCAAGTGGGGCCTCAATGTCATTGTGCCGGTCGTCTCTATCGATACCGAAGACCGAAACGGCTTCTTAACCGATAGCGGCGCCGGGCTGGGGGATATCTGCGTGGGCCCGTTCCTGCAGTGGGACCCGGTCATGGGCAAAAACGGCCCGGTCTTCTCGCATCGCGTGGAGTTCCAAACGCTCTGGCCCACGGGCAAGTACGACAATGAGAAGGCCCTCAATCCGGGCAGCAACTACTTCTCGTTCGATCCGTACTGGTCGGCCACGTGGTTCGCTCTGCCGAAGGTGGAACTGTCCACACGCGTGCACTACCTGTGGAACGATGAGAATGAAGATCCGTTTATCGGCAGCGGTGCGAGAGACAACACCCAGGCGGGCCAGGCTTGGCATGCGAACTTCGCCGCCTCCTATGAGGTCCTGCCCAAGCAGCTTCGCGTCGGCGTCAACGGATACTACCTGAGGCAGTTCGAGAGTTCCAGGGTGGACGGCGATAAGAAAGGCTTGTTTGAAGAGGTCCTCGCCGTTGGACCCGGCGCCCTGTGGAGTTTCTCGCAGGATACCCATTTGTTCTTCAATGCGTACTTCGAGACGGAAACCGATGCCCGCCCGGAAGGCGAGCGTTTCTACCTGCGCCTGGTGCATCACTTCTAACAGCGGCGTGACATACGTTCGAAAGTCCATGCGAATGGCGGCTCCCTGACAGAACAGTGGAGCCGCCATTCGTGCTTGTTGTCTTTCTCCCGCGAATCCCCGGCAAGTCCCCACTTCTGACGTTCTGCTGCCAGTCTGAGAACGCCCGCGTCGTGATTTGACGAGCTAATGAGCTCGCTGTATAATCCTGGCGTCGTGAAGAGCAATCCTGTCGTTGGAAAGGCCGTACGATGCAGGTGATCAGCACCGAGATCAGCAATAGCATCCAGGGCGCGTCCTGGATTCGTCGAATGTTCGAGGCCGGGATCGAGCTCAAACAGAAATACGGGGCCGACCAGGTCTGCGATTTCACGCTCGGCAACCCGGACGTGCCGCCCGTGCCCGAGGTCGCCCGCACGCTCCGCACGCTCGCCGACACCGTGGGCCGGCCCCTGTCCCTGGGGTATATGCCCAACGCGGGCCTGCCCTCCGCCCGCCAGCGCCTGGCGGAGTACCTGGCCCGGGAGCAACGGGTGCCTCTCACGGCCCAGCACGTCATCATCACCTGCGGGGCCGCCGGCGGGCTCAACGTCCTGTTCCGCACGGTCCTGGAACGCGGCGAGGAGGTCATCTGCCCGTCCCCGTACTTCGTCGAGTATGGATTCTACGTGGGCAACTTCGGCGGCAAGCTCGTCCCGATCCCGTCCAGGCTGCCGAGTTTCTCGCTGGACCTCGACGCCATCGAGGCGGCCATCACGGACAAGACCCGCGCCATCCTCATCGACAGCCCCAACAATCCCACGGGTGTTGTGTATGATGAAGGCGAGCTCAAAGGACTCGCCGCCATCGCCGCCCGCGCCACCACCCGGTACGGCAGGCCCGTCTACTTGGTCTCCGACGAACCTTATCGCTTTCTGGCCTATGACAACGTCGAGGTCCCCCCGATCCTGCCGCTGTACGAGTTCAGTGTGGCCATCGGCTCGTTCTCCAAGAGCCTGTCGCTGGCGGGGGAGCGCGTCGGCTACATCGCCGTCCATCCCGCCATGCCGCAGGGCGACCAGTTGCTCGCCGGCCTGATCCTGTGCAACCGGACCCTCGGATACGTCAACGCCCCCGTGATCGGCCAGCGCTTAGTGGAGGCCGCCCTCGGGGTCACCGTGGACGCCGGGATCTACAAGAAACGCCGGGACGCCATGGCGGGCATTCTCCGCGACGCCGGTATCGAGTTCGTCATGCCGAAGGGCGCGTTCTACTTCCTGCCCAAGGTCCCCGGCCGCGTGGATGACCTTGAGTTCTGCCAACTGCTGCTGGACGAGCGAATCCTCGCCGTCCCGGGCCGGGGCTTCGGCCTGCCCGGCTATTTCCGCCTGACCTACTGCATGGACGAAGCCATCATCCGCCGCGCCGCCCAAGGCTTCCAAAAAGCCGCCGACCGCGCCAGAGGCAAATGACGCCCCATGCCGGGCCGTGCCCACGATCCGCCCGCCGGCCCAAATTGGCTTTGTTTTCGCAACGGCATAATCCACTGTTTCTCCCGTAACCCTCTTTCTGAACAGGACGTAGCATTCATCTGTCCGCCTTCGAATTGGCTTTGTTTCGCACGCCACGCCTTATTCCAGGACAGTAGGCCCTGCAAATTGGCTTTGTTTGGCACGACCGGGTTGTCTCGGAATTGGCTTTGTTTCGCACAATGGGCGGTCGCGCCCTCGCCACGGCCTTGACCGGCACATCATGGCAAGCCTGCCACGACAAATTGGCTTTGTCTTGCATGGTGCTCCTCTGCTCCCGGCTGACGGGTCCTCAAAACTGGCTTTGTTTCGCGCAATCACGTTCCCGGGGCCCGGCGATTTCCCTGCGTTCCGCCAGCTTGTTGGCGTCTCTCCCCAACGCCCGCGAGAAACCCGGCCTAGCCACTCAGGGTTCCCTATTAAGTTGTTCCAATATCATACAAACGCAGCGATGTTCCGTCAAGTAAAATCCGGACAGTGCAGGATTCCGAAAGAGTACCGGACCCCTTTAATTCGGACCCCTTTAATTCTCCGGATGAGTATCTGTACCGTACGCGAGCAACGTACGACACGATGCGAGAGGCCACACCCCGTGATCTCGTCGCACATGAGCCCTCACGAACGCCGTTGTGGCCCGCTCGCCTACTTCTTGGCCGCGTGCCTACGGAGCATCTCGGCGATTTCGGTCTGATTCTGCCGCTCCGCTACGATCAAAGCAGTCAAACCTTGGTTGTTCCGAATGGTGGCATCCGCACCCTTGGCGATCAGGAGTTCCACCATCGCCTTGTGTCTTGACAGGACTGCCCGGTGCAACGGCGTGCTTCCCCGCTTGTCTTTGACATTCATACTGGCGCCTTTGGAGATCAGCAATTCAGCCAATTTCACCTCACCAGCCGATGCCGCCTGATGCAGTGGGGTGTTTTCGTCCTTTGTCTTTGCCTGGATGTCCGCGCCTTTGGCGATGAGGAACTCGGCTGCTTCCGCTTGGCCGGTTGAGGCTGCCCAGTACAAGGGCGTCCAGCCGAATTCGTCCTTTGCATTGATGTCGGCGCCCTGCTCCACCAAGGCTTTCATACGCCCAAGATCGCCCATACACGCGGCCAGCGGGAGCGTGGAGACGTCAGCGCCCTTGTGTGTTGGTTCAGCGGCAATTGGACAACGAGTACTTTGGGCCAGCAGAGTAGATCGCTGGCTTACGTATAGCATTGTCGGCTCCTGTATGGCATTTGTCAAGTCCTGGATTTGATCACTC
>Ga0315274_10016558_pt1 | contig 10414 bp, 9 predicted proteins | sample YL17G02_20_MG_FD_203700 | JGI IMG/M metagenome (GOLD analysis project Ga0315274, IMG submission 203700) | Sediment microbial communities from Yellowstone Lake, YNP, Wyoming, USA - YL17G02_20 | ecosystem: Environmental > Aquatic > Freshwater > Lake > Sediment | place: USA: Wyoming | collected... | reverse complement strand
AAGAGGATCATAAACCGTGACTTCAACCCCATGCCTTACGAGGTCTTTAATAACTTTGACCGAAACCGATTCCTCTATAACCGGAGTATCCTCTTTGTAGGATAATCCAAGAACAGCAATCTTTAAAACGTCACTCTTTATAAGAAGATTTTTCACATACATACTGATGCGAGTAGCACTATGATAATTGTTGATAGCATCATTAGTTTCAGACAACGTATGGGTGACTCCATAGTCTCTGGCTACCCCGGAAAAGGCCCTGTTATCCCTGGGAAAGCAGTTATGAACTGTTCCCCATTCAAGTACATAGGAATTGTCTTCCTCTATTTCAAGGTTATATACCTGGCCGTTGTAACTCTCTTCTGTAACATCCATAACGATATAACCAATATTTCCCTTGATCGCGGGCATTAAAATATAATCTGATCGCTCAATTTTACATGCAGGAATAAATTCGTTCGTACCATTTCTCTTAACAGCCCAAATAGGATGTTCTGGAGTGGTTATAATTGGTTTTGATTCATAACCCATTGAAATAATCTTAATCATCGGTCCCTGATACGAACGAGTATATATCTGAGTTATGCTTTTATATCTCCCTTCATGAGTATAGACCATATCCCCAATCTTTAATGAATCTATTCTTTTAAGGCCTTGGTCTGTCTGAATAAGGGTCTCAGGTTTAACACACGGTCCTGACCATCCTAGCCCTGGTTTAAAATACTTATGGCCTATCCGAGCATCAGATCCAATAGCCCTTAAAACTCTCTCTGCATCCCCTCCAGGCATGCTTTCACAAATTTCACCAATAACATTGGCAAAAGTGATCTTCATGGTGCAGTAAGAGTTGAGACTTATCTTGGCTAACTCAGCATTCTCCCAGGACATCCTATAAATGGGAGGCATGTTATCCACTAAGACACGATGTATGCCCTCCAGAACCTCTCCAGCCCTCCGATCCGATTCACCTATCAGAACCATGTCCGGGTTCAAGAAGTCGTGTACAACCTTTCCCAGGGCTATGAAATCAGGATTATAGCATAGGCCGAAGTCTACATTTAATACCTTACCTGAAATCTTCTCTATAACCTTCTTTAATCTCGCTGTATCGCCCGGCAAAATCGTGCTCGTAATGACTATGAGATGATACTCTTCTTTTGTTTTAAGGGCTTTGGCTATATTCTCAAGGGCATTCTGGACGTACCGGGTCGAAAATTTGCCATTGTCCATGCTTGGAGTGGGCACCACAATGAAACTGGTCGAGGAATTTTTAACGGCATATTCGGCATCGATCGTCGCACTGATCTTATCCGCGTTCTTAGTGAGATATTCCTGGACTAAGGGCTCTTCAATCGGAGTTATACCTTTGTTGATTTTTTCAACATTATCTTCATTGATATCTACGCCTATAACATTCCAACCCTGGTGGGCAAAACTGACCAGCATTGACGACCCAAGTTTTCCTAACCCGAATACTGATAATGTGTTAGATAAAATCATTACGGAAACCCCATTGGTAGATAGAGGTAGATAAGTGACAGTTTGTCTATTTAAACTGTATTAAAAGATTATTATTCTTGAGAAAATAAAAAAGAGCTCGGAAGACCGAGCTCTTGGAAAGACGGGGGGAAAAATCAGGCCCTAAACGAGTAGAATCTGATTTATCATGTCTGAAACGACATTTGTGAAATCAGCCATGGAATATACGATAGGTATCTCAGGCCTTACCAATTTAGTTTGAATCTCCACATCCTGTCGCCTTTGATAATTAGGATCCATGCCTATAACCATAGGCTTAGAAGTCATCACCCAACTTCCCAATTCGAACAAACAAATCGGGGACATGGTATTTCCGTCAAACCACATTTGGATCATGTCTGCTTTTCGGAGCATCTCATGTTCCCATGTGATTTGTTCAAGAGCGGCAGAAGGGTCATGAATGGAAAAATTCTCTCGCCTGGGATTGAACACAACAACGTCAAAGTCTTTGATAGCCCGAACGACCTCTTTCTGCCAATTTTTTGCTCCCGTAATGGATCCTGCCAAAAAGATACTTTTTTTTGTTGCTGGAAATGTCCTTTCCGGCGCTTCTACATAGATCATAACTTTTCTCCTTTCGTGAATAGGAATTATTCCAATATATTAGCCCTTAATCCGGAAATGAACGCTGAAAAGGTCATCTGAGCACTAGAACTGGCACGATCAGGATAATCTACCCTACCAGTTTGAAGAGTTTGAGGATTAGATGTTATCCTGACCACTCCCATAGGATTATGACAAGCCATTCCGATATTTTCAAAAATTGACCCTCCAACTTCTGCACGACTAGGGTCATCAGCGGGTAAAACGGTCAAATCAGTACGTACCGGAAGAACCCCTACAAATTCTGGTTCAGCAGTCACATAAAATTCACCCTGAGGAATATTTTCTGAAAGAATTATCTGAGCTCCCCATAGAAAACCCGGGAATCCCTGTATGAGATCGCGCTGCCCATTGTGATCAATAAGATCATTGCCTAAACGATTTACTGCCTCATAGCCTCGTAGATTCATGAAAAAGTTAGCCACACGTAAATCGTGCTCTTCGATCAAAGCGAAAGAATCCGCTATAATGTCCAGAGTCATAGGACCTGAGAAAATATGGCTTGAGTCAGTCATGCTATTGAATATTCTTAGCAGGAGTGACTCTTCATTCTGTTTTAACTGGTTAAAGGCGGAATCCTGAGCTCTTTCTATTAGATCATATCTTCTCTCACGAAGTTGAGTTAAAAGAATTGTAGGATTACTAGAGACTTCAAAAAATGGAATAATGGCTGAATTGGATCCTGAACCAAATCTAGGCAGAGTTATGATGTTTTGACCCGATTCATCTACAGCCCTGGCACCAGAGAAATGGTCATATACAGGAAGAGCTCCAGCGAAAAGAGACTCAACCCGTAAAGCCCTCCTAGCTATAGAGCCATAGTCCATTCTCTGTCGGAGTGGCTGGGCCATACTAGCCGCTAATTGCATACGGCCCCCAGCCGTTCTAAAGAGCTCTGATAATTGGGACTCGCGAGCATCAGCATTAACTTTTTTAGGTAAGGTTTTCTCTTTAGGCTGAGGGGGCCGTAATTCCTTTTGCTTCGGAGGATCTTTTCCTAATGCTATGTCATAACGATTCATTTTTATCCACCTTCATCTTTTTCCATAGTCCTGGAACCATAGTTGACAGTTCTTCGAAAGAAAAACTCATCAAGTTCTTCCTTTTGACGTAATCAGGAACAGTTTCTTCTTTATTTTTATTCTTCTGGGCAATTAAAGCACAAAGATCAGCTTTTCGTTCCATACTGGTGTATTTATCTGAAATCTGTTCCGAATATTTTTTAACGTCGTCTGAATCAGGAATGACAAGTTTCTTTTCACTTACAGCTTGACGGGCAATGAAATAACGATCCATAAAACTTACACTTTCAGGAAATGAAATATTCTTTGAAAGGGAGTCTCTTTCGGTTGTTGAATCAGTTGTATATCACCCTCTACAAACTTTTGTTTAAGGAATACATCCAGGTCATTACCGGGAGTGGTGTCATCAAAAACTACTATTGTTGACCTCGTCGACAACTTCTTTACATTTTCATAATCAACAGATGCGTATTGGAGTTCATGAGAACCGTCGACATGAATCATATCATATGAGTCATACAAAGTGGGTACTACTACTCTACTATCCCCATAGAAGATCTCAATATCAAAATATTCTTTCAAAAAACTAAAACAGGGTTTAGTATAAAGGTGAAAATCCAGGTCAACCAGAGTCATTTTCATACCAGGATTTGCAAGGAGCATTAACAGAGCCGAATGTCCGGCGTTAAACCCTATCTCCATGACATTAGATGAGTCCTTCGCCAATTCAAAAAGATTGCACCGTTTCTCAAAAAATAAAGGCTCCAGAGGAGCATTAACGCTCGTCAAAGGATGCTGATAAAGAAGGTTACCCTCAACACAGGCATGACTCAGAGCTATCTCATTCAATCTTCTCAGAAGCTCATTTTCTTTGAGGAAATCATCAGTATACATTTTCAAATTCTCCTAAAAAGGTAGAATGTTTATTCTGACTACGGCTTTTGTATTCAAGAGGCCCATTCCTAGTCTCTCATAAAAGATAAAATTGCTTTCCCGGGCGTAGGAATCGTCTGCTGATATACCCACCATCACATCCTGTAGGCATCCTAACTGTGCAGGTTCAGCTATTACAAAAACGGATTCAGCAGGGACAAGCAGAGAATGGCTGATCTGAGCGCCATAAGCCGTTCCTAAAATTCCAGCAACTATTAGTTCTCGATTCGTTGCTAACTCACAAATGCCCCACCCACGCACTGTCGAATTATGTGCAGGATTGATTAAGATATGGCCAACTCTTAACCCATTCTTTTCTATCTCTGTAAAGGCATGCCCCAGCTCGGAGGGTTCTAAAAAAACTGTGGAAATTGACGATCCCGCTTCATAATCCAGAAGCGAAATGAACCTTGACCCCTCTTTGGTAGCAAGATCTGAACTGGCTTGATTGATTATTTTATCAAATATGTCAGGAGTATCTCTAAGGCTCTGAGCCTTAATGGGTACAATACTATTAATTTCAAAAATAGGAACTACTACTCGACGGGTCCCATTTCCTATTCTAAGTATTGATAAACCATCCTCCGCATACATAAGGGATGTACCAGAAATATCATAGATTGAAGGCACACCACTTGGAAGATTATTTTCCACGCGGTATGAGAGATCACTTATAAGGCATCTCCGAGCAATTGAAAGAGAGTTTAATCTCTGTCGAACATTAATCGCCATAGCATCAGCAAGCTGTAACCGCCCCGAAGGCGACTGTGCAATGGCTAATAATTCAGCATGATCCTGCGAAGTATTAGTAGGCCTATAGTTATCCTCTACAACCCCAGGTGGCACAGGAGGGGGATCTTTACCGAGAGCTATGCCATACCGGTCCAGACGTGCTTTTTGCTGAATTCTCGGTTTAGAGCGCGGCTCTATGACCTCAGAAGGAGGAGACGGGTTCTTCCCAAGAGCAATACTATAGCGATTCATCTATACCCCAAGAGCAATATGCTCCCACAATTTTTGATAAATGATTGCCCCTATTATTTTGCAATTAAAAGGGGGTTGAATTTTAGTCCCCCACATTCCCTTCTCATAGACTAACTGGCCTTTCTCCCATAGACCTATTTCAGGATGTAAATGACATACGGCTGCAGAGGGGTCATGAAATTTTTTCCCCTCAGAATTTTTTTGCAGATATAGGTCCATTCCTTCTCTAAGAAGCTCTCCTGCTCTACTCTTCGGTTTATGAGACAACACGAAATCATGCACTTTTTTATCATAAATGATAGTATGACACACATTTTTAGAAACAAAACGTTTCTCAGGAATCGAAGATTTTAAAAACGATAGACCCGCTTTCTTATTACCATTCAGGTTAAAAGTAGGAACAAATTCTTTACCTATAAACTTATCCACTTTAATAGGGGGATCAATGCCAAGCGTAGCCAAAGTTTCATAGGAGATGTACCCTCCCTGGATCGTAGCTTTGTCAGGAATATATGCGTTCTGTTCACAAATAGGACCTATGCAGTCCAAGGGACCACACCCGAAAAACTCACTAAGAGGTTGACTCCTTGTTCTCTCATGTAGCCATATATCTCTCATGAGATTCTGACCAGAGCCATCAGACCTAACTCTGCTGGGATATCCATATTTTTTGAGTAATTCGACGTGTATGCTTCCCACTGATGCCCTATCTCTCGTTGTATTACTGACCCCAACAGGGACATGTTCAAGGCCACACTCTTTTAGGAGAAATTTTGCAACCGCAACTTGATCCGGATCCCCAGGGCTAATAGTTATAAGCTGTAGGTCTACTCCTGCATCGATGAGATAACACAGAGCAAAAAAATCATCAGGATCACGACCTAGGTCTGTCTCTACAATTAATTTCATTTTCTGAAAAGCTCCTGCCACATCCGAGCCACATTAGCCCAGGAATATCTCTCTGTATTTTTGAATCCCCGCTCTGACCATTCCAGCCATTTTTTCCTGTTGATCAGGATATCAATACACTCTGCGACGAATTTCTCCCTATACTCTTTGGTATAGGACTCACCCTTAATGCCACCACCTATAAGAATGCCCGAGTCCCCGACTGTGGTCTGAAGCCCCGCGTAATTGCTTGCTATTACGGGACATCCAGCCCTCTGTGCCTCGACTGCAGTAATACAATTATGGACGGCAATAAAATCGGAGGTATAGCTGTTATCTTCCTCTACCTCAAAATTATAGACCAATCCTTTATATTGTCTCTTTACAATACCCCTGACTCTGAAATAAACTCTTCCATCTATAATTTTAGAACTATTTTGAGCTTTTCTGACTTCCTCTTTAGTCCATTTATACCATGCCCCGTTTGCGATGGATATTTGCGAATATGTTCTGTTTTCACCATCTAATGTTTTTCTCTGATGAGCATCAGAATAAGAGGGAAATAAATCTATCATAGGCATCAACATTTTTAACCCCCGTACAACATTGTCTGATGCCAATTGCATTTTCACGTCATTTTCAGTATAACAGCCATCCCCATCAAAAATAGCCCTAATAAAACTAAAAATTATTTTCTGTGGAAGAGTGTAGATAAAACTCGGTATCATTTTTCTTTGTGCATTATCCCCAAAAAAATGCTTGAGCCATACCCCTAGAGTATTACTTCCTATTTTTACAGAGGCAGAATTTTTCTTCACATCTCTTCTGTAAGGTAAACCTAAACATTTACTGTAATTTTCAATAAATTTCATATAAGAGATTTCTTTGGCATTAAACGCAAAAGTAACAGTCCCATTAGAGAAACTTCCTTCCGCGACATAAAATCCAAGAAATCTTGCAAAATCCTCATCCATATTAATATATCGAGGAATACCTTTATATCCCTCATGATTCCTTCCAACGGCTCTACCATTAACATCTTTATAATTTCTGTTTACCTGTTTCAGCCCTTCCAACATATCAAGTACTGTCCAAGGGATTTCTATAGAAACTGGTCGAGGAAAACATATATAATCGTCTTTTTGAATGTCTTTAATTGGGATCCATTGTGGGGATTGAACAGGCGTATTTTTATATTCTCCTATTTTTTTACGCTGATGAACAAAAACATCTCTTTTATTTAAACATAGTACAGGATGTTCCCCAGTAAAAAACCCTATTCTCGACATATGGCAGGCTATTTTTAGCCCAATTAGTTCACCCTCATAATTTCGCGACATTATCTTCGTAATGCCACGAAATCTCCCCCGATGTGTCAAAACCTTATCTCGCAATGAAACATCAATAATTGATTTGAATCCTCTATCGGTAAAAATGGAATTATCAGGATGACAACAGAATGTTTCTTCAAAATCTGTGGGCTGAGCCCACAAAGAGCTCTTCATCTGCTCGATAGCCAACTCTTTTTGTCCTACCCGGCCATGATTAAAGACACCAGGCTGTTTCATGGCCTTCTTGATCTCTTCCATCTTCCTTACTTCATCGGGATTATTTCTTAACTTGACTGCCGCTTCCCAAGTATTAAATCCGTAAAAGATGTGGAGCTCAAGCTGAGGTATTTCTTCCTTCATAAAGGGAAAGAGATAAAGAAGGGTATCCAGACCCCGGTCCGCTGACGAAGAATAAAAGAGTCTGAACGGATTTCTCTCGACCTTTTTCCCGTCATACCGACTAAAGTCCAGGCCATTAGCCATGAGTTCAAATTTATTATCAGGTATGCCATGATATTCCCCGGCAAACTTCCTGTGCCAATCGCTTAAAATGCAGAACTTATCTACCTCATCAAGAAGAATCTGATTACGATCACTTAATAAAAAAACATCATGGATCTGCACGAAAGTCTTCCCCGCCCTCAGAGGAAACTTAAATGGATCAGTTGTCCTAGAAGAAATAAAATAGTCAATGAAATTTTGTTCAATATACCGGTTGTAGTCCGTATAATGCCGGTACTCTACATCCCCGTCCATGAGCCCGGGCTCTGAGCAGTCACAAAAAGACTTGACTCTGTAGCCTATCTTGGAAAGTTCCCGGGCCAACCATACCTGCCAAGTCTCACTTCCCCCAATGCCTCCTTCATCAACATTACGAAAATCCCATTTATGCCACCCCGGACCGCTATAAATGACTACATTCTTTTTAGAATATTTTTCTTGAAGGTAAAAATTAGTTCTTTTATCCGCTGCTTGATATTCTTCTCGATTCTCTGTTTCAGCCAATTTTCTACTAACCGCGCCAAAGTGAAAGCAGAAGGACTTATAGTTCTGACAGATCTTATAGCCCAGTCTCCTGATCCTATTGCAATAGTCAACGTCCTCGCCCGAGTTCTCAAACCGTTCATCCAGTATCCCGACGTCCTGGATCACAGCCCTCGGTATTAAAGTGCAGAAGAACGCGACCCAGTCCCTCTGAGGTCTTTCGATATAAGTCGATTTGTAGTCATAAATCTGAGAAATAATAGGTACTATCTGTTCATAGGTATTGCATCCAGGAAGGAGTTCCACGCCACCAATTTCAATCCTGTATTGATGTAACCACGAAAAGTCGCAATTGGACAGCGGGTTGACGGCTCCCATGTCCGGGTCCTCTTGACAGGGCCTTATAAGCTCCCTGAGCCATCCTTTGCTGAGAATAGTATCATCGTTGAGAATACAGACATAGCTCAGATTTCCGGCATTTATTCCAATGTTGACCGCCTGGGCAAAAGTCATTCTACCTTTTTTTATGTAATTGATATCCGATTGACTCGACAGATATTGATGCACTGTTTCATCCGGTCCATTATTCACGACAGTGATTTTGTACGGGATGTCCGTACAAGCTCTGATACTGTCTATGCACAGTTTCAGGCATCGGGGGTTATTGTAGGTCGGAATGACTATATCAACATCAACTTTATTCTGATCCAAAAGTACATCCGCCCATTTCTGACCTATGACATCAATTGAATATCTCTGAGACGCTGCCAGAGCCCTCTGGCTTAACTCCCGGCGAAGGTCCTCACTATCCCTTAGGAGTAAGAGTTTCTCCCTCCATTCGTCAGAAGACCGGGCTATGAGGACACAGCCTGGATGATCCCTCTCTACATCTAAGTATGCCGGTAACGGGGAGCATATCGTAGGTTTGCCCAGGGCCAGGGCCTGGGTCACTCGATTGGCACTTTTGGCCGGTTGAGTCTCATAATTTGAGGGGACAATAATTATATCAGCTTTGGAGAGGTGCTCTTTCCAGGTATCACGAGTCCATTGAATATTTGCATTGGAGTGCTCATGGATTGCAACGAGTTCCATACCCAGGAATTCTATAGTTCCACGTAATTCTTCTACCAAAACAGAATTCCCGCCATAAGAGCAGGACATTACTTTAAGAGGCATGATTTATTAAGTCCTTATTATTCTGCGTCCAGACCTGGTTCTGCTTTCTTCACTGAAATTCGTAAGGAGGTTGGAGATGTCCCGCATAGTTCTATCCTTCTCACTTCTATCTGAAGCAACCAGTATAATCCGTGATTTAAGTTTGGCTGTTGATTCCCCATTATTTATGACTCGAATCCGGGCATAAGCGCTGACAGCTTGAAACATCCGGGAAAAACTATCCGGAGCATAATAGATGAAATGATCATTTATATCCCAGTTCATGTTAGTTCCCGTTTGATCTTGATCCACATAAACAGAACAGTTCTGACTAGCCTCTAAATATACTTGGATAAGGGAAACTCCATAAGTGCTAATCGGGGCCCCTACAAGGGTAGATCCCGGATAAATTTCTCCTTCATAATCCCAACTATTGAAAGAAGTTTCCTTAGCAGGAACATTATTCTTTTCAGGAACAGGTAATTCCTTGTTTTTGCCTAATAAAATGTCATATCGATTCATTTTTAACCACCTGCTCGGCTAAGAGATCTATAGTTTTCGCGACAGATTCATCAACATGGTATAAAGATCTGTAACGATTTCTCATTTCACGGAGACCACCGGGATAGTTGGTCCCATATTGAAAAGGTAAAACCAAAACGTCCCCTTTAGGATGGGGCAACGGACAAGGAACCACCACACGTTGCTCAGGGACGGGTGGTTCTTTACCTAATAAAATATCATACCGATTCATAAACCTACTTTTTTCTTCAGCCTTTTCATTTCTCGTATAATTGCTCTCTTCACCACGGGAGGAGTGTCTTCTTTTATCATGTCATTTTCATCACTAAAGCTATTCCAACAAGCCCACATCATTCCATAATAAAGTGACTCAAGACGAAGATCTTCATACTTCTTTTTTCTATGGATCCATCTCTTTTTCTCATACTTGAACGTCATTCCGACATAACCTTC
>Ga0315274_10016556_pt1 | contig 10414 bp, 7 predicted proteins | sample YL17G02_20_MG_FD_203700 | JGI IMG/M metagenome (GOLD analysis project Ga0315274, IMG submission 203700) | Sediment microbial communities from Yellowstone Lake, YNP, Wyoming, USA - YL17G02_20 | ecosystem: Environmental > Aquatic > Freshwater > Lake > Sediment | place: USA: Wyoming | collected... | reverse complement strand
CAAAGAGATAATGGAAGAACTGATCAAAAAGAGCGACATTTTCGCCACCAATCTCGGCGAGGGGTTTTTGACCAAGTTTGGCCTGGATTTCAAACACGTTCAGTCGCTGAAGAAAGACCTCATCGTATTGTGGCAGACCGGCCTGGGGAGCGTAGGTCCTTACGGGGGATTCAAGGCTTACGGAAGGCTGATGCAGCACGCCTGCGCTATATCAACCATGTCGGGCACGCCGGACAGCCTCGGCGTAGCCAACATCTCTTATTCGGACTACCACACCTCGATGTTCAATGCCCTGGCATTGATAGGAGCGCTGGAGAGGCGACGCCGCACCGGTAAGGGCTGCTTCATAGAATGCCCGATATACGAGTCCGGTGTAGTAACAGTAGGCCCGTCTTTCCTGGATTACCAGGCTAACAAGGTGGTCCCGGAGCGCAGAGCAAACAGGCACCGCTTCTACGCCCCGCATGGTGCTTACCCCTGCAGCGGAACGGACAGGTGGTGTACCATAGCCGTGACCAACGAAGGGGAGTGGAAAGCATTCTGCAAAGTCATCGGCAATCCCGCCTGGACAAAGTCGCCCAAGTTCGCCACCGCTGCTGACAGGGTCAAGAACGCCGTGGAACTGGACAGTCTGATTGGGGAGTGGACATCGCCGCGCGATGCCTACGAGGTGATGGATGAGATGCAAAAGGCCGGGGTGCCGGCGGGGATCGTGTCCAAAGGCGAAGATCTGGCGAACAGCGAGCAACTCTGGAGGCACAAGTTCTATTATGAGACTGACTTCTATTCTGCCGACTTCGAGAAGCCGGGAATAAAATGGCCGGTGGCGGGCAAGACAGTAACCTGGATCGAGCCGGTGTACCTCTCTGAAACCCCGTGCATGTTCGGTCCCATGCACAAAGTTGGACAGGATAATAACTACGTCTACGGCAAAATCCTGGGCATGTCAAAAGAGGAAATAAAGAAACTAACTGAAGAAGGCGTGTTCAAATAAAACCATAAAGGGTCATAATTATAAAATTTCATCAAGGAGGAAATCTTATGCCGACAAAAGTCAAGAAATTGACCAACCCCAAGGCCATCGACATGGAGTGCTTGATGTGTACCCGGGAAGGTGCCCTCAGCAAGGACCAAGGGATGATTGAGATGCTGGCTGCATATTTCAAGACAATGGGACTGCGCGAAAAGACCGAGAATGAAATGGCGCAGGACTGGAGAGACGCCGGCGTCCAGGTGGTAATTATGAGCCAGACCCACAAACTGTTCGGCTTTAACGAGTTCGAGCAGATAAAGGAAAGGCACAACTACATAGGCCAGCTCAAGAAAGATTATCCCGATGTCGTCCTGGGTTTCTGGCTCGGCATCCCTATACCCGACTTCGGTATCTGGAAAGCGCTGAAAGAGGCCGAAAGGTGCATCAAAGACCTGGGCAGCTTCGGTATGTTCATCACCGGAATGTATGGAATCCCAGCCAACGACAAGATGTGGTGGCCGTTCTACGACCTGTGCCAGGATGCCGGAGTGCCCGTCAAGATCTCAGTCGGCGCGACAGCCGGCGGCGCAGGACAGGGTGGTGGCTCAATCGGCGGAATGGGCATACGGCTTTCCACTGAGAAACCGATCCCCAACATAGATGATGTCGCCGCTTCTTTCCCCAACCTGACTATCATCGGGCACCATTATCCCTTCCCCTGGGTAGATGAGATGACGGCAGTGATGATACACAAGAACAATGTGTACTGCGAGGTGCACGGGTGGCGGCCCAAGTACTTCCATGACAACTTCAGAAGGGAGTTGAACACACGTATCAAAAACAAGATTATGTTTGGATCCGACTACCCCTTCTTCCCTTATGCCACACTGTTTGGAGACTGGGAGGCGAGTAATTACAAGCCCGAGGTCTTGCAGAACGTATACCTTAACACAGCACGGAAAGTGCTAGGACTGGAGAAATAGAAGAACAGTTAAATTGGGTAGGTTGGAGCAGGTGCTCCAACCTATCCATGCTCTTTATAACTACTGCCGAAACGGAGGCATGTTCTATGGATTTCAGTTTTACGCCGGAACAAGAGCGCCTGCGCCTGGAGGTGCGCAAGTTCCTCCAAAAAGAGGTTACCGCCGAAAGCAGGCTGGATTTCAGGTTCGACCGGCCGTATTGCCAGGATACCTGGAGGCTGCTGCGCAAGCTGGGGGAAAGAGGCTGGCTCTGCCCCCTGTACCCCAAGGAGTGGGGCGGCATGGCTGCCTCGCCGCTGGATTACTATGTTATTCAAGACGAATTGTCGTACGCCTTCGCCCCAACCCCCTGCGCCTTAATCGGTGCTATGGTGGTAGGGCCCACCCTTCTGATACATGGAAACGAGGCGCAGAAGAAAAAATACCTCCCCATGATAGCTCACGGCGAGGTTGAGTTCTCCATGGGCTATACCGAGCCGGGGTCAGGATCAGACCTTGCCTCGCTGTCGCTCAAGGCGGAGGACAAGGGCGACTATTACCTGCTCAACGGGCAGAAGATGTTCAGCACCAAGGCAGACTTCGCCGACTACGGCTGGGTTGCCGTCAGAACCGACCTGGAGAACCCCAAGAAGCACAAGGGCATCTCGCTGCTCATCATAGACCTCAAAAATACTAAAGGTCTAACCATACGCCCCATATACAACATGAGCGGCTACCATTCCACCGAGGTTTTCTACGACGATGTCAAAGTTCCCAAGGAGAACCTGGTCGGTGACCTGAATAATGGGTTCTACATCATCGGCGCGGCGCTTCTCTTCGAGAGGGCAGTTACCATAAGCGGATTCCGTCGCCCGCTGGAGCTTCTGATTGAATACTGTAAGACCACCAAACGCAATGGTAAGCCATTGTCAGCCGACCCGCTCATCAGACGCAAGCTGGCCGACATAGAGATGAAGTTGGAGGTAACCAGGGTGCTCACATATCGCCTCTCCTGGATGCAGGTGCATAAGATGTTCACCCTGACCGAGGTGGCGGTAACCAAGTTGCTCAGCACCGAGATGGTTACGTGCGACCTGGCCAATACCGGTATGCAAATACTGGGGCACTACGGCGAACTGGTGCCCGGCTCGAAATGGGCCGAGCTTCAGGGATGGTTTGCACATATGTATCAGGAGGCGCCGCACTACAAGATTGCCGGCGGCACCTCAGAGATTCAGAGACAGATTATTGCCACCAGGACCCTGGGACTCCCCAGAGGGTAGCCCGGATTGTTTAGTAACCGGGGTGTGCAGAGGGGCAAAGCCCCTTTGCCAAGGGCTTGGGGGTGTCCCCCAAATTTTAAAATCCCCCAAGAGTGGGGGATTTAGGGGGTTGAATAGATACTGGTAAACGACCTCAATAATTTCAATTCGCTAAACTGCATTAGCCATGGTCAATTTGAGAGATTCATCTTTGAGTAATCTTGAAAGCAGTAAAAAAACCAGCATCGTAGGCTGTGTCTTCAACATAGAGCGTTTCGCCATCCGAGACGGCCCCGGTATCAGGACCACCGTCTTCCTCAAAGGCTGCCCCCTGAGATGCCTGTGGTGCGCCAATCCGGAATCTATGAGTGCGGCACCGCAGCTCTTCTACCTTGAGAATCTGTGCACGAGATGCTACCGCTGCGTGGAGGCATGCCCCAACAAGGCTACCACCAAGGCCCCCGATGGGGCCATAAAAATCGACCGCAGCCTGTGCAAGACTTGTGGAAAGTGTGTCGAGGCGTGCCCGAATAAAGCCAGAGAGATAAGCGGGAAGTCGATGACAGTCGAGGGAGTACTGGAAGAAGTAAGAAAGGATGCTTTGTTCTATCAAAACTCGGGCGGCGGTGTCACCTTCTCCGGTGGCGAGCCGACCCACCAGCCGGAATTCCTCTGGCATCTCCTCAAAGCCTCCCAGGAAAGCGGCATTCACACTGCCCTCGATACCTCCGGCTTTGTCAAGCCTGAGATTCTGAAAAAGGTGCTGGAACTTACCAATCTGGTACTTTACGACATCAAGCACATGGACCCGGCAAAGCACAAGGAGCTCACCGGCGTAGATAATAGCCTGATTCTGGAAAACGCCAAAATGATTGCCGTCATGGGCAAGCCCATGATAATCAGAGTGCCTTTGATCCCGGGGCATAACGATTCCAAGGAGCACATAAAAGCACTGGCAGAGTTTATGCTCAGCCTGGGACTGAAAAGGGTTGACCTCTTGCCCTACCATTCGCTGGGCAAGATTAAATACCAGAGATTAGGCATGGAATACAAATTAAGCGACCTCAAGCCCTTTCAGGGAGATGAGGTAGCGAAGATCAAAGCTGACCTTGAGTCCTACGGGCTACAAGTCGGGGTCGGCTAACCTTAAGGAGGCAACATGGATTTCGCCCTCAGCGAACAACAGGAAATGCTTAAGAAGGCAGCCAGCGAGTTCCTGGCGAAGGAATGCACCAAGAAGCTGGTCCGAGAAATGGAAGAGGACGAAAAGGGGTATTCCCCTGGGCTATGGAAAAAGATGGCAGACCTGGGCTGGATGGGCCTGGTCTACCCTGAGAAATACGGCGGTAGCGGGCTTACCTTTGTTGATTTCACCACCCTGCTCGAGGAGATGGGCAAGGCGGTCGTCCCCGGGCCTTTCCTCTCCACCGTCCTTTGCGGATTGGCTATCCTGAAATGGGGCAGCGAAGCCCAGAAAAAGGAGTTACTGCCCAGGATAGCCAAAGGCGACGCGATACTGTCCCTGGCGCTGACTGAGGCAAGCTCGACATACGATGCGACGGGGATAAAAGTCAAAGCAGTTGCCGACGGTGATGATTTTATTATCAACGGAACCAAGCTCTTCGTTACCGATGCCCATGTTGCCGACTACTTGCTCTGTGTGACCAGAACTAAGGCCGGCAGGAACAAGCAGGAGGGCATCACCCTTTTTCTGGTGGATGCCAGGAGCCCGGGTGTAAGCTGCACCCTTCTCAAGACCTTCACCGGCGATAAGAAGTGCGAGGTCACTTTCAAGAACGTGCGAGTTCCCAAGGCCAACATAGTGGGCAAGCTCGACCAGGGCTGGAAGATAGTCGATGAGCTTTTAGGGCTGGCAGTGTTCCTGCAATGTCCCTGGATGGTAGGCGGCATCCAGCAGGCCCTGGACATGGCGGTGGCCTACGCCAAGGAAAGGTTTCAGTTCGGGCGGGCTATCGGAAGTTTTCAGGCTTTACAGACCAAGATGGCTAACACCGTAGTCGATGTTGCCGGCGCCAGGGACTTCACCTACCAGACAGCCTGGAAGCTGGACCAGGGCCTTCCCAGCAAAAAGGACATCTCTATAGCGAAAGCCTGGACAGCCGAAGCCTATCGCAAGGCCTGTGTAGAGGGTATCCAGATACACGGAGGCATCGGCATCACCCAGGACTACGACATACAGCTCTACTACCGCCGTGCCAAAGGCATGGAAATCGCCTTCGGCGATGTTGATTACCACATGGAACTGGTAGCCAAAGAGATGGGGCTCTGACGGGTAGGTTGGAGAATCCGCTCCCACCAAACTAACAGCGACAAACAATAGTAGGGGCGGGTCTGAGACCCGCCCTCCTCATGTCATTGCGAGCGTAGCGAAGCAATCTCAGCGCAACGACGAATCCGACGTAGGGGCGTTTCGTGAACTGCCCCACTGGACACTGATAGCCAATGGCTGAAGGCTAAAGACGAAAATTGGTAGGAAAAGTAAAGAAAAGGTATTTACAATCTATTGCCTCGTCAGTTATAATCCCCGAGGAACATCTTGGCTTACACCGGACGGCAACCCAGACCATCTGATGTAAGCCGTTTTCTCTGTCCTCCTTGAAGGACAGACCTTTGTAACAGGCATAGGTGTAACTAATCAAGAAAGGCACTTGCCCTGTCCGCGTTATCTAGGGTCGATCAATGTCCAATTTATCCATGATTAGCGAGCTTCTACGAAAATAAATCCCCAAAGAGGTGGAGACATGAAAAGCAAAACTCTGGCAATCCTGACCATTGTCGCTCTGTGCCTATCTCTGGCAACAGCGCTTGCTCCGCCGCTGGCTAGCCCGGCTCAGGCAAGCCCGATGCAGACTCTTCACCTAAGCTTTGGACCTCCAACATTTACGCAAAACAGCAATTTGCGGCTCGTTGCTTTGCAATCGGGAGACGAAATCATCCAATTCACTAGGCCTAACCTGATTGTGGGAACAAATCCTACAGGTGTTTTCGACACCGTCATTCGGACGATTAATGTAGTTACAGGAGACCTTGTCGGTACCATGACTATGGATGTGAATACCTTTATTGGAACATGGGATGGGCTGCCCTCGGGAATGAGAAAGGGCTACACCGTAAATAAGTTGACGTTCGATGATGGGCATGGGAATACTTTCGGTGGCATCGGCGTAGGTGACCTCGACTTGGCCAGCGGAGATTTAAATCCTAGTGCGAGCGGGTATTTTGTAAGCACGTCCGGCACAGGGACATTTTCGGACCAAATGCTGATAGGCTATGGGTCAGCAGACACAAACGGTATCAGCACCATGACACTCAGGTGCTACTCCGGCTCCGAGATTTCGGGGCCTTATACTTCGAGCATGACAGGCACCTTTACCAATGGCAATGCTAGAGGTCTGGGCACCAGCACAGGTTCGCAGCCCAACGACGAATTTCTACAGTTCACTAGGGCTTACATAGTTATTCCTAAGAGCGACCCTGTCGTGTATATCGAAGGCTGTTCCGCCAGCGGTTCAATTACTTCGGGCATCCTGACCGGAAGCATGACCCAAACACATAACAGCATCTTCATACCAGGTAGTACAACTCAAGGATTGATTGTAGGCACGCACACGCTTAGCAATGCCAGCGGGACTATAAGAGGGATATCGGTTTCTGACCATCTGGGCTCCGGCGGCAGTGGTAGTTCGTCAGGGTACACATTTGCCTTGAGAGAAAACTGCACAGGGGCTTATGCGGATAAGGATTTCTATGGAACGAGTACCACTACCGACACAGGGGGGACATTGAGCTCTAGTGGCAGTCTCTACATCTTGGGACAGCCGGGGGTCGAGGTGCCAGCATCCACTGGAACAGGCACTGCCAGATTCTCGCCAGCCGCAGGCACAATTCAAAACCTCACCGCGGTGTCCGAGAGCTCATTACCTGCTGAGGGCAAACCAGACCTGGTCTTTCCAGACGGCTTCTTCGAGTTCGAGATAACAGGCCTGACGCCAGGAGAAACGGTAACCCTGACCATCACCCTCCCTTCGGCGGCACCTGTGGGAACCCAGTACTGGAAATACGGGCCAACCCCAAGCAACCCAACCGACCACTGGTATCAGATACCCATGGGAGACGACGATGGCGACAACGTGATTACCATTACGCTGGTTGATGGTGGACTGGGGGATGACGACCCGACCGCCAACGGCGTGATTGTAGACCAGGGAGGCCCCGGGAATCCGCCTTCAGGTGGCAGAGGAGCCATGGGTGTGCCTGTCTTCCCCGACATCTACATTGGTATCGCAGCAGTATTAGGAGCAGGTGTTCTGGCGTACTTTGTGCGTAGGAGGCTAGTCCAGCAGGGGTAGCAGAATTGATGAATCAGCTAGAACATAATTCCGACATTGGGAAGTACCGCAAGAATCCGCATAAACTGCTGTCTTTCTTCATGCTGTTGGATTTACGGGATTTTCTCTTAGCGAGGTCTATCTGCCTGCCAGACATTTTGTGAAGGCACTAAGCCAGCGTTCCACATTTGCTGGACTCATTGGGACAAGGCAGGGTGGTACAAAGCGCATACTAACTAGTGCAAAGCCTGTGTCGAGGGCATCCAGATACACGGAGGCATCGGCATTACCTAGGACCACGATATGCAGCTCTATTACCGCCGCGCCAAGGCGCTGGAAATCGCCTTCGGGGATGTCGATTACCACCTGGAGCAGGTAGCCCAGGAGATGGTACTTTGACGGGTAGGTCGGAGCACCCGCTCCAACCAAGCTGATAGCAGACAGTTTTCGGTAGGGGCGTTCGATTGAACGCCCCTCACATTATTCCCTTCCTCTACCAATTAACAAAAACAGTGTGTGAAATTGGTAGGAAAAGATAAGAAAAGTTAAGAACAGTGCTCGTGGACATCAATGAGAAGCGGTTGACAAATAGCTCACAGCGGCTATATAATCATGTTCCCACAAGATGGAATAGCGTGAGAACGACGAGCGATAGTTGCAAGAAACTGTTGCTCTTTTGCTCTGCTTCTAAATAGGAGCAGACCAAGTAACAGGCGTAGATGTAATAAAGAAGGAGCGCCTGTCCTCATAACTTTAGCGAGCTAGAAACTCGCTACTGCATACAAGCGTACCTACCACACAAAGTACAGCCAGATACATAGCAGCGGCTAGATTTCCGTCGAAGTCTAGTCTTATGTTGCTATGGGAAATTTTAGTATTTGGGTTAGCTTGGGGCATTTCAAGGTATAAGGCCATATATGAATACTTAAAGCTGTCGTATTTACTTAGCCCATCGCGGCTCGTTTGGAAGATTTAAGGTACCTAAGAGAGGCAGACAGGTGGGCACGAGAAGAAAAATAGTTTTCCTATTAGCAGTGCTAACTATTTTAGCGTGCCTTTTGCCTGCGCTTGCGACACCAGCCAAAGCTCAAGCCTCATTGAGCGTGCAGATTTTATCTTACGACAAGATTGGCATCGACTCTAATAATCCTGGGGGCACAGACAAACAAGGCAACCCTGTTGGTCCAGACAAGTCAAACATCCAAGCAAGGATATCAAACAGCGGTGATCAAGCCGCCACAAATGTAGTAGTCAGTTTCCAGTGGACCTCATCCAACACTTATGTTAACTTGTCTCCCTACGAAACGCTTGTAATATCATTAGGTAACATAGGCCCCGGGCAGCAGATAGACGTTTTCTGGCTAGTTGAGATAGCTCGAACAAAGAGCGCTATAAATACAACCAGAGGTTTCAGAATCGATGTAACCTCGGGCCAGACTTCGGCAACAGCATCACAGACACTAACAGTCGAGGGGTTAAACTCGCAAGGTCAAGATAACTCCATAATCGTAAATGCACCCACGACAGTATATGTCGGAGATACTTTCGTAGTCGAGGCAGAGGCAACTATAACCAGGAGCCCTGCTTATATTTCTTTCCCCCTGCAATTCGATAGAAGCCTCTTCGAGCTATATCAGGTTAGGCTTGACTACTACGTGAATGCGGACTTCAGTGGTAATGTGTCCTTAACTGAATATGACATCTATTACAGTGTTCCGGGTGGTAGCATACCCTATCATGGGGTAAGAGCATACTTCACTCTTCGGGCAGTACGGGCAGGAACAGGCCGCTTCGCCTCACTTCAAATAGATGTCAACAGAAATCAGACCGCCTTTGACTATAATTCCACTATTTGGCAGTACAGCATGCAGGTCATCTCCTTGAACCCCTCTTTAACCATATCAAAGTCGGATAGCCCGGACCCAGCAGCGCCGGGCAGTAACATAAGCTACACCATCACTTACGGAAACACAGGCTATGGTAACGCAACCAATGTAGTCATAACTGATTCAATACCAGGAAATACAAGCTATGTTAGCAGCAGTGCGTTTGGTGAACCCGGTGTAAGCATAGAATACTATGACGGTACTATTTGGAGTTCCACAGAGCCACTCGTAGCTACAGCCATAAGATGGGTTGTGGGAAGTGTCCTCGGCAACTCCACAGGCCACCAAGCGGGTTTTCAGGCAACAATAGGCAGCAGCGTAGCAGTCGGCACATTAATTGAGAATAGGGCGACACTCACCGCCAACGGAATCAGCGCAACAGCAGTCGCCATAACAACTGTTGGCTCACCGCCAAATCTTGCTATATCCAAAACAGATTCAACGGATCCAGTTGAGCCTGGGGCGCCTCTAGGCTACACCATAACTTACGGAAACACGGGGGCTGCGAGCGCTGGCAACGTCGTCGTAACAGATCCCATACCAACTAATACGAGCTATGTGAGTGGTAGTGCCTCCGGTGAACCAGGAGTGACTATACAGTACTATGACGGAACCGCATGGAGTTCGATAGAGCCGGCCGTTGTTAGAGCCGTAAGATGGGTTGTAGGTACGCTCAACACCGGGGTTACCGGCCAGCAAGCACGATTTCAGGTAATCGTGGCTCCCGATTTTCCAGGAGGTTCTTTAATTGAGAATAGGGCAACAATCACTAGTAGTCAGACACCACAAACGGCAATTCAGATAACTACTGTAACCAATCAGCCACCCGTGGCTGTCAGCGACGCCTACAGCACTAACGAGGACACCACCCTCAATATCCCTGCTCCAGGCGTCCTGAGCAACGACACCGACATGGACAGCCCTACCCTTACTGCTATACTCGTCAGCAATGCCGGCCACGGCACACTCATCCTCAACAGCA
>Ga0315274_10016555_pt1 | contig 10414 bp, 5 predicted proteins | sample YL17G02_20_MG_FD_203700 | JGI IMG/M metagenome (GOLD analysis project Ga0315274, IMG submission 203700) | Sediment microbial communities from Yellowstone Lake, YNP, Wyoming, USA - YL17G02_20 | ecosystem: Environmental > Aquatic > Freshwater > Lake > Sediment | place: USA: Wyoming | collected... | reverse complement strand
ATAGTATAGGAATTTCCTTTTTTAGCATCGGGGTGCCCGAAGGGCAACCTGATGCTAAAAATAATCTCTTTTAGTTGTTAGGTCAAGGGGTTATAATGCATTCCCAAGATGAGTTCATTTCGTCAGTGGTTTGACCGAGACCAGCTTAAAGAGATCTTTCGGACCCACTGGGAGTCCTTCAAGGGGACTTTTTCTCGATATCGAGAAGGTCGTTACGATGAAGTCGTTCAGAAGATGCTGGGTTGTGGGGATGCCAAGAACGGCTATGCGACCTATGTGTGTGGCAAGTGTGGGGGTGAGCAGAAGAGAGTTCCTTTTTCATGTAAGAGCTGTTTTTGTTTATCCTGTGCCAAGGTTTATACGGATCAATGGGCGGCGCGGATCGAGGCCATATTGTTTCCTGGGGTGGCCTATCGGCATACGGTGTTGACGGTGCCGGATGATCTGCGGAGATATTTTTATCGGGAAGCCAAGCTGTTGTCTGAGTTGATGAGAGTGGGGGTTGAATGTTTAGCAGATACGTTGCGCACGGTTCTTCGGCGTCCTGTAGAGGGGGGTTACATCTTGGTGCTTCAGACGAATGGGAGGTCTGGGAGCTACAATCCCCACTTGCATATCATTATGACTTCAGGAGGGATTGTTCCCAGCGGAAGAGGGGGCTATTCATGGGTTACGCTGAAGTATTTTCCCTATGAGATCCTTCATAAGAAGTGGCAATATCATCTATTCAAGATGCTCAAAGAGCGGGTTCCCACCCGGGAGATGCAGGCCAAGATTGGTGAGCTTTATCGGAAGTATCCCAAGGGTTTGGTGGCGAACATTCAGAGGGGGGAGGTTCCCAAGCGGATTCGGGAGTTAGCGAAGTATTTGGCGAAATATGTGGTGAGTCCGCCGATCTCGGTGCGGCGTATTGTCAGTTATGATGGGAAGCGGGTCCAGTATTGGTACCAGGATCACAAGAGTGGTCGGCGGAAGATGGAAGAGGTGGATGCTTTTCGGTTTATCGGTCGGATGGTGCAACACATCCTGCCCAAAGGGATGCAGCGGGTTCGTTATTATGGGCTTCATGCCGCAGCCGTGTATCGGAAGATTTACAGGAAGTTAAGGGCCATTTTGCCTGCCGATGCGGCTCAGTGTCAAGAGACCTTTACGATTGGCCGCAAGGGTTATCGGCAAAGGGTGATGGAGACGGTGGCCAAGGATCCGTTTATTTGTTCGCGCTGTGGTGGGGAGTTGATTCTCTGGAAGATTTGGCATCCATCCTATGGGGTGATTTATGACGAAGAAGAAAGGCTTAAAAGTGGGCAGTATGAGCGACCTCAGCGAGGAAGAGATCCGGATGTCGGGGATTTACGATACTCACTACTACAATTATCGTTGCCGGGATTGCGGGTATGAGGCGAAGGTAGAGGACATCGTGGTGGATTCTTTTCCGCCGTCACCCAGGTCCAAGCACCGCATGCCTGAACTGCAATGCTTTTGTGGGGGTGACCTGTGCTATGTCGAAGATCTTTAAAGCTCGCACCGAAGGTGCGCTATGTTCAATCGTCGCACCTGCGTTTCCCCGCCCTTTGACTTCGATAAAACGGACTACAATATTGAGATCGCGTATATCTCCCAGCCGAAACGCCTCTCTATCTTTCTCAGAAGCGAAACTCAGCAGATCACAACCAGGTCCTTCAGATCCCATGATCTGCCCGACTCGGAACGGGTATCGCGGAGGGTCGCTTGCCCCTTCAAATTCGATGGCCTTACGCTCACAGAAGTCACCGTCAGTGACGCGACGATGGCTCCCGGAACGACTGCCTGAGGAGGTCACTGTCTTGATCTGAAGCTTGCGCGGTTCCGGTGCTGGCTCTGGCATATGTTCTATCTCGACTACCTGGAGGGGACCCCTAGGCCCCGGGGGTATCGTCTCAGACAGAGTTTCAGATCCTTCAGGCTCAGCAGCTAGCCTGTCGCTTTCTCCGGTTTGCGGCGAAACCACCTTTGGCGGTTCCGTTACAGGAAACCGCGCCTCTATGGTGACGCCTGCCTTGAAGGAAGCATATTCAGCCTTTATGGAATCCATGTCTTCCAGGTCCGCTTCGCCTCGCAACCGGCGCAGGAGTAACGGCCGATCTTCTTCCTTGCAAACTAGCATCCGTGCGAATTCGCCGCCGTCGGCAATTCGAAAGGTCGAAGCGAGCGCCTCTCCAATCGCATCCGAAAGAAGAGAGTCAGCGAGCGACATGGGTTTCGCGGGGTCAGAACGAACGTAAAGAGTTTTATCCTCGATCAACCATCCCCAGACGGGGACGTCAAATTCAAAAGGCGCCCCTTCGAATGTGAGTTCTGCCCGGAGCATCCAGCACACCTCCAACTGCAAATCTTTGAGCACCTGTAACTGCGTCAATTGACTCGTCTGCGAAGAGCGGAGTTTATGTAGGTAAGGCTTTGCTTCTTGAAAATCTGTGTTGGCCTGAAACGATCCCACGGCGATTTCTTTGGCAACGGATCTTCGTCGAATTCCGGCTCGGTCAATTGGCTTGACGCCGAAAAGTCTTTCCACCTTATCGGCACCAACCCGCTTACGTAAGTCGACGATTTTTAGCCTCTTCAGAAGCGCATCCGGCAAGCCTTCCGCATCAGCATGATGCAATTCCATAACCGAAAAGTAACCCTCATCCTTATCGTGACGACCCCACATCTTGCCATGAGCCAGGAATTCTTTCTGGTTTGGTCCGTCGCCACCCAGTGCAGTTTCGCTGGCATCGAGGAGCCAATGGTAGAGGGGGCGGGCCAGTTTTCCGTCCGGGCTGCGCTGCGGAAGTTCCAGCAATTTCGCATAGATTTCATCTCGTTCAAGGTAGGCGAGGCTTGTTAGCACACCAGCTCGCCGCCAGCCTTCGAGCACTTCCCTCTGCTGGACTGCGTAGCGCTCCAGCGTGCCCTGCTCAGGGACCGCTGGCCGCGGGAAAAGTTCTTCGATAGCACGTTCCCCCAGGACGCAATCCTTGGGTTTGAGTGCTTTGCCATCAGCGGATCGAAGCCAAGTGATCGATTCCACTCGCCACCGCACATAGCTGGGTAATGGGCCTTGATAAACGCGAGCCCTGTGAACACCGTCCGGGTAGGCCTGCAACTTTGCGTGCTCCCGGGTTTGGCGACTCCAGGCGAAGGCCCGGTCATCATTGGCGAGCCATGCCGCAATCGCGGCGGGCTCGGCTTTACTCAAGATCTCATCAAGCCCGTCTATGCTTTGAACATCTGTAACGAATGCAGAGGATGCGTAACTCGATGATGTAACCACTTTTTCCTCGAACTGGGCTGGAAATCTGATTGCGCGGAGCGCATGCTCTCGATACTCTCTGTCCGGATTCCGTTCTTTGATGCCTCTGGGCCATTGGGCTACTCCGATCCAGAGAAGGAAATCCTTGAGCTCCTCCTGATCATCCGCGAGTCCCGACAACAGTCCCGCGTCCACCAACTTCTCAGGCGCCCACGGGCCATATAGCGCTTGCGTGATCTCCCCATGCGGGCCGAACCCTTTTCCGAGATAGAGCATGGTGGCCGCTGCTTCGCCGTGGGTTTGGTTGGGGAGATGGAGCGGGCTCCGCTCCGGATACTCCGGCCGTTTGGTCCCCGGTTCTTCGGCAATGTAGAGTTCGAAAATCGTGCGCATCAGGTCAGCTTGGTACACATCACGGTTCTCCGGATTGGTTTGCTCGGCGCGATTGGCCTCCGCAACAAGCGCTCGGATTACATTAGCCAGCGAGTACTCAAGCAGTCCGAATCCCGAAAGTTTCTGTTGCAGCTCCCGGTTGTCGCGCGCTCTAAGGTGCTGAGCCAGCTTTGCGCGCATATCCTCGTTCAGAAATCTCAGGTCGGCCCAATCAGGCAAATGCGGTATCTTTCCGCCGCTTGGCGCCAGGAAAACGCGCATACCGTCTCCCAGGCCGCGTCCGGATGAGTCGAGAAGCAGCGCCGATGTATATGCCTCAATAAGGCTTTCCTGGTTCAGCAAACCGCCAATTAATGCAATTCGCTGATCAACAGTCAAATCATCCCTTCGGGTGAGGATCCGATTCTTGACTTCTGTCACTTCGAGGAGCGGTACACCCAGCGAAGAGAGGAATCGGACATCTCCGGCATCCCTAGTCGGGACAACTTCAGGAAACAACTTTGCTGGAATCCAGGTCGGATTGGCTCCAGGGATGCGCCGAGCGATACTGGGAGTAACTGCCTTTCCTCCCATCGTCGGCACGATCCTGCGGGCTTTTGCGGCCTCGATCAGTTTCTCAGGGAACTCCTCTCGGGTCAATTCCGGGGGGTACTCCCCCTTCGGCATCAGCATGGAGCACCCGGCCCAAACGTCTTCTGTAGCCTGTGCCGCTACCCCTTCTGCAATTTCGGCTAGGAAATCGGCGAGCGTGCCCAGCACGTGTCCATTGCACTTGCGGCCTTTTTGTAGGTGCTTACGATTCTGTTCCAATTCCAGCGTGGCGTGGCAAACAAGAGGCAGCGGCAGCGTGATGTCCGTTGGAAAATGTGAATACAGCGGTCCGGGCGCAGCGGAACCTTCAAGCGGCACAGCCACCACGATCTCGTAATCGGTCGCCTCTCCTTGGTCGGATTCGATGGCGGAGGCCGGCAACTTCCCGGGCTTTCGGTGGATTTGCCATCTGCTGAGGAGGTTGCCGTTCGCCAAGACTTCTGCAACCTCGTCACTGCCCTCGCGCCGCCATATGACGGGGGCTTTGCCTTCACGGCAGAAGCACAGTTCGCCCAAGTTCTGGGCAAAGAGCAGATTTTCAGGGCGAATCTCATCCGTCTGCGCACCGGCGGCCTGAATCCCGGGTGGCGCCTCAAAGGGCATCCCGATCACGGTATCATAGCCCTCGATAAGCAGGGCTTCGCACCGTTCAAAGATCCTTCGACCCCGGTTATCAGCCAGGCATGCCGACAGATCGCCGTTCTCGGAATAGAGCGGAAACGGGAGCAAAGGCAGAATCAACGCATCGCCTCCCTGTTGTTCCTCACTGACAACTCGCGCAAGCTCGGGGTGCCCATCGGTTAATGTTCTGAGCTTGTTTTTCGCGTGTTCCGTGGAGTAGGCGAGGCACAGCGCATTGCTGAGAATGATTGGTGTTCTCGACCAATTCAGGACGGATCGAAAACCAAGCCCTTTGTTACCTATGAGCTGTTGCCGCCTGCGGCGCTTCGGGCTCAGATGGCTAGTCTGGAGCGAAGCCACTCCTCCAACGGAGAACGCCAAACCGGTATTCGCGAAAATCAATCCTTCTGGGGACAACTCCATGAGCACGCGCCCGCGCTCCCCACGCTCCGCTGCTTGGTCATTCGCATTTTGCAACAATTCGAGGATTTCGCGTCCCTCGTAGTCGCGGGCAATGGCTCGCTCCCGGTGGTAATCCGCAATCAGAAGCGAGGGCTTGTCGCGATAGGCTGCAATTGTCTTCTTCTCCTCCCGGACAAGCCATGTGTGCCACTCCCGGGCGGTTTGGGGAATCCAGGTGTCCGGAGTGTTGGTGCCAGTGTTCATCACAAAGCAATCTCCCCACTCATCAGGCGCGGCAGCAGCAGATCGCGGGCGGCTTTCAGTTTCTGCTTTTGGAGAAAGAGCACCCGGAGATGGTCATCAATCGGCACGGAGATTTCCTCATAATTTTGAATCAAATGTTTCGGAGGAGTGAGCATTTGCTGGTTCTCGAACTCAGCCCTTGTAACTGAAGCAAAGATTGCGCCTGCTCCGATCAGGTCTTCTTTGAAGAAGTGAGTTCGGAGTTGGGAAAAAAGAAAGGATTGATGTCCCGTACGGCTGCGAATTGCTGCAAGACCTCGGCCAATCACGATTTTATCCAGGGTGATATTGAGGCGTCCAACGGGTGCACGCACGCTGCATAGGATATCGCCCGCATTAGCGATCCGGCTCTGGGCTGTTGTAAAAATTCTGTTCGTGACGAAACGATCTCCGAAATCGGCAACGCCTTGGTGAAACGGTAATCCTTCGCCAGTCTCGTTGTAATGCTTCGACTCCGGGCTTTGCCCCATCGTCACCTCTGCCAACCCACCTAGTGGCTTCTTCTCCCACCCATCCGGCATTCCGTCTACAATTTGGGTGTGCTCGTGGCCGGGGAAGCGGAGGTGGACGAACCACTCGCGGTAGAGCTGCCGCGCCGTCTCCTCCAAGAGCGCCATTCGCCGCCGGTTGTTCTCGATCAGGTCGTCATAGGCGGAGAGGATTTCAGCGATCTGTTTTTGCGCTTCATGATTTGGAATAATTACTTCGAGATCATCCAATACGTTTCTATTGAGAGTCGGCACCGACACGCCACCATTGAAGCTTTCCAGATTCAGTGTTTGAAGTTTGTAAAAGACAAATTTGGGGCGATTCCCCTTGAAATCTTTGACCCACAAAGCAGTGTTGTGCGGCCAGTATGGACTGTCGGTATATTGAACAAGGCCCAGCGTTCCTGAGCGCCCTGTGACAACCCCTGGTGGAGCCACCTTAGCTTCATTGTGGTAGCCAATAATACAGTTTGATCCAAGAACAGGGACCTCACCTTCTTGCATAAAGGACTTTGGAAGATCAAAGCCACGCTGCAATTGAATGAAGTTCTTAAACTTCACTCGCTGCCATTTCATCCCACCAACTCCTCGAAGTTTTCTTGGATCTTCGCCGCCAGATCTGCCGCCTCGTTCATTCCCTTCTTCCTTTCCTAGTGAATACTGCCTCGATCTATTCCAAGTCGACAATTTTCATTTACGACTGTCCAGCATTAGGCAGAGGATTTGTGCAACCACCCGTTGCACAAATGAGCCGTTCGGCAGTGGGCCAAAAAATTATAGCTTATGGCTGCAATTTTCGCTTATCAGGAAAAGGACCCTTTAATCATCATAATAAATCTGCCGGTTGATCTTGCTCATACCTCCAACGTCTCGAAGTTTTCCTGAATGTGACTGGCCCAATTGATTTCTCCAACCAACGGTTGGAGTTTTTCATGGGCGCCTTTTCCGCATCAATTCGGCCTCGATCTCCTCCACGGTCGGCAGGCTACCTTTGAATTCGGCCGGAAGTTTCTTGACGATCTTGGTCTCCCACTCGGCAACGCCTATTGGCTTCCTAAAATTGCGCAGGGCGTAATCCACCACCAGTCTGTTTTTCGAACGACACAGGAGAAGCCCGATCGACGGCTTATCATCAACGTGCCGCAAAAGGTCGTCCACCGCCGAGAGATACATGTTCATGGTGCCGACAAAGCCCGGATCGAAGGGGACGACCTTGAGTTCCACCACGACGTAACACCGGAGTTTTAGGTGATAAAAGAGCAGATCGAGGTAGTAATCGTTACTCGCAAATTCCAGGTGGACCTGCCTCCCGACGAACGCGAAGCCTGCGCCAAGTTCGAGCAGAAATCGCTGGATGTGATCAACGAGAGCCTGCTCAACTTCCCGTTCGCGCCGTGGATCCGCAGTGCCGAGGAAGTCGAACAGGTAGGGGTCTTTGAAGACTTGCGCTGCCATGTCTGAGTCGGCGGGCGGCAGCGTTGCCTTGAAGTTTGTGATCGCCTTGCCCTGGCGTTCATGAGCGTGGGCATCGATCTGAAGTTCGAGAACGTCTCGCGACCAGCCGTGCTCCATGCTCGCCGTGACATACCAGTGCCGCATGTCGGGGTCCTTGATTCGCTGCAGAAGCCTGATGATGTGGCCCCACGGCAATTGTGAAACAAGCTGTTTCACTATTTGCATATCAGAGTAAGCCGCTGCAAATGACCGCATGAATAGAAGGTTGCGCGACGACAAACCCCTCATGTCTGGATATGCCTCCCGCAGGTCCGCAGACAGCCGGTCAATGACTCTCGCCCCCCAGCCTTCCTTCTCCTGTCGGTCAAGAATAAGACGACCGATGTCCCAGTACAACATGGCCATGGCCGAATTGGCTGCCATGACCGTCCGCAGCCGCTCGGCCTGGATGCGCCGCTTGATCTCGTCGAGAACGGCGGCGTAGCTGTCGGGTAATCCCATGCGGGGCGGTGCCACAGGGAATGAGGCGTCGTCGCGTTTCCGGCCTCGAGTTCGCCGGTCCGAAGTATCGGCGGCTGATGTTTTAACAATCTCCGTAGGTTTCGCCCGAGGCTTTTTCTGAACTGGTTTCTTCATATGCCCAGCTCCTCCAAGTTCTCCTGAATCTTCGCCGCCAGCACAACTGCCTCCTTGTTGAGGTCGGCCAGCTCGGTGTGGATGTCGCGTATCGTTTGCTCGAAATCGAAATCCTCGTCTTCCTCCGGCGGGGCCACGCCGACATAACGGCCGGGGGTGAGACTCCAGTCGCCCTCTTCGATCTCCTTGCGATCCACGAGCTTGACCAGCCCGGGCACTGCCTGCAACTCGGCCTTGGGGAAGCGGTCCTGCAGCCACGCTACCTGCCGGTGAAAATAGGCGGCGTGCTTGAGCTGCTCCTCAGCAGCCTTGCGTTCTTCATCGAGCTGCTTCAATAAGCGGCGAACAGTCCGTGGTTCGAACGCCGCTTCACCCTCACCCCTGCCCTCTCCCAGAGGGAGAGGGAGTTGACCGCCCAGATCTCCAATGCGGGCAGCAAGCTTGTAGAGCAGGTCTACCTGTTTGATGAGGCCGCGAATCGCCTCGGCGATGGGGTCGAAGGCCTTTCGCGCGGCGTGCTGTGCGGCGTTCTCACTGGGCAACGCCTTAGCGTACTTCTGGCCGAAGGTGCGCAGACCCGCGAGGAGTTTCTTCCGGTCGGTCTCATATAGCGCTGACGCCTCTCGCAATTCGGTTGCCGCATCGGCAAGCGACTGCTTCTTCTCAGCCCCAAGCTCGGCATGCTTGGCTACCGCATCGGTGAGACGGTCAAAGCGCCCGCACAGATCCGCGAACGTCGCCGCAAAGGTGGCGAGCGCCGCCGGAACCGCGTTGCTCTCCGCGCAAACGCGCCCGAAGTAGTCCTTCACCAGCGCGAGAAAGCGCTCTCGCTGGCCGCGATAGAGCCAGACGATCGCGGCCATGTTCTTCATCTGCTCGGGCGAGAAATCATAGATCTTCCGCGTCACCTTTCGGTAGACGTTCCGGGCATCAATCATAAGCACCTTGTCTCTGCGCTCAGTGGGCTTCGCCCGGTCGAAGTGCCAGAGCTCGCAAGGGACAGTGCGGGTGTAGAAAAAGTTCGAGCGAATGGAGATCATCACGTCCACGTCGCCCGTCTCGACGATCTTCTGGCGCACCTCCTTCTCGCCATGCCCGGCGCTCGACGCCTGGGAGGACATGACGAACCCGGCGCGGCCCTTCCCGCTCAGGTAGCTCCAGAAGTAGGAGATCCAGAGATAGTTGCCGTTCGAAACCTTCTTGGCCTTGTTCACGCCCGGCAGGCCAAAGGGCAGGCGCGGGTCCCCCTTGATGCGCTCGGCATCGACCAGGTCGACGTTGAAGGGCGGATTGGCCATCACGAAATCGCACTTGCCGACCAGGGTGTGCTCGTCCTGATAGTAGGTTATGGCCTCGGCGATCTTACCTTCCAGACCGTGGACTGCGAGGTTCATCTTGGCGATGCGGATGGTATCGCGGTTCTTTTCCTGGCCATAGAAAATAACCTTCTTCGCCGTGTCCCCGCCCTCGTGCTCGATGAAGTGGCTGGACTGGACAAACATGCCGCCTGAACCGGTCGCCGGATCGAGGACAATGCCGTGGTCAGGCTCGATGACATTGACGATGGTCTGCACGAGCGAAGACGGCGTGAAGAACTCGCCGTTATCGTGGGCCTTCTGGATGGAGAACTTGGCGAGGAAGTACTCGTAGATGCGGCCGAAGACGTCGCCAGTGGCCTGTCGGATCTGCTCGCTGTTAAACAGACGCATCAAGTCTTCGAGCACCTTGGTTTCAAAGATGCCATAGTCCTTTGGCAGCACCCCCTGAAGCGGCTCGAACTCGGCCTCGATAGAGGCCATGGCCTCGGTGACGAGTCTCGGCAGGTCACTTCCGCTCGTGGCCGCCTGCTGCATAATCCAATCGTAATGGGCCTTCTCGGGCAACCACAGCGCGCGCCGGCGAAGGTAGTCCTCCGGACGAACCTTGCGCTTCGGCATCTTGCCGTTGGCCTGGGCTTCCTCAATCTGCCGACTGGCGGCCTCGAAACGGTTGGCGGCATGACGGAGGAAGATCACCCCCAACACCGGCATGAAGTAGTCGCTGGATGTGAGCTTCGAGTTGGCGCGGAGGTTGTCCGCAGCTTCCCAGAGGTCGGCTTCGAGTTTTTCTATGTCATTGAAGGTTTCGTTGGTCATGCTGCCTATGTAAGAGCGTCCAGGGTAAATAGAGGAGGAATTCTAAATTTGAAGGTGTCGATGAAAGCCCGGCGGTTAACCTTATCGGCTCTTTCGGTGTAAAGGGGAAAACCGGCCAC
>Ga0315274_10016550_pt1 | contig 10416 bp, 10 predicted proteins | sample YL17G02_20_MG_FD_203700 | JGI IMG/M metagenome (GOLD analysis project Ga0315274, IMG submission 203700) | Sediment microbial communities from Yellowstone Lake, YNP, Wyoming, USA - YL17G02_20 | ecosystem: Environmental > Aquatic > Freshwater > Lake > Sediment | place: USA: Wyoming | collected... | reverse complement strand
GGGTCCCGCGGATCATGGCAGCGACCTCGGAATCGGGCGGCGCCAGTCCCAGGACCGGCCGTCCCGCGGCCAGGAAATTGTAGAGCTTCGACGGGACTGACATCTGCGACTTCTCCTTGTCCACGGGGACGAGGAGGACATCGCTCGAGGCTAGGAGCTGGGGCAGGTCCCCGTAGGGCTGGAACGGGAGGAACCGGACGTTGTCTGTCCCGAGCGCGTCGGCCTTCTTTTGCAGTTCCTCCTTTTTCAGTCCTTCGCCAACGATCACGAAGACGACGTCCTTGTTCTCCTTCAGTGTCGCGGCCGCTTCGAGGATATATTCCAGAGCCCGGTTGCTGCTGATGCTGATCGTCCCCGAATACATCACAACGAACTTATCATGAAGGCCGTATTTCCTGGAAACGGGATTGTCCTTGGAAGAGGGCTTCATGAAGTCGGTATCCACCCAATTCGGGATCACGGTCAACTTTTCCCCGGGAACCCCTTTATCCAGAAGATTCTTTAGGAAGCCTTCCCCGATGACGATGATATGGTCGGAGTTCCGATAAACCCATTTCTCGAGGCCCTGGGCGAAGCGGATCGCCGCATGGTTCCTGAGGATCCCGGATTCGATGGACAGGTCGGGATGGATGTCCTGGACGTTGAGTACGACGCGGACGCCCCTGAGCTTCGCGGCGAGGAATCCCGTGAGGCCGAGCTGGAGGGGCGGCGTGCGCAGGAAGAGGATGTCCCCCTTCTGGAGCGTCAGGGCGTTCAGGATCGTCCCCGCCGTATAGATGTTCCAGGCGACGAGCCTCCCGATAGGGTGGGGCGTGGCGTTGGTCCAAAACCGCTTGACGACGAAACCGTTCATCTTCCGGCGCGAGAACAGGAGCCCTTTGAACTCCGGCGGCCGCTGTCTCGGGATGGTCGTCACGACCTCGACATCATGCCCGCGTGCGGCCAGGTCGGAAGCCAATTCGTTGATGAGGATCGGAGCACTGCCGAAGTCCGGCAGGAAGTACATGGTGTGGATGGAGATCCTCATGTCAGCACCATTGATCCCGAACGCTTGTCACGGGGACGGCCGCCGCCGGGGCCCCCGCGGAGACCTCGATCCGTTCCCCTGACCCCACTGGGTTCTCCTGGACCCACTCCCAAACATAGGCCATGGCCGGGACAAGGAGCAGAAGGTCCACTCCGTAAAACGCCGCCGTCGATTCGAATAAGCTCCGGCCGGTCAGGAACCCGATGATCAAGACGGACTGCATCAGCAAAGGAAGATCGGGGCCTTTGACCTCCCGGATCCGCTTGAGGAGCCCGGTCCTTAAAATGAAAACCCAAACGACGACGATCGCCGCCAGGAAGAGCGCCGCTCCGAAGACGCCGGCGTGGATGGCCGAGTGGAGATAAGAATTGTGCATATGTTCGGAATTGAGCATCAGCCGGTCCGCGTGAAAGCCCCAGCCGAGGAAAGGCGAGTGTTCGATCTGGGCTAGTCCCTTGCGCCACGTATAATCCCGCCCCGTCAGGAACATGAGCTTCTCGACGTGGCCGTGAAGACGCCATTTGATCCCGGACAAATAGACGAGGTAGGTCGCTGCGGGGCCGATGAGAAGGAACCTGAGATCGATCCCCAGGATCAGGACAAGCAGGACGCCGGAGATCGCCAGCCCCAGAAGGGAGGTCCGGGACCGGGTCTGAGCCAGCATGAACAGGGCCGGCAGGAGCAGGACCCCCCAGAGGAACTTGCTCCTTTTTTGTCGCCGGCAGATCAGATAAGTGAACGCGATGATGGTCATCACAAGCGCGAAACGCCCGACGCCGTTGGCCCTCATGTCGCCCAGGTTGAAGGGGAGCCGATAGAATTGGGAGAAGCGCTCGTCCGATCCGCCCACTTGAAGCACGTCCGGGATCAGCGAGAAGAAGATGAGCGCGACGACGATATTGTTCAGGTAAAGAATCTTCCTGAGCCTGTCCAGGGGATTCGGCATCTCCACGGCGACCCAGACGACAAGTAGGGGGGCGACGTAATCGCCGGCCCAGTAGAGGGCCGTCATCCGGTTCGGAGACAGGAAGACCGAGGAAACCGCGCCAATCGCAAAGTATGCGAACAAAAAACTCGTGGGTATCCGGAAAAATGAGAATCCGGGCCTCTTGACCAGCATCCACATCAGGCTCAAGTAGACGGCCACAAGCGGAAACAGGGCCCGGATGGCCTGAAAGAAAGCTAGGGGATCGGATAGCCCACCGCTCAATTGAAGATTATAGATCCCCGTGAACATGCCTCCCCAGACAAGGAGCCAGAGGATTCCGGTGAAGATCATTGTACTATCGATCCTTTGTTACCAGGTCCAAAAGTCCCTTCCGGCTCACGGCATTTTCATAGATATCGCGCATCCTGTCGCCGAGCCGGTCCCAGGCATAGAATTCCAGGGCCCTTTTCCGCCCTGCGGCTCCCAGTCTATGCCTTAAAGCATCGTCCGCACAGAGCGTCTCTAGAGCCGAAGCCATCCCCTTGATCACGGAATCCCGGCTCTCTGGAGTCACTTTGATGCCCCAGGCTTCCTCGACATGGGCTCCCGGGCCTCCTGAATCCAGGACGACGACCGGAATGCCGGAGCCCATGGCCTCGACGACAACGGCCCCTCCCCCGTCCCTGAAGCTCGGGAAGAGGAAGACGTCGGACGACCGCATGTTCGCCAAGACCTCGCGGCGCGGAAGCCAGGGAAGGATCCGGATCTTGTCCTCGAGGCCGAGACGGGAGATAAGGCCCCGAATCCGCCCCTCTTCGGGGCCCTCGCCGATGATGACCATCTCGGATGCCGGGTGTTTTTCGGCGAAGGCGCCGAAAGCCCGGACGGCAAGGGAGAATCCCTTAAGGCGGTGTAGCCGGCCGGCCGTGATGACCCTGAACCGACCCTCTTTTCCCGGCGGTCCCGACTCCCAACGACAGAAATCTTCCGCGGCGATCCCGTTCACGGGGAAATGCAGGATCTTGCCCTGGTACTTGCGCGGCATTCTCGCTTGCGTTTCCCGGTTGCAGACGAGAACGGCCCGGGCCTTCTGCAAACACCGCTTTCTGACGAGCATCCTGCGGCCGACGCCTTGAGCGCAATTCCTGGCGAATTCCGCGAACCGACCGTATAGAGAATATTCCTTGAGAAGGTGTTTTGGAGTCCTTTGTCCGCCTCCCACGGGCCCCCACAGGAATGGGACCGGAAGGAACGCCCCGATGAAGCTCGGGATCCAATCGTTGCCGAACGTAAGATGATGCGCCGCGTCGAAACGGACCTCGCGATGCAGCTTCCGGGCCACCCTCCAGGCCTTGATCTGCCAAAGATAATAATAGATCCGTTGTCCGAACTCGATCCTGTAGAGCCATTTCATCGCCTTGGGCAATTCTGTGAAGACGAACCGGACGTTCGGCAGTGTCTTCCCCGCCAGGGCCTCGGAGATCCCCGCCTCGTTGTAGCGGTGCGTGATCACCCATAGATCATGGAACCGGGCCAGCTGCTCCATGAGCCTCCATCCCGTCAGGTCCTCTCCGGGATGGAGGCACAAGGACCCCGATGGATTGCAGGCATAAACGGAAGCCAGAACCTTGAGTCTATTCATGGGACTTGGCGCCTTCAGGAATCCCCTTTCGGGTAACCCCATTCGTCCCGGCTGGACCTAAGCTCCGGATCTCGCGTGCGAAGCTATCTGCGATGACCCGCCAGGAGAACCGTTCGCGCACGTATCCGCAGCCATGGCTCCCTAGAGCTTCCGCGACGGCGGGGTCGCGAACCAGCCGGACGATCTCGGCCGCGAAGGCCTCGTCCGAATCCGCGATCGAGAGATGAACCCCGGGGATCGCCCCGAGGCCTTCTGCCCCCTTCGCCGTGGACACCACGGGACGCCCCGCGGCCATATATTCGAGGATCTTCAGCCGCGTCCCCGAACCCGAACGGATGGGAGCAACGCAGAGACGGCAGGCCTTGACGAACGCGGGGACCTCGTCATGGGGGATGGACCCCGGATTTAGAAGCCAGGCCCGGCGATACCGGATCCGGCCTCCGATGACCGCCAGCCGAAGGTCCGGAACGGACCTCAGCGCCACAGGGAAGATCCGGGAAACCAGCGATTCGATGGCTTCGACGTTGGGCGCGTAATCCGCCAGGCCCATGAACAGGACGGTCTTCCCCGTGATCCCATACTTCGATCTGACGCGGGCCACCTCGTCGGAAGGGACGTCGAATAGGCCCGGGTCCACGCCGTTGGGAACGATCTGTGGATCCAAACCGTACAGCGCCCGGAAAACCCGGGCATCCATGGGAGATACGGCCGTGATCAAGTCCGAGCGCCGGCACAGGGCTCTTTCCGCCCATCGGGTGATTGCAACTACGATCGGGCTGTTGCGGCCTTTCCTCAGGAGATATTCGACGTTGTGGGAGTGATAGACGATCGGAGCGCAGACGCCTCCGATCCTCAGGACCCCGAGCACGAGGAGCAGATAGGCCGCCCAGGACGCCCCTTCCAGGACGATAGCGCCGGGCCTTTCCCTTCGCAAGGCTTTCACAAGGCCGGGAAGCATCCGACAGATCGATAGGACCTTCCGCAGGTGACTGTCGGAGGCGTACCGGAATCCGATGATCCGGACGCCGCGGACGACCTGCGGTCCGTACGTGTCGCGCGACATCTGGAACAAAACCACATCTCCGGAAAGATGCCGGGCCAGATGAAAGCTCACGGAGGCCGCTCCGGAAGCGGGAGGAAACACCTCATAGAGGGCGATGAAAGCCGTTTTCATGAACGCCGCCTCCGAAAATCCCGACTCCGGCGAAGGTAGCGGAAGAAGGGCTGTACTCCGAAAATGCCGCTTGCCGGCGAGCTGACTAGATGCCCGAGGGCGTCGATGCCCAGGTTCCTCTGGTCGGCCGCGGAAGCGACCGGGCTCTTCACGTATAGAAGGCTCAAGGACGGGAATTCGGCGATGACGCCGGCTGCAGGAAGGACCCCGCCGTCCACGACGATGATCCGTTCGGGTGGACGGCTTTGTTCCGCGAGACTGCCGAGCAGACGCCGGACTTCCCGCGCACGATCGCGTGTGGCGACGACCAAAGAGATCCTCGGTGCGTTCGAGAACATGGGAACGTTCCGGCATTCAGCGATGGCGCGTCTTCCCCCCGGCAAGGTCCGAAGCCGCCCGTTTCCTCCGCAGCCAGGGGCGCACTCTCGTCAAAAGATAGCCCACGCTGCCGGGATCGCAGACGGCCTGGCGGACCGCCGTTCCCCAACGTCGTTCCAGAAGGGCCGTCGTCAGGAGTCGGTGCCGGGTCGCCCGCGTCTGGCCATGAAGGAGGGACAGGGTCTCGTTATCCAGCCACGGGAGCCCCGCCAGGAAGGTCGAGGCCTTCAACTGGTTCCGAATCGTCGAATGGCTCACGCTGTCCGATCTGGGGCGCAGACGATAATGATACGAGGGGTCGTCGACGAGGACGAACTCCAGGCCCAGCCCGATGAGCTGAAGCAGAAAGACGAGCCATTCGTGACCCCAGTATTCCTGCGAAAAAGACAATCCTCCGCTCCGGACGATCTCCAGGGGGAAGAGGGGCTTCACGTCGAGCCCGTAGCGGACGAGATCGCGGGCCGACAGACGGGTGACGGGCCCCGGGTCCCATCCCCGGTCCTCAAAGAGCGTTTTCCAGGGGACCATCTCGTTCCGGGGACCGGAAAAACAGAAGAGGACATTGCTGCCGATGAAGGCCCGGGGATGGCGGCACGCTTCGTCGGTCAGCCTCGTCAGCCTCCCGACGTCCCACGCGTCGTCGCCGTCGAGGGGGGCGACCCATATTCCCCGGGCGGCCCGGAGCCCGGTGTTCCGGGCTTCGCATATGCCTTTGTTCTCCGTGTGCATCAGGACCCGGAGGCGGGGGTCCCGGAATTTCCGGAGCTCCCCGGCCGTCCCATCCGTCGATCCGTCGTCGACGACGAGGATCTCGAATTCCCGATAGGTCTGCCGGAGAACGGACTCGACCGCCTGACCGATGAAGGGCTCGACATTATAGGCCGGAACGATCACGGAAACGAGGCCGGGCTGCGACACGGTTCAATCCTTTCTCGAGCTGACCCTTTCCAGCGGCCGGTTTCCCAAGAAGCCGGAAACGACCGCCCGGATCTCGCGCATGTACGGATCCACGGAGAATATCTCCCCCCTTTTCCCGAGATGCTCGCGCAGAGCGACTCGAGCCTCCCCGTTCTCCATGACCTGTTCGATCTTCGCGACGGCATCGTCCCGTCCCGAGTAGATCAAGCCCTCGTGCCCGACGATCTCGGTCTGGCCGCCGCCCGCATCGCTTTGTTCCTGGCCTCACATACGCCTTTCCGTACGGGATTACGTATAAGACGTACCCGAGGGTCGTCCATCCTCAGGACGAGGTCCGCCCCCCCGTCGGTCGAGGCGTCGTCGACGGCGATCACCCCGAGGTCTCGATAGCTCTGCCCGAGAGCGGAGCCGATGGCCCCCGCGATATAACGCTCGGCGTTCCGGAAGGGGATGATGACCGAGACGCCTGTCGTATTCGTCATATTCGTGGACTTGTCTCCAAGGACAGCCGATCGACGAAAATGTCTTCCGAAACACCGCCGATCATCGTCCAACACCCTGAGGGAGCCTGTTGCCGATATCCCCGCTGTAGACCCTGGGGCGTCTTATCAGGACGAATTCAATCAACCGAAAGATATCCTGCCGGTCCATGGTCACTATGGCCAGCGCAAGATCGGGCCTGGAAATGTCAAGCATCGAATGACCTGCCAACGGGCCCGGGATCCGAGGGTCTTCAGGCCCGGACCGATGAATCCTGCCGCTTTCGATAGACGGCGTGGGTCTCGCCCCCGCGTCGGAACGCTACGGCACAGATGAAACCCAGGGAATCCATGAACGCATCTATGGTCGTTTTTTCGGTCCCCTGAGGGATAATGTGGGCATGGATCTCGCAGCACACAAGCCGACATGTGCTATGAGAGAGGGTCCGCGTCAATCCCTTGAGAACCAGGAATTCATAGCCTTCGACATCGATCTTGATGACAATGGGAACGGGAAGCCCATATCGCTCCAATATCTCGTCTCCCGGAAGGATGGTCACGTTCTGACAGAACTCGGCCTCGCCGTCGCGGATCAGGCTGATCGCCCCCCGGCCGATTCTGTTCTTGATGTAGAGCCCTCCGAAGTCTTCCTTGTCCGCAAGGGCGACCTGAATCGGCCGGATATTGTCCAACTGGTTGATGTCGATGTTCTTTATAAGCCTGGCGAAATTCTCGGATTCCGGCTCTATCGCGATAATCGTTCCCTCCGGGCCAACCTTTTGGGCCATGAAAATGCTGTGGATGCCAAGGTTCGCTCCGATATCTAGGGCGTTGTCCCCCGATAGGAGGTTATCCATGAGCACCCCGAGCATCCGCTTTTCCTCCCTCTCGCCGTCTTTCAGGAAAGAATCCATGACCTGAAGCTCTTCGAAATCATGGACAACAATATCCGATAGGAACCCGCCGAAGGATAGGCTCACTACTCCACCCTTCGGCTTCAGCAAAGCAAAATAGGCCTTTTTAAGGGGTCCGCCTAGGTCCAGGGCACGGACGAGCCGCAGGACATATGGATTGGATGAGACCCGGCGAATGTAATCAAATATCATGGAATGTCCCACACCCAGATCCCCTTTATGACGCTTTGAACTTCCTCCTTAAGGTTTTCCGCAGGGGATTTCCCCGCCTATCTGCCGCCGCCGGGATACCACATGATGCACCCCGCTCTGAAGGAAGGATATGGGACGAGCTTATCGCAAGGAGGTCGAATCCAAATGGAAAGGTCCTATCCATGACGTTTTTCGCCCATCCTGTTCGTCAGTCCGTCCCAACAGGCCTCCCGAATGACCCTAGCTCGGCCGTATTTGCAGTCCTCCAGAACTAGGCTCTTGAGCAACAAGCCAACATCGAGGAGGAGAGAGAGCACCAACAAATGGGGAAAGAAATTCTTGATAAAAAAAATCTCGTTTCGGATCTGGTAGTAGCCTCTCAGCTCGAATCGCGAGAAAGAATTGAGCTGGATTCTCCTTCCGAGGAGCGTCTTGAATGCGGCGGCATCCTTCAAGGATCCCTTATGCCATACACGGCTGTCCATACAGCAGGAGAGCCTCCATTGGCGCTTTCTGGCCCGGATACACAGATCGATGTCCTCATAACTGAAGAAATAGCGCTCATCGAATCCGCGGATCTCCTCAAGGCATTCCCTGGAAATGAGCAGGCTGGCCGCCCACATCCAGAGTGGTTGTGAGACTTTCCCAGAAGGATCCGACAAAGGCCACTTTCGAGCAGGCCATTTGCCCCGCATCCTGGAGAGCACCAGGTTTTCTCCGATGCTTTGAATCGTTTCGGGTTCCTCATAGTCCAGGATCTTGGATCCGACCATGCCGTTGCGCGAATCCGATTCCGCGGATATCATTAACTGCGTCAAGGCCTCTCGATCCGGCACGGCGTCGTTGTTCAGCAGCCAGATATATTCGTAACGCATCTCCAGGGCATATCGGATGGCGACGTTGTTGCCTCCGGCAAAGCCCAGATTTTTATCAGAGGGGATGAGCAAGATCCGCCTGAATGAAGGGACATCATGATCGCCGGCCTGAGTCTCTCCTTCGCCGCCGATCAAATCCCCGGACGGGTCGGATTCGACGATCTCCACCGGCTTCAGGGCCGCGAAGGATTCCACGTAACGAGTCCGGACGGGTATTTCGCCCCGGGCCCATGACCTGATCTTAGCGACGGAATCATCTGTTGAGTGGTTATCGACGACGATGGCCAGAAAATTGGGATAGTCCAATGCCAGGACGGCTTCCAGGCATTCAAGAGTGTCGCGCCATCCGTTCCAATTCAAGATGATAATCGCCACCCGGGGCCAGTGCCCACGGCGAACCGAGGGATTCTCGTTCAAAGCTTCTCTAATGGTCATTTTCGTTTTCCTGGCGAATCAAGGTTCACACCCGCCTGGGGCGGCAAGTGTCCCACGGGAATCCCCAACTCCTGTGTCATCTCCTTCAGAAAGGCGGTGAGGAGGTCCCGAACTTCATCCACGAATCGGGATTCGGAGAACCTTGCGCTCTGAGCCCGAAGCCTTCGTCTCGCATCCTCCTGGAGTCCAGCCTCCGCGAGCATCCGGACGATCTTTCCGACGGCATCGTCATCGTTCGCGAAGATGAGTTCCGGAAGGCCGACAATCTCCGCCTGTCCCCCGCCCCTCGGAACCCAGACAAGGCATCCGGCCTTGGCCATCTCGGCCACGGCGATCCCGAAGGGTTCGAAAGCACGGCCTGACAGTCCATACTTGTGCCGAGCGATCATGGCGCACTTGTCCTTCCCCTCGACGAGCCCTTCCATGACAGCCCACGGGCCCAGGTCCCGGCAGAGGGATTCCATGGACCGGATATAGGCTTGGTTGCCCGATGTCCCCAGGATATGGACATGGACATCGAATCCCGCCGCTCTGACCCGGCCGAGGATGGACAGTATCCTCTCCAAGCGTTTTTCCGGCTCGATCCTTCCCAGGACGACGAACCCATCCTCTTTCTCGGTCCAAGGGACATCGGGGAAGAGGCCTGTCGCGGGAGGATAAATGACATGACTTTCCAGCCCCAGCTCCCGCTTGAGGACATTCCTTGTCCAGGAGGAATTGGCGATGGTGATGTTCCGTTTCCATCCCTCCTCCCTCCTTCCGGCCAGACGAGCCGCCAAACGGAGGAATATGGACCTGAGCGGGGACCTCGCGTAGAGGAACCGCTGAAGCCCCAGGGGACCAGCATCGAAGGCACGCCGCAGACCGTCGTCGAAACTAAAATCCGCGATGAACTGAATGCCCCGCTTCGCGAAGTCCATGACATTATACGCGGAAACGAGGATGTCAAAATCCCGAGCCTTTTTCCGGCAGTAACGCTCGAGCCGGAATCCTCGAAGCGCATCGACCCTTTTGGCCCATCCCGCCGGAGGGACGGTCACGGTCGCTATATCCTGTCCCGCCAGTCGGGTCCCATAGAACCGGTCCAGTCTTTCGAGGTTAATCTCTGAAGAGCTGATGAGCGTGATGCGAAAACCGCCGACCGCCGCCCCCGCCAGCCATACGGCGGGGGCCTGCGACCCTCCGCTAACGGTGAGGTCGGGATGGATGACGGCCAGTCTCGGACGTCCCCCCCGGAGCGGGGAGTCTTTCCCTTTCACCGAACCTCCCGAAGAGGGACCCTCTTGAGCAGGGCCTTCTGCACAATCTCTCCGGCCAGAGCTCGTTCCTCCCGGCTCAAAGCGAAAAAAAAGCCCAGCAGTCCGACGACGGCCAGGGCGGCTCCCAGGCTGATGACGACGGACGGGATGATGAGCTTGAGGAGTCCGGTGACGAGGGCCGCGAGGAACACGACG
>Ga0315274_10016548_pt1 | contig 10416 bp, 10 predicted proteins | sample YL17G02_20_MG_FD_203700 | JGI IMG/M metagenome (GOLD analysis project Ga0315274, IMG submission 203700) | Sediment microbial communities from Yellowstone Lake, YNP, Wyoming, USA - YL17G02_20 | ecosystem: Environmental > Aquatic > Freshwater > Lake > Sediment | place: USA: Wyoming | collected... | reverse complement strand
AAGGTGTTTTGGAGACCATCCGAGAAGTCCTTCTTACCCCTCACCCTGACCCTCTCCCCTGCCTTCGCCGAAGCGGCTTCGCGCAGGCAGGCCCAAGGGGAGAGGGGAGATAACTTTTGACAATACGCCCTACCCGAGGGGGAGGGAAATATGATGACTCCCCTACCGAAGAAGAAGAGGGAAGGTGTGTATACATTTGATTTTATCCTTTATCGGTGTTAGATTTTAGTCCACTTAGAAGAGTTTGTAGAGGACGCATGTGGGGTTTCTTTGAGAAATTAAAAAAGGGCCTTTCAAAAACTCATCAAGGGTTTGTAGAAAAGATCGATCAGCTCTTCCTGGGAAAAAAGACCATCGATCAAGGTCTCTTGGACGAATTGGAAGGTCTTCTTTTCGAAGCTGATCTGGGAGTCAAGACATCAACCCAGTTGATCGAAGGTGTCCAGCAAGGACTAAAAAGAGGTGAGCTACAGGAACCGGATAAGGTAAAAGAGTTTATTAGACAAGAGATTTTACGGATCCTCAAATCGGGCGAGAAACCCCTTTCTATCAACTTCTCTCAGACGAAACCTTTTGTCATGATGGTGGTGGGGGTCAATGGTGGGGGGAAAACGACCACTATCGGAAAGATTGCCCATCAATATACATTACAGGGGAAAAAGGTGCTGGTCGGCGCGGCCGATACCTTTAGGGCCGCTGCAGTGGAACAACTGGAGATTTGGGCAAAGCGGGTAGGAGCAGATCTGATCAAACAATCCAAAGGATCGGATCCCTCTGCCGTGGCTTTTGATTCCATTCACGCTGCCAAGGCCAGAAACATCGATCTCGTCTTCATCGATACAGCAGGAAGACTCCACACCAAAGTTAACCTGATGGAAGAGTTGAAGAAGATGAAACGGATTGTGGGAAGAGAATGCCCAGGGGCCCCCCACGAGGTCCTTCTTGTCCTTGATGCCACAACAGGCCAGAATGCCATTTCCCAGGCTAAGCTCTTTAACGAGGCCATTGGTGTAACGGGAATTGCTCTGACAAAATTGGACGGGACGGCCAAAGGAGGAATCATCGTTGGGATCACAGAGGAATTGAAAATCCCAATCCGATTTATTGGTGTAGGTGAGGGAATCGACGATCTAAAAGAGTTTAACGCTAATGAATTTGTCCAGGCCCTTTTTGAGGATGGAGTTTATTCAATTGGATAATTCAGAGTTTTAGTCCATTAGGTTAGCATTTTTCATTCCTCTTCCAAGAGTGATCCTAAACGTTAAAGGTTCTTGTACCCTGCCACCTCCCTCACCCAACCCTGAATGGTCCTCTTGATGGTTCTCCAGTCGAGATCCCAAAATACCCTTGGCATCCTTTCCCGGTCGGCATCATCAAAATAGATCAGGCCATATAAAATATAACCGATATCTTTGACGGAGTATTTTTGCTGATAGAGTCGAATCATCTCCTTTAAAGGAATATGTCTCAGACCCAGCGCGTAGATATCTACGAAGTCTTTCTTTGACCCGCGCTGTGCAAGAGCAGAAAGCTTCATGCAGGCCAGGTCTTCCAGTGAGGCCATTTGACATGAAAACTGCGGCCAAGAGACGAGAGGCTTTAGTAGCGGATAACGATATTCCAGAAAGCTGACCCGTACTCCAGAAGTGGTCCCATGAAGTGTACCTCGTTCGACCTGATCTGTGACAAGTGGAATTCCCTTATCCCGGATGTCTTGCGCCAGACGCATGGGATCGACAATTCCCTTTTCAGTAAACCAATCGAGATCAACGGAATGGCGATGGCCGAGGGAGATGGCAAGCGTGGTTCCTCCACCCAAGTAAAAATGCAATTGCATCATGGTTGGTCCAAGCTCCCTCAGCACTGTTTTCTGAACAGCACTCAGGACTTTTGGATGAAAACTCATGGGTTGACTCTTTTTTCCCAAATCTTTCGTCTCTCAGTTGAAAGCCAAACACTGACCTGCTGGTGTGGTAGTCCCAGAATGAGTTCCCAAAAACGAAGCTTTTGTGGACTCAATCCGCCCCCCTGATGACATTCGATCCATTCTCGCAAGGAGTGATCTTCCGCACGTGATCGCAACCAGGTCACAGCATCCCAGTCCCCTGATGTTAATACGCGTGCTATGATGAGTTCCCGATCATCTTCCCAGCTTAAGGTATCGAAGTCATAATCCCAAAAGAATGGCCGCAGCATGTCAGGAAGCTCTCGTATACTGGTAGCACGTTGATTCTTAGCCTTCATATTTTCCCACTTATCACCAATTATAGTTAGTGCTGAGCCACCATCTATTAAAGTAAATATACAAATATTTAGTATCGTTCAAAAGGTGAGGCATAAATGTTTTTACAGCCGAGCAAACTAAACGGTCCCTTTAGAAAATCTCCGAAATCTCCCCTCCCCTCGTGGGAGGGGATTAAGGGGAGGGGGAAAGTGGCTGAAATTATTAATAAAGTTTCTAACATTCTCACCCCCACCCTCACCCTCCCCCATCGAAGGGGGAGGGGAATTTGCTTTGGACCGGAGTTGCTTTGAGTGGTTTATTGAAATGCCTCACCTTTTGAACGTTACCAAATATTTCGGATGGCTGTCTATTGTTTTCTAAATAGAAGGAAGGTATTCTTTAACAGAATATCAAGAGACCTCAGCAAGAATAAAAAAGAATTAAGGAAGAACCATTTTTTCGAGAGCCTTGACTCTGGCTTCCAAGGCGTTAAATCTCTTCTCCAAATCCGCATAGGAGAACTTAATCATTGAACCCAATTCCTCTTTGACCTCCATGAAACCTTCTTTAATCTTTCCATTTAAAGGTGCAACCTCTTCTGCCATCTGTTTGATCTGTTCCTGGAGCTTATCCATCCCTTCCCTTAACCGATCGAGGTCGATCTTGGTTTCCTGTGTCGAATGTGCAATGTTGGTTGTCCCCTCCTCCCTTACCTGTTGAAAGAATGACTTCATTGCCTGGTTCGATTGATCGAGAACAGATTGGATTTCCCTCCAAAGTTTTTGTAGCCCTTCTGTAATCTCTTCATGGAGAGGATCGATCTCGCCTTTACTTTCCTTTCTCAATTGTTCAATCTCCGCCTTTATCTCCTGTCTCCATTCATTAATATTTGCTTTACCTTCCTCTTTCAATTGTCGAAGGTTTCCCTTTGTCTCCTGCCTCAACTTTTCCACATCATCTTTTGTAGCCAAAACTAATAATTTTCGATCCAGATATTCCCTCATTTCTTTATCCATTTCTTTTTTAACCTCCCTGTTGATGTAACCCTTGAATATCACAGTTCCCGTGGAATATCAATCTCTTTTGGATCACCTTTTTCTTGACAAAAAAACACTTTGTGATAAATCTAACAACACTTTATTTTACTACTTGTTAAAACCAATAATATTAAATCCTACTGTAACACTTTAGCTCTTTGAAATGAAATGGGATTAGTCCCCCGGTCAGAGATGCTTCCAAAGTTTTAGAATGCGGTCTTTTATATTTTTGGTATTGAAATGGAGAAAGTGAGCAAGACGTTGCTATACTTTTGGAGCCGTCTGATTGTTCGAGTAAGAGGTCTCCGCTCTAAAACTTTTCCAGCATCCCTAACCGGTGTCCTATGAAGGCGACTCTACAAAGCGCTAAAGTTTTACATTCTACTTAATTTTTTCGATGGGCCTGGGGAGGACCTAAATCGGCTGAATAATCAGGATGTTTTCCTGTGTATGTGTAATAGTAAGATGAAAGGAGGTGAACCGGACCTTCATCTTTTTAGGAAGAGCAAATAAGCTATAACCCAAAACAAGAAGGTTGAGAAAGGGGTGATTGCACTATGCCGATTACCAGAAGGCAATTTTTAAAAGTTTTTGCAGGAACCGGTGTAGCGGTTACTGTATCAGGGAGTCTCCTTCCTGAAATCGTTTCGGCCTTGGAGAAGGCAGCGGCCGGAAACCCACCTGTATTATGGATTCAGGGGGCGGGCTGTACAGGCTGCTCCGTTTCTCTTCTGAACACCACTCATCCCACAATTGCAGAGGTTCTTCTAAACATTATCAGCCTGAAGTTCCATCAAACCGTGATGGCTTCCGCCGGACAAAAAGCGTACGATTATCTGTGGGAGACTGCGGACAAGAATTACGGTAAATACTTCCTGGTGACTGAAGGAGCGATCCAAACAGCCAACGAAGGCAGGTGCTGCCTCTCTGGAGAAAGGAAAGGAAAAGAGGTTCCTTTCACAGAACTCACGAAATATTTAGGCAAAGGAGCAGCGGCTGTATTGGCATTGGGTCAATGTGGTTTTGGCGGAATTCCAGGGGCCGAACCCAATCCCACAGGTGTAAAGAGCGCAAGGGATTTTTTCAAAGAGAATGGAATCAAGACCCCTGTGATCAATATTCCAGGCTGTCCACCCCATCCCGACTGGATCGTTGGAACAGTTGCCCATACTTTGATGTTTGGGGTTCCTGACCTCGATTCCGATGGACGACCCACAATGTTCTATGGCACCCTTGTCCACGACAACTGTCCTTACCGCTCTTACTATGAGGAAAAGAAGTTCGCCAAATCATTTGGAGAGGTGGGATGCCGTCTGGAATTGGGTTGCAAAGGACCTGAATCCTATGCGGACTGCTGGAAGAGGGGATGGAACAATAATGTCAACTGGTGTGTCCACAACTCCCTCTGCTTAGGATGCACGCAACCGGGATGGCCGGATAACTTTTCACCCATGTATGCCAAGACATCTGGATAGGAAAGGAGGTGACATCCATGGCAAAATTGACGATTTCTCCAGTAACGAGAATTGAAGGCCATCTCAAAATTGAGGTGGATATAGAAGGTGGAAAGGTGGTAGATGCTAAATCATCAGGGACCATGTACAGGGGGATTGAAAACATCTTAAAGGGAAGAGATCCTCGAGATGCATCCCAGATTACTCAAAGAATATGCGGCGTCTGTCCAAGTGCCCACGGAACCGCATCAGTCCGATGTCTCGACAATGCTTTTGGGGTAAAGCCCCCCACGAATGGGCGAATTATCAGGAATTTGATTTTTGGATCAGATTACCTGATGTCACACATCCTCCATTTCTACCATCTGGCAGCTTTAGATTATGTGAAAGGGCCTGATACAGAACCTTTCATCCCGCGATATGAAGGAGATTATCGGCTCGATCCTAAAACGAATAAAGTGGCAGTCGATCAGTATATTAAGGCATTGGACATCAAACAGAAAACTCACCAGATGGTTGCTCTCTTTGGAGGAAAAGCACCCATTCCTTATGGTATGGTAGCAGGAGGAGCTACCGAAGTCCCGACAGTAGATAAGATGGTTTCCCTCCTCTGGAGACTGAAGGAGATCAAGGAGTTCATTGATGGAACCTATGTCCCAACGGTCTATCTTGTCGCTGGGGCATATAAGGACCTTTTTGGCGTGGGAACAGGATGTAAAAACCTCATCTCCTTTGGTGTCTTTCCTCTGGACGATGATGAAAAGGACTTCCTTCTCAAACCAGGGTCTTACACTCAAGGCAAAGATCTTCCTCTGGATCAGACTCAAATTCGAGAGTATGTCAAGTACTCAAATTACGACGATTCAACCACCGGACTTCATCCGAGCAAAGGGATTACCAAATGGATCCCTGAAAAAAAGAACGCTTATTCTTATATTAAGGCTCCCAGGTATCGCGAACTTCCCCATGAAGGCGGACCTCTGGCGAGGATGTGGGTCACCAACCCGGTTTTAAGTAAACACGCCAACAAATTCTTGGGCATTGATGCTAAGAAAGAGATTCGTTTCAGGGATCTTGGAGATAAAGCCTTTTCAATCCTTGGAAGGATTGCGGCAAGAGCTGAGGAGTGCAAATTAGTGGCTGATGCAATGGAGAAGTGGATTGGCCAGCTCAAACCAGGGGCACCCTCCTGGGCAAAAGTTGAGATCCCCAAAGAAGCAGAAGGGTTCGGGTTGACCGAAGCCCCAAGAGGTGCTCTGGGACACTGGATTTCGATCAAGGATCAGAAGATCGATAATTACCAGGTCGTGGCAGCCACGATCTGGAATGCATGCCCAAGAGATGATAAAGGCCTCTTGGGGCCAATTGAACAGGCTCTCATTGGAACACCCGTACGAGACATCAAAAATCCATTCAATATCGTTCGGGTCGTCCGCTCCTTTGATCCTTGACTGGGTTGTTCCGTGCACGTGTTGCACGCTGAAACCAAGAAAGTCTATGAGTTCAAAGTGATTTAAATTTCATAAAGAATAGAATTCCCCTCACCCTTTCCCTCTCCCCACAGGGGAGAGGGAAAGGGTGAGGGGTCAGGCTGTTTGGGTTGCCTGAGCAGCCCCTTTGTTTCTCCTTCCTTCTTCCTGTCATTCCCGTGCAAACGGGAATCCAGACTTGTCCCTGTGAAAACAGGGAACCAGTATTTAAAGACCATGGATTCCCCGCATCAAGTGCGGGGCAAGCTCTGCTTTCGCAGTAATGACAGAATAGGCAATGGATGTCAAAGGTTATTTTCTAAATAATGGAAGAGAATTTTAAAAACAAAACCTTAATCGTTGGCATCGGGAATCTTCTCTGCAGAGATGAGGGGGTAGGAGTTCATGTGATTCACGAAATGCAAAGCACGCAACTGCCTGGCCATATCGAATTGCTTGACATCGGAACCTCCACAATGGATCTAATCTCTTATTTAGAGGGTGTAAAGAGACTAATCGTCATCGATGCCATGAAGGCAGGAGGAACTCCTGGTACAATCTATAAATGTGGACCAGAAGACCTATTACCCAAAGGGGAAGGGTCCGTTTCTCTTCATGATATTGGTGTAGTGGAAACCTTAACCATGGCAAAAAAGATGGGAATGGAGATGAATACGGTCATCATTGGTGTGGAGCCCAAGGTGTTGGATTGGGGCATGGAATTAAGTGAAGAGGTCAAGACCAAAATCCCGGTCATTATTGAAGCAGTATTGAAAGAATGTTAAAAATAGATTATGAAACGGGCCAAAATTGCAATTACCGGTATTGTTCAAGGAATAGGCTTTAGGCCCTTTATCTATAACCTGGCCAAAAAATATCTCATCCGGGGATGGGTTCTTAATAATGAAAAAGGGGTCTTTATCGATGCTGAGAGCGAAGATGGAAATCTTGATCGGTTCATTCAGGATATCCCCGCCTTTGCACCTCCCCTGGCACGAATTGAATCATTTTATGTGAAATACCTTGAGCCTCTGGGTTACACCACCTTCGAAATCAAGAAGAGTGAAGAGGCTGGAGATAAATTTGTTCTCATCTCTCCCGATGTGGCCACCTGTGATCAATGCCTTTTAGAACTCTTCTCGCCTCAAAACTTTCGATACCGATACCCCTTTATCAACTGCACCCTATGTGGCCCAAGATTCACCATCATCAGGGACATTCCATACGATCGCCATAAAACGACAATGGCCCCTTTCACGATGTGCCCGGTCTGTCAGGAAGAATATGAAAATCCAGCCGACCGGCGGTTTCACGCTCAACCCAATGCCTGCTCTGCTTGTGGTCCTTTACTTCGATTGGAGGATGGAAAGGGGGAAGAGGTTCTTGGAGATCCCATTGAGAAGACATTAGATCTCCTCGGAAGGGGATTTATTGTGGCGATCAAGGGCTTGGGAGGATTCCATCTGGCCTGTGATGCAAGAAATAACAATGCCGTCTCCTCTTTGAGGTCTCGAAAGTTCAGAGAGGGTAAACCCTTTGCCGTGATGTGCCGGGATATTGATGAGGTGAAGGAACATTGTGAAGTGGACGAAGAGGAGGAGAAGCTATTATTGAGCGTTGAGAGGCCAATCGTCATTCTGAGAAGGAGGGAAGATTTCGCCATCGCCCATGCCGTCGCCCCTTATCAGGACACCCTTGGGGTCATGCTTCCCTATTCGCCTCTTCATCATCTACTCCTCAGAGGGCCCCTCAAGACTCTCGTAATGACGAGCGGAAATGTGAGTGATGAGCCCATCGCATATAAAAACGAGGAGGCCAGCCATCGTCTCCGCCACATCGCTGACTATTTCCTCTTTCACAATCGAGAGATCCATATGCGATGTGATGATTCGGTGACAAGAATCTTCGAAGGAAAACCTTACAGCCTCCGGAGATCAAGAGGTTATGTCCCCTTCCCTATCAAACTTTCTTCTCCACTTGAAATGATCTTGGCCTGCGGTGGCGAACTAAAAAATACTTTTTGCCTGGCCCGTGGTCAGTATGCCTTTGTGAGCCACCACATCGGGGATCTTGAGAATTTAGAAACCCTCACCTCTTTTGAAGAAGGGATCGAGCACTTCAAGAGGCTTTTCTATATTGAACCAAAAGCAGTGGCCTATGATCTTCACCCGGATTATCTCTCTACCCGATACGCCCTCTCGATTTCAGATATTCCAAAAGTTGGGGTCCAGCATCACCACGCCCATATTGCGAGTGGGATGGCCGAAAATGGAATTGAAGGGAATGTGATTGGGGTCGCCCTGGATGGGACAGGTTTTGGATTGGATGGTACTATCTGGGGAGGTGAATTTATCAAAGCAAATCTAAGAGACTTTGATCGATTGGCCCACCTAAAGAATGTCCCAATGCCTGGAAGCTCGATGGCCATTAAAGAGCCCTGGCGGATGGCCATGGTTTACCTTTTTGAGGCTTTCGGAGAAGAAGCAAACAATCTAAGAATTGACTTGATGAAAAGAATTAATCTTCAAAAATGGGATATCCTGAAGAGGATGATCAAAAAAAGGATCAACACCCCCTTGACCTCGAGCATGGGACGACTTTTCGATGCGATCGCATCCATTCTATCTGTGAGGGATGAGGTTCACTACGAAGGACAGGCAGCCATCGAATTGGAAATGATCGCAGATCATGAGGTGAAGGAAGAATACCCCTTTCTTATCAAGAAGGATGAAAGGCCGATGGTAATTGACCCCACAGAGATTATCCGAGAAGTTGTCCGTGATTTGGTAAAAAAAACTTCTCCCTCCATAATTTCTGGAAAGTTTCATCGAACTGTTGCCCGGTTCATCGTCGAGACCTGTGAGGCGATCCGATCCGGGGAGGGGCTGAATCGGGTGGTCCTGAGCGGAGGGGTCTTCCAGAATTTCTCACTCCTCTCCTTTGTCACAAAAGGCCTGGAAAGATCAGGCTTTGAAGTCTATACCCACCATCTTGTACCCACTAATGATGGGGGAATCTCATTAGGACAGGCAGTAATCTGCCATACGAAATTATTTCAATGCATATCATAATCTGGGGATTTAGGAATTGTGGGATTTAGGGATTTGGGAATTCAGGGATTGAGGGATTAAGGAATCAATGGCCTTGGAAATCTAATTCCTCAATTCCTTAATTCACAATTCGTATCAGTTTAGCCTTTTGAAAAATGAATTTCAAAAGCCAAAAAAATTAGAAGAATCACTATAAAATCCCCCTCTATCCCCCTTTTTCAAAGGGGGAAGCTAATACCTCCTCCCTTTGGAAAAGGGAGGCAGGGAGGGATTTTCAAAGCGCTAAAGTATTACCACAATTCCTAAATTGAAGATTTTAAGGTGATTGTTATGTGCTTAGGTATTCCAGGAAGAGTCGTAGAGATTAAAAAGAATGTGGCGAAGGTGGATGTGGGTGGTCTTTTGAGAGACATCTCGATCGAGCTCTGTCCAGAGGTTTCGGTAGGGGAGTATGTCCTGATCCACACAGGCTTTGCGATTCAAAAGGTGGATGAAGAGGAGGCAAAAGAGACACTTGATCTTTTGAGAAAAATGGCAGAGGCAATATGAAGTTATCCCAAAACATAACATAATTAAGGGATTCGGGAATTAGGGGATTTAGGGATTTATACACAGCGTCATTAATCACAACAGACCCCGTCATTCCCGCGAAGGCATAGATTTTAACGGGGTAATTTGTTGTACATATCAATGAGTTGTCACGATTGTAAGTAACTGTGTTTTTTAGATTTCTTATTGATACAAGGAGATTTGTGTCATATAGATTATGGCGGTTTTTCCGATTCACCCTTTTGATGCATACAATAAAGTGTAGTCTATTTATGGGAATATTGAACATGCTCATCTATGAAGAACCGCCATTTTAAATTTGACACTTCATAGAAAATAACACCACAAAATACCTCCTCTCCCCTCGGAGGGAGAGGATTGAGGTGAGGGGGGATATGGTTTGGAGGTCCACCCCCACCCTGACCCTCCCCCATCGAAGGGCTGATCCTGGTACACACTGGACACAGGGGGTGTGATAATAGCTTTTTACAATGTCATGTAACCCAATTGTAAAAATCAATTAGTTTTCAACTTGTTACTCTCCCCTCCCTCGACGGGAGGGGATTAAGGGGAGGGTGAAAGACAGCCATTTTGTCCACCCCCACCCCATGCACCACGTAGGGTGCATGACTG
>Ga0315274_10016546_pt1 | contig 10418 bp, 8 predicted proteins | sample YL17G02_20_MG_FD_203700 | JGI IMG/M metagenome (GOLD analysis project Ga0315274, IMG submission 203700) | Sediment microbial communities from Yellowstone Lake, YNP, Wyoming, USA - YL17G02_20 | ecosystem: Environmental > Aquatic > Freshwater > Lake > Sediment | place: USA: Wyoming | collected... | reverse complement strand
CGACTTCCGAGACCAACCTTGCCAGCTTCACGGCGGATCGGGTCTCGGTCCCGGCCAGGATGGATCCTGCCAGCAGATGACCGATCCCCGCATTCGACTCGTTTTCGTCGTGCGCCCCGAGACGCACGAATATCTCTATGGCAGCCACGCTCGCCCCCGGCTCCGGGCGCACCAGAATCGTGACACCGTTGCTGAGAATGGTCTTGACCACGCCGCCGGTTTCGTAAGCCGCCTGCGCCGGGATCACCGCGGCGAAAAGCACACCCAGGAGCAGCACGGCGCGGAAAGAGGACGACAACTTCCAGCGCCGAAAGCTCGACTCCCAACCATCAGTCTGCTTGTGGATCGGCTTTATCATTCCTGTGCCTGCTGCGGTTCGATCAATGCCAGACAGTAATTGTCGCCGGCGAAGTACTTGCGCGCAACTGCCGTGATATCCGCGGATGAAACGTCCCTCACAGTGCCGCCATACTTGAGCGCGAGGTCGTATGATGCGATTGACTCATACAGGCCCAGCGCCCTTGCCTGTCCGGAGAATGTCTCCTGCTCGAAAAGGTCGCCCCCCTCAACCAGTCGCCTGGCGTGCGCCAACTCGCCCGCCGACACCGGGTCCTCTCTCAGTTTGCGGAACTCGGACAGAAGCACGGGCGCGATGTCCTCCGCGTTCCTCGGGTCAACTGACACGAGCACTGAGAAAGTGGTGGGATGGCGCTGGATGATGAAGTCTGTAACGACCTTCTCGAACCGAATATCCTTTGCGTTCAAGGCCGCGGGGATTCGTCCCCGGTATGTATCGCCCAGGATTGCGAGGATAACGTCGAGGGCACAGATCTCTTTGAGATCGGAAGCCGGCGCGACGTGGTAGCCGAGCACTACGAACGAGCGGTTCGTCTGTGACGGGAAGCGGCGTACCCGCGCAGTCGTTAACGGGGGTTCCGCCGCGGGAACCTCGGCCTCCCGCGCCGTCCTCACGAATCCCGAGAAGGCGCGCTGGACCAGAGCAAGCGCATCCGACCTTACCACATCGCCGGCGATCACGACGCACGTATTCGCGGGCGTGTAGTGTTGATTGTAGTAGGCTGCGAGGTCATCCCTGGTCAGCTTGCTGATGGCTTCCCTGGCTCCCGTGGGTGGGAGCCGGTATGGATGCGCCGTAAAGGCGGCTTCGCAGAAGAGGTCAAAGGCCCGATGCAGAGGGTCGCTGTCGGCACGGGCAATCTCGTCCAGGATCACCCGGCGTTCCTTCTCGACGTCCTCGGGCCGGAACTGGGCATTGATAATGGCATCCGACAGGACTTCGAGCGCGGTCGGAAGATACTCGCTCGCGACGGTGGTGTAGAAGTGAACCCAATCCTTCGACGTGCCGCCGTTCAGTTCGGCGCCAAGGCCCTCGATTTCCCGGTCTATCTGGCCCGGGCCGTACTTCCGGGTGGCCTTGAAGATCATGTGCTCGACGAAGTGCGAGACGCCGTTGCTCTCCTCGGTCTCGTTCACGCTCCCCGCACGAACCCATACGTCCACGGCAGCCAGGTTGACGGCGTGACCCTCGCGGACGATAACCTTCAGCCCGTTCGGCAGCAGCGTGACTGCCACATCTTCCGCCGGGAATGCGAAAATGGGAAGAGATACCGCACCCAGAAGAACCGCTGTGATGAACGCACGCATGCAGGACTTCAACTACTCGACTCTCCGGTTGTAAATTGACGCTTCATAGTTCCGCAGAACCGCCCCGGAATCCTTCGCGCGAATGGGCGTCCGCACATTTTACATACGCGCGGCTCATAATCGGCGTTTCAACTCTTGCATAATCCGGGGAATCGTGCTAGAATTGTTGCAGTCGGGGTGTAGCTCAGTTTGGTAGAGCGCTCGGTTCGGGACCGAGAGGTTCGCGAGTTCAAGTCTCGCCACCCCGACCATTTGTATCTGAGGCTGATTGTCTTGGTTCGATCGCGAATCAGCCGAATAATCCTTTCGGGAATCCTTCTCGTGCTCCCCTCTTTCCTGTTCGCCGACGGACCCATCATTCGTGTCGGGCTGGCCGGCATTGGGAAGCCAAACGAACTGACGATCCAATCCAGCCACCAGTTCGAGATCAGGCATGGCGACAGCACCATCGCCGTGAGCCAGCCGGTCACCTTTTCCCTTACAAATGAAGGGATCACGATTACCTCGGCGGATAGCACCACAGCCGCCAAAGGCCCGATTCGTATTGTCCCTTTAAGTGACGACGCGGTGTTCGAAATAGTTTCGCCCAAGGTACGATACGCCCGCTATCGGGGGATTCTGGAGATCAGCGGCGGCAGGGCACTGAGCATAGTCAATGAGCTGTCGCTCGAGGAATATGTAAAGGGCGTCATTCCCCTGGAGGTCCCGGCGGCTTTCCATCCCGAGGCTCAGAAGGCGCTTACTGTAGCGATCCGAACCTACGGGCTCAAGAGTCTCGACCGGCACAGGTCGGAAGGATTCAACGTGTGCGACGGGATCCACTGCCAGGGATTCTCGGGCGCCGCGAAGGAAGCTGCATGGGTGGACAAGCTTGTTGACAAGACGCGCGGCCAGATCATCGTTTACGAGAACGAGCCGATCTACGCCCTGTACTCGACCGACTGCGGCGGGATGACGCAGAGCAGCGAAGACGCAGGCATCGGCAGGCAGCCGATACCATATCTGCGGTCGGTGGTGGATAGTCCGGAACGACTCGTCAGTCGTCAGTCGTCAGTCGTCAGTGACCCTCACCCTGGCCCTCTCCCGCAAGCGGGCGAGGGAAATCCGCCCTTCGACAAGCTCAGGGCAGGCAATCCGGAATATGAGGATTACTGCGCTGGGAGTCCGTGCCACATCTGGAGCGTGACCTACTCCCCCGAGGACCTGGACAAAAAGTTCTCAGGCGCCATCACCCGAACCAACTCCATCGGCAAGTTCAAGTCCATGGAGTTCGCCGACTACGACTCCTCCGACCGCGTGAGAACCCTGATAGTGAAGGGCGATGTGGGAGACTGCCGCATAAGCGGAAGCCGGTTCAGAGAGCTGTTCGGCCTCGATACGATAAAGAGCACGAGGATGATCCTCGCCGTGACGCCTGAGGGCGAGTATGTGATAGAGGGCAAGGGTTTCGGCCATGGGGTCGGCCTCTGCGCCTTCGGAGCGAACGGCATGGCGAAATCGCGCAAGGGGATCACGTACGCGGACATCCTGAAGCATTACTACACGGGGGTCGAGGTCAAGGCGATTTCAGATTGCAAATTGCAGATTCCAGATTGAGAGGCGGACATCCGGCGGAGGGAGAACTTTCGACGTTCAACGCTCAACTCCGAACCTGAGAGTTGGAACGCGGGATCGTTTCAAAGGGGACGGCTCTACCCTCACCATCTCCCGCTTGCTTCGGGATCCCGCCGGAGGCGGGAGAATGGTGAGCCTACGGCACGCTCAAAGCAAGCTAAAGCGAGCTTCTGTCGGTCGCAGCCTGAGCTTGCTTCGGCCTGCTTTGCTTCGTCCGCAGCGTGGGGCTTAGAGTCCCAGGCCGAGGTGGAGGCCCTTTTCGCAGTCGCACCTCGAACCTGCAACCTGAAACCTGAGACCTGAAACTCACGAACTGCGCTTGATTATCTCCCGTGCCGCGACCACGCCGGACGCGGATGCCTGGATCAGCCCGCGAGTGACCCCTGCTCCATCTCCGATCGTGAACAGGTTCGTGATATCCGTCTCCAGGGACGGGGTGAGCCTGAGCCTCGACGAGTAGAATTTGACCTCGACGCCATAGAGGAGCGTGTGGCGGGAGGCAACTCCGGGCGCGAGCTTGTCCATCGCTTCCAGCATCTCCATGATCCCGGTGAGGTGGCGGTACGGCAGGACGAAGCTGAGGTCGCCGGGCGTCGCAGTCTTGAGGGTCGGCTCGACCAGCCCGTGCTCGATGCGCGACCATGTGGAACGCCGGCCCGCCTTCAGGTCGCCCAGCCGCTGTACGATCACGCTCCCGCTCAGGAGGTTCGACAGCGAGGCGATGTACCGACCGTAAGTTATCGGCTCCCGGAACGGCTCGGTGAAAGTCGTAGATACCAGAAGGGCGAAATTCGTGTTCTTCGTCTTCTTCGCGGCATAGCTGTGGCCGTTCACGGTTGTGACGGTGTCGTTGTACTCCGTGACGACCTCGCCGTACGGGCAGACGCAGAACGAGCGCACCTTGTCATCGAACGAAGGCGAGTAGAATATCAGCTTCGGCTCGTAGGTCACGCTGGTCAGCGGCTCCAGCACCGGCGCGGGAAGCTCCACACGGACGCCGACGTCCACGGGATTATTGACGGATTCCAGGTCCAGACGGCGTGCTTCCTCGAGCAGCCAGTCGGCTCCCTCGCGTCCCGGAGCGATGATAACGTATCTGCCTTCGATGACCTCGCCTGAACTCGTTTCGACCCCCGTGGCCTTGCCCTCGCGTGTAAGAATGCTGCTGACGGCAGTCTCCATGCGGATATCCACGCTCTTCTGGAGGACTTCGCGGAACTTGCGAAGCATCGCCGGCCACTGATCCGTGCCCACGTGGCGGATCGCAGAGGGGATCAACTTGAGATCGGCGAGCATGGCCGCGCGGGCGATGCGATTGACCTCCTCCTCGTTCGTCCCGTACACCTTCTTCGGCGCACCGAAATCCACGTAGATCTGGTCCACATACTTGATCAGCCGCTCCACTTCTTCGTCAGGAATGTAGGAGGCAAGCTGGCCGCCGACTTCGGTGGAGAGGGTAAGCTTGCCATCGGAGAAGGCGCCTGCGCCCCCCCAGCCGCAGAGGAGAGAGCGCGGAACCTCGCCGACGCGCTTCTCGATGTCGCTGCCCTTGTCAAGGATGACGACCTTGATTCCTTCGACCTTCGAAAGCTCGAGGGCCGCGAAGATCCCGGCCGGGCCGGCGCCTACTATAATCACATCATGTTGTTTCATGAGCTGACCTGAGCATGGGGTGTTGGGTGTTGACGGGTGTTAGGTGCTAGGGATCCCCAACACCAAACACCGAACACCCAACACCGGTTATCCGGCTTCCGCCTTCTGCTTGATGGCATTCAGCATGTTGTCCACATTCTGCTTCATGAGCTTTGCCACCAACGACTTGATTATCGGGCCGATCAGTGGGATGTCGTACTCGAAGTCTATCTCTGAAGTGAACTTGGCGCCGCCGTCCGCAGGTTCAAACGTCCACAGTCCCGAGTAGCTCTTAAAGTCGCCCTTGACCAGTCTGAACCTGCAGGTTTTCGCGTGCTCGTCCCACTCGTCCTCTTCGACCCACTTCACGGTGATCCGGAAATCCTTTATCGAGCCGACGAACTCACTCACGACACGCTTTCCGTCGGGGCTCTTTTCAAGGATAGTGACTCTTTTAAGATCGGGCATGAACTGGGGAAATGATTCGATGTCTCTCGCGAGCGCGAAGACCTTGTCAACGCTGCCGTTGATGATCACAGAGCCTTGAACTTTGGGCAAAACGAAACCTCCTTGGAGACTCCAGCAGCCACATGCTTGTAGTGGCCGTCCCTCTGTGGCGGCCATCGGTTCGCCAGCAGCCACATGCTTGTAGTGGCCGTCCCTCTGTGGCGGCCATCGGTTCGCCATGGCGAACCGCTTCCGGCAGGAGGCCGGCACGGAGTTGCAGAAGGCCGGCACGGAGTCCGGCCACTACGGTCTGATCTACATCTTCCGCAGCAGGCCGACGACCTTCCCGATGATTGCCGCGTCATCCACAAAGATGGGCTCCATCGCAGAGTTTGCCGGCTGCAGACGAACCTTGCCGTCCTCACGATAGAACCTCTTCACAGTAGCTTCGTTGTCGAGAAGAGCCACCACTGTGTCTCCGTTCTCGGCGACCTGCTGGCGCCGGACAATGACCAGGTCACCGTGCACTATGCCGTCCTCGACCATGCTGTCGCCGTACACCCTCAGCATGAAGCCATCGCTGCCGCCGAGGAGGTCTTGAGGCAGCGGAAACGTCTCCTCGAAGTCCTCCACAGCCAGCGTCGGCTTGCCCGCCGCGACTCGACCGAGAACCGGGACCGTCACCACTCGCTGGGTCTTTACAGCGGTAAGCGTTCCAGGCAGCAGCTTGATGGCCCGGGTGAGCACGGCGTCCCGCCTGATCAGGCCTGTTTCCTCCAGGCTCTTAAGGTGTGCATGGACCGTGGAGCTGGAGCTGAGGTTCACCGCTCCGCCGATCTCGCGCACCGTGGGCGGGTAGCCTCTCATTTCGATGTGCTGCAAGATGTACTGAAGAATCTGGCGTTGACGAGGCGTCAATTCTTTCGGCATTCAGATCATCCTCTCGGAAAATGGAATATGGCTTATGGCTGATGGCTAATGTTCCCTGCCCCATCAGCCATTGACCATTGGCTATGGCCCAGATTATCTTTGATGTCATACATCGAAGATAACCTGGGCCTCCCATCGCTCATCCGTTCGATGCACGTAGAGATTATGATGAGTGACCGCCTTGACCGATGAGCCCAGCCATTCAATATCGCGGTTGAAAGGCAGCCCGCGAGCACTCCCTTCAAGCCGATGACCTTCGACGGACTGGATTTCGAAGTCCACGAAGAGCATTCTATCCACTTCGAACTGATAAAGCAACTCCGCGAGCCACGTCCGCAGGAGGGATTCCGTATCCGCCGCCTGCACCGTGAACTTTCGGCTCTCGACCGGCGCGTACTTATCCAGATCTGCCATGAGCGAGAACATGCCGTGCGCGGCGTTCTCGAACAGCTCCTTCAAGTCGCGCCCGAAGGCCTTTATTCCTTTATCCGCCGTGTGCGATAGAACTTCAAAGCGTCGTTCGATCATGCCGGAATCAGGGTCTGAGAATTCGACAGAATGCCAAGGTCGCCCAGCACCAAAGAGCCCAGAGTAAGATGGCGAACAGGCCGAAAACCACGATGACGATTCGCGCAACCGGCTCGAAACTCCGCCGCTTTGCTATCCGGATGCCCGAACCCAGCCAGAGCAGCGAGCCGGCAAGTCCCAGCAGCGTCAGAGGGAACGCCCACGAAGCAGGTTGCAGATGCTCGGCAAACCGCCCGAATACCACCTGTTCAGAATAGAACCAGCCTCCGACTAACATCAAGACACCCAGACCGAGCCACAGCAACACGGGACGCATTGCGCTACCCCCCAACCGAAAGCATGTTCCTCATAGGTTTGGAGTGCGGCGATTCATCGCCGCTTTCAAAGCGTCCCGAAAAGGATCGGGACGCACTCCGAAAAGGGCGAACGCCGGATTCGCCCCTACGATTGCTCATCTTCCTCCCCGTCGTCTCTCTGGCAAATGATGGCGACCGAGGAGACGCTGTCGCCTTCCATGAGGTTGATCAGCCGCACGCCCATGGTGCTTCGACTCGAGCATCGTATCTCGCTCAGCCGGAGGCGGATTGCGATTCCGCCCCTGGTCAGGATAAGCGCTCTATCATCAGCCCCCACGATGTAGGCGCTGACGATCTCGCCGCCCTTCTCGGTGATGCTCATGGTTTTGAGGCCCTTGCCACCGCGAGTCTGCGCTCGGTAGTCCTTGACGGGCGTGCGCTTCCCAATGCCCTTTTCGGTTACCACGAGGACCTGGCAGTTTTCCCGACAGATATCCATGCTGACCACGTAGTCATCGGGCCGAAGGGTGATGCCGCGTACTCCGCCGGACGCGCGGCTGGCTATGCGCAGGTTCTTCTCCGAGAAGCGGATGGACATGCCCTTCCGGGTCACCATGCAGACATCTTCCTTCCCGGTGGTCAGCCGGACCCATCGCAGTTCGTCGCTTTCCTCCAGATCGAATGCGCGCAGGCCGTTGCTTCTGAGGTAATGGAACTCGCTGAGTGCGGTTCTCTTTACCTCGCCGAGCCTTGTGGCCATGATCAGATAACCCTCGCCGCCCAGTTCCTTCACGGGAACGGTGGCGGTGATCACCTCGCCATGCTCGATCTGAATCAGGTTGATGATCGCAGTTCCCATCGCCTGGCGCGTGGTCTGCGGCACCTCGTAGGCTTTGAGGCGATAAACGCGCCCCTTGTCCGTGAAGAAAAGGATATAGTGGTGCGTGGTAGCGACGAAGCAGTGCTCCAGCCTGTCTTCTTCCTTCGTGTTCGCCGCGATGATGCCCTTGCCCGGCCTCCCCTGACTCCTGTAAGTGTCTATCGGCACGCGCTTGATGTAGCCGTCGCGGGTGATCGTCACGATGGTCTCTTCCTCGGGGATGGTGTCTTCCTCGCCGATCTCCTCCGCTTCCACCGGGATGATGCGCGTCCGCCTGTCGTCACCATGCTTATCGGCGAGAACCTTGAGTTCGTCCTTTATGATCTCGAGCACCCGCTGCGGATCGGACAGGATGTCGTCGAGATGGGCGATATGCCTGAGGAGCTCGCGGTACTCGTTCTCGATCTTGTCGCGCTCCAGGCCGGTGAGCTGGCGGAGGAGCATGTTCAGGATAGCTTCCGACTGCACCTGGCTCAGACCGAAACGGCTCATCATCGTCGTGCGCGCGACGTCCGCGTTCCGGGATTCCCGTATGATCTTTATGATTTCATCCAGGAACTGAAGGGCAATCCTCAGGCCTTCGAGCACGTGCGCCCTGGCCTTTGCTTTCTCCAGCTCATAGCGCGTTCGCCGGACCACAATCTCCTTGCGATGGTCAATGTAGAGTTGAATCACCCGCAGGAGATTCAATACCCTGGGTGTACCATCCACCAGGGCGAGCATTATGACGCCGAAGTTCGCCCGCAGCGCGGTGTGCTTCAGCAGATAATTGAGGACTCTCCTGGGATGCGCGTCGCGGCGAAGCTCGATGACGACCCTCATGCCGGTGCGGTCGCTGTAATCGTTTATGGCCGTGATGCCGTCTACCCTCTTGCTCTTGACCAACTCGGCGATGTGCTCAATCAACCTCTGCTTGTTCACCTGGTATGGCAGCTCGGTGATGACGATCTCGGCCTTGCCGCTCTCCTGCGGCTCGATGCTGACCTGGGCCTGCATGGTCACCTGGCCGCGTCCTGTCTCATAAGCGGATCTTATCCCGCGTGTGCCCAGTATCAGGCCGGCCGTAGGGAAATCGGGTCCCTGCACATACCGCATCAGGTCGTCCACGGCCGCGTCCGGATGATCAACCAGGTGGATGGTGGCGCCCACGACTTCCCGCAGGTTGTGCGGCGGGATGTTCGTCGCCATACCGACCGCGATACCGGCAGAACCGTTGCACAGGAGGTTCGGGAACCTGCCGGGAAGGACCAACGGCTCCATGCGCTCCTGGTCGTAGTTCGGCTGCCAGCCAACGGTATCCTTGTCGAGGTCCTCCAGCATTTCCATAGCGTATGGGGACATGCGCATTTCGGTGTAACGCATCGCCGCCGGGGGATCGCCGTCTATGGACCCCATATTCCCCTGCCCGTCTATGGGCGGATAGCGGGCATTGAAATCCTGCGCCATGCGGACCATGGTGGGGTATATGATCTGCTCGCCGTGGGGGTGGTAGTTACCGGAGGTGTCGCCTGCGATTTTCGCCGACTTTCTGTAGTGCGCATTCGGGGTCAGGTGAAGATCGTTCATCGCCATCAGAATGCGGCGCTGAACGGGTTTCAAGCCGTCTCGAACGTCCGGGAGCGCCCGTGCGATGATCATGCTCACCGCGTAGCCGAGGTACGAGCGCTTCATCTCGTCTTCGATGTTTACGGGTATGACTTCTCTTGCAATGTCGCTCACAAATGTGTCCCTCGATCCCGCGATTCAGTACATATGTTCTATCCAAATTATACTGTTTTCCGGGCAGCATTGTCAACCGAAGCTCCGTAGCAAAGCAAGCCTGGGAAACAGCGGAAAACGGAGACTCCGAAAGTACGGACGCACAAGACAGCGAGACGGCAGGGCTGGCAGAACAATACGCCGTTTCCGGTCGTCTAACCGGGTGTGATCGAATGTGGTAGTATGGGAGCGCTCGCCCATCGCCGCGAGTCTGTGCCACTCTATTCGTGCGAACACGATCGGCGTGAGCGTAAGCCTCTTCGAGCCGGCAAACTCGCCAGGCCGAGGGATATACGACAGCATCGTCAAGAGTTCGAGAAAGGGGGAGAAGTCAATGTTCCACAGCAGGCAGGGAAAGATTCTCGTAGGTTTGCTGGTACTGGCGCTGGCGGTCGTCGCGACCGCGGTGATCCTCAGCAGGCCTGATCCGGCCGTCGCGCAGGCGCCCGCTATGCCCGGTATGGACCAAGGCATGCCGGTACCGCCGCGTCCGCCCGGAGGAGCAATGATGCCCGGAATGCCCGGCGGGCCCATGATGCAGCCGATGCCCGGCTATGGCGGCGGAATGATGGGCGGAATGATGGGCGGAATGATGGGCGGAATGCCGGCCATCGCGGCGTCGGGAGACTACGTGTATGTTGTCCAGGGGAACACGCTGTACCAGTTCT
>Ga0315274_10016545_pt1 | contig 10418 bp, 11 predicted proteins | sample YL17G02_20_MG_FD_203700 | JGI IMG/M metagenome (GOLD analysis project Ga0315274, IMG submission 203700) | Sediment microbial communities from Yellowstone Lake, YNP, Wyoming, USA - YL17G02_20 | ecosystem: Environmental > Aquatic > Freshwater > Lake > Sediment | place: USA: Wyoming | collected... | reverse complement strand
CATTTATGACATGATGTTGGTGAAAAGTTATTTAAACAAAAAGCCATCAAGATTGATTGGTCCAAACTCACCCGGGTTACTGAGTCCAGGCGAGTCGAATATTGGAATTATTCCAAATGATATCGTTCTACCAGGAAACGTTGGATTGATATCAAGGTCAGGAACATTGACCTATGAGGTAATGGCATTGTTAAGCCAAAATAATATTGGGATTTCAACATGTGTGGGTATCGGAGGGGACCCAATTTTAGGTTCCAGCTTTACAGATATTTTGGAATTATTCGAAGACGATCCGCATACAGATCGGATAATCTTAGTCGGCGAAATAGGTGGACGGGATGAAGAAATTGCCGCTAACTACATATCCAAAAAAATGACTAAACCTGTAGTGGCATATGTAGCCGGGATAACCGCACCACCTGGCCGCCGGATGGGCCATGCAGGTGCAATTATTGAAGGAAGAGCAGGTTCTGCTCAGGATAAGATCAATACCTTTCAAAACCTTGGTATTCGAGTTGCGACTTATCCTGAAGAAATCCCTGCTCTTTTAAAATGAATTTTTATTTAGAGAAATGTTATTTTCGGTTTTTACTTTTTTTGTTTTTCAACAAATTTAACAATATCACCGACAGTCTTGATATCTTTGAGGTTGGGGGTGTCATCATCTGAAATTGGAATATCAAATTTCTCACAGATCCCATCTATAATAAGAAACTGCTCCATTGAATCAGCTTTCAAGTCATCAATGATCTTGGTATCTAAAGTTATTTTGTTTTCATCAAATTTAATATTCTTGAGGATGACCTCTTTGACGCCTTTTAAAATATCGCTCATGATAGGACCTCCATTATGGTTTTAAGTTACAATGTCAATTATATTATTAAACACTAAAATCACATTTAGTTTTTCTTAAACCATATATGAAACCATCAAATGATACCTCGTGGAGAAAGAGCGAACATATGCATATTGTGTTACATGAATCCGTTAACTCATCACTTTTAAATGGGTTTGAAAAGTACCAATTTGAACATCAGGCCTTGCCTGAGATTGACCTTGCAGATGTTGATCTAAAAACCTTATTTTTCAATCACGAGCTTCAATCTCCGTTATTAATCTCTTCGATGACAGGAGGGAATAAAGAGACTGCTCAGATTAATCGAGTGCTGGCGAAAGTTGCCCAACATGCAGGAATTGCGTTGGGGGTGGGTTCGCAGCGAGCAGGCTTAGAAGACCCAGAAAAGATGGCTTATTTTAAAGTCCGCGATGTAGCCCCTGATATTCTGCTTTTTTCAAATTTAGGGGCAGTTCAATTGAATTATTCTTATTCGGTGGAAAACTGTCAACGTGCAGTGGAAATGATCCAAGCGGATGCCTTGATTCTGCACTTGAACCCTTTACAGGAAGCTTTGCAACCTGAAGGAAATACTAATTTCAAGGGCATCCTTAAAAAAATTGAAGCAATTTGTAAAAAATTAACAGTCCCCGTGATTGTAAAAGAAGTGGGGTGGGGTATTTCCTTTAAAGTCGCCAGAGAACTGGCTTCCGCCGGAGTGGCTGCCATTGATGTTGCAGGCGCTGGCGGCACAAGTTGGTCAGAGGTGGAGAGATTTCGGATCAAAGATGAGATAAGAAAAAGAGTCGCAGAGGGTTTTAAAAACTGGGGTATACCAACTGCTAATTCAATTTTAGAAGTCAAGGAAGGGGCACCTAAGGTAAGAATTATTGCTTCAGGGGGATTGACCAATGGTATTGAGGTTGCAAAAAGTATTGCGCTGGGCGCTTCATTGGCTGGTCTGGCAGCCAGATTCATTAAATCCGCTTCCATCTCTGAAGATGAAACACAAAACCTGGTTTCTGAAATCAATTTGCAACTAAAAATATGCATGTTTGCCGCAGGAATTAAAGATATCAATACCCTGAAGCTAGCAAAATTAAAGCGAATATAGCCTCATGAACCTAGAAAAATTTGTAAACCTGACAATTCCCACCCTTGAAGATGAAATGAAAGGGCTGATCGAGGAAAGCCTTGATTCAGATTCCAGGATTTTAAAGGATATTTTCATTTATCATCTTGGGTTGGATAAAAAAATAAGGACACGTGGAAAAAGAATCCGACCGTTATTAGTTCTGTTGATAGCTCATGCGGCTGGCACGGATTGGAAGAAATCACTTCCAGCAGCAGTTGCAGTTGAATTTCTGCATAATTTTTCACTTATTCATGATGATGTTGAAGACCAAAGTGATTTGCGGCATGGACGTCCAACTGTTTGGTCACAATGGGGAACAGCTCAAGCCATTAATGCCGGCGATGGAATGTATACACTAGTCTTTCAAGCCATTCATGGATTAATCAAATGTAATTCACCGGAAATTACTCTGGCTGCAAGTGATTTAATTACCCAGGCTTGCATGAAATTGGTGGAAGGTCAAATCAAAGATATGGCGTTTGAAGGTCGGGATGAAATTTCGATTTATGATTACTGGGAAATGATTGATGGGAAAACAGCAGCTCTGCTGGCTTGCAGTGCGCAGTTGGGAGGGCTGATTGCAGGACTGGATCAAAAAAAACAAGATATCCTCCATCTAATTGGGCAAAAAATGGGGAGGGGGTTTCAAATTCAGGATGATTTTCTGGGAATTTGGGGAAATCCTGAGGATACGGGTAAACCCATTGAAAGTGATTTAATTAACCATAAACAGACTTTACCGGTGATCTACGGACTTCAATTAAGCCCAAGGTTTAAAGATCGCTGGCGCCAGGGGAATATTAAAAAAACAGAAATTACATTATTGTCTGATTTGTTGAAACAAGATGGGGTATATGCTAGAGTTCAATCTGAATCCGATAATATCAATATTGAAGTAGATAAGCTTCTGGTAGATTCAAATCTACCTAATGCAGAAGGGATAAGCATGCTGCAAGAATTGTTGAACGGATTAAGGGAAAGAAATCATTGAAAAAAGCTGAGGAGAAGAAAATGAATGGTGATGATGAGCCTATTTATGTCGCAGCCGATTTAATTTGTGATAAAGAAATTGATTATGAGACAATTGAGAAATCTGTATCAAAAATAATTAAAGCTGTAGGGGAGAATCCGGAACGTGAGGGTTTGCTGAATACACCCAAGCGAGTGGCGAAGGCGTATAGTGAACTTCTTGAAGGTTATCGAATCGATCCAGTCAAATTGTTAAATAATGCAACTTTCGATGTTGAGTATGATGATATGGTTATTATCCGTGATATTGAGTTTTATTCATTATGCGAGCATCATATGCTGCCATTTTTTGGGCGGGCGCATGTAGCGTATATCCCGGATGGCAAGGTGATTGGTCTGTCAAAAATACCACGCATTGTGGATATGTTTGCGCGCCGGTTGCAGGTTCAGGAACGAATGACGCGCCAGATTGCTGATTACGTGAATGAAATCCTTCACCCTCGCGGTGTGGCTGTGGTGGTGGAGGGTATGCATTTATGTGCCATAATTCGGGGTGTGCGCAAACATGATTCCCGGATGACCACCTCTTCCATGCTTGGGGCTTTCCGGAAACGTCAAGCCACTCGAATGGAATTTTTGGATAATATCTCGCGAGGAGCTACCCCATTGCATTTCTAATTTGAGTCAGTTTGTACGTTTATGAATTCTGGTAAAAGAGCTGCTTTGAAGATCCCTTGCGACTTGGAGCAGCGTTTTTTTATTAATGGGGTGCTGAAGATCAGGATAAAGGTCACTGATTGGGGATGCAATAAAACTGCGTGTCCATAAATCCTGATCAATGACCTGATCATCAAAGATAATGATATCCAGATCAATAGTGCGGGGAGCATTTTCGTTTTCTACACGCACCCTTCCAAGTTCTTTTTCGATTTTCCTTAAAACTTTGTATTTCAATTCATTTTCAAACAGTGGGGTTTCTATCACAATTGCCGTATTGAGGAAATCAGGACCATCGCTTCCAATTGCCTCAGTCTCCCAAATTTGGGATGATTTTAACCATTTACCTTCTTGCATTAATCGATGGATGGCTTTGTTAATGTTTTTTTCAGGATTAATATTTGATCCCAATAATATCGTTGCTTTATACATTTTATTTCGGATTATTTTTTCTTACAATTTCCACACCAACTGTTCTAGAGAACCTCACTGCCCCGGGTTTTTCAACCCTCACCCGGACTTTGCATACTGCGGGGTTTTCAAGGCAAATTGTGGAAATATCGGTTGCCAATGCTTCAACTGTATAGCGCGGTGTTTTTTCCACATGGGCAAGGATGGCTTTGGAAACAGTGCGGTAATTAACACAATCATTAATGTCGTCAGTGGTCCCGCCTTTTTTTATGTCTGTAAAAAGCGTGACATTGACAAGGATATCCTGAGGCTGGGATCTTTCCTTTTCGCTGATTCCAATCACGCCCCGGATGAGGAGGTCCTTGATAAATACTTTATCCATTTTGCTCCTTAATGATTTATGCCAAATGTCGGCCACCGTCCAAATGGATGATTTCCCCGGTGATAAATCTGGGACCGTCCAATAAAAATAAGAAAGCCTGGCTTAATTCTTCAAGGTCAGCCCAACGGTTAGCGGGTACCTGCCGGATAATATTTTCTTCTTTATTGCCGTCGGAGGGCGGCAGGATGGCTCCGAGAGCCAGGGCATTAACCTGGATATTCGGCGCTAAATTCAATGCCAGAGCTTCTGTCAACGCCGCCAGGGCGGCTTTACTGATAGTGTAGGGGAAATGATCCCGTCCAGGGCGAAGGGCACGCCAATCCACGATGTTTACAATTCGGCCTTCATTTTGGCCGATGTGAACCGCAAATGACTGTGAAAGAAGGAATGGAGCAGTCAGGTTGATATTGATATGCTGCTGCCATTGAAGCAGAGTGGTTTCTGAAAATTTCACGGGGTCGAAAATTGCGGCATTATTGACCAAACCATAGATGGGCTGGTCCTGGAAAATTTTTGTAATTTCAACCCGGGTATTTTCTGGATCGGAGAAATCCACATTGACAATTTTACAATCCACCCCGAATTTCTCGATCTCACCAGCTGTTTGACGGGCTTCTTCGGGAGAGGCATTGTGATGCAAAATAATATTGGCGCCCGCTTTTGCAGCTGTCAGCGCAAAATGGCGGCCAAGACGACGAGCACCACCGGTAATTAATATGGTTTTATTCTCTAATGACATATATTTTTTAATGTTATAGCAATTTGTTTGACTGTCAAGTTCATTGGGTAATAAATTAAGTCATTAAATGTTCTTGACAAATTGGATAAAATAGGTATAGAATAATAATACCCACCCCATAGGGGAGGGGGCATGAGGCGAAACTATGAAAAATGAAGAAATGATCAAAAGGTTAAAAAATATCGAAGGACATCTGCATGGAATAACTGGTATGGTGGAACAGGGTGCTTACTGCATCAATGTGATCCAACAGATCCAGGCAGTTCAGGCTTCCCTGAATAAGTTGAATCTGCTTATTCTGGATAACCACCTTCATTCCTGCGTTACTGAGGCAGTCCGAAGTGAGGATTTGCAGAGCAGGGAAAAAGTATTACAAGAAATTGTGCAGTTATATGAAACTGCCACAAAAGTTTAATTTAACAGGAGAGAAAATGACTACAAAAACCTATGTAATTCCTAATATCAATTGCATGCATTGCGTGCATACCATCAAAATGGAATTGGAAGAAGTTAAAGGTGTCAAGGAAGTAAAGGGAGATGCCTCAACAAAAAAAGTAGAAGTGGATTTTGAACCGCCAGCCACTGATGAATTGATTGTTGAGACTCTTAAAGGGATTAATTATCCCCCTCAGGAATAATCATTAAAAGAAGGACAATATGGCAGAAAATAAAACGGTGATCCTTCCGATCACCGGAATGACCTGCGCCAATTGTGTGGCCACCATTGAGCGCAGTTTACATAAACTGGACGGTGTTGAGCAGGCCAGCGTTAATTTATCATCGGAACGGGCAACGGTGGGATTTGACAGTAAAAAGTTACAGCTTGATGACATCATCTCGAAAGTTCAGAAAGCTGGCTATGATGTTGCCCATGCGGATGCGGATTTCTTACTAAAACGTCTTGGCGACATTAATGATGCCCACCGCCTGGAAGAGACTATAAAAAAGTTGGAGGGGGTTCAGAAAGCCCAGGTGAATCTTTCCACTGAGAAAGTCCATATTGTCTATATTCCCACTCTGGTCAGTCAGCATGAATTGCGCCAGAAGATCTCCGCTTCCGGATTTGAACCAGTGGTTTTGGGTGGTGAGGCCGAAGATGCAGAAGGGCTCGCGCGGGAAAAAGAAATTGCCAATCAGCGCAAGATGCTGATTCTGGGTCTAATATTCACCATCCCCTTGTTTTTGCTATCCATGGGGCGGGATCTTATGCTAATCCCCCGTGATATTGGTCATGCCATGTGGTTTGATTGGTTGTTTTTTGCGCTGGCCACACCTGTCCAATTTATTGTAGGCGCCCAATACTATGTCGGTGCTTATAAAGCCCTGATGAATCGTTCTGCCAATATGGATGTCTTGATTGCGCTGGGATCCTCCGCAGCTTATTTCTATTCCATCCCTGTCATGCTTGGCTGGCTGCCAGGCCATGCGTATTTCGAGACTGCAGCGGTAATTATCACTTTGATAAGGGTGGGGAAGTTCCTTGAAGCGCGGGCGAAAGGTAAAACGAGTGAAGCGATTAAAAAATTGCTTAATTTACGCCCAAAAACTGCACATGTGCTTCGCAATAACCAGGAAATTGAAATGCCGGTGGATGATGTGACCGTGGGAGATATTGTTATAGTTCGTCCCGGAGAAAAAATTGCTGTAGATGGGGTTGTCATTGAAGGCCGTACGGCGGTCGACGAATCTATGCTGACCGGTGAATCCCTGCCAGTGGAAAAGAAAGTTGGCGATAATGTCATCGGTGCTACTCTGAATAAAATGGGGATGATCAAGTTCGAGGCAGTCAAGGTTGGCCGGGAAACAGCCTTGGCTCAAATTGTAAAACTGGTGGAAGAAGCCCAGGGCAGCAAGGCGCCAATACAGAAACTGGCAGATCAGGTTTCCAACATCTTTGTACCTATTGTGATTGGTCTGGCTCTGCTGACATTTGCGTACTGGTATTTCCTATCCACCAGTCCCATTCAAGTAGAAGGGGTCAGCACATTTACCCGCGCCTTAATCAACATGGTGGCTGTACTGGTCATTGCCTGCCCGTGTGCCATGGGGTTGGCCACACCGACTGCAATCATGGTTGGGACTGGCAAGGGCGCTGAAATTGGAATCCTTTTCCGTTCAGCAGATGCGTTGGAACGGGCTGGAAAAATTAATACAGTGGTGCTGGATAAAACTGGTACCATCACCAAAGGGCAGCCGGCGGTAACGAGTATTGTCTTGATTAAACCAGGACTCACCGAAGATGAACTTCTCCGTCTGGCCGCCAGTGTGGAGAAGGGCAGCGAACACCCATTAGGTGAGGCTCTTGTGGCAGAAGCGAGTAATCGCGGAATTGTACTTTCCGACCCTCAAAAATTTTTAGCCATCACTGGACTGGGTGTGACTGCTGATGTGGATGGCCATCTGGTTGCAGTAGGTAATATCCGTATGATGGAAAAGAGCTCTATTTCCTTATCTGGAATTAAAAAAGAGCTGGATCAATTGCAGAAAAAAGCCCAAACCGCAATTATGGTGGCGCTGGATAACCAGATGGCTGGTATTGTTTCGATTGCGGATCCAATTAAAGAAGAATCGAAACAGGCTGTGCAGGAAATGCTGAAAATGGGATTGAAGGTGGTCATGCTGACCGGTGATAATCTTCTTACCGCTAAAAGTATCGCTGCTCAGGTTGGCATCACCGATATATTGGCCGAAGTGCTGCCCGGCGAAAAAGTGGAGAAAGTTAAAACTTTGCAGCAGGAAAAAAATGCAGTTGCCATGGTCGGTGATGGAGTCAACGATGCTCCCGCTTTGGCTCAGGCGGACGTGGGTCTAGCTATCGGGACAGGGACGGATGTCGCTGTTGCGACCGCGCCGGTGACATTGATGAGTGGTGATTTGCGCGGGGTAGCCAGAGCGATCATGCTCTCCCGAAGTACTTTGAACACCATCCGCCAAAATCTATTCTGGGCATTCTTTTATAATGTCATTTTGATACCCGTAGCAGCTCTGGGATTATTGAATCCCATGTTGGCAGCCGGAGCAATGGCATTCAGTAGTGTATTTGTGGTTACTAATAGCCTGCGTTTAAAAAACGTAAAATTGTAAAAACAAATCAAAATCCGATGGGAAAGCAAGCCATCGGATTTTTATTTTCGTGAAAGATCAGCATGGTAGAATAATTAAAATTAAACAATTGAGGATTCACATGGAAGTAGACTTAGACCTTCAAAACCGGGCGATCAATACCATCCGTTTCTTATCAGCTGATGCAGTTCAAAAGGCGAACTCCGGTCACCCGGGCTTACCCATGGGTGATGCAGCCATTGCTTATACCCTTTGGATGCGCCATCTCAAAATCAATCCTGGGAATCCAGGTTGGCCTGACCGCGACCGCTTCATTCTTTCAGGCGGGCATGGTTCCATGTTGTTATACAGTCTACTCTTCCTGAGCGGTTTTGACCTGCCTCTGGAAGAACTTAAGCAATTCCGCCAGTGGGGCAGCCGCACGCCCGGGCATCCTGAATGGGGAGTCACCCCCGGTGTGGAAACAACCACCGGTCCGCTGGGGCAGGGTTTTGCCAATGGGGTGGGCATGGCAATCGCTGAAGCGCACCTGGCGGCCGAATTCAATCAGCCGGGACATAAGATTGTCGATCATTATACCTATGCCATCGTCACCGATGGGGATTTGATGGAAGGTATCACCTCTGAAGCCGCATCACTGGCTGGTCACCTGAAACTCGGAAAGCTTATCTATATTTATGATGATAATCGCATTACCATCGATGGCTCAACTGACCTGGCTTTTACCGAAGACCGCGGTGCACGCTTCGCTGCCTATAGCTGGCATGTCTCTTATGTAAAGGATGGTAATGATGTTGAAGAGATTGACCAGGCGATTCAGGCTGCCAAGAAAGATTCTAGACCTTCCCTGATAATTTGCCGTACCCATATTGGTTTTGGGCTGCCCACCCGCCAGGATACTACCAAAGCGCATAGCGATGCGCCCGGTATGCAGGAATTGAATGGCGCCAAACTAAAACTTGGCTGGCCGCTGGAGCCTGCTTTCTATGTTCCTGAGGATGTTCTGACCCATTTTCGCGAGATTTCCACGCGCGGTCAAGCACAGGAACAGGAATGGAAGAATAAAATTAAAAGCCATGCATCCGCTTTTCCGGAGTTGGCAGCGGAATTCGACCAGCGCATTAATGACCGCTTGCCTGTTGGTTGGGATAAGGATTTACCAGTCTTCCCGGCTGACCCGAAAGGCATTGCCTCACGCCAATCCTCTTATTTATTGATTAATGCCATTGCAGCCAAATTGCCTGAACTATTCGGTGGTTCGGCTGACCTTTACCCTTCCAATAAAACCTGGATCGATAGCAGTGTTGCTTTTCAACCAGCCACTCCTCAAGGAAGGAATATCCATTTTGGGGTTCGCGAGCATGCCATGGGCGCCATCATCAATGGGATGGCTCTTCATAAAGGCAACATCCCATTCGGCTCTACCTTCCTGGTTTTTTCAGATTATCTGCGTCCGGCTATCCGCATCTCTGCTCTTTCTGCAATCCCCAGCATCTGGGTTTTCACCCATGACAGCATTGGCCTGGGCGAGGACGGTCCCACTCACCAACCAGTGGAACACCTGGCATCCCTTAGGGCCATCCCCGGATTGGATGTCATCCGCCCGGCTGACGCCAATGAAGTGCGGGTGGCATGGAAATTTGCTGTGGAACATAGAACCGGTCCCACCGTATTGATCTTCAGCCGGCAAAACCTGACAACTATTGACCGTTCAATTTATGCACCTGCGGAAAACCTCACCAAAGGCGCTTACGTGCTGGCCGACCTGGGCAAGGGAAAACCTGAGATTATCCTGATGGCCAGCGGTTCAGAAGTGGGCTTAATTTTTGCGGCGGGTAACCAGTTGGCAGCTGAAGGCAGATCCGTCCGCATCATTTCTTTCCCCTCCTGGGAACTATTTGTCACCCAGTCACAGGACTACCAGGAAAGTGTTTTACCTAAAGCAATCAAAAAGAGATTATCAGTTGAAGCTGCCATTTCAATGGGCTGGAGGCGCTGGGTGGGGGATGAAGGAAAAATCATCGCCCTTGACCATTATGCCCAATCTGCCCCAGGTGAAATCCTATTCAAGGAATTTGGATTTACCGTTGAAAATGTGCTGAATCAAGCCCGGGAATTACTAAAATAGGAGCATTATGCGCGTAGCCGTTGCCTGTGACCATGGGGA
>Ga0315274_10016544_pt1 | contig 10418 bp, 10 predicted proteins | sample YL17G02_20_MG_FD_203700 | JGI IMG/M metagenome (GOLD analysis project Ga0315274, IMG submission 203700) | Sediment microbial communities from Yellowstone Lake, YNP, Wyoming, USA - YL17G02_20 | ecosystem: Environmental > Aquatic > Freshwater > Lake > Sediment | place: USA: Wyoming | collected... | reverse complement strand
GCACGATGCCGCCGGTGGCGACCGGCGTCTACGCCGCCGCCAAGACCCTCTTCGTGCTGCTGCTGGTCGCCGGCACACGTCACCACTTCCGTTCGAGCGTGGAGGACTGGCTGCGGCCCAAGCAGGTCGCGCTGATCGTGGGCGTCTGGGGCCTGACGATGGGCGTCCTCGCCAGCCAGCTGGCGTACGCACAGATCGCCCAGAGCCTGCTCGTGGGCGTGTTGATGACAACCGCTGGGGTGTGGGTCCTGCGCAAGCCCCGCGGTGAGCGGTCGCGCTGGCTGGGTGTGGCGTTCCTCGTGGAGGGGCTGGTGTTCCTCCAGTACGTCCCGAGCCTGGCTCCCCAGATCTGGGGGGCCCCGGTTCTCTTCAACTACGTCCGCTACTCGTCGTTCTTCGACGCGGTGGCCGAGCTGCTCATCGCGCTCGCGAGCCTCGTTGCGCTGCAGGACCGCATCGTTGAGGAGCTGCGCTACGCCAACGAAGAGCTGGTGGCCTCGCAGGAGCGGCTAAGGCAGCTGGTGGACCTCGACCCGCTGACCTCGCTGATGAACCGGCGCGGCTTCCGGCGCGAGCTGGCCCGGGTCGAGACCGCCGGGGCCGCCATCATCTTCCTGGACATCAACAACTTCAAGAGCATCAACGACCGCCTCGGTCACAGCGTCGGTGACGCCTGCCTGCGGCGGTTCGCCCGCGTCCTCACGCAGTGCTTCCGGGCGGAGGACGCGCTCTTCCGCTGGGGGGGTGACGAGTTCCTCGTGCTCGCCCCCGGCCTCGACATCGACGGATCCGGGCGACGCGTCGCGCAGCTCTGCAGCCAGTTGGCCCAGCCCGAGGGGGACATCCCGACGTGCGGGATCGCCGTGGGCGTCGCGCTGCTGGCAACCGGCGACGACGCCACCGCGGCGCTCCATGAGGCCGACGCGCGAATGTACATCGACAAGCGACGGATGGGTGTCGCCCCTGCCACCAGCTCGTAGCCTCCCCACCTGGCCCCTGGTCGCGACGTGCTCTCGCGGGCTCGAGGAGGTTTTGCGGAGCGAACTGGCGGAGCTGGGTCACGGCGAGGCGACCCCCGGGCGCGGGATCGTGAGCTTTCGCGGCGACCTCGACGCCGTCTACCGTGCAAACCTCCGGCTGCGCGCCGCGACGAGGGTCCTGCGCCAGCTGGCCGAAGGGCCGGCCGGCAGCAAGGAGGCCCTGTACGCGCTGGCGAGCGAGGTCCCCTGGGAGGACGTCGTGACGCGCGGCCAGACCATCGCGGTGGAGTCCGCAGGGAAGGCGCAGGCATTCCGCAACACGGGCTTCGCCAGCCTCACCGTGAAGGACGCCGTGGTGGACCGGCTGCGATCGCGCCTGGGCTCCCGGCCGGACGTGGACAGGAGAGGTGCCGACGTCCGCATCCACGTGCACCTCGCCGGCGAGCGTGCAGGGCTCGCCCTGGACAGCAGCGGGGAACCGCTGTCGCACCGCGGCTACCGGCCCCGGGGCGGGCCGGCCCCGCTGTCCGAAGCCCTCGCGGCGGGGGTCCTGCTCCTGGCGGGCTATGACGGGAGCCGGCCGCTCCTCGACCCGATGGCCGGGACCGGGACCATCGCCATCGAGGCGGCGCTCATTGCGACCCGCACGGCGCCGGGATCTCGGCGGGGCTTTGCCTGCGAGCGCTGGCGCGATCACCAGCCGGCGCGCCTGGCGGAGGCACGAGAGGCGGCGCGACTGCTGAGACGGCCGGCGACCGCCGCGATCGTGGCCAGCGACAACGAGCCACGGGCAGTGGCGGCGGTGCGCCGGAATGCAAAGGAGGCGGGGGTCGGGGATGCCGTCAAGGTCGAGGCGAGGGACGCACGCAATCTCGTCCTCCCGGGGCCGGGAGCAGTGATCGTGACGAACCCGCCCTACGGTGAGCGCCTGGGCGATCCCGCCGAGCTGGCCGCGCTCTACGGCGAACTCGGGGATGCCCTGAAGCGGCGCGCGGCCGGCGCCACCGCCTGGCTGCTCGTGGGCAACGTGGAGCTCGCGAAGTCGATCGGCCTGCGAGCCAGCCGCCGAATCGTTCTTTTCAACGGCCCCATCGAGTGCCGCCTTTTGCGCTTCGACCTCTACGAGGGATCCCGCGAGGCCGGAGCATAGTGCCGGTGGTGCTAGACTCGATTGTCTCTGATGGCTGCGATCGCCGCCCTCATCCCCGCCTACAACTGTTCCGACCGCGTCGGTCGAGTCGTGCGTGGGATCCGACGCTACGTCCCCGACGTCCTGGTGGTCGATGACGGTTCGAGCGACGGCACCGCAGCGGTCGCGAGGGAAGCCGGGGCGCGCGTGGTGGTGCACGAGGAAAACCGCGGCAAGGGCCCGGCGCTCCGCTCCGGTCTTGCGGTCCTTCTCGGAGAGCACTACGGCCACGTTCTCATGCTGGACGCCGACGGCCAGCACGACCCCGAGGACGCCCCGGGCTTCCTGGAAGCGGCCGACGAGGCGGAGTTCGTGCTGGGCAACCGCCTCTGGGACCGGGAGGCGATCCCGGCCAAGCGGTTCTGGACCAATTTCATCGGCACCCGGGCCCTTCAGCTCATGACCGGCTTTCCACTTGAGGACTCGCAGTGCGGGTACCGCCTCGTCTCCGCGGGACACCTGCGGCGGATGGGCCTGGTCGGAAACCGCTACTCCGTGGACACCGAGATCCTCGTTCGGGCGGGAAAGCTGCAGGCCCGCTTCGCTCACGTGCCCGTGCGCGTCATCTACGAGGGCGCGGTCTCCCACTACCGCCCGGTCTTCGACACCGTGCACATCTTGCTCTCTGCCGTGCGCTTCAAGGTCGACGAGGGCGACCTGCGAGTCGACCCGGGACCGGAGGCATGGCGACGGCTGGTTAGCACGCCTTCCGTCCTCGAGCGGCTGTCCGTGGAGGCCGGCTAGCAAGCGGCGAGGCCGCGAGAGCATGGCTGGAAAGGTCAGGAAGGCCTCGGGGAGACGGGACCTGGCCGCCTCGCGACGGAGCGCCAGTTGAAAGAGGCGTTTGCGGTCGTCTCGCCAACCGTTCTACTCTGGAGTCCACGGGGCGCGTCGCTCCCCCGAAGGAGGGTGGCGGCTTCCCGACCGGCACCTGGCCGGTCCGCAGCGTCTCGAGGCGGTCTTCCAGGTGCGGGGTCGGTCCGATGGAAGACGGTGAGTGCATGCTGAGCGTTGTGGTCAGCGGCGGATCGCGCGGCATCGGCCGCGCGATCGTGGAGCTCCTCGCGGAGGAGGGATACCGCGTGCACTTCCTCTACCGCTCCCGCGAGGACGCCGCGGCAGAAGTGCTTCGGGCCGTGGGCGAACGCGGCGGCGTTGCGCTCGCGCACCGTTGCGACGTCACCGACTCGCGGGCCGTGGACACCCTCCTGTCCGAGGTCGCAGGCGAGACGCTCTACGCCGTCGTCAACAACGCTGCGACCCTGCGTGACGGGCACTTCCTGCTGATGGAGAGAGAGCGTTGGGACGTCGTCATCGACACGGTGCTCTCGGCGGCCTATCACCTGACGAGGGGTTGCCTGCGGCCGATGCTTCACGCCAGCCGCGGGCGCGTCGTCAACGTCGGCTCCCTGTCCGGCCTCTTGGGCCAGGCCGGGCAGGTCAACTACGCCGCCGCTAAGGGTGGCCTGCACGCGTTCACGAAGGCGCTGGCGCGTGAGGTGGGCCGGTTCGGGGTCACGGTTAACGCCGTGATCCCTGGCTGGATCGAGACGGACCTGGTCGCGGCGCTGAGCGATGAACGCCGCGTTCGGGCGGTCGCGAACGTGCCGCTGGGCCGGTTCGGCCAGCCGCGCGAGGTCGCGCGCGTCGTGGCCTTCCTGCTCTCGGACGCTGCGTCGTACATCACAGGTGCCACGCTCCGCGTGGACGGTGGCCTCGGGTCCTAGACCGGCCGCGCAAGAGATCCCCGTTCCCTAGAGCGGGGGACCTTCTTGCCCCCAGAAAACGCGCTGGAAGCCGTCGGCGAGCCGGAGTGTTACGGCCCCGGGCGCGCCGTTGCCCACCGTTTGGCCGTCCAGGCGAACGACCGGCATGAGCAGGACCGTCGTGGAGGCGATGAAGATCTCGTCGGCGGTCCGGAGATCGCTCAAAGGGAGGGGGCGGACCGAAAACGCCACGCCGAGTTGCCGGCAGACCTCACCGATGACCCTGGTGCTGACCCCCTCGAGGATGCGCTGGTCGGCCGGGGGCGACGCCACGGTCCCGTCGTGGACGGCGAAGAGGGTGCTCACGGCGCCCTCGTTCACGAACCCGTCCTGCCCGACGAAAATGGCCTCCTCGGCGCCCCGCGCCAGGGCTTCCTTCCGAGCCAGCACCGCCGGCAGCAGCATGACGGTCTTGAGGTCCCGCCGCTGCCACCGAGGATCGGGGAAGGTGACGGCGGCGATGCCGCGGGCGATCTCGGCCGGTTTCGGGAAGGCATAGGCCCGCAGGTAGGCGAAGAAGAACGGCTCCGGGTTCTCTGCTGGCACGTGGGAGCGCGGGGCGGTCCCGCCCGTGACCTGCGCGTAGAGTATGGCGGTGGAGTGAGGCTCCCTGCGGTGGAGCTCCGCGATCATTGCCCTCCACTCCGAAACCTCGGGGACACCCGCTGCGAGGCCGATCTCCCGGGCCCCGTTGCGCATCCTCTCGACGTGGTCCGAGAGGCGGAAAGGCTCGCCACGGACGACCGCGATCACCTCGTAGAGGCTTTCTCCGAACTGCAGGCCGCGGTCCTCGAGCGGCACGCGGGCCTCGGCGAACGCCACGAGCCGAACGCCGCACCAAGCCCAGGCAGGAGTGGGCGCTCGGGTCACCATCGCGCAAGTGTACCCGCCCCCGCGACCTTCGGACCCGGATGGCCAGGTACCGGCAGCTGGGCTATCCTGCCGCCTCGGAGGTTGGCATGAGCGGCGTCTTCAAGGCCTACGACATCCGCGGTGTCTACCCGGGTGAGCTCGACGAGAAGCTTGCCTACGCGGTCGGCTTCCACTTCCGCGCGATCCTGGACGCCGAAGACGTCGCGAGAGGGGAGCGCGTCGTGGTCAGCCACGACATGCGGTCGTCCTCACCTCCGATGGCAGACGCACTCTGCGAAGGGCTGCGCGCCGCTGGCCTCTCCGTCGTCCACATCGGCCTCGCGACGACACCGATGAACTACTTCGCGATCGGGCACCTCGGGACCTCGGGCGGCATTCAGGTCACGGCCAGCCACAACCCGGCACAGTACAGCGGCCTCAAGCTGTCGCGGCGGGACGCCATCCCGGTCAGCAGCGACACCGGGATCGCCACGCTCGAGACGCTGGTGCGCGAGCAGCCGGTCGCCCCGTCGCCGGCCCGGGCACCGATCGAGCGCCTCGACATCTGGGCCGCGTACCGCGAGCACGTGCTCTCCTTCGTGCGCGGGCGGGAGCCTCGGCTGAAGGTGGCGGTGGACGTGGCCAACGGGATGGCAACGCTCTACCGGGGCTTGCTCGAGGAGCTGAACCTCGACCTGGTCCCACTCTTCTTCGGGCTCGACGGGAGCTTCCCCAACCACGAGGCCAACCCGCTCAAGCCGGAGAACCTGCGCGACCTGCAGAACGCGGTGTGCGAGAAGGGCTGCGCCCTTGGAATCGCCTTCGACGGGGACGCCGACCGCGCGATCCTGGTCGACGACCGGTGGGAGATCGTGGGTGCGGACATGGTGACCGCGCTGCTCGCCAGGCCGATACTCGAGCGCTATCCCGGGGCCGCGATCGTGTACGACATCCGCTCCTCCTGGGTGACGCGCGAGGAGATCCTTGCGGCCGGTGGAAAGCCGGTGCGCGAGCGGGTCGGGCACTCTTTCATGAAGGCCACGATGCGACGCATCGACAGCCCGTTCGGGGGCGAGCTTGCCGGGCACTTCTACTACCGCGAGAACTACTTCGCCGACTCCTCCCTGATCACGGCAATTGAGGTGCTGAACGTCCTGCGGCGGGCCGGCAAGCCTCTCTCCGAGCTCCTGGCGCCGCTGCGCCGCTACGCCTGCACCGGCGAGGTCAACTTCCACGTCGAGGACAAGGCGGGCATGATCCGCACCCTTGCCGAGGTGTTCCACGATGGTGCCATCGACTACCTTGACGGCATCAGTGTCGAATATCCGGACTGGTGGTTCAACGTCCGTCTCTCCAACACCGAGCCGCTCCTGCGACTGGTGATGGAGGCGCGCACACGCGAGCTTCTCGAGCGCGGGAAGGAGCGTGTGCTCGCCATTTTGGGGCGTCCCGAGGCTGACGACAGCAGACCCTAGGAGCGAAAGCCGACGAGCATCCTCGGCGCCCGGGATCGCCTGCGCTAACATGCTTTTGTGCCTCAGCGGCTCGACCCCGAGGTGGTGGCGCTCCTGGAGCTCCTGGACTCCGGCGGGGAACCCGGCGAAGGGGAGTTGACCCGACTGCTCCGCCGGCCGAGCTGCCCCGGCGTTCTCGTCGAGCGGCTGGCCAAGTGCAGCTGGGTCCTGACCTCACGCCGCGTTCTGCAGCTCGTGGTCAGGCACCCTCGCTGCCCGCGGCACTTCGCCTGGGATGCGCTCCCGAGGCTCGGCTGGCACGACCTCCTGAAGGTCGGTCGCGACCCCCGCACCTCGCCGGCGATCAGGAAGCAGGCCGAGCGCAAGCTCGTCGAGCGAATCGTCAACCTCACGCTTGGCGAGCGCACAGCGCTGGCCAGGTTGGCGCCCAAGGGGATCGTCGGCGCTCTGCTCACGGACAAGCAGCCGCTGTGCGTCGAGGCGCTGCTTTCCAACCCGCAGTTCACGGAGACGGCGGCGCTGCGCCTCCTGAACTCGAACCGAAACCCGGAGTGCGTGCTCGCGCTCCTCCGCCACCCGGTATGGGGAAGGAGGCCGGAGGTCCTGCGGGCCGCCGTGCGCAGCAACAAAGTCCCACTGGGAGTGGCCCTCGGACTCCTGGCGCTGCTCTCCGAGACCGAGATCGCAGGGGTCGCGGCGTCGGCCGAAATTGACGGCCAGTTACGGGACGCCGCCAGTCGCCTGCTTCGCCAGCGCAAATCGGAGACCGGTGCGCAGAGCAACTCTGCCCCCTCTTGAACTCCGCCTCGCAAGCCTTAAACTGCGAGCAGATGAGCCCACCCGCGAAGACCACACCGCAAGAGTTCGGTGAGGCGCTGAAGAGCACTCGGTCGGCCGCGGGCATCGCGCTGGAAACGATCGCGGATCGGACCAAGATCTCGTTGCGGACGCTCGTCGCCCTGGAGGCGGGCGAGTTCGCGAGGCTGCCCAATCAAGTCTTCGCACGCATGTTCCTCCGGCAATACCTGGAGCTCCTGGGCCGGTCCTCGGACGACTGGATGCCCGCCTTCGAGGCGGCTTGGCAGAGATTCGAGGAGTCCAGAAAGCCCACGCCCGTGTACGCTCCGGTGCCGATCAGGAAGAGGCGTGTCGGCCCCTGGGTGGTCGGGCTGGGCCTCGTGGCGATAGGCGTTGCGGGCGTCCTGCTCATCGAGGAGAGGTCGAACGAGGGACGCCCCGCAGTTCTTGCGCCCACGCCTCAGCCGGTCGCGGCCGTGCGCACCTTTGAGCCGACGCCGGGCCCGCCGCCGCCAACTCCCACAACGGCACCCGAGCCAGGAGTGCTCATCGTTCGAGCGGGGCAGGCACCGTGCTGGGTCGAAATCCGCGTCACGGGCGAGAAAGCCGTGGCCCGGCTCCTGCAAGCTGGCGCGACATGGGAGGTCCCGGCCGGGGGGAGGGAAGTCGAGCTCGTGCTGGGAGACGCCGGCGCGGCAAGCGTTGAGTACATGGGCGAGATCCGCAGCCCGGCGGGAGCTTCCGGCGCCGTGGCCAGATTCCGCATGACCGGTACGCCGGTGCCCAGGGGCGCGCGGTGATGTCCGCCTCCGGCGGAATCTCGAGCGTCGCCGAGCTGCTCGTCAAGATCCGGCAGGGGATGGCGCCGCGTGCCCTGAGGCTGTTCGCGGCCCAGGGGTTGCTGCCGGTCAGCCGCGAGGAGCTCATCCGCGTGAACCTCATCCTCACGGCGGACGGCGACCAGGAGGTCGCCGGGGCTGCGCAGGCGACCCTGGCGGGCTTCACCACGGACAACTTCATGGCCGTGCTCCAGGTCGACGACGCGGACGCGCTCGAGCTCGACCTTCTCGCCCGCTGCCGGCAAGACGAGGCACTGTGGCAGGCGATCATCCGCCATCCCAAGAGCGCGAACGAGACGCTGCGGTGGGTGGCGCGGCTCGCCCCGCCGGTGACCCAGGACGTGCTCATCACCAACCAGGTGCGGGTGCTCGGCTGCCTGGAGCTGCTCGAGGATCTGCGCGCCAACCCACAGGTAACCCAGGAAGTGCTGCGCCGCGTGCGTGAGTTCGAGGAGGAGTTCCTCCAGAAGGCGATCGTTTGGGCTTCCGCCGAGGGGCTGCCTTCCGAGATTCTCGAGATGCCCTCGATCGAGCAGGTTCTCGCCGAGCTCAGGGCCATCGGGATGCAGCTCCCCGGAGGCGAGATCGAGATCGAGAGGCTGGTGTTCGAACTCGAGCCCGGCGCACCCGAGGAGGTCCGCGACGCCGGCGCGCGCATTGGCCAGATGAACACCGCCCAGCGCGTGCTGCAGGCCCTCCGGGGCACACGGGAGGAGCGTCTGCTCCTGGTGCGGGACCGCAGCCCACTGGTGGTGCGCGCCGTGATGCTCAGCCCGAAGCTGAACGAGATCGACGTCGAACGCATCGCGGGGATGCGTGCGACGAACGAGGAGGCGCTGCGCATCATCGCATCGCGGCCACGGTGGCTGAGGCGCTACGGAGTGCTGCGCAGCCTCGCCTTCAACCCGAAGACCCCACCGGGTATTGCGCTACAATTGGTTCGGCGACTGTCGCAGAGGGACCTGGGACTGATCAGCCACGACCGGGGGGTTTCGGAGACAGTCCGCCGGGTGGCGAAGGATATGGCGGCGCATCGACGGTAGCGCGGAGCGTCAGGGCAGGGGCCGCGGAGCGAAAGGGCAGGGATGACCGACCGGCGAAGCTTCTACGAGATCTTGGGGGTCGGGCCTCCCGCCTCCCAGGACCAGATCAAGTCAGCCTTTCGCCGGCTCGCGAGGGAACGGCACCCGGACCGCTTCAAGGGTGCCGTCCGTGCCCAGGCCGAGAAGGACTTTCAGGCCATCACCGAGGCATACAACGTCCTCCGGGATCCCACCCAGCGCGCCCGCTACGACCAGAGCCTGTCCAACAAGACGTCGCAGCAGCTCTCCAACCCGCGCGATCTCGCACGGGCGCTGCTCGCCAAAGCCATGGGCCTGGTGAAGACAGGGCAGGCCGCGGAAGCCAACGAGTACTTCGCCCAGGCCATTGCTCACGATTCGGAGAGCGCCAAGGCGCATCACCTGTACGGTGTTTTCCTCTCGAGGCAGGTTGGCGGCCTCGAGGAGGGGCTTCGGCACCTCGATCAGGCCGTACGCCTGGAGCCCAACGACGTGAAGATCCTGATCGATGCTTCGAAGGCCTTTGCCCGCGCCAAGATGCTCGCCAGGGCGACGCGCTTCGCCCAGCAGGCGGCGCAGCTGGCCCCCGGTGACCCCGCGATCGAGGCCTGGCTGGAGAAGCTCGCAAAGGGGACCGGCGGGGGAGGTTCTTTCTAGCATGGTTCTCGGGGAGGCGGCGGGCCGTGGTCTTTGAGTCCCTCGGGGTCACGGATCGCGGCCTGCGCCGCCACCACAACGAGGACCAGTTCCTCATCCGTGACGACCTGACCCTGTACGTGGTGGCGGACGGGATGGGTGGCCACGCCGCCGGCGAGGTGGCAGCGGACCTGGCGGTCCGAGAGGTGGAGCGGGTCGTCGAGACCACCAGGGACTACGAGGATGCCACCTGGCCCAACGACTGGGACCCGCGCCTCACCCTGAACGCCAACCGGCTGGTTCGCGCGATTGTGTCAGCCCACCGTCGGGTCACGGGGGCCGTCGATGTGGACACTGGCCTTCGGGGCATGGGCGCCACGATCGTGGCGGCCCTGATCGACAACGACGAGGGGCAACTCACCGTGGCCCACGTCGGCGACAGCCGCGCCTACCTCTACCACAACAACGCCAGCGAGCTGATCACGTCCGACCACTCCTGGGTGCGCGAGCAGGTTGTGGCGGGTTTGCTGAGCGAGGAGGCCGCGCGCAACCACCCGCTGAAGAACGTCGTGACACGGGCGCTCGGTGGGGCCCAGGAACCCGCCGTGGACATCGCGGAACGCAAGCTCGAGGTCGATGACCTGCTGCTGCTCTGCTCCGACGGCCTCACCACGATGCTCTCGGATCAGGAGATCAACGTGACGCTCGGCCGCGGCAGGGACCTCAAGGGAATCGCTCAGCAGATGGTGCGGGAGGCCAACCGAAGAGGTGGCGTGGATAACATCACGATCATTCTGGCCCGCGCACTGCCTTGACGCATCC
>Ga0315274_10016543_pt1 | contig 10419 bp, 17 predicted proteins | sample YL17G02_20_MG_FD_203700 | JGI IMG/M metagenome (GOLD analysis project Ga0315274, IMG submission 203700) | Sediment microbial communities from Yellowstone Lake, YNP, Wyoming, USA - YL17G02_20 | ecosystem: Environmental > Aquatic > Freshwater > Lake > Sediment | place: USA: Wyoming | collected... | reverse complement strand
CCCGGTCCGCAACGTACACGGGGGCATGAAGACGCTCCTCTCGCTCGTCCTGGTCGCCGCGGTCTTCGGGCTCGGCTGGCACCTGCGGGGCCAGTGGGACTCGGTCAGGGCGCAGTACGGAGTCCGGATGACGGCCACCGTGGCCGTCTCGTCCGCCTCGGCGGTGCCTCCGAGCGCCTCGGCGGTCCGGAGGGCGCCGAAGGCGGCGCCCGCGAGCCAGGCGCTTCCGGGGCCGGCGAACGGCAACACCGACGGCGGGCTCATCCCCTGGAACGGAGGGGACCTCTACATGGCCGACTATTCGCCCCGGCGGTAGGTCCCCCGGTACCCGGGGTATGGGGGAGGGGATAGGTAGGGGGAGGTATACGTATGTAGTATAGGGTAGGGGGTATGGGGGATAGAGTAGATGGGGAGGGGTGCGGGGTAACCCTTCTTGGGTGGGAAACCGCATGCATGGGGAAGACGGGGGTCCCCGGAGCTCGAAATGGGTCGTCCGATATGCGCGGGGACGGGCCCTCCTTCAAAGTATCTACCTACTTCGGAGGCCGGACTGCGGGCGCGGGCGCGGACCTCCCTTGTGCGGCAGGCGCCGGCGCCCCGGAGTCAGGATGCGGTCCGGAGGCTGGAAGCTCTCGACGTCCTCGATGTCCCGAAGGTCGTGGGACGCCGTCCTCTGGCCGCCCGCCTCCGGCGGGACTCGGTCGGGGAAGAGCGGCGGTGTCATGTACTCCGCGAACCTCCTCCTGCACTCTGGGCTGCCGCATGTCTTGTCCTTCCTCGGCTTGCCCTCGGCGTCGGGAAGGGGATCCCTGCAGGCGGGGCAGACGAGGACGGCCTTGGGCTTTGCGGGCGGGCGTGGCTCGGGGGTGAAGGCCTCGTCCGGAAGGGCTGCCGTCTCGCGGCCGAGCTTGGTTATCCCGTACCGGACGTTCCAGTGTTGGTCGGTCGTCTTGGAGACGAGCCCGAGGGACTCGAGCCTCATAAGTCGGCCGGTGGCCGCCGCCAGGGTGATCCTGCAGGCCGCGGCCACCTCCGTGACTCGGAGCCGGACCTCCGGGGTGGCGGCCAGGGCCTTGAGTGTGGACCGGGAGGCTCCGCCGGCGCCCCGGAGTTTGGAGACTGCCGTCTCGAGGCTGGAAGGCTCAAGAGGTCTGTCGGGGCTGACCGTGACTGTCATGGGGGAGGTTACAGTCTTCGGAGAAACCCTTTTTCGGAGCGGCGGCCTTCGTCCGGCGCTCTCTCGGGTCCCTCAGCCCCTCGGGGTGTATCCGGGCTTCGAGGACCGGGCTGACTCGGCGGCCCTGCCGGCCTCGGACCCGGACTCCCAGGCGAGGGCGAGCTCGTGGGCCAGGACGCCGGGCTGCATGATCCTGGCCCCGTGCTCCTCTATCGTGTCCTCCGCTATCTGCTGGAAGTCGGGGAGGTCCTGCTCGTCCTCGGGGCCGGCCATGGTCAGTCCTCCCCGTGCTGCCGGTCCCAGAACTCTCGGGCCAGGGCGACCAGCTCGGCGTCCTCCATCTTCCCGACTTCCTTGCCCTGGAGGGTCCTGGCGAACAGGACCAGGTCCGCGATGTGGACCGGGACGGGGCGGGTTACGGTGACGGTCTCCTCGAGCGGCATGGCCGGACTTTACCCGGCGTCCTCGGTGGCCGTCAGCATTTCCCACCGGGTGGAGCAGTAGTTGCACTCGAAGTGTATGTGCTTGGGGGCGTTCGCCGCGGCGCACGTGAACGTGCTCCTCCCCCTGCGGCCGAACAGCCAGTAGCCTTTCTTCAGCAGGAACTGGGTGCCGCCCTCGCACACGGACCTCCAGACTTTGTAGTCGGAGGACAGGCATTCGGGGCACCTCCGGTCGGAGCTCTTGGCGAAGGGCTGCATGGCCTTCGCCCCCTCCTCCCTGGCCGCGCACTCCTCGCACGGCGGGCTTCTGTACGGCGGGCGCCCGGCGTCCGTCCTCTCGTCCGTCCTCTTCTCCATCCGGCGACGTTACACCGGGTCAGTCCGCCGTCCTGGGCTCGTCCGGGATCTCCGGCAGGTCGACCGTCCGGCCGGCGAGCGCGTGGGTGCAGTCGGGGAGGAACTGGATGCGCCCGTCCGCGACGTGGGAGTGGCAGCGAGGGGAGAGGACGTCGCCGGGCCTGTGCGGGGCGGCAACCGTCGCCGGGTCGGCGTCGGCCGGGATCCGCACTTCGTGGACGAGGATCGAAGGTGTGACCGTGGGCTTGGCCCAGTCGCCGTCGAAGCCCCACGGGTTCGCCGTCGGCGCCACCGTGATGACGTGCGGCGACCCGCAGCCCGGGCAGTCGAACCGGAGGCCGTAGAGCGTCCCGTCCGGCAGGCGCACCGAGCGAGAGCGCGCCACGTCAGTCCGTCTCCGGCATCTGGATCTCCGGCTCGGTCTCGGCCTCCGGCGGCGCGCACGGCTCGAGGAAGACGAACTTTCCCTCCTCGAGGTCGTAGATCATCTCCTCCGCCCCGTCCATCCTCTCGGGCGTGAGCGTCTCCGCCGGCATGGGCCTGAAGAACTGGCCCGTGCCTCCCCGGGCTGCGGCGTGCCGGTCTGGCGTGTCCGCGGTGGTGGCCTGGAGCACGCACTTCTCGTAGCGGCCGTCGGGCAGCTTGTCGTAGAACGTGTCCCCGGGGCTGACGCTCGGCATCCTCCATCCTACAGGCGGCGAGCCCGCGCGGCGCTGTACCGTCGTGCATGGCCCTCGCGACCGAGTACCTTAACGTCAGGGGGACGCCCCCGCGCGTCTGCCGCCGCTGGTGGGCCCACCCTTCGGTCCTCGTCGGCGGGAACGTCCTCTCGGCCGAGGACTGGGCCTCGCTGAGGGACGGGCTCGGGGTCCGGTCCGTGCTCAACGTCGACCATCTGTCCTCCGAGGGCCTCGGGATAGAGCGGCTCTGCCAGGCTCCCGTCCCCGACGACGGGACTCCTCTGCCGGCCGGGCTCGTCCGCCACGCGGTCTCCTTCGCGCGCCTCTGGATCGGACTGGGGCCCGTCTACGTCCACTGTCATCTGGGCGTCTCCAGGTCCCCCGCGTTCGCCTACGCCGTCATGCGCTGGGCTCTGGACATGGGCCCGGACGCGGCGCTCGAGGCCGTCCGGTCCGGCGGCGGCGAGCTCGGGCGCTCCTACGGCGAGCACCCTAGGCAGCGGGCCTACCTGGACTCGGTCGAGGCCGCGCTGCGGGGCTGAGCTGCCGGACGAGCGCGACCCGGGGGTCCCTGCGGCCCTCGAGGTCCTCGAGGATACCCTTGAGCTGCTCCACGGCCTTGGCCGATGGCTTCATGTAGACAGGCGTGTTCCCGTCCCTCGTTTGGTGCGCTATGACGATGCGCTCGTCCCTGAGGGGCTTCACGGTCCCACGGACCAGCCCGACCGACTCCCCCGTCAGGTACGCGATGTTCAGGGTCGTCCAGTCCCTCCCCATCCCGATGATGGCGCGTATGACCCTGATGCGCGCCGCGGCGCTCGCCGACTTCACCGCGCACCGCCGATCTCGGCGGCGACCCTGCCGAGGATCGCGCGGGCCTGGCCCTCGAGGGCCTTGTCCCCGGAGGACTGCGCTTCGCCGAGCCTTCTCTCCCACGTTCTCGCGTGCTCGAGGAGGTCCCCGAGCCCGAGCCCGGCGGCCGCCCGCTTCTCTGCGGGCCTTGCGGCGCCGCTCTGATGGGCCCCGCTCTGGGCCCCGCTCTGGGCCCCGCTCTGGGCCCCGCTCTGGCGGGCCCCCTTCAGAGCATACCGGAGGGGGTTCTTGTCCCCGAACCTCTCGAGGAAGTCCTGCTCCATGAGCCTGCGGAACTTGGTGTATGTCGTCTGCCTGACTCGCTTGAGCTCCTCCGTCTTCGGCCCGACGATAGCGTCGAGGCAGGCCATTGCCGTCTCCCCCGGATTGTTTTTCCAGTAGTCGATTATGATATTGTCCTCCGGTGATTTTTGCTTCGTTTTCCGGTCCGGGTTTTCGTCCGGAGCCGGTGCTGGCGTCGGGTCTTGCTTGAAGAGCTCGCCGGCGAGCATGAGCGCCCTGTCCTCCTCCATACCGTCGTTCTTCTTGACCAGAATCCCCTCGCTGGCGAGGACGTAGGCCCCCGTTAGCCTGGCAAGGTCCCTCCTGACCGTGTCCTTCGAGACGTCGAACTCGGCCTTCAGCATCATGACGTAGAACGTCTTGACGTCCCTCGGGGCCCCGAGCGAGTATGCGATCTTCACGAGGGCCTCCGCCTGGCGGGCCTTTTCTTCGTTCGTCCTCATCTTGATCGTTGTTCCCATCGCCATTCTCCGTTCGTTGGTAGCACGCAACCATACCGTACAACGAAAAACGCGATTTTGATCGTTGCAAACTGAGTTTGCTTAGAAAACGGTCGTAAACGGTTACCAAACGCAGTGCGTAAGTCCCGCGTGTGCGCCCGTAGCACGGCGCATGGCGGCCAGGAGGGAGACGTTCGTCATAGGCATGTCCTCGGTCTCCCACTGGATAGTGGTGGACCGCGGGCCCGGATCCGGGCGCCGGCGCTTCGGCGTCGAGAGCGTCGCGGACTCCGAGGAGGAGGACCGCGTGGCCCTGGAGAAGGGCGGGATCGTCGCCGACCGCGCCCCCACCATGTCCGAGGCCGCGGAGCTCGCCGAGGAGCTGCGCGCCTGCGCGGACGTCATGGAGTCGTGAAGCGGCCCGCCCCGTCGGCCTCCGGCCCGGGGTGGCCCAGCGCCATGGCCATGACCTTCCCGGCCGGGAACCTGAGCCCGTAGAGACGCCCGTACTTGGCCACCCGGCCGAGCGTCGCCCTCGGGTGCACGACGGCCCTCAGCTCCACGTCCGAGACGCCCGTCCTCAGCGCCTCCTCGTGGCGCGGGTCGCAGGAGAACCCCGATCTCGACCAGGCGCACATGCCCGCCGCGATGTCGAACAGCTCCCAGGGCTTCTCCCTGTAGAGGCAGACGTCGACCGCGGGATCGCGCCATGCGTCCAGGAGCGCGGAGGCGAACGGGGCTAGGCCGCGCACGAACACGTCCACGTCCCTCGATCCCTCCATGCCGAGCCGAGCCCTGAGCGCCGCGCCCCCGGAGACCGAGGCCCCGCCGTCCACGAGCCTCTGCGCGAGCGCCTCGGACTCGGCCGCGGGGCTGGACCCACAGCCCGACGCCTTCCTCGTCCTGCCGGACAGGACCCACTCCTCGAGCGCGTCCGCCCCGACCCCGCCCGCCAGGAGCGACCGGTGCAGGGCGGAGCCGAGCTCGAGCGTCTGCAGCCCGTGCAGCTCGGCCCTCAGGTCCGCCCACAGGCGCCGGAGGCTCACCCCGCCGCCGGGCCGAGGCCCTTCTCGCCGAGGATCCGGACGTGCTCGGGCATGTACTCGCTCCGGTACGCCTCCCAGTTCCCCTTCAGCGAGGCCAGCAGCCTGGCGGACGTCTTCGCCTTGCCCTCGGGGGAGTCGTTCCACCCCTTGCTCCACTCGGCGATAAGCCTGACGGCCTCGGCCTCGACGGCCGGGAAGTCGGTGAGCGGCGTCCAGTCCTCCATGCCGATCTCGTCGAAGACCAGCCACCAGATGGACGAGCCCTGCTCCGCGGGGTTCCCTCCGGAGTGGCCGTAGAGCGCCTCCTCCACGGCCTTCTGGTCAGGCGACGCGATCCCGGCGAGGACCCGCCTGAGCTCCCCGGCGATCACGGCCTTGCTCGGGCGCTCGGCCCCGTCGATTCCGTCGGCGATCTGGCGCAGAAGGGCGGAGGCGTGGCGTGGCTTCATGCTCAGGGCCCCCGATGAAAGGCGTACCGTGCCGCTGGACCTCTGATTGCGCCGGGAGACGGAATGCCCTCGTTCAGGATATCGATGACCGCGTCCGTCCAGGTGTCGGCGGCCGCTACCGTGGAGGCCCCCGACCAGGCCTCAGCGGTAAGGATCGCCCAGGAACTCCAGGCCCAGGGCAGGCTGCGCTGGAGCTACCGCGGTGCGCCCATCGGCGCCTACAGCGAGCCCGTGCTTTCCGCGTCCGACGCCTGGGCCGTCCCGCTCCCCGATCCTTCGACCGTCATGGCGCTCGTCCCGTCCGTCAACGTCGCCGCGGCCGGGGCCCCGGTCACCGTCACGGCGTCCCTCACCAGCGCGGCGGGAATCCCCGAGGGCGGGACGGTCCAGTTCTTCGTCGACGAGGTCCCCCTCGTCTCCATACCCGTGACCGCCGGATCCGCCGCCGCGGCCGGCGTCATCCTCCTCCCCGGGGCCCACTCGCTGACAGCGCACTACTCCGGATACCTCGAGGAGTTCCTGGCGTGCGACGGCGGGCCGTCCGGCCTCACCGTGCTCCACGCGGTCACGACCGTGTCCGTGCCCGTGGCCGGATGGACCTTCGGCGACGCGGGCCCGCACGTCGCCACGGCCGTCGTCGGCACGCCCGCCCCTCCCGGAGGGGCGCCCGCCCTCTCGGGGACCATGTCGTTCACGCTGGACGGTGGCTTCCCGGTGTCCGTGCCCCTCGTGGCCGGGCAGGCCCAGTTCGATCTCGACGGGACCGGAGCCGGAGCCCATACGCTCTCCGCCCACTACTCCGGCGACTCTTTCTGGGCCCCCTCCACGTCCCCCGTCACGCACTTCTCGGTCGCCCCGGCGTTCTCGTCGACGACGGTCCAGTCGTACGGCGCCGGGGAGTTCCCATTCCCCGTGACGAACATCCAGTTCGGCGCGCAGTGGAGCGTCCGCGGGACCGTGACGGCCCCGGCCGGGACCATCCCGCCGTTGACTTTCGTGGACGTCGTCGCCACGCCCACGGCAGGCGGCGCTCCGTTCTTCCTCGGGACCGCCGAGGTCGACTTTGCGACCGGGAACTGGGTCATGTACGCGAGCTCCGGGGTCCCGCTTATGAACCTTCCGGTCGCCGTCGATCCCCCCGGCACCTGGGTGCTGAGGGCCGACTGGCCGGGGACGGCGGACGTGCTCCCGTGCTTCGCCGAGCAGGCGGACTTCAACGTCGATCCGGACCTGGCCTCCATAGACATCGCCCCGCTGACCGGCGCCCTCGTCGGGGACACGGTCCCGCTCTCGGCGCACGTCTTCCCGTCGAACCCGGTCGTCCCGCTCTCGGGGACCGTCGACTTCATCGAGGCGTCCCGGGGCATCCTGGCCGCCAACGTCCCGCTGGTGGCCGGAGTCGCAACCTCGTCCTTCGTGTCCCAGTTCGGTAACTACAGCGTCCACGCCTCGTACCACGGCGATCCGAACTTCGCGGTCCCCGACAACTCCGGGATCGTCACCGGGGTCTACATCTGACCGCGGATCACGACTCCATGACCGCGGACACCTGCTTGGCGTAGGAGTCGGCCGTCACGGGCGTCGTGCTGGCGCGCCGCAGGAGCTGGCGCACGCGGTTCAGGACCTTGAACACCCACTCGGTCCCGGGCTCCTGCCTGACGGCGTAGAGTACGTCGCAGTCCCGGCCGTCCAGCGAGGAGATCGAGCCCGTCTCGAGCGCCTCCCAGCAGATCCTCGAGGCGCGGTTCACCGAGTCGAACTGGGACGGCGTCGGAATCTCGCTGGACGTCATCACGCGGATGTGGCGCCGGAGCTCCTCGACCAGGGGTCCGACGTCCTCGGGACGGAGCTTCACCGAGATCATTCCGTCCTCGATCTCCCAGGACACGCCCGACCAAGAACCGCGCAGCTCTACCATGCGCTACCCTACACGGCCGTCCCCGGGACTTACGGGTCACTCCTCCGGAGCGGGGGACTTTCTCTTCGGGGGAGGGGCCGTCGCCTTGTCCTGATCCTCCACGGACTTTTCCTCTCGCCTCTCGGAGACCTCCTTTCGGGCCTCCCTGATCTCGGGGTTCTTGTAGAAGCTCTCGAACTCCTCGATCGGATCGTCCGTGACTCCCTCGCTCACGGTCTCGGGATTCCCGACGAGCTGAAACTTGAACTGCCAAGTGGCGTGGTCCACCGTGATCGACGCCTCGTACACGCCGGCTACGTCCACCGTGATCCGCGGCATGCCGCGGTTGTCCTCGCCGACCTTCGTCTTCCAGCCCTTCTTCTCGAGCGTGTCGCGCAGCTTGCCGACCGCCGAGGACTCGGCCTCCGCACGGACCGCCCCCAGGTCCGCCGCCAGCCTGGCAGCCGCCCGGACGGCCTCCGTGAGGCCGCCGACGTCCAGCAGGACGCAGGATCGCCTCACCGCGGCCGCGGCCCTGCGCTTGGTCATCCTTCCGGACTCCGCCTCGGCGGCCACGAACCTGAGCAGGCCCGACAGGTCCTGCGGCGACATCGCGTCTGTCCGGCGTACGAGCCCGGCCATCTTGCCGAACACCTCGTCGCCGGCGGTGCCGGTCTTCATGAAGTCCACGATGAACCCCGACGGGTCGTCCGTGACCGCCTCGTCCGAGTCCGACGGGTCGTCGACCGCCTCGATCTTGACGTGGAACACCATGCCCTTCGGCTTGAGGTCGACCTCGTACGTCGGGGACTGCGCCGTGAACGCTCCGCTCTCGTCCTCGCCGTCGAACGCCTTCGAACGCCAGCGCTCCTTCTTCAGGGGCGTCTCTCCGCCGTGCTTGAAGTACGTCTTCAGGTCCTCGAGCGTGACCGTGGCGGAGACAAAGGTCCTCATTGCACGTGAAGGCAGGATAGGAGGCCTAGCCCGTTCACATGCGAAAGAGCTTCTCGCCGCCGGGCCCCAGGACGTAAGCGTCCGGCTCGTAGAAGAACGGCAGCCCTCCCCCGTCGATGAGCCCGAACTCCCCGTGGTGCCGGCAGATGAAGATCTCACGACAGTCCTTCCACGCCGTGTGGTTGAAATCGCTGTCGTCGATGGTTTTCGGCGTGTGGTTCTGACGAGCGAGCCAACCTCCGGCGATGGGGCCGACACCCTTGTCCCAGCAGTGGAGGCCGGGCTCGCTCGTCCACCAAAGGCAGGGGGACGGCCTCGCACACTTGGGGCACGGCTTGCTGAGCCAGCGCCGCAGTCCGCGGAGACCTTTTTCTGTCAGCCTGACTGAAGGGTCCCCCTCGTACTCATACCCGGCGCGGCGGGCCTCGAACTCGGCGAATCCGCTGTTCACCAGGTCTCTGAAGTCCGGAAACGGGACGAACGGGTTACGGCTAAGCCTTTCCAACGGCTGATTCCCTGCCTTGAGGTCGGCGTTCATGACCTCCCCGATTGTCCTCGGGGACACGAACTGCCACTGATCACCCTTCGCTTGCGACACGCGCACGAGAAGAGTTGCCGCGAACTCCCTCTCGGCGCGCCCTAGCGTACCGACCAGCGGGAGCAAGCCGTCGAGGGAGATCTGGGACGGCAAGAATGTTGGGTCCACGCGGTCACGCGCTCCGGCCTGCCGCCGCGAGCGCGGCCCTCACGATCTCTGCCACGACGGACGGGGACACACGGTCTGCCGGCTCGATCTTGAACCCGGCCGCCCGGTCATGGCCTCCCCCTCCCTGCGACTCCGCCATCGCACGGGCCGACACTCGGCCCTTGGTGCGCAGGGACACGACCGCCCTCTGGACCCCGTCCTCGAACAGGAAGAAGTATCCGGCCGCCACGTCCGCCCCCTCTTCGAGAAGGAGGTTCGCCGCGTCCGAGATGATCTTCTCGGTGCAGTTGAACGTTGCCACCGAGTAGTCCTGGCCTCCGACCGACACGGTCTGCCGGACCGACCCTCCTGCTGCCTTCTTCGAGCTCCTGTCCGAGGAGTCTAGCAGGAGGCGTCCGACCTCCTCGAGCTGCCTATGCTGGAAGGAGCCCTCCTGCACTTGCTCGATCAGCCTCCTGGATCCGAAGAGCTGAAGAGCGTAGGCCTGCGCGCAGGCCTCCTTCCAGAGAGCGTGATCCTTCTTCCACGTGTCGCGGATCATCGCGGTCTCGGCGAACTTCCTCCACTCGTCGTTCCCTCCGAACAGGGGCACGGCAACCTGCTCGTACGCCAGGACTGCCCCGGAGCTCCGCTCGTTCGTCGCATAGACCCCGCCGAGGCCCTCGGTCACCTCCCTCGCGGTCTCGTGGTGGTCGAGGACGATGGGGGTATGCTCGAGCCACTCCCTCCAGCGGCCGATCGGGGGCGTGATGTCCACGAACAGCTGCCCGGGCTCCGCCCTCAGGTTCGCGTGGAAGTCGGTCCCGTACTGGACCGAGTGGAGCTTCACCTCCCACTCCATGGCGGCGTACGTGTCCGCCACTATCATCGCTGCGGCCGTCCCGTCGGGGCACGAGGCGTGGAAGAAGACGTCCGTCACCTTGGCGAGTCTGTCCTTGTCGATCATGGCGCGTAACCCTCCTCAGGCCGGCGGTCCGCCAGCACATAATCGTTGCTCCACGCCTTCGGCGCCCAGGACGGGCTTGAGGCGGCCTCCACGATCTCGTCGGCCCTCAAGTGGAGGGCCTCCACGGTCGCGTCGTTGTCCACGACGAAGTCGAACGCGGCGTCCCTGA
>Ga0315274_10016542_pt1 | contig 10419 bp, 11 predicted proteins | sample YL17G02_20_MG_FD_203700 | JGI IMG/M metagenome (GOLD analysis project Ga0315274, IMG submission 203700) | Sediment microbial communities from Yellowstone Lake, YNP, Wyoming, USA - YL17G02_20 | ecosystem: Environmental > Aquatic > Freshwater > Lake > Sediment | place: USA: Wyoming | collected... | reverse complement strand
GCGGTCTCCCGGCACAAGACCCGCACTGGCTCTAAGCGTTACGATATCGCGAGCGAGGGGAACTTGAGGATGGCGGCAGGCTGCAGAGAGGCGCACGAGCAGAACCAAAGCCTCGGTTCGGGCACAGTGGGCACAAAAAGCCATCCGGGGCGGGATGGCTGGGTAAGGGCAAAAGCTTGAAACAATTAACAAAATAACTGGTGCCGCCCCGCAGAATCGAACTGCGCACACCAGGATTTTCAGTCCTGTGCTTTACCAACTGAGATAGGGCGGCACGGCAGGAAGATTCGAAGCGAATCTTCAAAGTGCGGTCGAAATAGTATAGAGGTCATATCGGGTCAAGGGAAAAGTAATGCGCTACAATTACTCAACTTGCCGTTACTCCCATCTGTGTTGGGCCAGTAAGTCGTTGTTCATAGGTTATCTCGCCACTTCTCACCTGTAAGATCTTGAGCCCCCGCAATATCTTCCCCGGGATGTGTCCCGCCTGAGTATCTGTCTGACGGGACGGTTTCTCCCTTCAATTTGCACTGGATGAGTAAATTCCGGTATGGTATCCTTTGCTCGCATTTCCCTGGAAAGGGGTTTCAGGCGGGGACCATTGGGAGAGGAGGAGGGTAGGAGCCGTATCGATTATCTGATAATCGTCATCTGGGTGGTGGGCACGAGCTTGGTGGGCGTCTTTTTTCAGAAATACATCAAGACCACGGAGGATTACTTGCTGGCGGGGAAGAGGCTAAAATGGTGACAGATCGGGATCGCCCAAACGGGCGATGCCGTAGATGCCATCGATTTTGTGGCTGCCTCGGGAAATGGCTATCGCATGGGGCTGGTCCACATTGGCTTTTCCTGGTATGGCATGGGGGTGGGCTATTTTCTGCTCTCCCGTTACATCACCCCTTTGCGTTCCCGCACGGGTGTTTACACCCATGCGGAATTTTTGGAGCTGCGCTACAATGCGTCGATGCGGGTCCTCTCCACCATCCTGCAGACCCTCTACCGCATGGTGGCCATGGCCTTGGTGGTTTACTTCCTGGCGACGATCTTCAATGCAATCATAGGGGTTCCCATGTGGCTGGCCATTGCGGGGGCGGCCCAGATGGGATGATCCCGGAGACGTTGCACCGCCTGGTAGGGCGCGGAATCGAAGGAACAGCAATTTCCCAAAGGGTGCGGATCGATTGGGATTTGCTGCCCTGCCCGCTCCCTCATCGGCAAAGGCAGTGGGCGCGAGCCAAGACGGAGGTGAAGCAAATGGGTAAGAAGGAGATTTCGAAGGAATTGAGCAGGAGAGAGTTCATCAAAGGTGCGGCGGCAGGAGCGGGAGGGTTGGCCCTGGCGGGCTTCCTGGGAAACGAGGCCCGGGCCCATGAGGCCAGCACGCCGGGGAAATGGGATCTCGCTACCGACCTCGTCATCGTGGGATCGGGAGCCGGCATGGCCGCGGCCATCGAAGCCCTGAACGCCGGTGCTGAAGTTCTGGTTCTGGAGAAGACGAACAAGCTGGGAGGCCAGACCGTCATGTGCGCCGGCGTCGTCTATGGTGCCGGGACCTCCGTCCAGACGGCAGCGGGGATCGAGGACAGCCCCGAGGAGATGTACAAGTACTGGATGGCCTGCGCCCACGGCCAGGCCGACGCAGAGGTGGTGAGGGCCATCGCTTACAAATCCGGAGAGACGATCGAATGGCTCATGGGATTGGGCTGCGAGTTCCCGCCGGAGGAACTGTACCTCTCCGGCGCCGAGGGCGAATCCGAATATGCAGCCATAACCCCGCCCCGCTCCCGGGGCCACCACCAAAAGAAGGAGCCAGGGGGGCCGACTTACACGGGCTATCTCATCTACCGGAACCTGGAGAAGGGGGCCAGGGAGCGTGGGGTGAGGGTCCTCCTGGAGACGAGGGCGACCGAGCTGATTGCCGGCGAAAAGAACGAGGTCCTGGGGGTGAAGGCCGAGAGCAGCGGCAAGGTCATCTTTATCCGGGCCCAGAAAGGAATCATCCTGGCTGCGGGTGACTTCAGCGCCAATCCGGACATGCGGAGGAGGTACGAATGGTATGGTGAGCGGTATGTGGGTCCCTTCGCATTCAGCTCGGGCGATGGCATCCTGATGGGACAGGCACTGGGAGCCGATCTGATCAATATGAACAACAGCGGCGGGTATGGGGCGGCCACGGCTCCGGTGCAGGTGGGAGAGAGGAGCCCCATCTCCACTGCCCCCCGCTTTCCTTCGATCTACGTGAACAAAAGGGGGAGACGATTCGCGAACGAAGACCTCGCCTACAACCTGATTGCCGATGTGGTTCGGAGGCAGGAGGATTTCGCGATCTTTCAGATCTTCGATGAGGAGGTGAGGAAGAAGGTGGAACCCATCCCCCCGGCAACCAAGTCCAAACTGATCAGCGCTCCTACGGTGAGGCAACTGGCGGAGAAGGCCGGGATCGATCCGGAGGGACTGGAGGAGCAGGTCGGCTGCTGGAACCGGCGTGCGGGGGAGGGGAAGGATCCGGAATTCGGGAAGGCCGGAGTGACTGTAGGTCCCATTCAGGAGCCCCCGTTTCATGCCTATCCCGTCACCGCGCCTCCCGTCGTCTCCTTCGTCACCTTCGGAGGCCTGCGAATCAACGCGAAGGCTCAGGTCCTGGATGTGAAGGGAAGACCCATACGGCGGTTGTACGCCATCGGGGGAAGCACCGGCGGCGGCATCGGCAGGATCTATCCCGGAGGCGGATCGGCGATGTGCCGCGCCCTCAATCTGGCCAGAATCGCCGGCGAAGACGCAGCCCTGGAGAAACCCTGGGGAGCCTGAGGGCTTGGCGAATGACCCGTCTCTTGGATCGGAGGGTCTTCATGGGATATGACAAAGGCCGGGCACAGTGGATTCGAGAGGTGCTTGCCGAATTTGGGCCTCCTCCATGGGTCGAGAAGGAGATGTTCGGAGGAGTCGGATTCCTGCTGCGGGGCAATATGGCCTGCGGCGTACATAAGGATCGCCTCATCGTTCGCGTCGGTCCCGAGAAACACGAGGAAGCACTGGCGCGACCGCATGCGAGGGTGTTTGACATCACGGGGCGTCCGATGAAGGGGTGGATGATGGCCGGGTCGGAAGGGTGCGAGACGGATCAAGCATTGAGGGAGTGGGTCCGGGAAGGGGTAGAGTTCGCACTCACCTTGCCGCCGAAGAAGTCACCGGATGTTGGATCGCGCGACGCCAAGGAATCGAGAACCATAGCAAGGGCAGCCGGTGAAAGTAAAATACTTCAAGGACATTGACACCGACGCGGTTTATGCATGCATTGGCCCCATGGGCGTGAACGCTGTGTTTCGTCTGAGGCGTCCTTTGGCGAGCGACGCGAGCTGGGAGTTTCTGGTCCCCGAAAGCCCCATTTGGGATGCAGCCCATCAAAGAATCTATCGCAACCCTCGGGTCGAGGAAGTGAGCCCCGACGAATTCCAACCGCGGCTGCCCTTCCTGCCGGAGATTCCCCGGGGCCCCTTTCCTGAGTGGCGGGAGTATTTCTTGCCGGAGCAACCCATCGATGCCTCCCAATATCCATCCGTGACCGAATTCTTGAAGGGCGAAGAGGGCGAAGCGGTAGCAGTATTCGTTGTCCTCCATGAAGATAGCTACGAGACGATGCTGGGAGACGGTGAGTTTCACTACTTTGGAGACGTGTTTCTAAGCAGGGAAGAGGCGCAGGATTACATGGACCAGAATCGAGGCGAGTGGGACCGGTTTCATGTGCGGACGATGTCGATCCAGCTCGACCACGGTGTATTTGTCTTTCCGGATTTCCGGCCGGAGCGTTATGACCGGTACCAGGCGGAAGAGGTTCTAAAAGCCCTGGAGACTCGTTTGCGGGGTTAACCTCACACATCGATCCTCCGCACATCGAAGCGGTGCTTGATGGTCTTGGCCTGGACCATGTAGATCACATCCTCTGCGATGTTGGTGGCGTGGTCGGCAATCCGTTCCAGATGTCGGCCCACCAGGAGGAGATGGACGGCCCGGGTGATGGTGTGTGGGTCCTGCATCATGTAGGTGAGCAGCTCCCGGAAGACTTGATCGTTCAGGGCATCCACCTCGTCGTCGCGGCGGCAGACATCGCGGGCCAATTCCGGGTCTTTGCGGACGAAGGCATCCAGACTGTCCTTGACCATCTTCTGCGCCAGCTCGGCCATGCGGGGGAGATCGATGAGGGGCTTGAGCTGGGGCTCCTTCAAAAGCTCAATCGTCCTCTCCGCGATGTTCACCGCCTGATCGCCCATCCGCTCCAGGTCGCTATTGATCTTGAGGGCGGAGGTGATGAAGCGCAGGTCGATAGCCGCTGGCTGATAAAGGGCCAGCAGCTTGAGGCAGAAGTCGTCGATCTTGATCTCCGCCATGTTGATGGCATCATCGGAGTTCAAGACCAACAAGGCCAAATCCTGATCCCTCTCCACCAGGGACTGGATAGACCGGTGTAAGGCCTCCTCCACCAGGCTGGCCATAGAAAGAAGCTGGCTCTTCAGCGACTCCAGTTGTCCATGAAAGTGCTGTTCCATTATCCAAACCTCCCTGTCACATAGTCCTCAGTGCGATGATCCGAGGGCCTCGTGAAGATCAGCTCCGTCCGGTCGAATTCGATCAATTCCCCCAGGAGGAAGAAGGCGGTGTAGAAAGCAATCCGGGCGGCCTGCTGCATGTTGTGGGTGACGATCACGATGGTGTACTGGCTCTTGAGCTGATTGATCAGCTCCTCGATCTTGGCGGTGGAGATGGGATCCAGCGCCGAGGCCGGCTCGTCCATGAGCAAGATCTCGGGCTTGATGGCCAGGGCCCGGGCGATGCAGAGCCGCTGCTGCTGCCCCCCGGAGAGGTCCAGGGCATTGATGTGGAGGCGATCCTTGACCTCCTCCCAGAGGGCCGCATCCTTCAGGCTTTGCTCCACGATCTCCTCGATCTGGGCCCGCTGGTGGATCCCCCCGATCTTAAGGCCATAGGCAATGTTGTTGTAGATGGAAAAGGGGAAGGGATTCGATTTTTGAAAGACCATCCCCACCCGTCGCCGCAGCTGGATGACATCGACCTCGTCCCCGTAGATATCCTCCCCATCGATCAGTACCTTTCCCTCGGCCCGGGAACCGGAGATGATGTCGTTCATCCGGTTCAGGGTGCGCAGGAAGGTGCTTTTGCCGCAGCCGGAGGGCCCGATCAAGGCGGTCACCTGATGGTCGGGGATCTCCATGGAGATGTCACGCAGGGCCTTCACCTTCCCATAATAGAAATTGAGTCCTTCTACCTTGATCTTGGCCTCCGGCCGCGGATGGCCTGGACCCCGGGCGGAGGGATCGAGGGTAACCTGACCGGTGCGCCCTTCTATGGGCGAGGGCATCGTTACCATTTCTTTCTCCTGCGGAAGCGCGATCGGATGAGGATGGCGCCCAGGTTCATGCTCAACACCAAAATCAACAGAACCAGGGCGGTCCCCGCCTTGGTCTCCATCTTGATATTCGGAATCTGGGTGGCAATGACATAGAGGTGATAGGGCAAGGCCATGGCCTGATCGAAGATCGACTTGGGAAGGCTGGGCAGATAGAAGGCAGCCACGGTGAAGAGGATAGGGGCGGTCTCTCCTGCAGCCCGGCTGATCCCCAGGATGGCCCCGGTCAGGATCCCGGGGATCGCGTTCGGCAAGACGATCTTCCAGATGGTCTGCCATTGGGTCGCCCCCAGGGCCAAGCTGGCCTCGCGAAATGACCGTGGGACGGCCAGAAGGGCCTCCTCCGAGGCGGTAATGATCACCGGCAGAATCATGATGGCCAGGGTCAGGGAGCCGGCCAAGATTGAGGTTCCAAATTTCAGGAAGATGACGAAGAGGCTCAGGCCGAAGAGTCCGTAGACCACTGAGGGGACCCCGGCCAGGTTGGCGATGGCCAGACGAATCCAGCGGGTGAGCCGACCTTGCCGGGAGTATTCGGTCAGGTAGATGGCGGCACAGACCCCAAGGGGGAGGGCGAAGAGGGCTGTTCCCAAGACCAGGTAGAGGGTTCCCACGATGGCTGGAAAGATCCCTCCCTCCCTCATCCCCATCGTCGGCGCTTTGGTCAGGAAATCCCAGTTGAGGGCGGGTAGGCCTTGATAGAGGATGGTGGCCACGATGAGTCCCACCGGGATGATGATGATCAGGGTGGCCAGAAAGAGGAGGAAGAAGGCGATCCGCTCCGCCACCCGTGGCCCCCAGCGGAGCCTTCGCCCCAAGATCTGATGCCCGATTCCCGTCATCGGCTCATAGGAGATGGCTGAGTTTTGGTTTCTTACCTCTGGCAATTCACCTCTCCTTTCGGGAGAGCACGGCCCCGGCCCCGAAGTTGATGAGGAAGGTGATCACAAACAGGACGATGCCGATAGCAAACAGGGCAAAGTAGTGTGGGCTCTGCTGGACCGTTTCTCCCATCTCGGCGGCGATGGTGGCGGTCAGCGTGCGCACCGGTTGGAGGAGGCTGCGAGGGATGACCGCCGCATTGCCCGTGATCATCATCACTGCCATGGTCTCTCCTATGGCCCGCCCCACCCCTAACATCACCGCGCCCAAGATCCCGGAGGCCGCGCTGGGGACTGTAACCCGATAGATGGTCTGCCAGCGGGTGGCGCCCAGCGCCAGGGAGGCCTCCCGGTAAGCGGAAGGCACCGCAGTCAGGGCATCCTCGGCAATGCTCACGATGGTGGGCATGGCCATGAAGGCCAGGGCAATGGATCCGGTGAGGGCGGTCAGGCCGGTGGGGAGAGAGAAGAGGTCCCTGACCCAGGGCGCCAATACGGCTATTCCGATAAAGCCGATCACGATGCTCGGAATCGCGGCCAGAAGCTCCACCCCTGATTTGAGCCAGTCGCGAATCCAGGCGGGGGCGACCTCCGAGATGAAGACCGCCGCGCCGATTCCTAAGGGGATAGAGAGGATCAGGGCACCGAGGGTCACCAGGAGGGAGCCGAGGATCAGGGGGAGGATGCCAAATCGGGGAGGATCAGAGATGGGATACCAATTCTCGCCCAGAATGAAATCCTTGAGGGAAGTGAATTTGAAGACCGACAGCCCCTCCCGGAGCAGAAAGAGAAAGATCAGGGCCACCAGGAGGATGGAAGCCATTCCGTTGAGGGAGATCCACCTCTCGATCAGGAACTCCCATATAGATCGCACACGCCTGGGTACCAAAATAGAAAATCCTCCACTCGAGCCCCCTTGCCGAAGATAAGGAGGGAAGGGAAGCTCGAAAGTCTCCCTTCCCGGTTCGCTGTGGAAAGGGGCCGGTAGAACGAGCCCAGCCTACTTCACCGGGACGAAATCCAACTGGGATACGATTTCCTGTCCTTCCTTGGAAAAGACAAAGTCCAGCATCGCTTTGACTGTCCCCTGAGGCTCCCCCTTGGTATACCAGTAGAGGGGCCGGGAGATGGGGTACCTTCCCTTGCGCACATCCTCGATGGAGGGCTTTACATAGCGGCCCTGCTCCTCCTTGGCCACCGCGATCACCTTCTGTTTGGGACTAATATATCCCATCCCGTAATAGCCGATGGCGTTGGGATTCTCGGCGACTTCATCGGCAATGGCCTGCGAGGAGGACATCAGCAGGGCAGTCGGTGCGAATTCCTCCGGTCCCTTCTCCTTTCCCCTCCGCAGGATGTGTTCCTTGAAGTAGATGTGGGTTCCCGAGTTTACCTCGCGGGAGAGCACCACGATCTGGCCGGGCTTTCCGCCCACCTGCTTCCAATCGGTGAGGCTGCCCATGAAGATCCCGCGCAGCTCTTCGAAGCTCAATCGGGAGACTGGATTCTTGGGATTGACCACCACGGCGATTCCATCCAGGGCGACCTTGAATTCCTTGGGGGTAATGCCCTTAGACTTGGCCTGCACCATTTCCGCCGGTTTCATGGACCGGGAGGACTCGGCAACATCGCAGGTGCCGTTGATGAGGGCGGCGATGCCGGTGCCTGAGCCGCCGCCAGTGACCGCCATCATGGCCACAGGATTCTTCTTCATGAAGGCCTCGGCCCAGGCCTGTCCCAAGCTGATCATCGTATCTGACCCCTTGATCTGCAGGGAGCCACCGGCCGCCAGGGCCAGACTCGAACTGAGGGCCACCGCCAGGATTGCTCCCAGCGTGGCTTTCCAGCATTTACTTTTGCTTCGCATAGCTTCCTCCTTTTCTTCACTTTCCTTTTAACTGAGTTCTGTTACATTTCGGTGACATCTGTGCAACATGTTTTCTACATCTGCCTCGAGGAAGGGTGACGAAGAAAGGAAGGCAGAGCGACAGGAAAGTGAAATAAAAGGGGTTGGCTAAGCCTTCCGGCCCTGGGGAAGGGTGAAATAAAAGGTGGAGCCCGCGCCCAGCTCGCTCTCGGCCCAGACCTGGCCTCCCTGGGCGAGAACCAGATGTTTGACGATGGCCAGCCCCAGTCCGGTGCTTTCCGGGGGGCGGGGCTGATTCGCATCGGCGCGATAAAACCGCTCGAAGATGCGGGGAAGCTCAATGGAGGGGATGCCCACGCCCGAGTCCTTCACCGCGACCTGGAGGTCTTCTCCCTGGATCGAGGCCCGCACCCCGATCTGCCCTCCGGGCGGGGTGAATTTGATGGCATTGTCAATCAGGTTGGAGAGGATTTGTCGGAACGCCCCCTGATCTGTATGGGTTGAAGGAAGCGAGGAGGAGACCTCGACTTCCACCTTCAGGCGTTTCGATTCCCAGAGCGGGCGAAAGGGCTCCAGGATCTGGGGGATGACCTCCTGGAGGCGAAGGAGAATGGGCCTGAGCTCTATCTTTCCGGACTCGATCCTGGTCAGGTCCAAGAGGTCGTTGATAAGCCTAGTCAGGTGGTCTGCCTGGCGGAGGATGGTCTCCACGAAGCCCCGGGCACAGTTCTGGTCCTCCAAGGCACCATCCAGCAGGGTCTCCGCGTAGCCCTTAATGGAGGACAACGGCGTCTTCAGCTCGTGGGAGGCATTGGCTACGAAATCGCGACGAATGGTCTCCAACCTGCGGAGCTCGGTGATGTCGTGAAAGACGCATACAACATGCGAGGAGGGCCCCTCCGAGGAGGTAGAGGCCGCACTCACTTGAAAGGTTCGGGGAGGGGGCCCGGCAAAGATGAGTTCTTCCCGCACCACCTGGCCCCTCTGAACCATGGCCCTGCTTACGATCTCCTGGATCTTTGCGTTTCTGAGGGCCTCCATCAGGGTTTTTCCTTCGGGAGGCGACCCGAGGGAGAAGGATTCCTTTAGAGAAGGATTCATCAAAACGATCCGCTCACTTCGATCGAGTACCATGACCCCTTCATTCATGCCTAACAAGATGGCCTCCAGATTTCCCTTCTGGAGGGTGATTTCCCGAATGGTCCGGCTGATCTCCTCTGCCATTCGGTTAATGGCGAAACCAAGTTCGGCCAGTTCCCTTCCCCCGCGGATCCTCCGCACCTTCTTATGGAAGTCGCCTTCTGCCATTCTTCGAGAGACGGAGGCCATCTCCAGGATGGGTTGGGAAAGGAAGCGAGAGAGGATATAGGCAAAGAGCAGCCCAAGGAGGAGGGCAGAGAGGAAGGCGGCGAGGAGGAAGCCATTGACCTGAGAGTAGAGGCGGTCCAGGGCGGAGAGGGGTAGGGCCAGGCGAATCACCCCCAAAGGGGGGCCTTTCGCTTCCGGCTCCAGGCGGACTGCCACATAGAGCATCCTGCACCTCTGGGTGGCACTATAGCGAATCGATTGGCCGAGGCCCTTTGACAAAGCCTCTTGCACCTCGGGCCGCCCCCCATGCCTTTCTGCTTGCCGAAGATCGCTGCCGTTGAGCTCGGAATCGGCCCAGACCTTTCCCTTCCGGTCGATGATCGTGATGCGAGCCCCAAGATACGGGGCCAGTCGATCAGCCCAGGCATCCATCTGGTAGCTGAAGGGCTCCTTCACAAACCGTTCCTCCAAGAGGGTCTTCATCATTTGGGTTTCCTGCCCCAGCTGGGTCTGGAGCTGCTCTACCCGCAGAACCTCCAGGTGGAAATGGACATAGATGGAGGCGGCCAGGAAGAGGCCACAGATGAGGGCCAGATAGACAAGGGTGATCCTCCAATGAAGCCGCATCCTCATGGCCCTTCCTCTCGGAAGCGGTAGCCCAACCCCCTTACGGTCTCGATGGCCTCCCCCCACTTCCCCAGCTTGGATCGCAATCGCCTGATGTGAGTATCGACGGTTCGGGAGTCAATGTCGGGCTCATAGTTCCAGACATCGGCCAGGAGCCTATCCCGGGTCTGCACCCGCCCGCGCCTGCCCACCAACGCGCTCAGGAGGCCGAACTCTATGAAGGTCAATTGAACCTCTTGTCCTCCGATCCATACTTGGTGTCGGTCGAGATCGATCAGCAAATCTCCCAGGCTGATTCTCTTGGCAGGCTCCTC
>Ga0315274_10016541_pt1 | contig 10419 bp, 11 predicted proteins | sample YL17G02_20_MG_FD_203700 | JGI IMG/M metagenome (GOLD analysis project Ga0315274, IMG submission 203700) | Sediment microbial communities from Yellowstone Lake, YNP, Wyoming, USA - YL17G02_20 | ecosystem: Environmental > Aquatic > Freshwater > Lake > Sediment | place: USA: Wyoming | collected... | reverse complement strand
GAGTTCAACGCGGCGCTGGAACTGTCGGCCGTGATCCTGACGAAACTGGACGGCGACGCGCGCGGCGGGGCGGCCTTGAGCGTCAAGGCGGTCACGGGCAAGCCGATCAAGTTCGTCGGCGTCGGCGAGAAACTCGATCGCCTGGAGGAGTTTCATCCGGACCGGATGGCCAGCCGGATCCTCGGGATGGGCGACGTCGTGAGCCTCGTCGAAAAGGCCCACGCCGCCGTCGATGCCGAGGAAGCCGCCCGCATGCAGGAGAAACTCGCCCGGGCGGAGTTCGGCCTGGACGATTTTCTGAAGCAAATCAAGCAGATGCGCCGCATGGGGCCCCTGAAGGAAATCCTCGCGATGGTTCCCGGGATGGGGTCGGCCCTGAAGGACCTGCCGGTGGACGACCGGGAACTCGACCAGACGGAAGCGATCATCCACTCGATGACGCCCAGGGAGCGCACGAAGCCCGACCTCATCGACGCATCGCGCCGCCGGCGGATCGCGCGCGGCAGCGGGGTGGAACCACAGGACGTTGCGGGGCTCGTGAAATCGTTCGGCCAGGTGAAGGACCTCGTGCGCCAGATGCAGGGTCCCGGCGCGCCGGGATTCGGCGGGGGCCGAAAGGCCGCCGCCCAGCAGATGGCCCAGATTGACCTTTTCGGCCACCAGCGCAAGAAGCGGCAGCGTTCGAAGCGTAAGAAGAAGGACCGCAAGAAACGCTCGCGGTGAAGCGTTTCGTCGCGCGATTCGGCCGGGGAAAAGCCTTTCGCTTCGAGTGAACCGTTGCCGGCTCCGGCGCGTCTAAGGAGGCGAGGGGATCGCCCCCATTAGGTGATGAAAGGAGTTTCGCCATGCGACGCGGGATGCTCGGTGTGATGGTTCTGGTGGTGCTTGCCTCGAGCCAGGCGGCGGTGGGTGAGGTCGAGCAGCCGACTGTCCCTCCGCAGGATGTTGTGCAGGCGGAGGACGTGGCCAAGGTGGCCGAGGGATGCAACCGATTCGCCTTCGACCTTTACTCGCGGCTCAAGGGCGTGGAGGGGAACCTCTTTCTTTCGCCCTATTCGATCTCCACGGCCCTCACGATGACCTCCGCCGGCGCGCGGGGCCAGACGGCCGACCAGATGGCCAAGACCCTTTGCCTGCCGGCCTCCGGCGGAGCAATTCATGTTGCCTATGCCACGCTTCAGAGGGACTTGAATGCTACCGGTGCCAAGGGCGTTTTCGACCTGGTGGTCGCCAACCGCCTCTGGGGGCAGAAGGGCTATACCTTCCTGCAGGACTTCCTTGCGCTCCTCAAGGCCAACTACGGCGCGGGGCTGGAGCAGGTGGACTTCGCCGGCGCGACCGAAGCGGCGCGGCAAACCATCAACGCCTGGATCGAAAAGCAAACGCGCGACAAGATCAAGGACCTCCTGAAGCCCGGCATCCTCGACGCGATGACGCGCCTGGTCCTCACGAACGCCATCTACTTCAAGGGCAAGTGGGCCGAGGAGTTTGACAAGAAGGCGACGCGCGACGGGGATTTCTACGTCACGCCCGAGAAGAAAGTCGCCACGCCCCTCATGCACCGGACGGCCAAGTTTGGCTACTTCGAGGGCGACGGCCTCCAAGCCCTGGAACTTCCGTACCAGGGCGACCGGCTCGCGATGGTCGTCCTCTTGCCGAAGCGGAACGTCCCGCCGGGAGCGAAGGACGGCCTGGCGGCGCTGGAGGCGTCTCTGTCGGCTGACAAGGTGGCCGAGTGGGTCGGCAAACTGCGCCGGCGCGAGGTCGAGGTCGCCCTGCCGCGCTTCAAGACCACGGCCGAGTTCTCGCTCGCGGAGGTCCTCGCCGCCATGGGAATGAAGGATGCCTTCGACTCGGGCTGTGCCGACTTCTCCGGCATGAACGGCAAGAAGGACCTTTTCATCTCGGCCGTCGTCCACAAGGCGTTCGTGGATGTGAACGAGGAAGGGACCGAGGCGGCCGCGGCCACGGCCGTCGTGATCCGCCCCGAGAATGGCGGCGGGGGTCCGCCGGAGTTCCGCGCGGACCATCCGTTCCTCTTCCTCATCCGGGACACCCGGACTGGTGCGATCCTGTTTCTCGGCCGCATCCTCGATCCGACGAAGTGACTCCGGCCCCGCCGCAGGGGACGCAAACAGAAGCCCAGGGATTCGAATCCCTGGGCTTTTCTTGCATCGTGTACGCACTTCGGCGCGCCGCCGCGCGCATGCCGTTTTTTCGCCCGTCTGAAAGGGCGGCGGACTACTTGAGGTTCACCGCGCGTCCGGTGCGGACCGACTTGTCGGCTGCCAGGACGACCCGCAGGCTGTTCACGGCGGCCTCACAGTGCTCGGCAAGGTCGAGGTCCTCCCGGATCGCCCTCAGCCAATATGCCTGCTCTCGATCACACAGGCCCTGGTGGTCCGGCTCGTCGGGGGTGTCGAGCACCCGGTCGGGTTTGGCAAAAGTGCCGCCAGGCGTGCTCTCCGCCAGGTGGACCTGCAGCGCATTGGCCTGGGTGTGGGAATCGATGTCGGCCGAGGTCCCCTTCTCTTTTGCCGTAGCGGCGACGATGCTCGCGCACCCCTTCGGTCCGATGACGTCCTTGACGAAAAACGCCACCTCGCTCATCATCGGGCCCCAACCCGCCTCGTACCACCCGACCGATCCGTCGTCAAAGACGACCTGCAGTTGGCCGTAGTTGTACATGTCGCGGGAAATCTCGTCGCTCAATCGCGCGCCGATGGCCTGGACCCGCACCGGCTTCGCGAGCGTCATCTGGCACATCACGTCCACGTAGTGGACGCCGCAATCGACGATCGGAGACATCGTGTCCATGAGGCGCTTGTGGACTTTCCACGCCGCCCCGACGCTCTGCTGGTTCAGGTTCATCCGCATGACAAGCGGCTTGCCCAGCGTCCGGGCCACCTCGATGAACCGGATCCACGTCGGGTGATGCCGAAGGATGTAGCCGATCAGCACCTTGCGCTTCTTCTGACGGGCCAGGCGCACCACGGCCTGGGCCTCCTTGACCGTCTCGGCCAGGGGCTTTTCGAGGAACACATGCGCCCCCGCATCGAGCGCCTCGAGGGCGAACCGGGCGTGAGTGTCCGGCCAGGTGGAGATGGACACGCCGTCGGGCTTCACCGCAGCCAGGGCCGACTCGTAGTCGTCGAATTGCGGCGGGCCGCCGAGTTCTTTCGCCAGCCGCGCGCCATTCGCCGGGTCACGGTCCACCACGCCGACGACCTCGAACCCGTCGAGGCGATGATATGCCCGCGCGTGATGCGACCCCTGGGTGCCGCACCCGACGACCAGAACTCGCAGGTTTTCGCTCATGGCGTCTCTCCGATTCCGTGTGCGGCCACCATGGTACTACGGGGGCCTGCGGCAAGCAAGGCCATTTGTGGTGAAGGGCGGTGAAAGGACCGCGCGTGCCGGAAAATCCTCTCATGCCCCCTGCCGCGCTATGTTAAAATGGAACCGGCCGGACGGTGGGACGGCTAACAAGCGCAACCAGGGTGCGGAGGCAAGTCATGAAACGCATTGCGGTCGGGATGGCGGTGGTGCTGGTGCTGGCGAGCGGGGTATTCGCGGTCGAGGAGAAGCCGACCGCCCCTCCGTCCCGGCGCGCCGGGACTGCGCAGGCGGAGGATGTGGCCAAGGTGGCCGAGGGATGCAACCGATTCGCCTTCGACCTTTACGCGCACCTGCTGCGCCAGGAAGGGAACCTGTTCTTCTCGCCCTACTCGATTTCGACGGCCTTGGCGATGACCTCCGCCGGCGCTCGCGGCGAGACGGCCGACCAGATGGCCAAGACCCTTTGCCTGCCGGTCTCGGGCGAAGCCGTGCACGCCGCCTACGCCGCGCTCCAGAACGATCTCAACGCGGCCGGCGCGGGCGGGGCGTTCGAACTCGTCGTCGCTAACCGCCTCTGGGGCCAGAAAGGCTACGCGTTTCTCCCCGACTTCCTCAAGTTGCTTGACACGAGTTACGGCGCGGGCCTCGAGCCGGTGGACTTCGCCCGCGCGACCGAAGCGGCCCGCCAGACGATCAACGCCTGGGTCGAAAAGCAGACGCGAGACAAGATCAAGGACCTCCTGAAGCCCGGCGTCCTGGACGCGATGACCCGCCTCGTCCTCACGAACGCCATCTATTTCAAGGGCAAGTGGGCCGAGGAGTTCGACAAGAAGGCGACGCGCGACGGGGATTTCTACGTCACGCCCGAGAAGAAAGTCGCCGCGCCCCTGATGCATCAGACGAAGCATTTCGGTTACTTCGACGGCGGCGAGTTCCAGATCCTGGAACTTCCGTACCAGGGCGACAGGCTTTCAATGGTGGTGCTGCTGCCGAAGGCGAAGGACGGCCTGGCGGGTCTGGAGGCGTCGCTTTCGGCCGAGAAGTTGGCCGAGTGGGTCGGCAAACTGCACCGGCGCGAGGTCCGGGTCGCCCTGCCCCGCTTCAAGACCACCGCCGAGTTCAGCCTCGGGGACACGCTCGTTGCGATGGGCATGGCCGATGCCTTCGACCCGGCGAAGGCCGACTTCTCCGGCATGAGCGGCAAGAAGGACCTTTTCATCTCGGCCGTCGTCCACAAGGCGTTCGTGGATGTGAACGAGGAAGGGACCGAGGCCGCGGCAGCCACGGCTGTCGTTGCAAGAATGACGGCGGTCGCGGAGCCGCCGCCCGAGTTCCGCGCCGACCACCCGTTCCTCTTTCTCATCCGCGACACGAAGACCGGTGCGATTCTCTTCCTCGGCCGCATCCTCGATCCGACGAAATGACGGCGCGGGCAGTGCCCAACAACCTCCCGGATCGTATACGCCTTTTGTAAAGTCCGATGCCCGGGGAAGGGGGAGGGACATACGGACGAAGGGGCGAAAAAGACGGGGCGCTACTTGGGCCGCTTTCCCAGAACGCCGGTCTGCTTTTGGAAATCGGTCAGGAGGGGACCTTCCGGTTGCGAAGAAACTTTCTCGAATATCATCTGGCAGATTGGCGTCTTCCCGGGCTCCAACTTGAGCGTGAAAGGCCCCAGGTTCTTGATCTCTAGCACGATGGGCCCTTCAAAACCGGCGTGCACGGTGGGTGCGGTTATGTGGACGGCAAGCCCGAGGCGCGCGAAACTGCTCCTTCCTTCAACGCGTGCTGCCAACTTGCTTGTCAGAGGGATCCGCACCGTCTCCAAAGTCTTCGCAAGGAGAAAGGTATCCTTCGGCACAGCCACGAGGCCATCTTGGTCTGCAGGCACGTCCTCAACGTATTCTCCGTATTCGGGGATTCGTACGTCGGAGAGGTTAATCGTGATATCCATTCCCCGGGGCGCCTTCTTCCATCTCTTAAACTCGTTGCCAACGCGTAGGTCTAAAGACGTGGTCGAGAAGTTTCCGGCGGGGGGTGACGGTGTTATGATAAGACGTCTATCCGCGAGGGCTCTCTTGATGTCTGCGTCTGACAGTATCACCGGTCCCCTCTATGATTGGATGATCTCCTCGGTGGGCACAATGAGGCTTGGGCCGTTTTCCATCGTGGCCTGCGGTAGTACCACCGATGTCATTCTGTCCTTCTTCTGGATGCAATAAGCGCGTAGGCTGCCATGCCCTGGGTCCTTGCGGTTCACCGTAATGCTTTTCTTCGGCACGATGCTGCTAACAGACGTCACCTTCCCCCGCGAGTCCATGGCGTGGATAACTACGGTTACTTCGTCGCTGAACATCCCCTGCTTGATTTCGCACCTTATTTGGCATTCCGCAGCCATGCTCTGCTCCTTTCAGGGGCCGACATCTTCACTATTGATCACTCCGTATAGCCGGCGGCGACGCCTCTTGCAAGAGTTATCCTTGGCAAGTGAGGGCATCGTGGTCCTCCTCTCGGCCACGGCCGTTATGCACACTGTATCTGCGAGCTAAAGTTCGAGCATAGGCCCGGGCTCGAACTGGCTCGCCGCCGCCAGGTGCACCGGCTTCGCTTTCTGCGCCAGGTGCGCCTGGGCCTCCAGCGCGAGCGCGGGGCGGTTACAGTCCCTCGACAGGTGCGCGAGCACCACGTGCCGCACGCGCCGCCGGCGCGACCGCTTGACGATTTCCCCGACCGCCCGGCCGCAATCCTGGTTCGAGAGGTGCCCGTTCGGTCCGGCGATCCGCTTGATGAGGTCCATCGGCCGGCCGCTCCGGGCAAGCATCACGGGGTCGTGATTCGATTCGAGGACCACGGCATCGGCGTCGGCGAAGCGGTCGAAGCATTCGTCCGGCACGTGGCCGAGGTCCGTCGCCACCGTGACGACGCGCCGCCCGCGCCGGCCGCCCAGCGTGATCCGGAATCCCAGGCAGTCGCCCGGCGAGTCGTGGGGCACGGGGAAGCCTTCGACCGCCGCGTCGCCGATCGCGACCGCGTCGCCGTCGAGCGTTTCCAGGAGCCCCGCCCGTCCGAGCCGCCGGAAGCCCGGCACGGCGCTCGAAAGGTGCTCCAGGTTCGCCTCCGTCGAGAACACGCGGATGCTGTACGCCAGGCACCAGCCCACCGCCGCCTGCGAGAAATGGTCCCCGTGCGTGTGCGTTACGAGGAGCGCGTCGATCGTCTCCGGATCGATCCCGACCGCCTGCAGGACCGCGGCCGCTCGCCGCCGGCCGATCCCGAAATCCACCAAGAGGCGCGTCCGCCCCGACGCCACCAGGAGCGCGTTCCCCAAACTGCCCGAAGCCAGGGGATAGATGAGCGGCGCCATTCGACCCGCGGCCCTTTCGCCGTCCCGTTTCTACGCCGGCCGGAGCGTCCCGCGCTCCGACTCCGACAACCGCACCTCCACGTCCACCGCCTCGGCCAGCCGCGGCGTCCAATCTTCGAGCGGCACGCGCTCCGTCTCGTAGTGTCCGCCCAGGATAACCGCAATTCCCTCGGCGGCAAGCGCCTGCGCCTCGTGGTACTTAAGTTCCCCCGCCAGGTACGCCTGGCACCCGGCCGCGCGGACCGCCTCCACCAGGCCGCTTCCGCTTCCGGTGTTGACGGCTACGCGCTCGACGCGCGCGGACCGCTCGCCGGCGACTTGAACGCCCGCGAGGCCGAGCGCTCTTTTGATATCATCGGCCAATTGGCCGGCCGTCTTCGGTTTCTTTAGCCGGCCCACGCGGCCCAGGCCCGCCTCGCCCTCCGTCCCGGCGCGCCGGGACTGCGCAGGCAGGTCCTTCAGGGGATACACGTCGATGGCCGGGGTCGAGTAGGAATGGGCCCGCCCGATGGCCGCCACGACCGCCCCGACGCGGGTTTCCGCCGCGACGATCTCCAGCCGGTGCTCCGGGACGGCGCTGCGCTCGCCCCGTGCCCTGCCCGCCGTAGCCTCGGCGGAGGCGGGGCCGACGGCCGGGCTCGCGCCCTCGCCTGCAAAGAAGGTCCCCTCCCCCTCGGCCGCGAAACTGCACTCGGAGTACGCCCCGATCCGCCCTGCCCCGGCGTCGAACGCCGCAAGGCGAACCGCTTCCAGGTCCGCCGCCGGAACGAAGACGACGACCTTGTAGGTCCGCTCGAGCGGTTCCGCGCGCAGCGGCGAGATGTCCGTGAGGCCCGCGCGCTCGGCCAGGAGGTCGCAGAGGCCCCCTTGGGCCGCGTCGAGGTTCGTATGGGCGGCGATGACCGCCCGCCGACCCGCCGCCAGACGAAGCGCCAGGCGCCCCGGCCGCGTCTCGGCCGTCACGCGGCTGACGTCCTTGAACAGGAACGGGTGATGCGCGAGGAGACAATCCGCCTCGAGCCGCTCCGCTTCCTCGCAGACCGCTTCCGTGACGTCGAGGCTGACGAGCACTCGCCGCACCGGCCACGCCGCGTCGCCCAACAGAAGGCCGACGTTGTCCCACGCCTCGGCCAGCCGAAACGGGGCAAGTCGGTCAACGGCTTCCACGATATCGCGGACGGTGGCCATCACAGCGCAGCCCCAAAAAGAACCGGATCGCATCGTTCTTCGCCGCGTTCATCAGATAGCTGCCTCCGGTTCCGCCTCGTTAGTATCCGAGGCGCGGATGCAGTCGGGATTGAAATAGACGGCAAGGTATCCAAGGTCCGGGTCCGACGAGCGAATCGCCGCTTTGCCCGCCGCGCCGGTGGATTGCTGCACGGCACGCCTCCACTTCGCAGCGGCCTCGCCGCGGGTGTCAGCCGCGACTTGGGTGCAAAAGCCGATAGGCCCGGATGCAGAGTTTCCGATGCTGAAATGGTAACTGTTCATCGCAGGCGCCTTTCTTGAGGACGCGTCCCGAGCCTCGCCCTGTGACGGGCGTTCCCGCCGTTGCGCGTTTTATCTCTACAGCAGCCGCTGGGCGAGGCGGCGGTAGGAGGGCGCCGACCGCAACCTCCCCGTGAAGGCAAGGACTGTCACCCGTCGGTCTCCCCCAGTGTCGGGGGAACCAGCGGCCCCAGCGTCACGATGAGGTCGGGAATGTGCCGCGTGGCTACCCGCCACAGCAAGGGGTCTTCAATCTCTCCGTACTCGTGCGCCAAGACGTGGCGCTGCGCAATGATCTGCTTCCAGGGGATTTCAGGATGCGCCTCGCGGAAGGCTCGGCTCACCTTGCCGGCCGCTTCCCCGATGATCTCGATGTGCCGCTCCACCGCTCCCCGCAGTTTCCGGTCCGCGGCGTAATCATCGAACGAGCAACCGGCGACGAATTCCCTCACCGCTTGGGCGGCATCGAGCATGTCCCAGAGGAATCCGGCGTCTTCTTGCTCACGCCCCATACACAACCTTCCGCGTGCTCAGAATGGCGCGCCGACGGAATGGGTTCCGCAATCCGCCTTTCGACACCAGGTCCACCTCGCACCCGAAGATGGCCTTCAACTCCTCAATCATGTCCACCCACTCAAACAGGCTCCAGTCCGCCTCCTCGCAAAACTCCACCAGAACGTCCACGTCGCTGGCCGGACCGAAATCGTCGCGCAGCACCGACCCGAAGAGGGCCAACTCCTTGACCTTCCACCGGCGGCAGAACTCTTTCACCGCTTCCATCGGGATGTCGAGCGCCACGCCTCTCATGGTGACCCCATTCTACCGCCGCGCCATCGTGAAAGCATCAAACTACTACGGCAAAAACTGCGCGAGGTGCCGGCGGGCAAGCACCAGGCCCGCCTTCACGCGCTCCGCGCTCCCCTGCCAGACAGGGTCGGCGTGCTCGACGACCACCGCCCCGCCGTACCCCACTTCCTGGAGGCGGTCCAGCATTCGCCGCCAGTCGATCTCGCCCAGCCCCGGCAGCCGATACCGCCACCAACCGCCGGAGGGCCTCAGACAAGAGCAATCCTGTCGCCGCGCGTCGAGCACCTCCGCGTCCTTCGCCTGAAAATGGAAGATCTTCTCGGCGTAGTCGGTCGCGGCCGCGATCGGATCCACCCCCAGCCACACCAGGTGCGACGGGTCGAGCGCGAGGCCCACAGCATCGCTGCGAAGGTGCGTGAACAGTTTCTCCCACAGTTCCGGGCAGAACGCCGCGTTGCCCGGCATGTCTTCGACCAGGAGGCCGCACATCGGATCGTTCTCGATCGCCAGGCGGACGCCTGAGGCTTCGGCCTGCTCGGCGAGCGGCCCGACGCGCCGCGCAAACTCCGCAATCGAGTCGCCCAACCCCGCCGACGGGTCGCGCCCCACCGCCAGGCACACGACGGGGACGCCCAGCGTCGCCGCCGTCTCTACCACGCGCCCGAGATGCGCAATCGCCGCCTGCGCCCGCTCGGCGTCCGGCGCGAGAACGTTGCCGTACCACGCCAGCGCCGCCGCCTCGACGCCCGACGCCTCGAGCGCCGCCCCGAGCGCATCGCGCCCCGGGCCGTCCAGCGCGCCCAAGTCCAGGGCGCCGTCCCGGTGCCAGGTCTTGCCTCGGGAAAAAGGAGGACAGGGAATCTCAACCGCATCGAACCCGGCCGAGCCCGCCCACTTGAGCACGTCGGGCAGACTCTCACCCGGGAAACAGGACGTGCATAGGCCGAGTCGCACCGTGGACTCCTCGGCTGAGGATTAGGGAGATTCACTTTTCGCTGCCGCGGCTGCCATCACCTGGCCCTCCGGCGTCGCCAGGTAAAGAACGCCGCTGTCCGTCTCGTTCTCGCCCACCAGCGTCCCGCGGCGGAGCGGCAGGCCGAACTGCACCTTGCCGTCGGAACGCGAGACGGCCAGGATGTCTTCCCCCCGGCTCACGATGTAGGCGTTCTTTGCGTCCGCCGACGCATAGTCCTGGCCTGCGGCCAGGATCCACCGCGCGTCACCGCTCTCCGCGTCCACCGCCGTCAGCCCCTTTGCCTCCGTGAACACAAACACGAGGTCTCCCTGCGCGTATGGGGCCTTCCGGACCGGTTCGCCCGCATGGTACTGCCACACCAGGCGCCCCCCGCCTCCCGCGAATGCGTACACGCTGTAGTCCAGACTCGCGACCAGCACCAGGCCCGCCTTCGTCCGCCTCAGAT
>Ga0315274_10016538_pt1 | contig 10420 bp, 7 predicted proteins | sample YL17G02_20_MG_FD_203700 | JGI IMG/M metagenome (GOLD analysis project Ga0315274, IMG submission 203700) | Sediment microbial communities from Yellowstone Lake, YNP, Wyoming, USA - YL17G02_20 | ecosystem: Environmental > Aquatic > Freshwater > Lake > Sediment | place: USA: Wyoming | collected... | reverse complement strand
TGACGTTCCATCGCATCCACCAAGTTAGGCAAGATTGCCTTCAGTCGTTTCCCGCAGATCCGGTCCGCCGCCTCCCATGTGATAATAATCGCCTCTCCGACCGCTTCGTTATAGATACGTCGCCCGAATCTTTGCTGACTCGGATGTAGTAGATGCGAATGACGCCCAAGCAAACGAACGGCATGTTTTCGATGGTACCCCGCTACAGAGGAGAACTCGTCTAAAATCTTGGTCTTCTCCTTTTTCGTGGATTCCATATAACGCTCTCTCAGTGCTCTTACGAGCTCTCCTCTCGTTGGTGTACTGAGTTTTTTGACCATCGTTGCCCTCCTGATTTTCGGTAACATTCCATTGAGGCAACGATATCATTTCGGTAACAAAAGTAATGAGTCAATGCGAACGGGAATAATGCTTGACGTTCATCACTTGTGGCGAGAGGGAGGAGGCAAGGCAGCGTTGGGTTCATTTTTTCCAACCGATTCATTATTTTCGCGCTCTCTCATTTTTTGAGCAGAGAAGGCGATAAAATTGAGCTCAATCTTACCGGTTTCCAAAACGTTTTCGCTTCGTCATCCAAGCCGAGCATTTGCCATCTAAGAAGAGAAATAGGGATCTGACCGAATTTCATGAATTGATCGTGGAATTCTTTGAGATCGAATTTATCTTTTAATTGCATCTTTCGATCTGCAAGTAAGTTGAAAAGCTGGAGTTTGCCCATCTCGGCATCGAAACAATCATCCCCGCGCCAGACGACTCGTTTATAGACCTCCATGTAGGCTTCTTCTTTGGGCATGCCCAAACCTGAACCGAGAGCAGGGATACATTCAAGGAAGCAACGGAATGCTTCTTCGGGAGTGATCTCACCGGCGAGAAGAGGGATTCCGATTAGTATTCGTTCCGCTCGTTGAAGCATATTAATGTAAACAAGCTCACGAGTATGAGGGCCTCGAACAAATGGAAAGTCTAAAGCAACCAACAGCTCTTTATTATAATAACACCAACCTTCGCTGTGTCCACTATCGCTGTGATTGGCGCGGATAGGACAAGGATTATGTTTATGTATATTTCTTTCATAAGTGTGCCCTGGCCAATATTCGTGCCCCTGTAGTAGGACACCTGGATCGGTATACCATCCATAATTAGAATTTCTTGCGCTCCAATGATCAGCAGGCGCCACAAGGATACGAGAAATGGCAGCTTTATCATTAAAAGGAAATGCGAGCATCCCGAAAGGCGGCAGGTAAATGCTTTCTTCAGACCGAATAAGAGGCTGGTATTCCTGGTCGGTTAATAGGTCTTCTCCTTGGTTCAAATACTAGCGTCGGAGCTTCAGTACCGTCTCGTCATCCCAGGCCAAATACTCTTTTACGGTTTTAGCGGGTTCAATCTTAGGTAGATATCTGTTTTTATGGATTTCAAACTGAAGATAGGAGATGGCGCGGGCTCGTTCAATATCGGCCATAAATTTGAGCTGATCAGAATTGTAAGGCATGAGGAAGATATGTCGGATGGACCAATCGACGATATCTTTGCCCATATAATACTTCCCTGTCATCTTATCTCTTTTCTGTTCAAGTCATTTGCCGAATTCAAGCAAGTATTCTCCTGCTTTAACTGCGGCAGGGATGAGCCTTTTAGCTTCTTCAGGGGGGAAAAATTTGGATGTCACTTCAGTCCGTTTTCGGTAATTCTCCACGATATATTTAAGCTGACCTTTTTCCCAGTCTGGAGATGGCCATGCGCCACCAGGATGATGTAAGGCTACGTCGGCTAACTCGGGTACCATTTCTATTAGGTTTCTTGTACCTTGCGCAAGGACTTTTTCTGTGTCGGCTAATGCCTGCAAAATCGTCTGCGCCCGTTCTTTGGAATAAGGCATAAGTCTTGGATTCTCTCCTAATACACGGCCTCCGGTTAGATGACGTCCCACATTTGCTATAGCTTGATCAATATAAAAGCTCGGATTTCGGCTAATTTGTCGCAAAACATAAAGCTCCCATTCAAGTTTATCCATTTCTGAGCGAAGGAGCAGGTAGTCAATCTTACAATGCACGGACCAATTTGATGGATCGAGCGAATCAAGACGGGCTCGATATAGAGGGAGCTGTTCTTTCTTTTTTTGAACGATAGCCGCATAGTCGGGAATTCCGCTCTCTTATCCTGGAGTCCAGCGTCGGGAGGAATAGCCTTTCATTGCGCGAAACTCTTCCGCTAGCTTTAATAGTTCGGGCGGGTGCTGTACGGGTTCGCTCGCTAATCCCCCTGAGTTTGGAGTTAGGGCATAAATAACCGAAATAAATAAGAAAATTACAAAAAGAATTAACAGAGATAGCGTTGTTAAAGCATTTCTTTTCCGTATTTTTTCTTTGTCTAAGAACTTGGGCTCTCCATGATATTTGAAAAGAATATTATTCATTATTTTCTCTCCCTTTGAATTTTCTATCTTGATTTAATCTATTTGTCAAAAAGAGAACTAAATCAAAATAAATGTGCGGCCTATCTTCTGTAAATTGATAAAATTAGCTTTTAAATCATACAACGATTAATATCTTAAAAATTCATCAGCGTTTATTGTCAACATTTGTTTGAATTGTTTTCCTCCGGCGGAAAGCGTTACCAAATACTTTCCGGGTTGCACCAGCGGGCCGGGCCGCTCTCGCATAGCTCTTGATCTCAAACGCACCTCGTCGTTACCGCTGAATTCTCGTTGAAAAGGAATTGGCGACTCTCTCAAATCCCAGAGCACTTGATTGACGCCTGCTTCTGAGGTGCCAACCAGCCTTCGCAACACACGCTCTCCAGAGTGGTCGAAAATGGTGATTTCCACAGGATCATTTAATGCGGTTCTAAGGTAATAATAGATGGCTCCGCCTGGAGGAGCAAGTTCACTGCCCAGTCCTAAGATATAGCGTGATGCATCCACGTCGAAAAGCTCAATATAAGGATTTGAAGCTGAAAATCTTCGTGCGCCCTGATTGCCTTTATTCTTGGTAATATCCAGATAGAATAATGTTGCAGGCTCGATGCTGAATAGATGGATATCCGAATTCAGAACTTCTGAGGTCATTTCACGGAGGGGCGATATATTCATGGCATAGATGCCCCGACCGTGTGTTCCGATCACCAAATCGGCGTCGCGGGGATGAATAAGCATATCTGCAACCGGGACAGGTGGCAATCCATTTTTAAGCGGCACCCAATGTTCGCCTCCATCGGTGGAAACTTGAACTCCGATTGAGGTTCCGACGAACAGCAAGTTTGGGTTTTTTATATCCTCTCTTATAACTTTAACAGGGAAGCCGTCGGGAAGATTCCCCTTAATGGATACCCAGGTTTTGCCATAATCTGTCGTTCGGAATAAATAGACACGGAAGTCGTCGTCTTGATGTCCATCGAAGCTTATATAGGCTTTTCCTGGATCAAAATGGGAAGCTTCGATTCGGCTGACAAAGATATTTTGCTGAACTTTTTCATCGTTGGTAAGCCCAGGAAAGCGATCAGCCATATTAATCCATGTATTCCCATCGTCGCGGCTAATCTCAACATTTCCGTCTTCTGTTCCAATAAACAGAAGACCAGGCACAAGAGGAGACTCTGCAATTGTTGTTATGGTTGCCTTGCCTCCTCTTGTTAAATCAGGACTTAACGGAATCCAGCTATTGCCTTTATCTATGCTCTTAAGGACTTTTTGGCTTCCTATGTAAAGTGTGTTTGAATCATGCGCAGAGAGGAGAAAGGGCGTGATAAAATTGAACCGAAGCGGCGGTTCGCCTTTTTTAGGGCGAGGCTGGATTGGTGTATACGAGCCTGTCCTCAAGTCAATTCTTTTTATCCCCCCATTTTGTATTTCTGTATAGATTGTCAAGTTGTCCTTGGTATCGACTTGAACGTAGGCTCCATCAGCAGTCTCATATTTGAACCAATCATTGTCTGTGATCCCGCTCATATGTCGAGTTGCGCTTGGCCCAGCCCAACCGCCATTGTCCTGCAGCCCACCATAAATATAGTAAGGCTTGCGCATATCTACAGCTACCGCATAAAACTGCCCGATGGGCATAGGGTGAGCTTCCCAGTTTTCACCACAATCATATGAAGAATATAAACCGCCATCTGTCCCGATGATTAAATGGTTTGAATCTTCAGGATTGACCCAAAAAGCATGGAAATCTCCGTGGATATAGTTGCTTGTCATCCAGGATGAATACGCCCAATTGGTTTGTTCGAAGTTATTGCCTCCATCTTTTGATATCCACATCCGCTCTAAAGGCACATAGACGGTATCTTCCTCTTTTGGGTGAACATAGATCTCGGAATAATAGCTCGGACTCCTATTGGCTGCCATCTTATTCATTCGATTCCATGTTTTTCCTTTATCAGCCGAACGGAAAACCCCGCTGCCTAAATCGAGCTCGCCAAGTCCAAGCAGATTTCGCAGTTTTGTCTGTTCCACAGAGCTTAAACCCGGCACTATGGCCGCAGCTTTTTCGGAAGCGGGAATAGAATCTCTGAAGAGCTGTTGGATTTTCTTCATTAAGGCAGGATCTGATTTCTTGTCAGTCCCTAAAAGCTTCTTAAGGTTTTCGACTTCTTTCTCTACAAGATTGACTTCAAAAGGTTTTCTTTCTAGAATGGCATAAATCTTGTTTGGATTGGTCAGCGCAACAGCGAGGCCAATTTTGCCCACCCGGCTAGGGGGTAATCCTTCTGTGAGTCGAGTCCAAGTGGCTCCTGCATCAGTCGTTTTGAAAATTCCGCCGCCTTCAAGAATTTTAACTTCCGTAGCTTCAGAAGCTGAATATCGGCTCCTTATCCTACCGTATGCTGCTGCATAGAGAGTTTTTCTATCGGAAGGATCCATAGCAATATCCACGACTCCGACTTTATCGCTGATAAATAGGCTCTTTGTCCAGGTCTTTCCGCCGTCAGTCGTCTTAAATAATCCCCGTTCGGCGTTTGAACTCCATAAATGGCCAACTGAAGCGATATAGACCATGTTTGAATCTTGAGGATCGATGACAATCCTTCCAATCTGATTGGAGTCCTTCAGCCCCATATGGGCCCACGTCTTCCCCCTATCCGTGGATTTGTAAACCCCGTCCCCCCACGTGCTGTGGCTCTCTGCTATAGCCTCACCTGTTCCGACCCATATGATGTTTGGATCAGAATCGGAAATCGCAATCGCTCCCATGGAGCCTGTTCCGTGTTCATCAAATATGGGCTTCCAAGTTGTGCCACTATTTATCGTTTTCCATAAGCCGCCGGACGCGGCAGCGCAATAAATTGTGTGCTTCTGGCCCTTAGGAACAGCAATGTCAGAAATCCGCCCGCTATATTGGGCGGGGCCTAATAGCCTCCAGCTAAAATTCTTTATTGTTGTATTAGAGAATATAGATTTCTCCTCTGTCTTCGTCATGGTAATGCTGCAAAGCAATAAGCACAGGAGAAAAATTCTCGGGACTGACAAAAGCGTTTTTTTCATAGAGAAACCCCCATTTTAAATTCGTCTGTATCGAACATAACCAAGATTTTCTAGTTTTTTTATTCGAGCATCCGGAGCAGCAATTCGGCATAGAGATACGCCCTCTTCACCCCTGCTTCTGGATTGGCATATTCATTGGGTGAGTGTCCGTTGCCTCCTCCTCCCGAAATCCCAAAACTAACATAAATAGCACCAGTCTCCCATATATCAGGCCGGCCGCCACCGCTTCCTCCTGTCCATTCAGGCACCCGACCGATATAGGCAGGGGCAATCTCGCGTATAGTTTTTATAAATTGATCATTATCATTCAGCTTTTCCCAATATTTCACTGGAACCCATTGGGTGGTCATGGGCTCCACAGTGACATTAAGCTGCGGGTCTTCCTTTTTGAGACGATCGAAGAGAGCGCGCATCTCCGTCAATACTCCATCAGGCGATTGACCGGGCAGGAAGCGAATATCTACCTGAGCATCGGCCCAGTCTGGAACCTGATTAACCTTGTAGCCACCCTCTATCTTTCCCACTTCAACAATGGGCTTCCCGGCGTAGAGAGGTCTAGGGAAAAGCGGATGCTTCTTGTAGGTCATCCAATTGTCGATCTTCTCGATTTCCGTCAGAACTTTGGCGAGCTTATAAATGGCGTTCACAGGCCGTCCGGGCTTACCGTCTCCTCTTCCACCTCCTGTGTGCCCGGTTACTCCCGTCACTCGAACCTTGACCCAAGTCCAGCCGGTTGCCATTTTTAGGATACTCGCTCCACCTTCAGTATCCAAAAACCAATCTGCTTTTAGAAGCTCTGGCTGGTTTTTGGAAATGTAAGGAAGGCTGTGAACCTGAGCGCCTTCACCAGGAATATAAAGGAGAACGAGATCGCCCTTAAGCTTTATGCCAACATCAATAACTGCCTTCGCGGCAATAAGAGAAGCTGCGATCGCCATTTTTTGATCCGCCGCTCCTAGCCCATAAATTCGACCATCGCGATATTCTCCGCCAAAAGGATCGACTGTCCACTTGGAACGATCTCCAACCATTACCGTATTGTAGTGACCGAGTAAACCGAGCTTTGGGTTCCCTGTGGTTCCCTTAAGCCTGCCTATGACAGTGGGATAATTGGGTTCAGGCTCTATGATCTGGACTTCCATTCCTAGTTTTCGCAGGTAATCACCGAGAAATTTGGCCATTTCTTTGTGATTTGCCAAAACCCCTTCGTCGTAGTCGCTTCTGATGCGAACAAGTTGTTGGGTAAGAGATATGATGTCGGCTTCTTTTATGTTCTTCTTGACATCAGACCGCAGCTCCCCACTATTTGAAGCTATCAGAAGAGATCCGGACTCAAAGATCGTTATGAAACCTAGAAGCACTGAAAGCATAAAGATGGATGCAATGAAGATGTGCCGCATCGCCCGAGAGGTAAGTTTGTTTGTTCTCATAATGATTTCCTCCTTTTAATTTGAATTTTTCATTAAAAGAAATTTAAAAGATCAATTTGTTCCAACCAATTCAATATTTTCGCGCTCACTCATTTTTTTGAACAGAAGGCGATAAAATTGAACTCAATCTTGCCGGTTTCCAAAACGTTTTCGCTTCGTCATCCAAGCCGAGCATTTCCCATCTAAGGAGAGAAATGGGGATCTGACCGAATTTCATGAATTGATCATGGAATTCCTTGAGATCGAATTTGTCTTTTAGTTGCATCTTACTGTCAGCAAGTAACTTGAAGATTTGATATTTGCCTACCACGCACTGATGAGAGAGAATGCCGGTGGAAGTAATAAAACCCTCCATCTCTTCGTAGGCTTCTTCAGGCCTGACCCCCAGGGATGAGCCTAGAGGCGGGTTGTGTTCCTGGAAGAGGCGGAAGACTTCGTCTGGCGTGATTTCGCCGGCCAGCAGAGGAAGACCAAGCAGCCTTCGCTCCGCCCTTTGTAACATGTTGGTGTAGACCAGCTCGCGGGCTCGAGGTCCTCTGATGAAGGGGAAGTCGAGAGCGCAGAGGATTTCTTCATTGTAAAAACACCATCCCTCGCTGTGGGCTCCATCACGATGGCCGCGGAGGATCGGGCATGGATTGTGGGCATGCACTTTGCCTTCATAAGTATGGCCTGGCCAGTATTCATGGCCATGCAGAACGGCGGGGTCCGTACGAAATCCCATATTAGAATATTTGGCGCGCCAGTGGTCAGCAGGAACAACCAAGATGCGGTGAACACCGGGCTTCGCTTCTGTCGGAAAGGCAATCAGCCCGAAGGGCAACAAATAGAGGCCTTCTTCTGAACGAATAAGTGTCTGGTACTCCTGATCACTTAGAATGTCTTCTCCATTCTCCAGATACCACCGGCGGAGCAGCAGGGCAGTTTCGTCATCCCAGGCGAGGTATTCTTTGGTTGTTTTTGCTGGCTCAATTTTCGGCAAATGCTTGTTCTTCTGCAGCTCGAACTGAAGATAGGAGATGGACCTGGCGCGCTCCTGGCCAGCCATGAACAGGATTTGATCGCAAGTGTAGGGCATGAGCATCACATTGCGAAAATACCAGTCAATAGCTTTTTTATCGATATAATATTTACCCTTCATCTTATCGCGGTTTTGTTCAAGCCATTTGTCGAATTCAAGCAGGCGCTCGGCTGCCTGAACGGCTGCCGGGACAAGCTTCTTGGCTTCCTCAGGTGGGAAGTAGGGGGCTGTTGCCTCCGCCCATTTTTTATAATTTTTCACAATGTACTTCAGCTGACCGCCCTCTGTATAATAGCCTCCGCCGGGATGCCTGCGGGCAATGTCGGCCAGCTCGGGAGCGAACTCCGCTGGATTTTTTCTTGCCTGCACGAGAAATTTATCTGTATCGGCAAGAGCCTGTAGTATCTTCTGGGCATGTTCCTTTTTATAAGGCATTAAAACTGGATTATCCCCCATGCGACGGTCGCCCGTAAGAAGCCGCTCGACATTCCCGATAGCCTGATTCACGTAAAAGCTAGGATTGCGCTCCGTCTGCCGCCAGACGTAGAGGTCAAAATCAAGGGCGTCCATTTCTGAACGAAGCAGGAGGAAATCGATTTTGAGGTGAATACTCCAGGCCGAGGGATCGAGCGCATCCAGCCGGGATCGGAAAATGGGAAGCTGTTCTTTTTGTCTTTGAACCACAGAAGCATAGTCGGGGATTCCCCTTCCCAGGTTTCGAAGAGAGCGAAATTCTTCAGCCAGCTTTAGCAATTCTGCAGGATGCCCCTCAGGCCCAGGCACTAGTTGGCGAGTATCTTTCATTGGCGAGGCTTCCAATCTAATTGGTATTAGACTAATGCTTAATATCGGGATAAGTATTAGCATGAATAAATTAAGAGTCCAAACTGATTTTTTTTTCTTCATAGACACCCTCCTTCAAATTTTAAAAATCAATTAAGAATAAAATGCAGGATTACCTTTAAACGTGGATTTTTCTCTTCGTTTCCCCAATTCGAGATATTTTAGCTGCATTTTCTATAAAATATATTATATACAATTCGTATCACAAGCGCTAAGAGGATGTCAAGATGTTTTATGCGATTTTCATGATAGGTCCTTTTGCCCGAAAATATATTTTCTATCGTTTAGCTTTTAAAAAGAACTTTTTATGGCTTTTCCAGGAAGAAGACGGGGGATATTTTTTTCATTCAACAACTTGTTGAGATCGGGAATATCTCCTTCGATGATAGCATTGATTTTTGCGATAACCTCTTTCAGCTTCTCTGAATTAATTCGGATTTTTTCAATAAGGGTTTGAGAAGGTCTCTCTGTATAGCTGGCGATTGAAATCGATAACATTCTCATTTGTCCCCTGATTGAAAAGCGACTGGACTCACTGCCCAATTTAGAATTTCCTAAAAGCTGCTCTCGAATCTTCTCTATTTTCTTGGAGATATTATCGAGGATTTCTGAGATAACTTTAGGGACATCCGCGGTTTCCTTGAGAGCTTTTTTAAGACTATCAATTTGCTTCCATAAATTATCAGTTGCTTTAATAGATGTAGAAAGTGCAGGATTTAGAGCATAGATGCTGAGGAGGGTGTCATGTTGAGCTTTTATGTCTTCGAAGGAGATATCAACTGAAGGATCACCCTCGACGAGAACCGTTTTTGTCATTTCGCTGTCTTTATATCTTAATATGACATTATACTCCCCAGGAAGAACAAATGGTCTCAAGCCGACTTCTCCTTCTTCGAAAAAATCAGGAGGACCGTATCTTAAATCCCATGTCATGCGGTTGATCCCAGCCTCGTTAGGCCCAGCGAGCTCACAAATTTTTTGACCTGAGCTACCTTGAATAACGATCTTCACATCGTCCTTAACATCTTCCTTCAAATAATAGCTGATTATGGCGCCAAGAGGAGGATTGGGCGCGATGAAAAATTTGTGCCCATAGACACCTTTGAAATCATAATTATTCCTCAGTGAAAAGGGATTAAATATTGTTGCGGGGCGCACATCAAAAAGATAGCTCGAGGCTGCCAGCGCTTCTCTTGTGAGCTGAGAGAGGGGAGTGATGTCGTCCAAAATCCATATGCTTCGTCCATGGGTCCCAAAGATCAGGTCATTCTCTCGGGGATGAATGGCAATATCATCGACAGGAACGACAGGAAAATTATTGGCAAATTTTATCCATCTTTTTCCTCTATCGATCGAGAAATAAGCTCCTCTTTCTGTGCCGACGAATAAAAGGTCTGCATTCGTAGGATGCTCTCGTATAACATTGACAGTCCCACCTTCAGTTAAATTGCTTGAGATAGTCTTCCAATTTTCTCCATAATCAGTCGTCATAAAAACGTAAGGCTTAAAGTTGTTTTCATAATGACCATCAAAGGTGGCGTAGGCAGTCCCTTCTTCAGCATCAGAGGCCACAACTCGGCTGACATAGATGTCCTTTGGCAGCCCAAGAATGTTTTGAACAATATTTTTCCAAGTCGTTCCACCGTT
>Ga0315274_10016536_pt1 | contig 10421 bp, 12 predicted proteins | sample YL17G02_20_MG_FD_203700 | JGI IMG/M metagenome (GOLD analysis project Ga0315274, IMG submission 203700) | Sediment microbial communities from Yellowstone Lake, YNP, Wyoming, USA - YL17G02_20 | ecosystem: Environmental > Aquatic > Freshwater > Lake > Sediment | place: USA: Wyoming | collected... | reverse complement strand
GCTTATCTATTTTGAACGAGTACCCATTCTGGGAGTAGAAACAGAAAGCCCTGAATGCTGCGGTTAATTGAGTAATAACATCGGGAGCCTTGGTATAACTATCCATAACCACGTCCATACGGAAACGTTTTTCGTAAGTAGTTTTATTAGATACCTCAGAGGAATCGCATCTGAATAAGTTAGTCGGGGTAACAGAATGGACTAAGTCTGTACTTTTCCAGTAGTGAATAATAGGAGGATTGGTGCCCCAACCATATCCGTACCAACTTACACTAGTTGAATAAACTCCGGCACATCCCAGTGTAGGAATATTTCTACTGGGATGAACTTTATTCCCTAACTGAGCCACGTTAAAATGATCTAAGTCGGTATCGGTAACGTATACTATATCTTCCCAATTTCCTAGATCTGGATTCCTCTTTTTGTAAAGTAGTTGATGTTTTGTAGGATAAGTTCCCACATTTTTTTGACTCCAAGAAAGGTAGATACTCCCACTTGCGTCCATTCCTAGAATTGGATTGATTTGAGTACCTACGACATTATAGGTGCTATCTAAAATCAATTCAACGTCTGACCATACCGCTTCTGTTTTAGTTCTATACCTTATTTGAATAGTATATGGACTATTATTCCAGTATACAAAAAGAGCAGAGAAGTGAACATTTCCAAAGGAGTCAACTATAACGTTCAATCTTTCCATGCTCCTATAATAATACGGTTCATCAAAAACAACTGCCGGAGAACTCCAAGATCCTTCTGAATAGCAGATATAATTGCAGTGCGCTCCACCATACCCCTCATCGCTATTATAGAGTACGTGCAAATTATTACTTGAGTCAATGAATAGATCGACGAGTGTTGACTGACCAAAATATTGAGTACTTGTAGCAACTAATTCGGGAGTTCCCCAAACCCCATTAGAGAAAGTAACATGGTAAACGTAAATACTTCCTGAGGAGTATACTATATGCACTACGTCATTAGAGTCTACTGCGCTTGCAAAAATTGTGTTCTTTTCTGGTACATTTAATTCTTCATTAGCATTCCAGTCTGAACAATTTGTAATATCTTTTGTACCCGAGAATATTATAGCGGGTCCACCAACAATAGATCTACTAGGCATGAAAAAGTAAGGGTAGTCATTCGACAAAATTTCCCAGGGAATCTGAAACATATCGTTATTCTGCTCAACATACTCATTGAAGACATCTGTTTTTACTCTTTGAATCCAAGATCGTCCCAAGTTATCACTGATAGATAAAGAGAATCTTTGATTCTCGGAATACCCAAGAGGATCCGCAGTAGAGGATATATACCCGAAATAAAGCCATCCTTTTGAATTAACAAAAAGATTCTTATGGTAGTTGATTAAATCTCCGCTTCTTGCGGTTACACAATATGGACTAATATCCTGTATCGCATTCGTAATTGATACTTCGGTCAAATAGGTTGTGATCGCAGCAATATACGACACTCTTTCTTCGCAGTATTTTGCCATCTCAAGTAGTTCATCCTCGTCAATATTCTCGGCCTCAAGGTACTCCCCTAACCCATACCTGGTATTAAGCAGTAGATCTCTCAAACACCAGATAGGATTAGCTGAGTACTTCGTGACCCAGGAAGTTCCGTCCCAGGTGCAAACGGTATCGTCTTCTATCAATTTCCATTCTTCGGTAACCGGATCCCAATAATAGTCTTCCCAGTCAACCTCGACCGCCCCGTTCATAATCTTAGGCTGAAGCACCTTGATTCCCTTGACTACGAAGGTAACATTAGGGGTAGTCCCGCTTAGTTGATTCGTGGCAAGTGCCTTGATAGAAAGTAGCGCTGTGTTCGGATAGGCGATATCCCCTGTCTGGATTTCATCGATACTGGTCAGATAAAGATCGCCTGTCATCTGAGGGCTTAACTGGGAATCGGCTGAAGTTCTGGTAATCCGAATATCGTACTGTCCGGCAACTAAACCTTCCTTCCTGAATACCCTTCTTACTGTTGATCGCGACCTCTCGGTAATTGTTTCTATTGGTAATTCGCTATAAACCGAATCTGAATGCAGCTTGTAGTCAACCTGGTAGGAGACGCTCCAGGCTAAGATATCGGATCCACTTACCTGGAATAGCCCTGAGGGAAGGGTAAGGTATATCTCAAACGCTTCCACGTCCACGTCATTCGTGGTATAAACGTACGGAGCAGACTGAACCAATTGTGACCCTATATTATAGATATTGTGGAGATCCCCAAAGTTTTGAATAATAGTTTGATCATTTGTTCCGTATCGTTTTTCAACTACGATATCAGAAAAGTTTTCTATCGGGTTGTCATTGACTAGGATATCGTCAATACTTTCTATCTCGCCTTCACCTACAGCGATAAGCATATTCAGGTACTGCTTATCTCCATCTGTTGATATGAACTGGTTGATGATATTTCCACCGGTACGATGCTCTCCGTAAAGTACTTTAACCGGAATCCCAACTTCCTGGACAGTACGGATTCCATCCCAGCCATATGTTGGAGAGTTGGCATCGAGTCCTTCTCCTGAACTTCCGAAACCAGGCTGTCTTGCAGCCATAATTGCTTGATAGACCGAATATGCAGTTAAAGCTATGCTTGCTACGGTTAAGATAGCTCCTACAACTCCCAAACTCATCCACCAAACATAGATAGCTGCGCCTATCGCACCCCATCTTATTTTAGGGGTTACTATAATCTCCGATTGATCGTCAAGTGAAATATCGAAGTCACTAACTACTTTCCCGTCAACAATAACCTCAAGATCTTTATATTCTATCCCGATCTTGTTGATATAGTCTTTAAGTAGCAAGTTGCGCGAGAAATCAAATTCCCATTCTTGGCAATCCTTTTGAAACCTTACCGGGTAATATTTTATGCGGACTGACATTGTTTTATCCTTTTTTATACCTGAAGAATCCAGTTATTTTAGACTTCCAGAATCGATCCGTTATCCGGCTGATGATAACCCCGGCCCTGGTACAGTGAATAAAATTTTTATCGTTAAGCATTACTCCGGCATGATTGGCAATCCCTGCCCCATTATTAAGAAGAATAACGTCAAGCGCTAAGGGTATCTTTACTCGCTCCCATTGCTTCCGGTAGTTCTCCATAAACAGATCCTTCCCTTTCCAGGACCAGTCCTCCGGATATTCCTCGCCTATATCCCACAGGTCTACATTCCTAACGTCTTTATAAACAATCTTTATCAATCCCCAGCAGTCAAGACCTTCAATCGTCCGGCCTGTATGCTTGTAGGGTATGCCTAAATACTTCATGATGGATAATATCTCACTCATACTATGCTATGGTTAGTTGTCTGCTTGGGATACTTGGAAAACCCCCAAATCTTATATAATTCTCAAGTTCCTGGCACCTCTGCTGAGTTTTATTACAGGCTGTTTCTGTTCCAGCATAGGCGCATTCGGTGCCTTTGAATTTCCATTGGCAATAATTACGAGAGTAAGTTCTTCTGGGAAGCATGACTGACAAGACATCGATCTTAGGTAAAAGAACGAACTCGGCAACGTCCTGATTGGCGGTATAGCTATCTATGTAATAGGTAAAATCTATTTTGTCATCGATATACTCTAACCTGTTAGCCCAGACTAGGCGCATCCGAACTTTCTTCCCTCGCCAGTTATATAACTCGAGATAGTTCTGGATAACCCTGGACACGTTCGATACCTTTACCCTTACTGAATCAATTTCGTTCTGGGCATTCTCGCTGATCTTATCGTGGTTGATAGGAGTGGCTGAATAAAGTACAGAATCAAACGTTACATCCGTCTTATACTCAGCCAGATTAAGGTTATGAGAAGCGTCATCAAAGTCGAATATTGTATAAAGGAATATCGGCTTATTTGTTTCTTTATTGAGTTCCTGGATAAAACCTGTAGTGGTATCTAGCATGAAAGCACCTTGAGTTGAAAGGAGCATTGAAAACAACCGCCTTCGTACTTATTAGAAAAGGATCCCGGCTCAAACCTGACCGTATACTGCACATTGTCGAAAGGACTGGTGAAAGTAAAACTTTCTAACGCTCCATAGTGATTTGTAAAGTAATTGCGATATGCCAGCATTTGATCTTTCGTTAAAACCGGAGTCGTAATCTTAAACGATCCGACCGGCCTCGCATGCCTTAATCTCCTTTGTTCGGATCCATTCTCGAACTCCGAAATAATCACGTTAAAGTCCGGAATCTCTTCTATCGATTCCCTGGCTAAAGCAAAGTCACTAACCGGAGGAGTCGAAGGCGATGCACTTGGAGAAGGACTTAAACTTGGACTCTTAGAGGGTGATAAGCTCGGAGAATAGCTAGGCGAAATACTAGCCGATGGAGACCGAGACGGAGACGCTGACGGTGACTTGCTAGGTGAAACACTAGCGGATACACTTGGAGAAATGCTTGCGCTAGGTGATCTTGAAGGAGATACTGACGCTGATACGCTGCTCATCTTCTTTTAACCTCCCGACGGATGACGCCATTTCTCAACGAGTTCTGATTTACCACGTTGATAATAACGCCATTACCCTCTTTGCCGGACATCGCTGCTGCTACGGCTTCCGGAGTGATAAGATTATAAATAGTAACCGCCTGTGACTCATTCTTTGCTGCGTCGTATTTAGGAACGACTTTCTCTCCTTCGTGTAACTTGTAATTTCCAGCTTCAGGAACGTAGTCTATGCCTTCTGCATAACCTGCGGTCATTCCTATGTTAGCCCCGGTAGCCATAATATTCTCTGCTCCACCTGAACCCCAAGCTCCTGCAAAAATACCTGCGAATCCCGTAACGACTTTCATCGCCATCCATTTTGCTATGATTTCAGCTATTACATCTATAACCATATTCCCAAAGTTAACGAAGTAACTTTTCATGCTACTCAAATCACCTCTTATTCCATCAGCTACTATGGTTTTGAAATTAGACTGTAACCCGGTAAATATACCCTGGGTAAATTCAAGTATGCCATTAAAGTCTTGTTTCATCTGAGCCAGCCACTGGTCTACTGTTTGTTTAACACCTACGGTCATATCCTCTGCGTTTGACTTCACGTTTCCAAAAAGACCATTCGCAGAATCACTCGTATCTGATACCATATCCTTAACTGCGCCTACAATTTCCTCGTAATACGCTCCGACTTGTTTAAGGTTATTCTGGGCTTTCTCATTGAAACTATCTGCGGAAGCGTCAAACTGCTTACGCAAACCGTCAAGAGCATTTCCTACTCCTGGAATCAAGGATACTAACTTCTGCATCATACCTATAACAAACGCAAAGCTTCTTTGAATAGCGCTCATCGTATTGTCTATTACACTGAGTAACCCTGACATAATGATTCCGGCAATAGATCCTACGATGATAAAAATGTTATAGACTCCTTCTCCGATCCATTCTATAAACTCTTTCCACCTGGCTTGCATTTGTTGCATCCGTTCATAATGGGTAAGTTGACTGGCGCTTATACTATCTAGATCATCTTTAGTTTTCTTTAGAATCTCATTCGCGATTGCCTGGGCTTTATAGAATTGCTCAACCTTTTCCGTGGTCATTCCAGTTGCCCTGGCATAATTAGCCACCGCAACTGTAGCGTCTACATTTATTCCGTACGCTGTTTTTAGTGCTCTGGTGAATCCCCCGGTAACGGAATTTGCGATCGTGTTGTACGCCTGCTCAACAGTCTCTCCGGTCTTTCGTGCTTCCGCGCGTGCGACCTGCATCAGTGCGACTATCTGGGATTGACTAAGAGATCTTCCGATCAGGGCCGAAGTAGTGGAAGCGATACTGGAAAACTCAACTGTAAATGCGGATGCCTCTTTAAGGGCTTTCTTTAGTTCCTTTCCAGCTATGCCGGCACCATTGGCTATACCCATAAAAGCATCTTCTATCTGCCGTGATCTAGCTGCTGGTAAGGCAAGGTCCCAGGAAACTTTAGCAACTGCAACCGCAGCAGCTATGGTAACCGATATTCCTACCCAATTAGATTTAATTGAGTTAGCGAATGAAGCGAACCCGGAGTTCATTTTGTCCCGGTCACGCCCTACGGACGCCACCGATGCGTTCCACTGGGTCTTGTCCAGAACCATCCTTCCTACCACAGCACCGGCATCGAAAGCCATATTATCCCCCTTATAACTTTTTCATTAGTTTAAGATCATCCCAATTCTTTTTAACCACTTCCTCATGACCTACTTTAAGAGATTGCAGTTGCATTTCCAATTCCCCCATTACTCGAGAGTATCCTTCTTGGTCCGCCATTCCTATTCGCACTGCCTGGATCTGCTTAATATAGTCCGAAATATTCTTAACCTTGGCTTCTCTTTGCCAAAACATTAAGTCTCTAACGTCTATATTAAGCAGATCCCTGTACCGGAACAATCCCGGAAAGGCAGAAGCTATGAATGCAAAAGATTTGCCTCTGCCTTCTACGCGTTTTTTAGGGAATCTCCCGGAGTAATAGCTTTCATGATTAGTTCGATCACGCTTTTGATCTTGCGTATATCGATCAAACATGCCTCTTCTTTGGGGATTCCTGTAAGTATAGAGAACTGCTCGACAATGCCCAGGATAGGATCCGTTTTATCTACCGAGTTGATCTTATCAATGGTATCCGGGCTAATCTTCTCTATCTTGTAGTCCTTGCCTTCGAGCGTAAACTCGATAGGCTCGAACATGGAGTCGATGTTTATTTTCGCCATATTATCCGATCCTCCAGAGTTCGTTCGAATTGGTGGTGTCAGGAAAGGCAGTGAAGATGACTTTGTAAACCCTCTGTCCTTCGTTATTGTAGGCCAGCTCAAAGTCGGCTTTCGCGTACGCCTTCGGAATGGTCAGCCACTCGGCCTGTGTGGTCGAGGTCACGCCGTTAACGATAGGTTTAAGAATTAACTGCTTAGCGTTATCCAGAAGGGAGATACCTACCGCTAATCTCACCTTCAACTTTGATCCAGTGTACGAAGATGCTCCGACCACCTTAGCCAGCTGGCCTAAAGCAGTCCTAGTCAAAGGGACTTCGATACTGCAAGATGCGCCTACCTTTATTCCATCCACATCCGAGACGCCCTTCTGATCCTCGCGGACCGGACGGCTCTCTTCGGTATGACGAAATATAACTCCTCCCATAGTCGATCCTAAATCAACGCTGTCGAAGATTACCGCACACGGCCCCAAATCCTTTAATGGATTCATTTACTCCTCCTTGTTATGCTGCTTGTAGTTTAAATACGTAGTTCGTCGATATATTAAAAAGGCCATTCTCATCCTGGCCGAGACTCTGGGGAACTGAAATTGCGCTTATCGTGTTGACGTAATAAGCGCTGTTTACAACCGGTAACGTGATCCCCGCCTTACCGTTTAGTGCGTTAAAAACCAGCATCGCTAATCTCATCGCTTCATGGTAGTCCTCCGCTTTACATAAGACTTGAACAGTTTTTCCTATATGATCTGGTAAATAGAAATTCGGCACTCCCCCGGAATCAATTGCAATGATATGGTCGACGGATATCCCGGAAGGAGCGAATCCGGCAAATATGTTTGTGCCTATAACGTAGCTTGTTCCGAGAAGATTCTTAATGTAAGTAGTGATCTCTTTTATCATTTTTCACCTTCCGTTATCCCGATAAGATTGTTAAAGCTATTTTTAATCGCATTAGCCACAATTAACATATATCGATCTTTGTTTTGGATAAGTTTAGCTTCAAGATATTTTGGACCAGAGCTGGGCTCAGTAAATTTAAAGCTAATACCCTCGTGCATCTTGGCAGCGTAGGGAGCGTTAAAACCGACTTGAACGCTAATTTCCCCATCGGTAATAGATTCTCCAGCGGTATCGGTATTGGCTAATCCAGATTTTCCAGCTTTGGATACAGCCACAAGTTTATTCTGGACAAACACGCTCCCAGATCCGCGTAACCATCCTTCTTTGAGTGGAACAGTAGGCACTTCATTAACACAGTCATTAAGTAACTGTAATCCAGCTCTCCCCATCCCTTTTTCCGTCCAGGATGGAATAGCTTTTTTGGTAAGTTCGCCGAATTTCTTATCGAAATCAGACGTATCGAAATATAATTGGCTCATGCCAAATCCAGTTTTATAAACTTCGCACTGAAGTCTTTTACCCGTTCAATATTTAAGATACTGTATTCCTTAGTCTCATAGACGATCTTATCCTGGTGTGTAATCGTCATGATTGGCAGATAAACCTTAGCAGTCGATATAACCTGCTCGCCCGCGATATTGCGCACCAGCTTGGTCCGGAACTCAAACCTAGCCTTGGCTGTCGTTGAAACCTTAGTTGCCGTTCCCCAAGTATCCAGGGTTACGGTCTGAATCGTAATCGTATCTGTTAAGTATGCGTTTATCATGCTGAAGCCATTACCTCCTCAAATCGCGCGTGGCTGTCTATCTCGACAGTTGGTGCGTTTGATAATTTTATGATGCTATCCATTTGTCCGCGATCTTCTATTGCTTCCCGGGTTACTGGTTCGATCGTACATCTGCAATTCGGGTGTAATGGTGGCTGCTCTGTAAGTTGCGGGAAATCGCCATCCTGGCCACTTATCGAATAAACTCTCCCGGCAAACTGAGCACAGTATTCGCAGATCTCGGAATGTGAATCCCATTGCATTAAATCTACTCCATAGCGCAAGGCGGTATTGATCGTTCCCTGACTTGTAGCCTCGCGCGTGCGCGTGCGGGCAAGCAGTTCAGCGTACTTATCAGGACGGTAATTGCGACCATTGATCGAGATAAACTGCCCATTTTCCATCTTCGCGCGTAGTTGTTTAAGAATGCTGTCAGATACTACCCGCCGGGTATCTCCAGTAATTAACCCTTCAGCAATCGTCTTTGAGATCTGTGCATCTTCAATCAATTTCTGCTGAGTTTGCCGTACAAACTGGGTAAAGACTCTACCAATACTTTCATTGACCGTAATTAAGTCTATCGCCACACTATCCACCATAGCGGAAACCGCCGCGGTATGGACTTGCGCTCCGTAATTAACATACCTGGTGACATTAAGTGCTTTTAGTTTCTCCCCTGCAAAGTCTATCCCCCGATTATACGAAACCGGGATCGCTCTTTTTGACCAGGCGTAGGCTTCTTTATTTAACCCTACCACTATCGCTTTAACCTCTTTCAGTAACACTTCAGCCCTCTGTCTCTCAAAAGCGGTTATATTTATCGAACTCAACTTGCGTACCAGTTTAGCTTGCGCTTCTTGATAGATATTTCTCAGCTGGTTAATTTGCGTCCTTAAATAAAGCTCCTTAGCCTGCTGTGCTGTAACCACTATTTACTCCCGTTGATCAAAGAATCGTCCGGCCCAAGAACTTCAATAACACATTTCTTGTAATAAGTTTCACGCAATGATCCTTTAATATGATAGATCTTGGCGTTGTTGTCTTCGGGGAAGTAGAAGAAATTATATTCGTCACAAGAACGGACCATTATCTTGGCGAATCCGCAATCTATCAGCTCGTTATATTCCTCGAAAAACGTATCATCGATAAGCGTTTTATTTAAAGCATCCTGATCGGCCCGGCTCCCGGGAATATGAGAAATCCACCTTTTAATAAACTCCCTACTCGCCTGGTTATTCCTGAAAGCCATTACTCCGGCATTGATATACCCATCGTAGATATCGCGTAGTCCGGATCCCCTCCGTAATGTCACAGCCACGTCAGCACCGCCTAAGATATCGTCTATCCTGGATTTCATTAAACAATCGATGTCCAGCCAGGCGATATCGTCTTTAGTATCATCGAGGGCTTTCAATATCAGGTGCGGCTTAAAGAAACAAGATGTCTGATACTTGCTCTTATTGATAAATTCCTCAATCGGGTCGTCATTAAGCGGATAAATAACAATGCTATAACCCAAAGCCATAGCGCTCTTTCTTAGGTTATTAGCCATCATCTGATAATCCCTGCCGGCTGTGTTGTATAACGCGCTAATTATCCGCATATAAATCTGCTTTCATTATTGGATCCTTGCTCCACGTCCAAGAATTATATTTGAGGTATATCTCTTTACATCTTTCGTAGAATGAAATGTCGTTGGTGTAAGATCCGACAAGACTCTGTAATCGTTGCCACGGTGTACACGGTAGCCACCCGGCTTCGATACACATATCGGAATAAATAAGCTGTTTCCCGCTGGCCCTGGCGATCTGATGAACCAAGACATGATCGAGATGGCCGTATTCGCCCCAGGGATTGTGAGTGTAGATCAACTCTACTGATTGTAGAAGACTCATAATTTCCGATGTCATTTTCCATAGGTCTCCGTTGCGTGCATCCGCTCTGTAAAATTCGCTGTTATAATCAAGACAAATAACTTCGGCTCCGACGATATTTCCTACTTCTTGTAATGCTTTTTTACGATCCTTGCACCACGTTCGTACGG
>Ga0315274_10016533_pt1 | contig 10422 bp, 4 predicted proteins | sample YL17G02_20_MG_FD_203700 | JGI IMG/M metagenome (GOLD analysis project Ga0315274, IMG submission 203700) | Sediment microbial communities from Yellowstone Lake, YNP, Wyoming, USA - YL17G02_20 | ecosystem: Environmental > Aquatic > Freshwater > Lake > Sediment | place: USA: Wyoming | collected... | reverse complement strand
CGTCGCCGGCGAAGCAGACGGTGATGGACGCGGCGCCATCGGGGACCTTCTCGTTGTCGGCGAAACACATCAGCGTCAGCTCGTCGGGCGCCGATGCCATCACGTCACGGAAGAGACGGATCGCATCACACATGTGCGACCGCGGGTAGGTGATGATCCCGCCCCAGACGGCAGTCAGCGGATGGAGCGCGAATTCGAACTCGGTCACGACGCCGAAATTCCCCCCGCCGCCGCGCAGCGACCAGAAGAGCTCAGGCTCTGTTGCATCCGTGGCCGTCACGACGCCGCCGTCGGCGAGGACCACGTCGGCCGAGACGAGGTTGTCCAGGGTCAGGCCGTGCAGGCCTATCAGGTGGCCGATCCCGCCGCCGAGGGTAAGTCCCGCGACGCCCGTCGTGTCGTAGGTGCCGCCGGGCATCGCCAGCCGGTGTGCCGCGCTGGCCGCATCGACGCTGCGCCAGACTGCTCCTCCGCCTACCTTGACGCGCCGCGATTCCGGATCGACCTGTACACCGCCAAGCAGCCGCAGATCAATCACGAGTCCGTCGTCGCACACCGAGTGACCGGCCACGCTGTGGCCCCCGCCCCGGATCGCCGCCGGAAGACCCTCGCTCTGCGCCCAGTCGACCGCTGCGGCGACATCGTCGCTACCGGCGCAGCACGCGATCACCTCGGGGTGACGATCGATCATCCCGTTGAACGTCGTGCGGGCGACGTCGTAGGCAGGGTGGTGGCGGTCCAGCACGGGGCCGCGCAGCGAGTGTTGCAGCCGCGCCACCGGTTGCGACATACCTTCCATCGGCCCACCCTATAGAACAAAGAGGCCGCCCCACATGGAACAAGAGGCTGCTGCAGCCGGTGGGCTCTATCCTCTGTCTGAGGGCATTCCGGACCGGCCGGGGAAGGTCTGATGGGCGCTGTCGGAGCGTGCGCGACGTGCGGGACTGAACCACGCCAGGACGCCAAGTTCTGTGATGGCTGCGGCAGACCGGTGGCGGCCCAGCGCGAGCACGCCGAGTACAAGCAAGTGACCGTGTTGTTCGCCGACGTGGTCGGATCGATGGACATCGCGAAGGCTGTTGGCCCCGAGCGGCTGCGGGAGATCATGGCCGGCATCCTCGATCGAGCCGCGACGGTCGTGACACGCTATGGCGGCACTCTAGACAAGTTCACCGGCGACGGCGTCATGGCATTGTTCGGGGCGCCGGTGGCGTTGGAGGACCACGCCGTTCGGGCCTGCCGGGCCGCCCTGGACATCCACACCGCCATCATCGACCTGGCGCAGGAGGTGTCCCGTCTCGATGGTGTGGATCTGCGACTGCGGGTCGGGCTGAACTCCGGGCAGGTGATCGCCGGTGAGATCGGTTCGGGCCCAGGCGGTTACACCGCGATCGGTGAGCAGGTGGGTATGGCGCAGCGGATGGAGTCCGTGGCCCCGCCGGGCGGGGTGATGCTCAGCGCCTCGACCGCACGGCTGGTCGAGGGTGCCGCAGTGCTCGGGGACCCGGAATTGGTTCAGATCAAGGGCACCGAGCAGCCCGTGGCCGCCCAGCGGCTGGTGGGTATACCGGACCGGGATCGTCCTGTCGGAGGTGCTGAATCGGCCCTGGTGGGCCGACGTTGGCAGATGGCCGCCGTCGAAGGCCTGCTCGACGGTGCCATCGACGGGCATGGCGCGGTGGTCACGGTGGTGGGCTCCCCGGGCATCGGCAAGAGCCGTCTGGTTCGCGAGGCTGCCGCATTGGCAGCCACAAGGGGTGTCGAAGTGTTCACCGCGGTCTGCGAGTCCCACACCACCCAGGTGCCCTTCCACGCGGTGGCGCGCCTGCTGCGGGCAGCCACCGGTGTGCGGGGTCTGGACGGCTCATCCGCCCGTAGGCAGATTCGGGCTCAAGCCCCCGAGTCTGACCCCGAAGACCTGCTGCTCTTCGAGGACCTGCTGGGCATCCGTGATCCCAACATCGAGCTGCCCAAGATCGATCCGGATGCCCGGCGACGGCGATTAACCGCCTTGGTCAACGCCTCATCCCTGGCCCGAGAGTCCCCGGCCGCCTATGTCATTGAGGACGCCCACTGGATCGACGAGGTCAGCGAGTCGATGATCGCCGACTTCCTCACGGTGATCCCGCAGACATCCTCGCTGGTCTTGGTCACCTGCCGCCCCGAGTACCAAGGGGCTCTCACGCGGGTGCAAGGTGCGCAGACCATCGCCCTGGCCCCACTGACCGGGCCGGAGACCACAGCACTGGTCACCGAACTCATCGGGTCGGACCCCTCAGTTCGCGGGGTGGCCACCCTGATTGTCGAGCGGGCCGCCGGCAACCCGTTCTTCGCCCATGAGATCGTGCGGGAACTGGCCGAACGCGATGTCCTGCAGGGACAGTCAGGCTCCTACGTTTCTGCCGCCGATACGGCTGAGGTCACTATGCCCGCCACCGTGCAGGCCACTATCGCCGCCCGCATCGACCGCCTCGACTCGGCCGCCAAACGCACCCTGAGCGCAGCAGCGGTCATCGGCTCGAAGTTCAGCCGGGACCTCCTGGAAACACTGGGCGTCGAACCCGTCCTCGACGACCTTCTGCGGGGCCAGTTCCTGGACCAGATCACGTTCACGCAACACCCCGACTACGTGTTCCACCATCCGCTGATCCGCACCGTGGCCTACGAGTCGCAGCTGAAATCCGATCGCGCCGAACTACATCGGCGACTGGCCGCCGCGATCGAAGCCCGCAGCCTAGGCGCGGCTGATGAGAACGCCGCGCTGATCGCCGAACACCTGGGTGCGGCCGGAGACCTGCACGCCGCCCACGGCTGGCACATGCGGGCCGCCACCTGGTCGACCTATCGGGACATCAGCGCCGCCAAGACCAACTGGCAGCAAGCCCGCAAGATCGCCGACCAGCTACCCGCCGACGACCCCAACCGGATCGCCATGCGGATCGCGCCCCGCACCTTATTGTGCGGAAGCGCCTGGCGCATCGGCGGGACCGTCGAGGACACCGGATTCGACGAGCTACGCGAACTGTGCACGGCCGCCGGCGACAAGGTGTCACTGGCCATCGGCATGGCCGGTTTGTTGCAGGCACTGAGCTTCAACGACCGCATCACAGAGTCGGCGCGGTTGGCCACCGAACATGTCGCGCTGCTGGAGTCGATCGGCGACCCTGCTCTGACGGTCGGGCTATTGGGGTCATCGATGCAGGCCAAATGCCAGGCCGGCGAGATGGTCGAAACCCTGCGGTTGGCTCAGCGGATCATCGACCTGGCCGACGGCGATGCCACCATGGGCAACATAGTCGTGGGATCACCGCTGTCAGTTGCGCAGATGTACCGCGGCAACGCCGAACTGTACTTGGGAATGAGGGGATTCAGGGAGTGCTTCGAGGCGGCTGTCGCGACAGCCCGGCCCGTAGACCCGACCTGTTTCACAATGGTCGTCCTGTTCAAGTACCTCGGCATTGCGCTCGGCGTGTTTCTCCCCGACGACACCGCGCTGCGCGAAACTGCGGAGGCACTGGCGATCGCCGAACAGTCCTGTGAGCCCTTCGCGGTCATGTGCGCTCTGATCGCTCGAGGCATCGCCCTGGTCCACCGGGACAGTCCGGAATCTGAAGCTGGTTACGACCTGCTTGAGAAGGCCCGCGCCATGGCGCTGGCCCACAATGGCTCCCTGGTGGTGGTGCCGTACGTGGACATTCACAAGGCCGTCCGCAAGCTGCACCGGGCAGGCGCCGACGGTGCCATCGAGCTGGCCCGGGCTGTCCTAGACAACATGGTCGTCTCTGGCGAGATGGCCTGGCGCGGGCTGGCGACAACGACCCTGGTCGAATCCCTGCTGCGCCGCGGCACCGGCGGCGACATCGCCGAAGCAGAAGCTGCGATCGACAGGTTGGCGGCCGTCCCCACCGACCCGGGGTTCGTCATGCACAAACTCCCGCTGCTGCGGATGCGGGCCCTGCTGGCACATGCGCAGGGCGACGACGACGCCTACCGCAACTATCGGGATCGGTACCGAAAGATGGCCACCGACTTAGGTTTTGAGGGCCATTTGAAATGGGCCGAGGAGATGCCGTGACCCTCGTGGCCTGCCTCGCGTGCGGAACGGGACTGCCGCCTGGGTCGAAGTTCTGCAACGAATGCGGAACGGCCGTGGTCTCGAGTACGAAGCCGGCGGAGCACAAGCAGGTGACCGTGTTGTTCGCCGACGTGGTGGGGTCGATGCAGCTGGCGGCCGTGCTGGATGCCGAGCGCCTGCGTGAGGTGATGGCCGCGGTGTTCACCCGCTCGGCGGCCGTGGTGCACCGGTACGGCGGCACGGTCGACAAGTTCACCGGCGACGGCATCATGGCGTTGTTCGGGGCGCCAGTCGCGTTGGAGGACCACGCGCTTCGCGCGTGCCGGGCGGCGCTGGATATCCAGACGGCGATCAAACAGGTTGCCGCCGAGGTGGCGAGCCGCGACGGTGTCGAGTTGGCGCTTCGGATAGGGCTGAACTCGGGGAGCGTAATCGCCGGTGAGATCGGCTCTGGCCCAGGCGGTTACACCGCAATTGGTGAGCAGGTCGGTATGGCGCAGCGGATGGAGTCGGTGGCTCCGCCGGGCGGGGTGATGCTCAGCACGTCCACTGCACGCCTGATCGAGGGTGCCGCACTGCTTGGTGACCCGGAGTTGGTGCACATCAAGGGCATCAAGCAGCCCGTGGCCGCCCAGCGGCTGGTGGGTCTGTCCGAGGGCGGTCGCGGGGTGGGGCGGGCGGAGTCGAGCCTGGTCGGCAGGCGTTGGGAGCTAGCGGCTGTGCAGGCCCTGCTGGAGCGTGCCGTGGACGGTCATGGTGCGGTGGTCACTGTGGTGGGTTCCCCGGGGATCGGCAAGAGCCGTCTGGTGCGGGAGGTCACCACGCTGGCCGCCGCCGCCGGTGTCGAGCTGTTCTCCACCAACTGCGAATCCCACGCCACCGACATCCCGTTCCGGGTGGCGGCGCAGCTGCTGCGGGCCGCCGTCGGTGTGCAGGGTCTGGATGGCCCGGCCGCCCGGGCACAGGTCCGGGTCCGATTCCCCGACGCCGACGCCGAAGACCTGCTGCTCGTCGAGGACCTACTGGGCATCGCCGACCCCGATGTCGCGCTGCCGGCGATCGATCCCGATGCCCGGCGGCGGCGGTTGAGCGCACTGGTCAACACCGCATCCCTGGCACGGGAAGCCCCGGCGGTCTATGTGATCGAGGACGCACACTGGATCGACGAGATCAGCGAATCGATGCTGGCCGAGTTCCTCACCGTGATCCCCCAAACCTCTTCCCTGGTGCTGGTCACCTACCGCCCCGACTATCACGGCGCGCTCAGCCGGGTCAGCGGTGCGCAAACCATCGCCCTGGCCCCACTGAGCGATCCAGAAACCACCGCATTGGTCACCGAATTGCTCGGAGCTGACCCCTCGGTCACCGTCTTGGCCAAGCTCATCGTCGAGCGGGCCGCCGGGAACCCGTTCTTCGCCCAGGAGATCGTGCGCGACCTGGCCGAGCGCGGCGTCCTGCGCGGCATCCGCAGCGCCTACAACTCGACAGCTGATCTGGCAGAAGTCAGCATGCCCGCCACCGTCCAGGCCACCATCGCCGCCCGCATCGACAGGCTCGAACCGGCAGCCAAACGCACCCTGAGCGCGGCGGCGGTCATCGGCTCGACGTTCAGTCGGGACCTTCTCGACACGCTGGGCATCGAGCCAGCCTTGTCCGACCTCGTGACGGGCGAGTTCATCGACCAGATCAACTTCACGCGACATTCCGAATATGCGTTCCACCACCCGCTGATCCGCACCGTGGCCTATGAATCCCAACTGAAGTCCGATCGCGCCGACTTGCATCGGCGACTGGCCGCCGCGATCGAAGCCGGCAACCCGGGCTCGGACGAGAACGCCGCGCTGATCGCCGAACACCTCGAGGCCGCCCGGGACCTGCACGCCGCCTACGGCTGGCACATGCGCGCGGCAGCGTGGGCGACCAACCGCGACATCAACGCTGCCCGCTTGAGTTGGGAACGTGCCCAAACGATCGCCGACGCCCTCCCCGCCGAGCACCCAGACCGGACAGCCATGCGCATTGCCCCACGCACTATGTTGTGCGGAATCGCGTTTCGAGTCCATCTCAACGTGGCCGGTGCCCCTTTCGAGGAATTGCGGGAGTTGTGCACCGCCGCCGGGGACAAGGCGTCACTGGCCATCGCGATGGCGGGGCTGGTGATTGATCACGCCATCGGTGGCCGGGTGCACGAGGCGTCGCAGCTGGCATCGGAAGCCTGGGCGCTCGTCGAGTCGCTCGGCGATCCGACCTTAACGGTGGGGGTGTCTCCCGCCCCGTTCTACGCCAAGATGGAATCCGCCGAGTTTTGTGAGGTGCTGCAGTGGTCGCAACGGGTCATCGACCTGGCCGGCGGCGATCCTTCTAGAGGCAACTTACTTATCGGATCTCCATTAGCGGCCGCTATCACGACGCGGGGTATTGCCCGTTATGCGCTAGGTCGCCACGGATGGCGTGACGACATACGCGACGGCCTGGAGATGGGCCGCAGTGCGGACCCCATGTCCTTCGCCACGGTCGTCAGCTGGGTGTACAACGCGGGGATACCGGCGGGTGTGTTCAGGCCCGACGATCGGGCGGTGCGCGAGATCGAGGATGCTCTGCGAATGGCCGAACTAGCCGGCGATGACTTCGCGGTGGCCATCACGTGTGTGACGCTGGGCCAGGCGTTGGTGCACCGACCCGCGGCGGCGGAGTGCGACCGTGGCCAGAAGGTCCTGACGGAGGTCGGTGAAGTGTTGGCCGACCGGGGGTATCTCCTGGATATTTCACCGATGATCAACGTGTCTTTGGCGCGTGAGAGGGCTCGGCGTGGTGGCCGCGATGACGCCATCCTCCTCATGAGTGCTGCAGTCGATCATCTCTTCTGCGAAGGGCAGCTGTTATGGGGCATCTGGGCCACAGGCATCCTGGTGGAGACACTGCTCGACCGCGGGACTGACGGAGACGTGGCCGAAGCTGAGGCCGCGATCATCAGGCTGGCCGACGCACCGGCCGACGATGGACTGGCTTTGCGCGACATCTGGCTGCTGCGACTGCGTGCTCTCCTGGCCCGCGCCCACGCCGACGACACCGCCTACCGCGACTATCGGGACCGCTACCGGAAGATGGCCACCAACTTGGGCTTTGAGGGCCATATCGACTGGGCCGAGGCGATGCCGTGACCGGCCTGCCGGCAATTGATCCTCAGTTGGCGGCGGGGCCGGCGTAGCATTTGCCGATCATGGCTGATCCGTTGAACGGTATTCCACGGGTGGACCCGACCAGTAAGCCGACCATGATGCGCCGTGCGGTGAGCCGCGTCCTTGCGACCAAGGCCGGTTCCACCTTCCACCGCATGTTCATGGCGCCGCTCGACACGCGACTGATACACCTGACCCGCGGGCGTGTTCATCTTGCGAAAGGGACGTTTCCCCTTGTGCAGCTGCGCACGACCGGGGCGAAGTCGGGGATTCAGCGCGACGTGACGCTCGTCTATTTCACCGACGGGGGCGATGTCATTCTGATCGCCTCGAACTACGGTCAGGTCAAGCACCCCAGCTGGTACTACAACTTGCTCAAGAACTCGAGGTGCGAGTTGTTCGCCGACGGGCGCAGCGACAGCGGCGGCAGCTTCGTGGCCCGTCCGACCAAGGGCGCCGACCATGACCGGTTGTTTGCGCTGATGGAGCGCTACTCCCCGAACTTCACGAACTACGCGGCGAACACCAACGGCATTCGCGCCATTCCGGTGCTGCGCCTGACGCCCGAGGGTCATTAGCTGCCGGACAGACCCCTCGCGTCGTGCAGCGGCCTCACTCTTGGTAAGGAGCTGCGCGGATTAACGTGGAAAGCCCAGCCCAACGGCCGGCGAGGCACATGCGTCCGCGCGGCACAGCATTCGCCTCGGCGCGCAGTACTGCGACCAAGTGGCTCTTGAGCCCATGGCCGCGGGTATCGCTCAATCAGGTCGCGCAGCCATGATGCATCGGTTTCATCGAGGCGCCGGCCGATGATGTCGGCGAGTGACCCGGCGAGAACGAAGCCCGCGGGATCCGAAAGGTCGCGGTCGGCGCCGGGGTTTGCATGTCCGGATACCGCCGCAGCGACCGTGGTGGCGGTGTCGTGATCAGCCCCCCACTCGACGAGCAGCGACAACGAACGCTCAGCGCCGGTCACTGCGAAACATCTTCCCGGGGTGGGACGTTCGAGGTGCAGGTCGTGCATGAGCGCAGCCAGGTAGACGGTGTCAGCGTCAACGGCGACCCCGGCGTTTGCGGCAAGGACCCGTCCCGAAGTAATAGGCCCGGTAGGAGTGGTTCAGGACGTGCGAAGACAGTTCCTGCCCGACGTACTCTTCGGCCCGGCGGGCCAGAGTTGAGGCGGGGACAGGTACTTCGCCCAAGTCGACTCGCCCGGTGCCCCGCTTGCCCATGCGGTAGCGCAGGATCTCCCCGAGCGCTACCGGCAGATCGCGGAGGATGACTCCGACCAGATAGCGGTATTCCTGCGGCGAGAGATTCCTGCCGGTCGTCGTTGCCCCAATCCCAGTCCAGACTGACACGTCTGCGCATCGGCTCGGCGATCCCCTCAGTAGTGTTCGACGGGGGCTTGTAGCGGGATTTTATCGCTGGTTTCTACCTTCCGCTCGCAATCTGACGGGCGTAGCATCGCCATCTACTGGCTGCTGGCAGGGGAATTGCCATGGTGTCTGAGGTCGGCGTGCAGCGCCACATCAGGGTCGCGATCATCGGGGCCGGTATGTCCGGTTTGTGCATGGCAGTGAAGCTGCAGGATGCCGGCATTGATTCCTTCGTGATCTTCGAGACGGCCGACGACGTCGGCGGCACCTGGCGCGACAACACCTATCCCGGCCTTACCTGCGATGTGCCGTCGCGCTACTACACCTATTCGTTCCGGCCGAACCCCAACTGGTCGCGACTGCTGCCGCCCGGACCCGAGATCCAGACCTACTTCCAGCAGGTCGCCGATGAACGCGGTATCCGATCGCACATCAGATTCGGCACCGAGGTCTCCTCGGCCCGCTACCACCACGGGCAGTGGTGGGTCACGACTTCGGCCGGCGAGGAGCCCTTCGACGTCCTTATCACCGCCACCGGGGTGCTGCGGGTGCCGCGTTATCCGCAGATCCGCGGTCTGGACAGCTTCGCCGGGCCGTTGTTTCATTCATCGCGCTGGGACCACTCGGTGTCGTTGCCGGACAAGCGGATCGGTCTGATCGGGACCGGCTCGACGGGTGTGCAGATCACGGCCGAACTCGGCGGCAAGGTTAAACAGCTCAAGGTCTTTCAGCGCACCGCGCAATGGGTTTGCCCATTCCCCAACATGCGCTACTCGGCATTGACCCGGGCCGCGTTGCGCCGGTGGCCGATGCTGAGTCGGCCCGGCTACCGGTTCTGGGGCTGGTTCGTGCGGCTCATGTTCGGTCGTGCACCCATCCGGCCGGGATGGCAGCGCACGGTGTACCAGACCCAGTGCCGCTGGAACCTGCGGCTGTCGGTCCGGAACCCGCAGCTGCGCCGCAAGCTCACCCCGACAGATCAGCCGATGTGCAAGCGGATGATCTTCTCCGGGCACTTCTACCGATCGGTGCAGATGCCCGGGGTGGAGGTGATCACCGATGCGATCGACCACGTCGAACCGCGCGGCGTCATCACCGCCGACGGCGTGCTGCACGAACTGGACGTGCTGGTCCTGGCCACCGGTTTCGATGCGCGTGCCTACGTGCGTCCCATGCGCATCGTGGGCGAGCACGGTCTCACTCTCGACGAGGCGTGGGCCGACGGCCCGAAGGCCTACCGCTCAGTGGCGGTGCCGGGGTTCCCCAACATGTTCATGCTGATGGGCCCGCACTCACCGATCGGCAACCAGTCCCTGGTGCCGATCGCCGAGGATCAGGCCAACTACGCCATGTGGTGGATCAACCAGATCCGCGACGGCCGTCTGGTCGCCGCCGCGCCGACGGAAGCAGCGACCAAGACCTACAACGACGACATGAAAGCCGCAATGCCCCAGACAATCTGGGTAAGTGGTTGCTCGAGTTGGTATCTCGGCAGAGACGGACTCCCTGAGCTGTTCCCCTGGACGCCAGAGCGGCACCACGAGCTCCTCCAGGCGCCCGAGGTCACCGACTTCGAGGTGCGCACTTCCTAGACAACCCACGACGTTGCCGTGCAGGTGACTTTGCGCTACAACGGTTTTGCGTTATCCGCGAGTCGATGGGCAGAACCACTGTGTGTTGACCCGGCGACGGCGACGCGGCGCTGAAGTGGCGTCTTGGGCTGTAGGTATAGGTAGTTCCATTCGCAATTCGAGTAACGCATTACTCTAGGCCTCTCAGCTGCCGCGGA
>Ga0315274_10016532_pt1 | contig 10422 bp, 9 predicted proteins | sample YL17G02_20_MG_FD_203700 | JGI IMG/M metagenome (GOLD analysis project Ga0315274, IMG submission 203700) | Sediment microbial communities from Yellowstone Lake, YNP, Wyoming, USA - YL17G02_20 | ecosystem: Environmental > Aquatic > Freshwater > Lake > Sediment | place: USA: Wyoming | collected... | reverse complement strand
CCGCTGACCGGAAGAGGTATCGCGCTTCGGGCGCCTTCGGCCCTGGCCAGATCGCAGGCCCGTTCCACAGACCGTCTGGTTCCGGATATGACCACTTGACCCGGACAATTGTCGTTGGCCACCACGACCGGTCCCGTCCCGTTGGACGCGACGACGCAGACCTCATCCAGCTTCGCGATACCCAGCCCGATCACGGCGGCCATGGCGCCGGGAGAGTTGCGGCTCGCTTCCGCCATGGCCTTCCCGCGCGCGGCAACCAGGCGCAGGCCCGTCTCAAAATCCACCACCCCCGCGGCATATAGAGCGGAGTATTCCCCCAGACTGTGCCCCGCCACGCAGGAAGGCTCCACTCCGCAGCCCCGCAGCACTTCCACCGCCGCCGCCGAGCACACATACAGGGCCGGCTGCGTGTTCTCGGTTTGTTTCAGAAAATCCTCCGGCCCTTCAAAGCACATCCTGGAGAGAAACCGCCCGAGAGTGGCATCGGCGTGCTCAAACAAAGCCCTGGCCTGGAGGTCGTTCTCGTACAAACACTTGCCCATCCCCACGGCTTGGGAACCCTGCCCGGGAAAGAGGAATGCGAAAGAAGGGATCATAGTGGGACCTCCGCGTAAAAAGTGCTGAGTGCTGAGTGCTGAGTGCTGAGGAGTGAGTGCCGAGTGCCTATCATTATGATCTCATCATTCTTAATCCACAATCCACAATCCGCAATCCCAAATCTGCAATCCCAAATCCCCAATCCGCAATACTCAGTCCTCAGCACTCAGCACTCAGTAACGGACTATGGAGGCGCCCCAGGTGAGGCCGCCCCCAAACGCAACAAGCCCAAGCAGATCACCGCGCTTAACCCGGCCGTCGCGCACCGCTTCGTCAAGCGCAAGCGGAACGGATGCCGCCGAAGTGTTGCCAAAGCGGTCGACATTCAGGATGAGCCGCTCCCGGGGGATGTTCAAGCGCTTGGCCGCGCCGTCAATGATGCGAAGGTTGGCTTGGTGAGGGATCACCCAGTCCAGGTCTTCGGGCTTCAGATGGGCGCGGGCGAGGGCTGTTTTCAGGGTTTCGGGCATGATCCGCACCGCAAACTTGAACACATCATTCCCATCCATCCGCACAAACTGCTCGTCGTTGTCCAGTACCTCCTGTGAGAAGGGCTTGCGCGACCCCCCGCCGGGGATGATGATGTGGCGGTGCATCCGCCCATCGCAGGAGCAGTACTGGCTGAGAATTCCGCGCCCGTCCTCCACTTCGCCCATGACCACGGCGCCGGCCGCGTCGCCGAAAAGCACGCACGTGGCGCGGTCTTTGAAATTCGTGACCTTCGTAAGGCAATCCGCCCCAATCACCAGGGCATTGCGCACCATCCCCGTCTTCCAGAGACCGTGAGCGCAAGCCGTGGCGAAAATCCATCCCGTGCACGCCGCGTTCAGGTCAAAGGCCATGCAGTTCGGGATGCTCAGCCGCTCCATCACGATACAGGCCGCCGCCGGCAGCGAGTAGTCCGGCGACAGAGTCGCCACGATCAGCAGGTCAATGTCCTCCGGTTTCAGGCCCGAGCTCTCTATGGCCCGCCCACCCGCCAGAGAGGCTATGTCGCTGGTGGCGGTGTTCTCGTCCGCCATACGCCTTTCCCGGATGCCGGAACGGCTCTGAATCCATTCGTCGCTCGTATCCACCATCTTCTCTAGATCGTGGTTCGTGAGGATCCGGTCGGGATAGGCCGAACCCGTAGCCAAGATTCCAAATGACACTTTGAACGATTCTCCTTCCGTTTAAGCGCCTTCAAGTTCCGCGGCAACTCTCTCGAGTTCCTGCGAGATGATGCGGTTCAGCTCGCGCTCCACCGATTCCTTCGCCACCCGGACGGCGTTCATGACCGCTTTGGCCGTCGAGCCGCCGTGACCGATGATACAAACATGCTCGAGACCGATAAGGGCCGCTCCCCCGTACTCCGAATGGTCCACCTTCTTCTTGAACTGGCGCATTCCCGGGCTGACGATGAGGGCGGCGGCCATGCTTAGAACATTCTTGGTCATGGCGCCTTTCACGGCTCTCATGATCATTCCGGCAAGGGATTCGGAAGTCTTGAGGAAGACATTGCCCACGAATCCGTCACAGACCAGAACGTCCACTTTCCCGTCAAAAACATCCCCCGGCTCCACATTGCCGAGAAATCTGAGATGGCATTTCTCAAGGAGTTCGTATGTCGCCAGGGTAAGCTCATTTCCCTTTGACCGCTCTGCCCCGACGCTCAAAAGGCCCACCCCCGGATTCTCGCACCCCAGGATCTGCCGGGAATACACCGATCCCATCAGCGCGAAATCCACCAGGTGCCGGGGCTTGCAGTCCACGTTGGCCCCCACGTCAATAATCAGGCAGGGCTTGGCCGTGGTGGGCATCAGAGTGGCGATCCCTGGCCGCTTCACGCCTTTCAGCCGCCGCCAGCCTCGCATCGCATGGGCCAGAGTGGACCCGGTGTTGCCCGCGGAAACAAGCGCATCGGCTTTCCCTTCCGCCACGAGCCGCACCCCCACCGAAATGGACGAGTCCTTCTTGAGAAGGGACTCCCGGGGCAGATCCCCCATCCGGACCACCTCCCGGCAGGGAACGACCCGGATCCGGTCGCCCTTGTAGCGGAAATGCCGCAGAAGACGGTTGAGGGTGTGCTGCTTCCCCACCAGCAGGACCTCGCAGGGATAGCGTTTGACGGCATGAATGGCGCCTTCCACGAGGGGGGTTGCGCCTGCATCGCTGCCCATGGCATCCAGAGCGATTCTCATGGGGTCGGGCCTCGAAAATGACAATGTCCACGATTCGCCACGGCAACCCCCTGATAGACCATAGGATCACTTCGTTACCTTGACAATGTAAGCGCGGTCCTTGTAGTACCCGCAACTCGGACAGATGCGGTGCGGCAGCTTCACCGCTTTGCAGTTCGGGCACGTCGCAAAACGTTTTGCCCGGAGTTTCTTGTGAGTCCGCTGCCTTCCTTGCAGGGAAGGACTGTGTCGTCTCCTTGGTACCGGCATGCTGAGTGTTTCCCTTTCGTATCCGGGGTTCTGGCCCGGTGGCTCTCCGCTGCGCGCCCAAAACTCTCCGAACCCCGGTCCTTGGAAGGTTCTCCCGGCGCATGCAGAGGGTTACATATCCCCAATGCAGAGCCTTTTGTCAAGCGGAAAGAGAATTCGGAAAGTGGACCACATTCCATTCAATCCCAAATCCCCAATCCGCAATCCCCAATCCGCAATCCCCAATCCGCAATCCCCAATCCGCAATCCCAAATCCGCAATCCCCTCCTCCTTACCGGTGTTCGGAAGGGTCTTTCTCTTGATCGCCCGAAGAAGTCCACTCGCTTCCCTCCGCGCGCAACCCGTACCGCGCTCCCCCGGCAGTGCTCCCCCCCGGACGCGTGGGCTCGACCCGCCCCGCCGGGGGCGCGTCCAGCAGCAACTCGTCCAGTTTCAGATGGATGTCGGGGCGAAGCGTCAATGCGGCATAAGTTCCCAAAAGACGGTAGTACTCAGCTTTGGCGCTTGGGGCATCCTTGATCCGAATATAGTGCAGCAGGGCCACAATCTCCGACAGCGGGGCGCCCTGAACGGCCGGTTCGGTCTTCGATCCCAAAACCCACTGGCCGTGCCCGCCAACCTCCTGTTTCTTTTCCCTCGTTCGCCTGGCCTTCCGCTCCTCGGCTTCCAGTTCGGCCTCCGTCCGGAACAGGGCTCTGAAACCATAAAGGACAGCGGCGGACGTTGCGCCAAACGCGAACCCGCCCACATGGGCCCAATAGGCAACCCCGCCATGCGCTTGGCCAAGGCTTATCATGCCCGAGAAGAGATTGGAAAGGAAGTAGTAGGCCCCGAGGAGAAGCAGCGCCGGGCAATCGTAGAAGCCCGCGCGCGCGCGAAACAGCAGAAACCAGACGTAGAACACCCGGAATTCGGACCAGGGCATCAGGACGCAGAAGGCGCCCATGAGAGCCGAAATGGACCCGGAAGCGCCCACCAGAGGAAGAACCCAGGCAATCCTGGAAGCCAGCATGAGGTGCAGCCAGGCCGCGCAAACACCGCCGACGAGGTAGAGGGCCAACATGCGGCCAGGTCCGATCCGGTCCTCGACCGGCCCGCCCGTGAGGTAGAGGTAGAGCATATTGAAGGCGAAATGGAAAAAGCCCGAGTGAACGAATTGGTGCGTGATCAGGCGCCAGGGCTCGCTGAAAGTGGTCTCTCCCCTGTATCCTAAGGTCCCGATCACGGCCCGGTGGTCAAATCCCACCATCAGGGGGATAAAGAAGACGGCCATGTTGAGCGCAAGCAGCACATCGGTGACCAGGGGCCGTCTGTTGAGGACCCGCGAATAGCCGAGAGGGACTAAGAAGAAGAACACGCTGTTCCTCCTAGCCCGAGCGTGCCATGAGGGCGCGCACCGCTTGGGCCGTATCGGGCTGGCGCATCAAGGACTCTCCTACCAGGACAGCCGAGACCCCCCAGTCCCTCAAGCGGGCCACATCGTCGGCCGAGTGAATTCCGCTTTCGGAGACGATGGATGGCGCCGTACGGGATGAACCCACTATCTCATTGATAATAGGCATCATATTGCCTGTATGTTCAAGTATTGCATGAAGGCGCTCGTCATGGAGGTCCCGGTTGTTGATCCCCAGCAGAGAAGGACGAATCTCCGTCAGAGCGCGCCGGACATCGGTCTCCGAGTGTGTCTCGACAAGCGCGGTCATGCCCAGATCAAGGGCCAGCCCATAGAACTCCGAAAGCTGCGCGGGAGTCAGGATGGAGGTGATCAGAAGGACCGCATCGGCTCCGGCAGCGCGCGCCTCGTAAAACTGAATGGGATCAATCATGAAGTCCTTGCGCAGCATGGGAATCCGGACAACCCCCCGCACGGCGCGGAAAATCTCCAGGGAACCCTGAAAGAAAGGCGCATCGGTGAGGACGGAGATCGCCGCGGCGCCGGCCGATTCGTAGGAACGCGCGATCTCCACCGGGTCGAAGTTCTCTCGAATCAGCCCTTTGGAGGGGGAAGCCTTCTTGATCTCCGCGATGAGTCGGACACAGCCGGGCCGGACAACCCCCGCGCGAAAGTCCAGCGGCGCGGGCGCGGCGGCGGCCCGGGCACGCATCTCCTGGAGAGAGATCCGGGACTTGAGGGCCTCCACTTCGGCGCGCTTGGACACCACGATGCGTTCGAGAATGGGGCCGAGAGGGGGCGTATTGGGGTCGGAGAGGGTCATGTTTCCTTACCACGAATCCGGCTGAGATGAAGGACCTGGAGATTCCGTGCATCCAAGTCCATGTGTTCCAAAATCCAAGGGATCAGTCCTCCCCCGTAGTTCACGAGAAAAGGCGCGAGTGGACCCAGCACGCGCTCCTGGGGAAGGCCCAGCGGACGCAGAGACTGCATGCAACGGTCCTCTTGGGCGGCCACCGTCTCTTGGCCGGTGAGGATGGTGTCCCGCAGCCTCTTCCCCAAACGGTCCGTGGCCTCCTCATGGGCGGAGGCGGTCCTGGCCAAGGCGCTGGAAACCTCGGGCTTGTCCGCCAGGGCGCCAAGTTGCCTGGAGAAATTTGAGAATGCATCAGTTTGCCGCAACCGCCAGGCATCGAGGGCATCCAACGCCGCGCCGTGGTCCGTGGACCGAATGAAAGCCTCAACCACTGCTTCCCAATTCTCCTCGGCCAGAAGGGATTCAGGTATCCCAGCTTTGGCAAGGTGCCGTTCGACGCGCGGTTCCACCAGAAGGAGACGCGGCCGTGCCAGAACGCGCGAAGGCGCCACGCCGAACCAAGGGTAAACACCCGCCTTATCGAGCATGGCAAGATAGTCGCGTTCGCCCGGCCCGGCCACCATGGCCACAACGGGCAACACGTGATCCTGGACGATAGACCGGAGGATCACGTTGGGGCTGAAATTCGCGGGGTGTTGGTCCAGCTCGCGCAGAAGGTCCGCCTGAGTCAGACGCTCGAGTGGTTCCGCATATCCAGGCAGAAAAACAGCGAACCGCCCGTTTTCCAGGGTTACCTTGCACCTCAGCCCCTCGCGATAGAGGAAGAAATTGGCTTCGTCTCCGCGGCGGTGGACGGGGGGCTTCTCCCCTTCCGCTTCCATCGTCCGGCCGGCGGCGATGATGAGGCCGGTGGACTCCCCCGGATGAGAGATCTCGCGGCGAAGAACTCTTGCCGCTCGTTTGCGGATCGGAGCCAGGCGCGGGGAGGCCAGAACCAACCCTTGCTCACCGAGGAGAGCAATGAGACCCTTCGCGAAAAAACCCTCCAGGTCCGGCGAGGTCTCGCCCATCCTCCGCCAGGACGCGAGAGTCTCCTCCTTGAACTCCGTGGGGTGGGTGTCTTCGGCGATGGATTGGAGAAATCCCGCAAGCTGGCCGGAATCCATTTGAATGTCATATATAGAAAGACCTTCGCGATAAGACGAAGGAGTATAGGTCCATGAGACAGCCTTGCCTTCGCGATCGAGGTAGTGGGCGCGGCGGACCTCCTCGAAGTCATGGTCTTCGGAAGCGATCCAGAACACCGGCACGACGGGCCGCTCAAGAAGCGCTTCGAGACGGCGCGCCCATTTGACCGCCGCCATCGCCTTATAGAGGGCATAGAGGGGGGAGACAAAGAGCCCGGCCTGCTGACCCGCTACAACGGCGAGAGACCGCGAATCCCCGAGCCGTTCGAGTTGGCCGAACACCGCGGCTGGGGCGCCGGCTGCCGCGTTGAAGGCCATGAGAGCGTCGAGCTCCGGAGGAGTCCAGGGGGGCGACGGGCCGGCGTCCCGCAGGGCGCAGGCGGCCCTCCAGAAGGAAACAGCGGCGCCTGGATAGGGATCCTGGGGAAGGCTTCGGGCCTCGTTCATGGATTCTATGTAACAGCACCGCGCACGAAAAGCAAGCCCGGCGAACTTTGAGAAGAGAGGAGTGAGAACTGAGGACTGAGTGATGAGGACTGAGGACTGAGTGATGAGGACTGAGGACTGAGTGATGAGGACTGAGGACTGAGTGATGAGGACTGAGGACTGAAGACTGAGTGATGAGGACTGAGGACTGAAGACTGAGTGATGGGCCAAGGCCCATCCTACGGAAAGGGCTGATTGGTGGATTGGAAAACTGGCAGACTGATCCGCCCTGTCCGACTGGTCCGACCTGTCCGACTGGTCCGACCGGCAAACCAAGAGTTCAGGCCGCCTGGCTGGCCTTCGAGGTCTCTCGGAGCGAGGTGCGGACTTCCTCGAAGAACCTGCCCAGCCGCTGGCGCGCGACGGATTCGGTCTGGGCGATCCACCTGTCCGTCTCGGGGGTCATGGCCTGGAGACCGGCGAAAATGTCTTTGGCATCCTCGACACCGGTGCTGAAGCCGCGCAGAACCTGGTCCTGGAACTTGACAAAGTCCCCTTCGGTCATCCCGCGCTGGCGCGTCCGGTAAGCCTTGAAAATATAGCCGGTGGCGCCTTCCACGATGCGGGCGGCGGTGGCTTCGGGGGAGGTCTCGGCGGCGGCGGACGCCCCGCGTTGATCGAATTCGGCTTTTCCGGCGGCGGCAAACAGATCTCGAGTGGCCGAGGTGCTTTCCATCTCGGTCCGGGTCATGATCCGTTCGACAAGGATCCGCTTGAGGTCCGCGGGCGCCGTCTGGCGGCTGAACAAAACCCGGTCGGAGGGCAGCGGCGCGTTTGGCAGTGCGTCACGGGCCTTGCCGGGATCAACGCCCCTGGTGTCGCGCTCTCTCACCGACGGGGATTGCGGGGGCCGGGGCTGGATATGGGAAAGAGCCATGAGGGTCTTCTCCATGAGGTTGTTCAGGCAACAAGGAACAGTCTTGCCCCGGGCAACCGCTCCAGGGCGTACTCCTCCCCTTGGGTTTATCGTCTGGAGAGGGCCGGGACTTTAGCGGAATAGCATACTCCCTCACCATTCCGTCCGTGTTCGTCCGTGCTTGTCCGTGTCCGTCCATCCCAGGCTCTGATAAAATCGGCCAAGGAGCCCATATCGCAAGACCCTCGACGCCTACGCTACTCCTGTTCGCAAACCCTTGATTTCCGCCGAGGGATAGACCATACTGCATTTCAGTTTGAGCGCGGCGGGTGGCCGCTTTCTCTAATGCCGAGGGAGGTAACATGTCAGGGCCGATGAAGAACGTCACGAGGTATGGATCTGTACTCGCGCGGGGGATCTGCGTCTTCGTAGCATTGGGGATCTCCCTTGCCGCGGCGGGATGCACACCAGTCTCCGCAAAAAGGTCACCTATGCTTTCCCCGCAAGAACAGGTTGCCTCCTCGCAGACTACTCCCGCAGGCAAGGACCTCGCCGCGCCGCTCGCGCCGGTTGAAGTCACCCGGGCCACCGACTCTATCGTTGACGAAATCCTGCGGCGTCTCCCCCAGCAGGAAGGAAAGCACGCACCGGTTATCATGGTGGATGACGAGCATTTCACCGTACAAGGCATCGAGCCCGCGGAGAAAGAGCAAGTCATAGACCGTCTGCGCCGCGAGCTGAACCGCGCGGCGAACGGCCGCCTCACTTTTGTCGGCCGGTATTACGTGGACATCCTGCAACAGGAGCGGGAACTCGCCCAACAGACCGGAAAAGAAACCACGGCTGGCGGCCTTGAGTCCGTGGACTACCGCCTCACGGGTTCGATCTCCATGGACATTTCTCCCTCCACACAGGGAGGAGAGCCTTTCGTGTTCTATCAAGTCTCGCTCAAGATGACAAAGGTCGCGGCACAGGCAACGGACGGCGAGAGCCTTTGGGAGGGAAACTATCCCATCCGGCGTTTTGCCTCTTTCCCGAAACCAGCGCAGCCTTGAAAATGGAGTACACAATCCCGCCGATGCGCTTTGGGGCGGGATAGCAAAGACGCCCGTAGAATCGGGAATTGTCACATGAAACCGGACATCGAAGCCGCCCTGGATTGGAACGAGGAACAGAAAGAGTGGGCGATGCTGTCGCCCGCTCAGCGATACGTTGAAAGCTCCAAGCTGTGGTCCACATACTTGGCATTGGGAGGCAGCCTTGATCCTGAGCCCGATTCACAAAGCCCTTTTGACTTTCCGGAATTGCAGCGCGCGGTTTCTGCTGATGGGCGGTCAGGCGTGCATTTTGTACGGCGGAGCTGAATTCAGCCGAGACCTTGACTTGTCCATTGGAGTGGATGCCGGCAACCTTGCCGCCGTGAGGAGCGCGCTGGCCGTTCTGGAAGCGGAAACGGTGTTTGTTCCTGAATTGGATGAACAAGTTCTCAGACGCGGGCACGCCTGTCACTTCCGATGTCATGCGGATGGCGTCGAGGGGTTGCGGATTGATCTGATGGCCAAAATGCGGGGTTGTACTGATTTCGACGAGTTGTGGAAACGGCGGTCCATTGTGCAACTGCCGGAAATCGGCGAGATAGGTCTGCTCTCGCTTCCCGATCTGATTCAGGCGAAAAAAACGCAGCGCGAGAAAGACTGGCCGATGATTCGTCGTCTCATAGAAACGGACGTGGCTCAGAACGACAAGAATGCCGCGCCCGAGAAGATCGTTTTCTGGCTCAGGGAATGCAGAACGCCTGTTCTCCTCGTTCAACTTGCCCGGCAATATGCAGAGGCGTGTGGAAAGGCGGCGGAATATCGTCCTCTGCTTATCGCGGCACGGGAACAGAATCTGAGTGAGCTTGAGTCGCTGCTCTTGAAAGAGGAAATGGATGAAAGAGAAAAGGATCGCGAGTATTGGAGGCCGTTGAGAGGGGAGTTGGAGCAATGGCGCCGCGGGGCGACATAGAACGGTGTTCAGATCCTGAAACAGATTGCCTCAAGAGGAAGCGCGTCGCTTAATAGGCGGGAAAGGAGGTACACCATGCCAATAGTTGCCAAAAAAGTGTTCGATGAGGGGCTTTCACTTCCGGCTGACGCGCGGCTGAATTTAGTCGAGAAACTCTTATTGATCCCGGCATAAATAATGCAACGGGCGCCTTTGGCAAACCCCTTGAAAATACAGCACGGAACGAGGATAGAGCATTGCATTACTTGTGCAGAGGTCAATAACAAGCCTTAATCTTCCCACACGGGGCGAAATCGCCAGCCTGTGGTCGAAGGAAGCGGAGCGACGGGTGGCGGAGATTGACCGGGGTGAAGTCACTCTCATCCCTGGCGAGAAGGTGTTCGAGAAAATCACAAACGGCAGGGTCAAAACGGCAGGGTCAGACTTTCACAAACAGCAGGGTCAGACTTTCAGATTTCAGTCTGCCTGGACGTCTCGGCTCCCCACAGATTGAAATTTGAAAGTCTGACCCTGATTCAGGGAAGACTGCTGAGCGCCTGATGGACGCGGGGGTTTTTCGGATCGAGCTGGAGGGCGGTCTCGTAATGCGCGCGGGCGTTGGAGTAACGTCCCTCCACCTGCGCGATCTGCCCGAGATAGTAGTGCGGCAA
>Ga0315274_10016530_pt1 | contig 10423 bp, 11 predicted proteins | sample YL17G02_20_MG_FD_203700 | JGI IMG/M metagenome (GOLD analysis project Ga0315274, IMG submission 203700) | Sediment microbial communities from Yellowstone Lake, YNP, Wyoming, USA - YL17G02_20 | ecosystem: Environmental > Aquatic > Freshwater > Lake > Sediment | place: USA: Wyoming | collected... | reverse complement strand
ACTTGACCTTCTCCGCGCCGCACGCGGCGGCAACCTCATCGGCGGCCTCGTCGCGCTGGTGATAGCTGAAGAAGACGCGGGCACCGAGCGCGGCAAAGCGTTCGACGATCGCCCGGCCAATGCCGCGGGAGCCGCCGGTGACAATCACCACCTTCTGATCGAATTCGCGAGTCATGGGTTGTTCCGGTTCCGCGGTAGGGTGCCCTGTACGGCCGGTCACTTCAAGGCCTGGTAGCGCCGCCAGACGTCGGCGGGCCATTCCTTGACCAATTGGCGGGTCCGCACGTCCAGCAAGGTGGTGACGGTCTGGCCGCAGGCCATTTCGGTCTTCTGCTTCTCGTGCACCAGCGAGTGGTGGAACACGAGGCGGCCTTCATAGACGGGTTGCACCTCGTGCGTGGTGAACAGCAACAACGGGTCGCCGAGCTGCACTGGCTTGGCGTAGGTGCAGGTGTTCTCGACCACCGGCATCGCCACGCCGAGGCGTTGCGCCTCGTTGATCGGGAGCACGTCCTGCATGATCTGCATCCAGCCTTCCTCGAACCAGAGAAAGTAAACCGAGTTGTGGATCACGCCCATCATGTCCGTCTGGTGGAACAATGGCAGGATCGGCAGCTTGCGCTTGATCAAGCGACGGGGTGGTGGAGGGTGCGGGGTCACCGGGCGGGCTTCGGGCAACGAGGCGTCACATCTCGTCCAGTTTGACCGTGAGGCTCCTGGGCATGATGGGCGGCATCGAGATCGTGCGCACGACCGGACCGTCCGATGCCGCCAGGTAGAACGACAAACCGGAATACGCCAGCTCCCGTGGGAAGAGTGCCAGGCCCAGTCGATGGCCGAGAACGAAGGAGTGGCAGCTCGCCACCACCTCGGCGACGGGCTGGTCTTCGTGGAAGATCTTGGCCCCGGTCTGCAGCGCGGTGCAGCCGGGTTCCGTCGCCACGCCCACGATTTTGCGCTTTAATCCTTCGGCCCGCCGGCGCTTGATCGCCTCGCCGCCGAGGAACGATTCCTTGTCGAGGTCGATCATCCACTGGAGCCCCAGCGCGAGCGGGTCGCGCACCCGCTGCCCTTCGGCGTGGAGGTTGAAGAACCGGCCCTCGAGTCGGAGATCGTCGTGGATGTCCACGCCGCAGATTCGTCCCTCACGCTTGGCGATGGATTTCGTCAACGTGTCGAACAGCTCAGGCACGACGGCCTCGGGCGCCAGGAGCAGGTAGCCGAACTCGGAGGTCTTGCCGCTGCGGAACAGCCGGACGGTCTGGCCGGCGAAGGGATACACTTCGATGGACAGGTAGGGCAATCCCAATACGTCCGCGCCGAAGATTTCCTTCACCACCTCCCAGGCCCGGAAGCCGTCGAGGCTGAAGAGCGCGTGATTGGCCGTGAGATCCTCCACCCCGGCCGCGCTGGCGCCGGCGGCCTCCAGTTGCGCCTGCAACGCGGCATCCGGGAGCAGGCTCTCGCACAGGAAGATCAACTCCGTGTCGTTGTTGGCCACGTAACAGTCTCCAACGATGAAGCCGTCCTGGTCCGCCAGGAAGGTGTGCAGCACCCGGCCGAACCGAATCTTGGCGACGTTGCCGGCCACCAGCGCGTCGAGGAAGTCGATGCCTTTCTCCTCGGGCACGCGATACTTCTGCACAAACGAGAAGTCGGTGAGCGCGACCGCGTCGCGCACGGCGCGGTATTCCGCCTCCCGATGGGTCAGGTGGGAAACGACTTCGACGCCGTGCCGTTCGCGGAAGGCGGCGCCGGCGACGGCGAGTTGGGCTCGGACCAGCGAAGTCCTCACGCGGCGCCTCCCTTCTGGTCCTGCTGCACAACGACGAAGTCCACCACGGTGTTGATCGAGCGGAGGACGGCGATGCTTTCGTCGGGAACCTTGATCCGGAAGCAGCTCTCGATGCACAGCACGATCTCGAGGGCGTCGAGCGAGTCGAGACCCAGGCCGGAGCCCAACAGCGAGACATCCTCGTGGAGGTCGTCCGGCGTGTAGGGCAGGTTGAGGCGGCGGATCAACTCGTCTTTAAAGACCTGAATGATCCGCGCGCGTCGGGCGATGGTCTGCGACACGGTTACGGCGTTCGGCGCGCTGCTCACGGTTCCCATACTGATTCTCGACTGACCCAATATTGTTACGGGCGTGTATCTTTGCTGGGCCAGCGGCCAGTTATCAACCCGAAAACCGCAGTTTGGACCGACCAGGCAACTCATCTACAGGAAAGGCGGGCCTTAGCCCGAAATGAAAGCGTCACCCCTTGCCGCCCCTGGAAACGCCATAACGGCGTCGTTTGCGGCGTCGGTCAGCTAGTTTCGCAAGGTGAGCGAGGAGGGGTGCGGGAAGTGACGGGATGGCAGGGGGTTGACGGCGGCGGGGGCAGATTCGCAATGAGGGAGGAGATTCGTTTTCACTTGCGTTCTGCCCGTGCCTGCGTATCTGGCCATGTATATGGCTAAGGTTTACGTCGTGCAGCGCAAGTCCACCCTGGCCCTGCGTCAACGCCGGGCCGCCCTGCTGCGCCAGATGGCCCTCCCGCCGCAGGCGATCCGTGCCTCCGTGGTCGAACGCTTTGGCACCTGCGGCAAACCCGGCTGCGCCTGCCACGCTGGCGCCAAGCACGGCCCCTATTACTATCTGACCCAGTGTGTGGCCGTGGGCCATGTCCGCAAATTCCTCCTCAAGACGGCCGATGCGCTGGGTGCCGCGCGGGACGCGGTGACCGCCTTCAACCAGTTCTACGACCAGTTAGAGGAGTTGTCCCAGATCAACGCCGAACTGCTCCGACGAGGCGATCCCCTCCCCGGTAAATAGCGCCGACTTCACGCAACTGAGTCAATTCGTCCACTACGCGCGAAAGCGCTTCGATCTGCATCTGTGGCGATGACGCCCTCGAGACGGACGGCGCCGGATTGAACTGTCGCATCCACTTCAAGCAATTCCACGACTTCCTGACCGGCGTTTCCGTGGCGCCCTGCGCCCTCGGCCCAACCGATCTCATCCGGAACCTGCTCACGGATTGGCGGCCCAGGGAGGGCTTCGAGGGCTACCCGTTCAAGTTCAATGTCAGTTCCTCCCTGCCCTTCGAGTGGGTTTACCTCTATCACAACACCTGCGTGACGGACACGCCGGACCAGAGCGGGTTCCTGTTCAAGCAATACAGCAACTGGACGAACATCGTCTCACGCAACAACATCTTCGCCGGCACGCGATATGCCCTCGAGAGTTGGCTTCAATCCACAGTTGGGAATGCAAACAACCCGGTCCGTCCTGCACCGGGTTGTCTACATTCCTTTGGGATGTTGATGTTAGCCTCTTCCCACCCGATTGGAGCGCCGTGGGCGAACCGATCCAGGCCGAACGGCCGTTTCTTCGTCTTCTCGACGGGTCACCGACCGATCCGCAGCGTTTCCACCGGTTGCAGCGGGTACCACCGTAGTACGGCCCCACTCCCCACGCTAAGCCTTCACGCCCTTCAGCTTCGCATCCCACTTCTCGTTCGCCTTCATGATCTCCTTCCAGGTCACCAAACCGCCTTTGTAGGCGGCGGTGCGGCCGAGGATTGTCGTGAGATTGCTCCGGACGCTTGGCGCCACCGTCGGGTTCGAGAAGTCCCCCTTCGTGACGGCGTCATAGAACGTGGCGATGTTCCGCACCGCGCCATCGAGGTAGAGGTTCGCGGAATCGCCGTTGAACGCGTCCTCCTTGCTGCGCATCGTCACCTTGCCGGCGTAATGGGTGTCCGCCGTGCCGTTCGTGCCATACACCCGGCACAGGATGTCGTCGTAGCCGTGCCCCACCTGTTTCGCGTTGAAGCTCACGAAGGCGTTGTTCGGGAAGTAAAAGATGCAGGCGTAGTGGTCCCAGCAATCGCCCAGGAAATCGCGCGCGCGGCCGCCCGTGCCATAGGCCTGAATCGGATCCGCGTTCAGGAACCACGTCGCCACATCGAGCGCATGGATGTTCTGCTCCGTCAGCACGTCGCCGGACAACACGCGGTCGATCGCCCACGCCCGCAGCCGCGCCTCCGGATGCTGCGAGTTTTTGCGGAACTCAGCGTCCATGCCGGCGAAATACAGGTCGCACTGGTAGGCCGCGTCGGCATAGACGATCCGGCCGATCTCGCCGGCGTGGACGCGTTTCACGACCTCCTGGTAGGCCGGATGGGCCCGGGTCTGGAAATCCGCGAGGAACGCCAGCTTCTTCGCGGTCGCCTGCTTGCCGCTGTCGGCGATCGTCTGGCAGCCGGGAACGTCCACGGCGATCGGTTTGGCGAGATAGACATGCTTGCCGGCGGCGACCGCGGCGGCGGCTTGCTCGGGATGGAAGTAGGGCGGGCTCTCGATCATCACGGCGTCCAGCTTCTGGTCGATCAGCTTCTTGTAGCCGGAGAGTCCGGTAAACCGCTTGTCCGCCGGCACGCCGAGCTTGTCGCCGGCATTGTCCGCCTTGTCCTGGAAGTAATCGAACACCGCGACCACGTTGTAGCCGCCGTGTTTCTTGAACAGGTCGGCAATCCACGTGCCGCGTCCGCCGCAACCGATCAGGCCGATGTTGATCCTCGAGTTGGCGTCGGCGCCGCGCACGAGTTGGGGCGCGAGGACGGTGAATGAAGCCGCCGCCGCGCCGGAGCGGGTGAGGAACTGGCGGCGGGTGAGTTCGTGTGAAAAAGCAGGAGTCGAAGTGCTGGGTTTCATGGGAACAATCGAAGCGTCTGCTGGGTCATGGGGTTGCGGTTCCACTGGGTGACACGCCGGCAACCTTCACCGCACGGCCCTCGCCTTGGCAACCAGAATCTTGCGGCGGAATCCTTGCGCGGCGCAGCCGTTCTCTCACGGGTCGTTCGCCGCGGCGGGAAGCTCGGTGAAGGGTGTGCTGCTGACCGGGTCGAGCGGAACCGCTTGCAGCACGCCGGGCACCAGGTCGGACAGCCGCCCCACTCGCCGTCCCGTTTCCAGCTCAGCGGTGCGGGCTGCCAAAACCAACATGAGCCGACGCGTGCGCCTCGTCGTTTCCTGGTAGCGGGCGGTGAACTCGGGACTCAAATCCGCCAACTCCCCAGGCGGCCTTTTGACCTTGTCGGCGATGGCGAGCAGCGGGTCGTAGCCGTTCGGCGACGGAAGCACCGGCAGAGGACCCGACCGACGCGCCGCCCAGTCCGCGACCTTGAACAGCAACAGCAAGACCGCACCAACGATCACAACTCGGGTGACCCATCTCCACATGGGGCGGAAGGTAGCACCTCAGTCAGCCAACGGAAAGCGCATCAAGCGCCGTCGCACCGGTGGCGGCGGACCGCCGGCCCCGGTTTTGTCCCACGCGACACCTTAGCGCTGGACGGTCGTCTCCGACGGCGCGGTCAGTTGAAGGAAAGCCGCGCGAGGATCAATGCGACAAGGATGGCCACGCCCAGAATGGCGGCAAGCCAGACACCGAACCGCGGATACTTCGTGAAGAAGCGCGACAACCATGCCGCCAACTTCGACCCTACCGAGTCGTCGGCCGGCCGGTCGTCATCGTCCTCGCGCCGACGCCTCATGTAGTCTCGGTCACCGATGCCCATGCTGCTCCTGGGATTAGGTTTGCTGTGGTCGGAGCCTAAAACCAACGGCGAACCCGGTCAACGTCTGGATTGAAGGGCTTCCGGAGACCAGTGCATCCCGAAATTGTCGGTGCGGGTAGGGCGCGTGTGTCCTCACCGCGCCGTGGGGCATTACCCTCACCCAACGCGGCGGGCTGAGGACAGACCCGCCCTACCTCAAAGCGCGACCGCCAACTTCGGCATGCACCGCCCGGAGGCCGATGCTCGCTCTCCGGAAATGCGCTCGATCGTGTCACGGGCCAGGCTTCAGAACCTCGAGGGCCACCAACTCGCGCTCCAATGCCTCGAGTTCGTTCGCCGTCAGGTTCCGCAGCGGCGGACGGACCGGTCCGCAGTCGACGCCCAGCATTCGCATCATGGCCTTGCTGGCCGGGACCAGACCGTACGCCGCCAGGATTTGGACCATCCGGGCTGACTGCCATTGCGCCGTCTGCGCCGCCGCGAGGTTCCCTTCGCGAAACGCAGTGAAAATGCGCTGATACAGGGGCGCCGCGACGTTGAACGTCGTGCCGACCGCGCCCCGCACGCCCAAGGCCAGGCCAGCCAGCAGCAGCTCGTCGCAGCCGAGCAGGATGTTGAACATCCCGTCGCCGGCCCGCAGACAGTGCTGGAGTTGGGTCAGATCGCCGTTGCTGCATTTCGCGCCGGCGAGGGTCGGGATCCGTTCCCGGCCCTGGAGCAGGAAGTCCGTGATCGGCAGCCGCACGCCCGTCATGGCGGGATAATCGTAGTAATAGAACGGCAGCTCCGGCGCGGCCGCCGCGATGGGCGCGCAGAAATCAACCAGTTCAGCGACCGAAGCGGGCTTGAAGTAGTAGGGGGCCATCGTGCTGATGGCGTCCGCCCCGCATTGCTGCGCCTGCGCCGCCAGTTCGCAGGCGTCCGGAAGACAGTTGCTGCCCACGTGGACCAGCACGCCCAGCGAGGTGCCCCGCGCCACTTCCACCCAACGGCGCGTCAACTCCCGGCGCTCCGTGAGCGTGAGCGAAGGCCCTTCGCCGGTGCTGCCCCCGATGAACACGCCGTTGACTCCGCCGTCGCGGAGGAACCTGGCCTGCCGCTCGACCGCGCGCAGGTCGAGGCTCAGGTCGGGCAGGAAGGGCGTGTGCGGCGCCGCAACGATGCCTTGAAAAGAATGGGGCGGTCTGCTCATGATCTCGTCACGCACAGTCTTGACCGTCTCACCGCCTCTCGCCAGCACGAATTGCCGGCACTTCTCAGCGGATCACCGCCGCCACCGCCGCCTCTTGAAACGCCCGGCGCACGTCGGAAGCATCCGCGTTGGGCAGCTTCGCCCGTTGGATCATCAGGATCAGGATCAGGTCCCGCTTCGGATCGATCCAGCCCTGTGTGCCATAGGCCCCACCGTGGCCGAACGTGCCCGGCGACAGCATTCCCGTCACGCCCGTCGGCTCTTTCACCACTGCCCAACCGAGGCCGAAACTCATGCCGTCGGTGAAGCCGGTCTTCAAGTCGCCGGTCTGCGTGCGGGTCATCAGGGACACGGACTCTGCAGACACCAACCGCTGGCTCTTCCATGTCCCACCGTTGAGCACCATCTGGTAGAAACGCGCGAGGTCGGGCGCCGTCGAGAACAAACCCCCGGCCGGGAACGCGGTGCGCCGACGATCCGACAGGTTGCCCTGAATGAAATAGACCGGGACTTCTTCCAAGCCACCTCCGTTCCGCGGCTGGTAGGACTTCGCCACGCGTTTGAGCTGTTTTCGCGACGGCCAGAAGGTGGTGTCCTTCAGGCCTAACGGCCGGAAAATCCGCTGCTCGAGGAACACCGCGTAGGGCTGCCCCGACACGACCTCGACGATTCGGCCGAGCGTGTTGATGCCCGCGTTGCTGTATTGCCATTTGCTGCCGGGGGGGAACTGGAGGGGTTGCTGGGCATAAGCCATGACCAGTTCCGCCAATGAAGAATCGGAACGCGGCGCCGCCACGTCAGCCAGACCGGATGTATGGGTCAGCAGATCGCGCAAGGTGATGGGCCGAGGCGCGCGCCGCACGGTCACCGTGTCGCCCGACCTGCTCTCGGTCAGCCACGGGTTCTTGAACTCGGGCAGGTGCTTCTCGACCGGGTCCTCGACGGACAACTTGCCTTCGTCCTGCAGCATCAGGACGGCGGTGGCGGTGATGGGCTTCGTCATCGACGCGATCCAGAACAGATGATCCGGCCGCATCCGCTGACCCGTCGCGAGGTCCGCCTGGCCGACCGCTTCGAGGCTGGCAATCCGGTCGTGCCGCGCGACCAGCGTCACGGCCCCGGCGATCGTGCCGTCCTCGACGAACCGCTGCATCTGGCCGGAAATCTCCTTGAGCTTCCGCGCATCGAGGCCGGACTCCGTCGGCACCGGTTGCGCCGCCCAGGCGGCCCAGGCGATCAGACCCGCGAGCGAGAGGAGTCGGCAGGTGAGCGTTTTCATGGGAAGCTGAGGTTCATTTCACCAAGCCGAGGTTCTCGAGAATCCGGGTGGTCGAGCGGGCCCGGTTCAGCGTGTAGAAATGGATGCCCGGCACACCGGTGCGCAACAACTCGTCGCACTGCCGGCTGGCGTAGTCGATGCCGAAGGCCGCCGCGGCCTCATCGTTGTCGCCGAGGCGATCCAGGTCCGCGCGCAACGGCGCGGGCAACTCCGCCCCGCACAACGCGGTGAACTTCTTGATCTGCGACGCGCTCATGATCGGAATAATGCCCGGCACGATCGGCACGGTCACACCGAGCCGTGCCAAGTAGTCCCGGAAAGCATAGAAATGGCCGTTGTCGAAGAACAGTTGCGTGAGGACGAAATCGGCCCCGGCGTCGATCTTGGCCTTGAGCCGTTGCCAGTCCACTTCTCGGCCCTCCCGGCAGGCAATGTGGCCTTCGGGGAACCCGGCCACGCCGACACTGAACCCGCCCAATTCCCGAAGAAACGCCACCAGCTCTGCGGCGAACTCGAAGCCGCCTTCCGGTTTCTTAAACTCGGTCTCCCCGGCCGGCGGATCGCCGCGCAACGCCAGGATGTTCCGGATTCCCAGCGCCCGCGCTTGTTCAGCAAAGCTCCGGATCTGCTCGCGGGTCGAGCCCACACAAGTGAGGTGCGCCAGCGCGGCCAGTCCGTGACCGCGTTGGATGCGATCCACGATCATCAGCGTCTTGTCCCGCGTGCTGCCGCCAGCGCCGTAGGTCACGGAGCAGTAGTCGGGCTGCAACCGCGCCAGGGCGGGCACGGTCTTCTCGAGGAAGTTGCGCTCGCCATCCTCTGTCTTGGGCGGGAAGAACTCGAACGAAATGACCGGTTGGCCCGCTTTCGCCTTCTCCGCGTAAATGTCCTGAATGAATCGCATCGTTTGTCGCCGCTTGCCCGATTGTCTTGCCCCAGTCGAACTATGCCCCGCCTCCGGGCAGTGGTCCGGCGGCGCACGCAACGGAGTTTCGGCAATCTTCGCCCCGGCTGGCCAGCAATTTCTGCAGCCCGCTTGGAGTCCCGACTTCAGCCGGATCCCGGGCGGACGAACCGCCGAAACGAAGCCTGTCGATTCTGATCGTGTATTTCGTGCCGCCGATCGTTAAGCTCGCGCCGTTCCATGCCAGCCAATGTCACGCCGGAATACGAGAAGGCTGAACAACGCTACCGGCAGGCCGTCACCGACGACGAGCGGCAGGTGGCGTTGCAGGACATGCTCAGCACCATCCCCAAGCACAAGGGGACCGAAAAGATGCAGGCGGATATCAAACGCCGCCTCAGCCAACTGCGGAAGGACCGGCAGAAAACCAGTCGCAGCAAGGGGCCCGACCCGTTTCACATCCCGAAGAGCAGGGTCGGCCAGGTGGTGCTCGTCGGTCCTCCGAACACCGGCAAGAGCAGCCTTGTCCGGGCCACGACCTACACGGAGGTCAAGGTGGCGGACTACCCGTTCACCACGGTCGTTCCTCATCCCGGCATGTGGTCCAAGGACGACGTGCAGATCGAGTTGGTGGACACCCCACCGCTCACACCCGAGCACGTGCCGGCGGGCTTGATGGGCACCCTCCGCAACGCCGACATCGTCTGCGTGGTGGGCGAGGCCGGAGACGATGCCCTGGACCAGATCGAATCCGTCTTGGGCGTGCTGAGCGCGCGCAGCTTGACGCTCCGGACAGCGCCCAAGGACGCCTTCTCCGCGGCGGAGCCAAGCCAGCGCCCGGGTCTCATTCTTCTCAACAAGGTGGACCTCGTCACTGCCGACACGGTGTCCACGCTGCGGGACCTCTATGCCGGCGGCTTGGAGGTTCTCGTCGTCAGCGCCCGCACGGCTCAGGGCTTGGACGAGTGGTTCGGACGTTTGTGGTCGCTGCTGGCGATGGTGCGCGTCTATTCGAAGCACCCGGGACGCCCACCGGATTTGCACAAGCCGTTCACGTTGCCGCGGGGTTCAACCGTGGCGGATCTGGCGCGGTTGATCCATCGCGACCTGCCGGAAACGATGAAGTCCGCCCGGCTCTGGGGCCATGGTCGGTTCGAGGGACAGCACGTGCACAAGACCGAGGTGCTGGCCGACCGGGATGTCGTCGAAATCCACGAGTAGCGCGAACCTGGCTCAGCCGAAACAACGAAGTCGAACCGCGAGATACGCGAAACACAAAAGGAAAACCGGCGCCTGAACCATAACCACCGATGCACACAGATCAACACAGATCGGAAACCAGAACAGGTTCGAGGTCTGCCGTAACGGGTAGGGCCGACCTTCCAAGTAACTCTTACGCAGCTTGCTGGTTTTCAACCAGATCGTATCCGAGTTCGGTGGCCAGTTTCTTCAACTTGGCGATCCGGTGGCGTTGGATCCTGGCT
>Ga0315274_10016529_pt1 | contig 10423 bp, 15 predicted proteins | sample YL17G02_20_MG_FD_203700 | JGI IMG/M metagenome (GOLD analysis project Ga0315274, IMG submission 203700) | Sediment microbial communities from Yellowstone Lake, YNP, Wyoming, USA - YL17G02_20 | ecosystem: Environmental > Aquatic > Freshwater > Lake > Sediment | place: USA: Wyoming | collected... | reverse complement strand
GCCCGGATCCGGTCCATCCCTGCCAGGTCCACGAGCGGCAGGTACCGGGTGAAGAGCTCCCGGCCCAGGGCCCGGTCCAGCGGATCCGCCTGATCCCCCCGTGCCACCCACTGCTCGTACCGGCCCGCCAGGTTCTCCAGGTACTGCATGTCCAGCCGTTCGATGAGGAGCCGGCGGAGGGGCTGGACGCCCATGCCCAGCATCCCGGCGATGTCCCGGACCGCACGGTCATGGCGGGGGGAGGTCAGGATGTGGTACTTCAGCAGCCGGAGGTCCTTCTCGTGGTAGATCGCCACTAGAACACCCCCGCCAGCCGGAGCGCCATATACAGGGCAAAGAGGAGCACGCAGAGCCAGAGCACGCCGATCTCCAGCCGTTCCAGCCGGTGCTCGTCCCGGTACAGGTAGAGCGCGCTCCCGCCCAGCAGCACGATGCCGAAGACGATCCCCTCCCAGAGCACGGAACCCACCTGGACCACCTGAAGTGCGGTGATGGCCAGGTAGATGACACAGGCGGCGATGATGGCCTTCCGGATCACAGGATCACCCCCAGGGCCAGGAAGTAGAGGAGGAGTGCCCCGGCGACAAGGGACTGGACCGTCACGCTGTCAAAGGGGGAGAGCATCGGGGTGAGCGCGCAGGCGAAGGAGAGCGAGACCTGGATGCCGAGCATGAAGAGGAGCACCCAGAGGAGCGGGAGCGGGCCGATGAACACCACTATGAAGCTGTATAGGAGCACGGACGTCTTCAAGCCATTGCAGACCTCGAGACCGGCCCGCCAGATGCCGAAGTGCTCGGTCTTGTAGCCGGAGACGATCTCCTTGGACTCCACGATCGAGAAGGGGCCCCAGGGCATCTTGGAGAGGAGGACGAGATACATGGCAAATGCGGCCGGTGGCAGGGCCAGGAGGAGGGGCCCGTGGACCGCCTGCCATCCGGCGATGTCGGAGATGAGCAGGGAGCCTGTGACGATCACGATCCCGGAGACCGAGACAAAGAGCGGGATCTCCGATGCGGCGGAGATGACGGAGCGGACCCCGCCGAACTTGCCGTAGGGGGAGCCGGAGGAGAGGCCGAACCCGTGCTCCACGATCTTGTGGAGCATGTAGATGCCGAAGAGGATCAGCAGGCTCCCCCCTTCCCGGACCACCAGGTAGGCGGCCACCCAGATGGCGATGGCAACGAGCACGATCCCGATAAAGAGCACCCGGGAGGCGGTGCGGGGCACCCAGCTCACCTTGAAGGAGAACTTCAGGGTGTGCAGGATCTCCTGCCAGATGGGGGGACCAGGGCGCCCCTGGATCCGGGCGATGACCTTCCGGTGGATCCCCAGCAGCAGGAGACCGAAGACCATGGCACCGATCAGTTCACCGATCATGGCTAGTACCCCAGGAAGGGGATGTCCCCTTCCCCTTCACCCGCACACCACCAGAGGAAGAGCGCCATTGCCCCGGCGGGAAAGGCCAGGATCATGACACCCGCGGCCAGCAGCGGGGGGACGTGGCCCGCCGCCGCGCCGGCAGAGGCGAGCAGCATGGCGGCCCCGCATACAATGGTGATAATGAGTGCAGTGGTCTTCTTCATCATGGTCCCTCAGATCGTGAGCACGACCTCCACCACCCGCAAAAAGATCAGGAGGGAGGAGAAGGAGCACATGATCACATACGGTGCGCCGGGGGCCCGGAACATCTCTGCCTTGGCTGCGTAGAACGGGGCCATCCCCTCCCCCATCACTCCCAGGACGAGGGCCGCCCGGGTGATGAACGGGGCGGGGCCGGCGAGACCCGACCCCAGCGCGATCATGGAGAGGGTGCCGGTGGTGGCAGCGGCGATGGCCGCTCCGCCGAAGAGGGGCACAGTGGCCGTGAGGGCCACAATCCCGTACTGGAAGGCGGCGTTCTGGACATGCTTCGTCTTCACCGCTGCCACGATCCCCACGTTGCAGATCCCGACGAGGGAGACAAAGAGAGTGAAGTCGAAGAGGTCGCCCGTCACCATGGCGCCCATGCAGGCGAGCCCGCAGGCGATGGACATGAACCTGCGGAACCGCATCTCGTCCACCCCGATCTCCTTCCCGTAGTAGGCGTCGGTGCCGAAGAGGATCTCCACCTGCTTCTCCGGCCGGCTTACGATGGCGAGCACGGTGAAGACGAGCGCCAGCAGGAACAGTGCGATGGTGTACGGGGAGAAGTACAGCACGATGTCCCCGAACTCCAGGAAGAAGAGGGGCGGGCCCCCGATGCTATTCATGGGGCTTCCCCCACATGGTGCCCACGAGCGACATCTTGGCCGTCACCTTGAGCAGGATGCCGCCGCCAGCCCCCATGACGGCCAGGAACCAGTACTCGGGGAGGAACATGAAGACAAAGAAGGAGCAGACCCAGATGCCCCAGGAGATCCCGGCCGCGGCCTCCAGGAGGGCGAAGTCCTCCCGGTGGCCCTTCGCCATGAAGAAGAAGACCACGCCCAGGCCGGCGATCCCTCCGCCCGTGAACCCGGAGAGGATGATCCCGTAGACCACCAGCAGGGAGGCGATGATGACGGGGGCATGCCCAACCTCCACCACCTCGATCGGGAGGGTCCCCTCGGGCCGGTCCCGGAGCCCCTCCTTCAGCAGGTAGATGTGGGAGAGGGCCAGGAGCTCGGCGATCCCGACCACCAGGCCGGGGAGGATGAGGGCCTCGGCGAGATCGGTGCCCAGGAGGGCGATGATGGCAAGGGAAGGGATCTCCACGAGATCGATGAGCAGGAGCCGGTGCAGGTCGTCCCGCTCCAGGGCCAGCGCCGCAAACGCGATGACCCCCGAGACCAGCACCCCTGCCATCCCGATGGAGTAGGCGTTCCACATCTCAGATCCCCTTCCGGAACAGGTACGAGCCGATGGCAAAGGCGATGAAGAGGATCGTGGGCTCCACCACCGTGTCCAGGCCCCGGGTGTTGTACAGGATCTCGTCCAGGATCCCGCCGGGGTGCGCGACGATGGTGGTGCCCAGGTGGAGGGTGTGCTCCGCAAGGTACAGGGAGAAGGGGGTCAGGTAGGTGGTGACGTAGCCGGCCGTGGGGGAGTTCTCGGGATACTGCATGGTGATGTTGGTTTTCGTGAACGGCACCCCGCCCCGGTCGTAGGGGTCCAGGGACGAGGCCCGGTCGATCCGCTTGGGATAGAGCTGGTGGTCGCTGTAAGGGAGCGGCAGGAGCAGGATCCCTGCGACGAAGAGGAGGGCGCAGGCCCCGGCAAAGACCGGCATCAGGTTATCGAAGTCGGAGAGGAACCGGGAGATGCGGCCGATGATCATGGCTCCCCCTTCTTCTCCATCACCCGGACAAAGATGTAGGTGGAGAGGGCGGAGACCCCCCCGAAGGTCAGGAGGGCCAGGGCCTCGTCGTAGGAGAGCATGATGAGGAGCAGGCCCCACGCCGGGATCTCCAGGTTGATGAGCCGGGCCAGGTAGGTCCGGGGGACCGGCCAGGCTGAAGAGATGCCGCCGGCCACCAGGAGGAGGAGCCCCAGCACGAATTCAGGCGCCATCCGGCTTCCTCCTGCAGACCATCAGGATGAAGATCGTGGAGAGAGGTGCGATGAGGGCCGTTGCCGCCGCCACGTCCAGGTAGCCCCGGTCCACGAGAAACGGGAAGATCCCGGCTGCCAGGAGCGAGAGGGAGATCAGCTTGTCGAAGGGGTCCCGGTACATGGCGGTCGTGACGGCCCCGAGCAGCGTGATCAGGCCGAAGACCACCGCAAAGATCTCATTCATGCTTCCGGATCCCTCCTGACCAGGCGGAGGCGATGGCATTGGACTCCAGGGTGGACCCCACGAAGTAGGCGGCGCAGGCGATGATGGTGAGGGGGCCGGGGAGGAGAAGCATCAGGGATCCGGTGATGGCAAAGGAGACCACGTTCAGGAACGGGAGCCTGCGCATCGTGCTCTGCTCCAGCACCACGCGGGCGGCAGCATACGCGGCGATCCCTGCGACAACGGCGAGCGCGATCAGGACCGCCACCTCCAGAGGGTGGCCAGCAGCCGGCTCGCGTGGACATGCGAGAGGCCCTGGATCGTCAGGATTGCGATGACCATGCCGGCGATGAAGTCCGTGGCGGCAAAGCCGATCTGCGTGAACCCGTAGACAATGAACGTGGCAGTGATCGTGCCTGTGGTCCCCGCGTAGCCCGGATCATAGCAGATCCGGTTGCCGATGTAGACCAGGAGCGCGGTGAAAAGCCCGCCAGGGATGCCGGCGGCATACACCGCGCAGGAGGCGAGCAGGGTGCCAGCGCTTGCATCCGGGGAGGAGACGATGTTCCCCATCATGTAGCCGCCGTGGATGGCCCCGCCTTTCCTCTCTATCTCTTGCGCTATGGCGGTGGCCCCGCAGACGCCACCCTCCTTCGGCAAACCGAAAAAGACGTCGATGGTGACGAAGTTGAGCCAGCAGACGCATGCCGCAATCAGGATCCGGAGTCCCTCGGCGAGCAAAGCGTGTACTCCACTAGCTTACCGGCAGTGGGTGACATGAAATGGTTTTCGGTTACTACGAATAGGAAAAAAAATTATCCGGAGACGCACGGAACGCTTTTCCACTTTTCTGTCTCAATGGGGAGGCCCCGGCCCATCCCCGCGCTCTATCCCGACCGTCAACCTTTTTATCCTCACGCTCTGACATTCCGGCAGGTGAAGGTTCGCTGGGATCGCCACCGCACCACTGACAAATCCGGGGATGGAATACGAAGGAACCTGAGACGGACACAGGAGGGTATGAACCTCCCCTCACAAGGCTGCGGCATCTCATTATCGGAGCTGCCAAAAGCCTGGAAGATCCCTCCATCTTCCACAAGATTGCCCTGATCCCGATCCTCGCGTGGATCGGGCTGGGTGCCGACGGACTTTCCTCCTCCTCGTACGGTCCCCAGGAGGCCTTCAAAGCGCTGGGGGATCATATCTATCTTGCCGCATTCCTCGCCATTGGAACGGCGATTACCGTTTTTACCATCTCCTATGCCTATTCCCGTATCATTGAACACTTCCCCAGCGGGGGTGGCGGCTACATCGTTGCCACCCATACCCTGGGGGAGAAGGCAGGGGTGCTGTCGGGGAGCGCTCTCCTCGTTGATTACATGCTCACCATCACGGTCTCCATCGCTGCCTGCGCCGATGCGCTCTTCAGCTTTGTACCGGTGGAATTCCGGGGCTTCAAACTGGTCTTCGCTGCCTCCCTCATCATTGTCCTTATTCTCCTGAACCTCCGGGGTGTGAAGGAGTCCGTTACCGTCCTTGCACCGATCTTTCTCATCTTCATTCTGACCCACGTGCTGCTGCTCGGGTATGGAATCCTCTCCCACACCTCCCAGATCCAGCCGGTCGTCACCACCTTCCAGACCAGTCTCTCCCAGGATCTTGCCACCATCGGTGTCATCGGCATCCTCGCGATCTTCCTGCGTGCCTATTCCCTGGGAGGCGGGACGTATACCGGGATTGAAGCGGTGGCAAACGGGCTCCAGGTGATGCGGGAACCGAAGGTGCAGAACGGGAAACGGACCATGGCCTACATGGCCACATCCCTTGCCCTGGTGGCAGGGGGCCTCTTCCTCTGCTACCTTCTCTGGCAGGTGGTGCCGACGGAGGGGATGACGCTCAATGCAGTCCTTGCCGGCAGGGTCTTCGGGGACTGGCCTCTGGGGGGATGGCTGGCCCTTATCACCATCATATCAGAGGGTGCCCTCCTTATTGTCGGCGCCCAGACCGGGTTCATCGACGGGCCCCGGGTGATGGCCAACATGGCGGTGGACTCCTGGCTCCCCCGCCGGTTCTCCTCCCTCTCGGAACGGCTGGTCATGACCGACGGGGTCGTCCTGATGGGGGGATCGGCACTCCTCCTCCTGATCTATGCACATGGCTCCGTCTCCGCACTCGTTGTCATGTACGCCATCAATGTCTTCATCACCTTCTCCCTCTCAGAGTTCGGGATGTCCCGGTTCTTCTTCACGAACCGACAGACGGACCCTCTGTGGAAGCGGCATATCTACATCCACCTGATGGGTCTCATCCTCTGTCTTACGATCCTCTCGGTTACCCTCTTCGAGAAGTTCGGCGAGGGGGGATGGCTCACCGTGCTGATCACCTCTTCTGTGATCGGGGCCTGCATCCTGATCCGACGGCACTACCGGAAGGTGAGCAACGGCATGCGGAAGTTCGATGACCTCCTCATGAATATCCCGAACGGGACCATCCCGAATACCGACCCGGTGAACCCGCAGAAGAAGACTGTCGTGCAGCTGGTCTCCGGCTTCCACGGCTTCGGCGTGCGCACGTTCCTCTCCATCATCCAGAACTTCCCGAACCTGTACGAGAACTTCATCTTCGTATCGGTGGCGGTGGTGGACTCGGGCACCTTCAAGGGTGCCGCGGAGGTGAAAGCTCTGGAGATGTCGGTGCGGGCGTCCCTGGAACAGTACGTGGACCTGGCAAGGAGCTTTGGATTTCCCGCCGATTTCCGGATGGAGGTGGGGACCGATGTGGTGAAATCCGGGGTGGACCTCTGCAAGGCGATCGCAAAGGAGTTCCCTGACTCCACCTTCTTCACCGGGCAGATCGTCTTCCGCCACGAGCACCCCTTCCAGAAGATCCTCCACAACGAGACCGCTTTTGCGATCCAGAGGAACCTGCAGTTCTCGGGTATAACCACCGTCATCCTCCCGATCCAGGCCGAGAAATGAGGGAAGGGAAGGGCGGCGGGAGGAGACCGGACCGGATAGGGCCAGCCAGGCCCTTTCTTTATGCCCCATGCCGGAGTACAGGGTAGTACTCCATGGCCGAAGGCACCTCCGCGGCCGGTCCGGCACCGCCCCGAATATCCAGCCCCCTCCTGATCACTGCAGGCGCCGCTGCCCTTGTACTGCTTCTCCTTGGCTGGGAGTGGGCGGACGCGGGCATCCTGGGGATCTCGGTTGCCGTGGTGCTCCTCCCTCTCCACCGCTGTTTCCGGATGCGAGTCCCCCCGGTGATCTCCGCGGTTCTCTTGGCCCTGGCCCTCCTTGCGATCCTCCTTGCTACCATCCAGGTATCCGTGATCGTCCTTACGGACAACTCGGCGGTCGGGGGAGAGATAGCCACTGCCATCGGCGGATGGGTCTCAGATCCCGGAAATGTCGTGGTGCAGCACGGCCTTCCGCTGGAACCGGAGCAGGTGGCCGGTCTCTTCTCTGCCCTGGTGGCCAGGGTGCAGGAGCTCGGGGCCGGGCTCCGGCAGGGCATCCTCCAGCTGTCGCTGCAGCCCCTCCTCCTCTCACTGGTGCTCTTCCTCTCGCTCTGGAAGGGGGAGCAGGCATGGGATCTCCTGGTCAGGCAGGCCCCGGGGGAATGGACCCCGCGGATCTCCCGCCTCCTGCCGGTCGCACAGGACACGCTGCGGTCAATTTACGTGGTGCACGCCCTGATGGTGGCTCTCACTTTCCTGCTCTCGCTCCTGTTCTTTTCTCTTCTCGGGTACGGGCACGTCCTGTTCTTCTCCTTTGCCACGGCACTCTGCGAACTGGTGCCCGTCATCGGGGCCTCCATTCCCATGGCAGTCCTGGGCATCTACGCACTGGCACTGGGTGATCTCCCGGGGCTGCTCCTGGTTTTCGTCGTGGGATACGGTGGCGTGGCGCTCCTCCCGGAACTGACCGTGCGCCCTATCCTGATGGGACGGGGGTCCCATGCCCACCCGCTGGTGATGTTCTTTGGGTTTATGGGGGGGATTCTCCTGCTGGGAACCGCAGGCTTTGTGCTGGGGCCGCTGATCCTTGCCCTTGCGGTCTCGGAGTACCAGGTGCGGAAGGAGAAGGGGGGGGCTTCGTCGCAATGAGAGGGATCGGGAGGGGGGAGACCCCCCCCCCCGCGCCCACCCCCCCAATGAGGATATGGCATATGCCGGTGTCATCAAATGATGTTCCGACGGTGCACTTCCGGCTGGAGATCATCCTTCCCGTCCCACCGGTCCCCTCCCGGCATCCTGCCGGTCCTCCCCCCCAGATGGCTGTTTTCTCCTCTCACCGTATCGTGTTCCCGGGCAGGAGCATCATCCATCTGAAGGAAAACCGTCGTGGGGAGTATCCTCACGGGGGTGGGACCGGGAGGGGGCCCCGCCCCCTCCCGTCACCCGTCCCTGAGGGGAAAGTCGGGTAGAAATCAGATTATCGTGAGACCTGCACAAAGGGGAAAAAGGTTTATCACGCCCCGGGGCCTCCTTTCAGACTGCGAGGGTTGCCGAGCCAGGTCAAAGGCGACGGATTTAGGGTCCGTTCCCGAAGGGGTCCGGGGGTTCGAATCCTCCCCCTCGCATGGATTCTTCGGGTTATAGATAGGGTAAGGTACCATTCCAGCCCCTAACTTTTCTCCAGTAGCTGGATGATCCTCCGCACTTTTAATCGTTCCGGATCCGCGCGATGATTGTATCGCCAGACGTATTCCGCAAGGTACAGCGGCATTTTCCGACGTGAGATTCCTCCCTTCGACGCGAGTTTCCGCTTGAGGTATCCCCAGAACCCTTCGAGTCCATTGATATGGTTTCCCTTCCCGTCGCTGTAGGTGCCATCGCCGTGGTGCACACGGCGGTGGACGTATCCCCGGGCAGCGATCCCGGTATAGGCCTTCCAGGTATCTGAACTGACGGTGGATCCCTGTTCAACCCGTTTGGTGATCAGTGGGAGGAGTGTACCTTCATCCACCTCATCGACGATTTCTGCCCAGACCTGGCCGTTCCGGCAGAGGATTCCAAAGATGGGTTGCTTTGAGGTCCCCCGGCCTCTCCTGGTCCCTGAGTCCCGCATGACCTTCCGCTTGTTCTTCCATGTACCTCCGAGGTAGGTTTCATCGACCTCCACCGTCCCAGAAAAGACCTCGGGCACGTCCATCGCAAGGGCCATCCGGATCTTCGTGAGTGCCCGGAGCACTCGCTTCTTGTCGAGTCCGGTATGCTCGACAATGGAATTCGAGCTCTGCTCCATCAGGAACAGGTGGAGTATCTCCTTCCATTCCTCCCTCGTGAGTCTGAGAGGGAGCCGGTGCGGATGGAAGTCGTATCTGCACTGAGCGCATCGTCTCCTGCCCGTTCCCATTTTGTATAACTTTTTTCCATTGCATTTTGGGCAGGAAATTCGTGCCATTTTCCTCGTCGTATACACTTAGTGAACCTGGGGGATAAAATGACACCTTACCCAAATAAAATATCCTTTGGATTATGCTTATACCCAATATTTGCGCGGTAGCGTTTATTCCTCACTTGCAGATTTTAGAGAGGATGGAAGGTGTCTAGAAAAGGCCATTGAATCTTTTTATGAAGCAATATTAATTGATAAAAATGATATGATTAAGAATAGAATCGCAGAAATTGAAAAAGAATTCAGAAAATAATTTGGTTATTGAACAAACTGTGATATCACATCTGATGGGTTGCACTTTCTCGTTTGATATTAAAATGAATTAACTCCCAAATGATGCATCGACTCGATAATTATGACCACAATCACTATCTAGAGTCGTGTCAAAGGTTTTAGAATCTCCTTTATTGATATAGCCTAAAACAATTGTTTTAGAATCCCTAATGCTTCCGGTTCCTGTATCGGTAATAGTGAGGTATAAAATGGCGTTATTTGCAGCTGCACTACCTGAATTATAAGCATAACCAGACACTGAATAATAACAACCCAGTTGAACTGACCAATCTCCCTTATATTGATATTGCGCATGGAGTTCCGCCTGGGGGAGAATTGTGGGCTGTTGATTTGTACATCCAACTAGTAAAATCGTCATGATCATGATGAAAAGGAGGATAATTTTTCTCATTGGTTCGGAGTATTAATTGGCCAATATTAAAACTTTCCTCTCTACGGAATTTTTCAGCCCGCTAGACTTGCAGTAAGATGATATCACATGTGATAGGTTGCATTTTCTGAGATACCTATAACCTCGCATTCCAGTTCTGGGTTATAGGTATCTCAAAAAATGCCACTCTAGATTTTCACATGCGCTTTTTTTTAGAATACACGATCAGCTCGTACATGCGGTGCTTGAAAAAAGTGAAAGAAGAAATTATTCTAGACGTAAAACGATCGACTCTTTTTCAGAGTAATAACTAATGGGTAAAGTGCCAATTCAGCCCTTCATGTGAAACTATTTAGAGGGACTATCGCAATTGGGGGATGCCACAGCGGCGGGGGCAAAGCCCCCAAGAGCGTTTTCCATTCAGCCAGATCGCTCTCATTCTCATTGAATGGAATGAAATGAAATTGGGGTCATTGTATCTATTGCATACGCACTTATTTGAGAGAAATATTGGATATCTGATTCTCAATTTATTTTTCATCGTACATCATGAAAGATTGGGGGGTTAAAATAGCACCGTACCCTTGAAGAATTACTTCTCTGCAACGTAAATCGTATGATAAA